>Ga0207754_100008_pt1 | contig 367349 bp, 386 predicted proteins | sample A23E1SouthBayCA_FD_187728 | JGI IMG/M metagenome (GOLD analysis project Ga0207754, IMG submission 187728) | Aerobic enrichment media microbial communities from Eden Landing Ponds, California, USA - A23 E1 (SPAdes) | ecosystem: Environmental > Aquatic > Marine > Unclassified | place: Emeryville... | reverse complement strand
CCGGCGGCCGACCCGCGCGGAAGCCTCCGACGTCGCTAACGCCGTCCTGGACGGCACGGACGCGGTGATGCTCTCGGGGGAAACCGCCATCGGCAACCACCCCGCACGCGTCGTCGACACCATGGCTAGCATCGTCGAAGAAGTCGAAAACAGCGAAGAGTACGAGGAACTGCGCGAACAACGCGTGCCCGAAGCCGACGACACGCGGGCTGACGCGCTGGCTCACGCCGCCCGGTTCCTCGCCGAAGACGTCGACGCCACCGCGATCGTCGCCGCCAGCGAGTCTGGCTACTCCGCGCTGAAGGCCGCGAAGTTCCGGCCTGGTATTCCCATTATTGCCTCGACCCCGAGCGATCGGGTCCGGCGGCGGCTCGCCCTCTCGTGGGGCATCCACCCGACCTCGACGCCGTACACGACGGAGGGTGCGGACGCCATCATCCAGAACTCCGTCCAGTCCGCACTGGACACCGGCATCGCGCGCAACGGCGATACGCTGGTCGTCGTCTCGGGGATGATGACCGAACTCGACGGGATCGGCACCTCGAACATGCTCAAGATCCACGTGGCCGCGGAGACGATTGTCTCCGGGACGCCGATCGTCAGCGGTATTGTCACGGGTGAAATCCACCGTGTCGAGGATGGTGACCTCTCGGCTGTTCCGGACGGTGCAGTCGCGGTGATTCCTGCTGAGTTCGACGGCGAACTCGCCGGTGATGCCGATCATATCCGTGGTATCGTCAGCGCCGAAGACAACGCGACCGGCAGTCGCGCTGCCGTGCTCGCGCGCGAACTTGACCTGCCGATGATCGGCGAGGCGGACGTGCCTGCGGACATCGAGAACGGCACTGTCGTCACGCTGGATGCCGAACGAGCGGTTCTGTACCGTGACGTCGTGGGCGCTCGAGAGGAATAACAGCTCGCCAGCTTCGTTCACGTATCAGTCGCTCGCTGCGTTCACGTATCGGGTCGAAAGTCGCTTTTTCTTCGAGTGCATCCGCTCTGATGGCGTTGTGTCGGTCCTGAAATGTCAGATCAAAATCACACATCGGCGCGAGTAAATATATGCAGTTAAGTGTGGCAAGGACGATACGCCGATAGTATGGCCACATACGCAGGGGTCGACCTGGGCGCGACGCACGTGCGCGCCATCGTCGGCGACGAGACTGGCGCGGAACTAGGTTCTCACAAACAGCGGACGCCGGAGGGGCCAACCGGGATCGCAGTCACCGAGGCGGTCCTCGAAACCCTTCGCAGCGCGTGCGCGAACGCGGATGTCGATCCGACAGCACTGCAGGGCGTGGGAATCGGCTCGATCGGCCCGCTGGATCTGACCGACGGCGCCGTCGAAAACCCCTCGAACTTGCCCGATAGCATCGACCGGATTCCGTTGGTCGGGCCGATCCGGAATCTTGTCGAAACCGACAACGTCCACCTTCACAACGACACGGTCGCCGGTGTGATCGGCGAACGCTTCTACAGTGAACGGAACCCCACGAGCATGGTCTACCTCACCATCTCGACGGGTATCGGTGCCGGCGTGTGTGTCGACGGGAACGTGCTCAGCGGCTGGGACGGCAACGCCGGCGAAGTCGGGCACATCACGCTCGACCCGGACGGAGCCATGCAGTGTGGCTGTGGAAAACCCGGTCACTGGGAGGCCTACGCTTCGGGTCAGAACATCCCTCGATACGCGAAACACCTCTATGAGACCGAGGACTGGGAAACCGATATGGACGTGCTGAGCGATGACTTCTCGGCGATCGACGTGTATGCCAACGCGGGCGACGACGAGTTTGCCGACTACGTCATCGAGCGCGTCAACGACTGGAACGTCCAGGGGTTCGCCAACCTCATCCACTCCTATGCGCCGCTGGTCATCTACGTCGGTGGCAGCGTCGCGCTCAACAACGAAGAACTCGTACTCGACCCGGTCCGAGAGCGACTCGAAGATCACGTCTTCGTCAACATGCCCGATATCAAGCTGACGACGCTGGGCGATGACGTCGTGTTGAAGGGCGCACTCGCGAGCGGTCTCACGCGAGGGACTGGCGACCGTAGCCGCGTGCCGGAGTAATTACTCGTGTCGGTGCAGGTCGTAGAGTCGTCTGAACACGAGCGTCGGAAACCTGGGTTCGACTCTGCTCGGTGGCCGCCCGTGGCCGTCGGCCTGTGACGCCGAGACGCGCTCGACGACGCCGCGTTCCGCCAACTCGTAGAGGAATCGCTTGACCGTTCCTGGGGAGAGGTCGATGTTGTCGATCCCGGCTATCGCTTTTGTCGTCGTGGTGACCGAGGCGCGCTCGTCGGAATCGAGATCGAGCAACTCCCGGAGTACGCGCTGGCGATTCGCCCGAAGCGACAGGACGACCCCGAGCGGGACACACGGGGATGGCACGGCGTCGATCCCCGTCTCGACGTCCTCGTCGCGGATCCGCTCGACGCCGGCGGCATCAGCCCGGTCTGCAGCTCCGAACAGTGCCGCCAGCGCGTCGTGTGCGTCCCCGCCGGCCCAGGATGCAATTTTCCTCGCCTGGGAGTGCTGTAGCGCGTCGCGAGCGAGACCGTCGGACCCTCGTGTCATCAGCACGTCGATCAATACCTGTTGTCCGTAGCCGGGAATCTCGATCTCCTCATCTGGCCACTCCCCGTGAACGTCCTCACCAGGGGTTCGTCCGACGAGCAAGAGTGAGACGGTGTGTCCGAACGGTTCGAACCACTCGGTGAGTTGCGCCGTCGTGAGCGACTCGGGCTCGTCAACGTGGTCGACAGCCAGGACGACCCCGGAACTCCCGCCGACCGTGTCCTGAAGTCGCGACCGGAGCTCGGCTGTACTCACTCCTTGCTGTGGGACGTCGTCCGAGCTAACCGCTTCCAGCACACGATGATACAGCTGGAACTCACTGTTGGCGACCCGCGCGTCGACGTACACGAACGTCGGAAGCTCGACTGTTTGGGCGCGCGTGGACGTATGAATGACCGCATGTGGCTGGACTGTCATCGACTGTAGTCGGTCGAACAGCGCGGTGACGATCGCTGACTTTCCGCTCCCCGAGGGTCCCCAGACGTACACGTCCGGGGGTAGCGTCCCCTCGAACACGGGATCCAGATGATCGAGCACTCGCTCGAGGACGGGTCCGCGGCCGACCGGCTCCTGGACGTGCGCGACCGGGTTCAACGGCTCGTAGTCGAGGACGATTGGCCGGTCGGCGCCTCGCCGTCGCCGCCGTCTGATCCGCTGTGCAAGATCCATCGTTAATCGTTATTGTATAACTACCACTGGCCCGGCGGGAATAAAAAATGATTTGATTCGATATCAACATTTCAAACCGATTATTATATCTGACCGGCGTTATCGACCGACAGTTCACCGGTAGTATTCGGGCGCGAACCGCTTGAGGAGCGCAGCCGTCAGCAAGAACACGAGCCCGCTGAACAGTCCGACGATCAGCGCGGCCGCGACTCGGACGCCGATCGTTGCTTCGATCAGGACGGCAGTGACGACGGTTATAGCCCCCACGACCGCAGCGAAGCGGCGGCGGTCGTCGGGTTCGAGCAGTAACTGATCCGACATAGTCGACATGACTGTGCGGTCCGGTATAGGTGTTTGCTTCGACCGAACTCCCGCGTCGTCGAACCCTCCTATCGTGCAAGTAAACGGGCTTGTCGCGTGGTTCGTGCGTCTGCCATCTCTTTACGCGAGGCCCCTGGTTGAGCGATGAAGTGATCGTTTCGACTGTGTCAGCCCGATTGCGGCCTCAAACAATTAAGCGGATGGGCCGACATTGGGGACGTATGGCAGAACAGCAGGTAGACGAGGCGTTGTTGAAGGCCGACCGGTGGAGCAAAATCGTCGCGTTGTTTTTCGCGATGGGGATGTACGGATTCGCGACGCTGTTTACGAACAACGCCACACTCAACGCCGCAATTGCGGCGTTCGCTGCGATCGGTGTCCGGATTTCGATCCCGTACTTCGCCAGCATCTCTGGATACGGGCTGGATCAGTCTCCAAGCCAGTCACACGCCGGTACGGGCAACTACCATCACGGTGCAGTCGGCGTCGGCCTGATCGTCGGTTCGTTCCTGGCGCTCGCTATCATAGCCGTCGAGACGCCGGCCGTGGCGTTCGCCGGCGGCGCCGCCGGTGGTGTCGTGTCGGTGCTGTTGCTACGAGAGGTACTTCCATCTGTGTGATACGACTCCCTCTTCGTTTGGACACGCGCTAAAAAAATGACCGAAAAAGCAGTTCGTGAGCGATTACAGTCCGCCGGGGACCCACACGGCGGTCTCGAAGACGCCTGCCATCGCTAGGACCCAGATCAGCGAAATCGTGACGAAGATGGCGAAGGCGGGCGGGTCCACGTGGGTACCACCGTGCGCGTAGAAGATACGCTGGCCAGCCTCACCGACGAGCGCGCCGATCATGCCGAAGAGAGCGGCGATGACCAAGCCCACGATCGGATCCACACCGGCGAGGATCGCGTCGTTACCTGCGGTCTGGGTGACCGCGAAGAACGCGGTCGCACCGGGTAGCGTCATGTGGTGAGTGACCGGGATCCGAGCGACACCCAGATTCAGGAAGATCAGCGACGCCGCGCTGATACCGAACCCGAAGAAGACTGCTGGGGCTGCAGGTGCGTTGGCGAGGTTCGTCCCCTCTGGGACCACCATGAGATTGGCCAGGCCACCTGCTGCTACCTGGAGACCGATGTACCCGGCAACGGCACCGGCGACCAGTCCGATCGAGGCGACGTGTGACCACTTGTACATGTTCGGCAGCCACGGTTCCACGGCGAGCATGTCCGAGTTGTCCTTCTCGCCGTCGCCGAAGTTGTGGTTGTTCCCCATCTCTTCGCGCTCGAACGGACCCATGTCGAAGCGTCCGCTGGCCTTGTCGCTAACGGTACCGAGGATCGAGTAGCCGAAGACCGCTCGGTGGGCGAACGCGCTGGCGACGACGGTGAAGGCGATCGGGTCAGTCGGGATCGCGGCCTGTCGGAGGAGCTCCTCCAGCACGATACCGAAAACACCGAACGCTGCACCGACTGCCAGAATATCGGGCCGACTTCCGAGTGCGAAGGTAATGTCCTTCCCGTTGTGGTAATCCATTCCGGATTCCATCAGTCCGTTCTTCGCGGCGTAGGCGGCCGCTGCCGCACCACCGGCGAATGAAATGTGCGGGCCGAAGACCGGGCCGAACCCGATAGCGACCCCCGGACCGCCACCGGCGACACCGGCGAGGACGAGGAATCCAGTGAAGACGAAGGCGGGTAGCGCGCCGAGCGCAGCACCGAACGCACCGCCGGCTGCCGCACCGACCAGGATGTACCAGTTATCTATGAGGACGTTCGTGATAGCATCGACGTCCCCCCAGGAGTGTGAGGTCTCCAGTACCACGTCAGCCTGATCGGCCGCGGCGAGTGCCGGGTCGAGTAGTTCTGCCGGCATCGTTTATTCCTCCCGTGCCCAGTCGAGCGATCGATCGACTGCGTCTTCCCAGCGGTCGTGCAGTTTGTCTGCCTTGTTCGGGTCCATCTCCGGACTGAACTCGCGGTCGACCTGCCAGTTGTCCCGGAGCTCGTCCAGCGTCTCCCAGTAGCCGACCGCGAGCCCGGCCGCGTAGGCCGCGCCCAGCGCTGTCGTCTCGTCGACCTGCGGACGAGCGATATCGGTCTGGATGATGTCGGATTGCAACTGGACGAGGAAGTTGTTCTTGACTGCCCCACCGTCGACCTTGAGACTGGTCAGCTCGACGCCGGAATCGTCTTGCATCGCTTCCGCGACGTCGCGGGTCTGGTAGGCGATCGACTCTAGCGTCGCCCGCACGATGTGCTCGCGACGGGTGCCACGAGTCATCCCGACGATCGTCCCGCGTGCGCGCCCGTCCCAGTGTGGGGCCCCGAGCCCGGTGAACGCGGGCACCATGTACACGCCGTCGGTTGAATCAATCGAGCGCGCGAGCTCGGCCGTCTCCGTGGGATCGTCGATGAGTTCGACGTCCTCGAGCCACTCGATCGCGGCACCGGTGATGAAGATCGACCCCTCCAGCGCGTACTGGACCGGCTCGCCCGAACGCTGGAAGCCGACGGTCGTCAGCAGCCCGTGTTCGCTCGATACGGCCTCGTTGCCCGTGTTCATCAGGAAGAACGAGCCCGTCCCGTAGGTGTTCTTCGCGTCACCGGCGTCGAAGCAAGTCTGGCCGAACAGCGCGGCCTGCTGGTCACCGAGCGCACCCGCGACCGGCACTTCCGCTTCGAGGAACCCGTCGGGGTCGGTGTAGCCGTAGTAATCCTCGTCACTGGACGGTCGGACCTCCGGCAGCATACTCTCGGGGACGCCGAATTCCTCGAGGAGCTCGTCGTCCCATTCCATGTCGTTGATGTTGTACAACATGGTCCGGGACGCGTTGGACACGTCCGTGATGTTGTTGCCGGTCAGGTTGTAGGTGAGCCACGCGTCGATGGTCCCCATCATGAGCTCGCCGTCCTGGGCTCGCTCCTGGAGATCCTGCGGTCGCGCGCGCTGCATCTTGACCGGATCGCCTTCCGAGAGCAGCCACTCGACTTTCGTCGCCGAGAAGTACGCGTCGGCCTCCAGGCCGGTCTTCTCGCGGATCCACTCGACTTTGTCCTCTTCTTGGAGTTCCTCGACGCGGTCGGTCGTCCGGCGGTCCTGCCAGACGATCGCGTTGTGGACCGGCTTGCCGGTCTCGGCGTCCCACACGATCGTCGTCTCACGCTGGTTGGTGATCCCGATCGCGTCGAGCTGGCTCGCCTCGACACCTGCCTTTCCGAGGGCCTTGATCACGACATCTTTGGTGTTTTCCCAGATCTCCATCGCGTCGTGCTCGACCCAACCCGGCTCCGGATAGATCTGTTCGTGCTTTTCGTACGCGTTCGCGACGACCGTCCCGTCATGGTCGAAGACCATGAAGCGAGTGCCGGTCGTCCCCTGATCGATCGCACCGACGTATGTGTCTGACATGGCTAGTGATTTTGTGCCCACGGCACACTTTACGAGTAGTGCCGTGTTGGTAGTAAAACTCACAGTGAATCGTTATAAAACTGCCGCAAGCTCATTGACAAATCCGCCAATATTCCGCCATGTGGCCGCGTTTCGATGAAATATTACTTCACACATATCCACCTCAATCCGTAGTGACGGTTCTTTACGGGCAATTCGGGGACAGTGGTAACAATAAAGTACGTTCGGGACAGATTCCATTCTATCGGATGGCTTCCACACCACACGTTCTCGTGATCGGCGGGGGTTCGACCGGTATCGGCATCGCGCGTGACCTCGCGATGCGTGATCTGGACGTGACGCTCGTCGAACAGGGGAACCTCACTCACGGGACGACCGGCCGGATGCACGGCCTGCTCCACAGCGGCGGCCGCTATGCCGTCTCCGATCAGGCCAGCGCGAAGGAGTGTATCCAGGAGAATCGCGTCCTCCGGGACATCGCAAGCCACTGTGTCGAGATGACCGGCGGCATGTTCGTCAAGCGCCCGGAAGACACAGAGGAGTACTTCCAGAAGAAACTTGAAGGGTGCCGAGAGTGCGATATTCCGGCAGAAGTAATCTCTGGCGAGGAAGCACGCAAGCGCGAGCCCCACCTCGCGAAGGACATCGACAAGGCGATCGCAGTGCCCGACGGCGCGATCGACCCGTTCCGACTCGTGGTCGCGAACGCCGCCAGCGCCGAGCAACACGGCGCGCGCATCGAGACACACTCCCCGGTGACCGACCTGCTGATCGAGGACGGGGAGGTCGTCGGCGTCGAGGTCGAACACAAGTCCGGCCCGGGAATCCGCGTCCACGGCACTGAAGGGGGGACCGAGGAGATCCGTGCGGACTACGTCGTCAACGCCAGCGGTGCCTGGGCGGGCCAGATCGGCGACATGGCCGACGTCGACATCGAGGTCCGACCGTCGAAGGGCGTGATGACGATCATGAACATCCGGCAGGTCGACACGGTCATCAACCGCTGTCGACCGAAAGGCGACGCCGATATCGTCGTTCCCCACGAGACGACAGCGATCCTCGGGACGACCGACGAGGAAGTCGAAGATCCCGAGGACTACCCCGAGGAACAGTGGGAAGTCGACCTGATGATCGACACGCTCAAGGAACTCGTGCCGATGCTCGATGAGGCGCGGACGATCCGCTCCTTTTGGGGCGTGCGTCCGCTGTACGAACCGCCGGACGTCGGCAGCGAGGACCCGACCGACATCACGCGGGACTTCTTCCTGCTGGATCACGAGGAGCGCGACGACCTGCCGGGTATGACGAGCATCGTCGGCGGGAAGTTCACGACCTACCGGCTGATGGCCGAGAAGATCAGCGACCACGTCTGCGAGCAGTTCGGTATCGAGCGCGAGTGCCGAACTGCCGACGAACCGCTGCCCGGCAGCGAGGACTTCTCGGTCCTGCGCGATTACATGGAGGAGTTCGGGCTCCGATCGCCGATCGGCCGTCGCAGCGTCGAACGACTCGGCTCGCGCGCGGACGAGGTGCTCAAGACTGACGACCCGAACCCGGTCATCTGCGAGTGCGAGGGCGTCACGCGCGCGGAAGTGCAGGACGCCATCGGGCAGTCCGGATCGGACCTCAATGCTGTCCGCATCCGGACCCGCGCCTCGATGGGCAACTGCCAGGGTGGGATGTGCGTCCATCGGCTGGCGAGCGAACTCCACGACACCCGCGTCGACGGGGAGACCTTCGACGAGGGAGTCGCCCGCGAGGCCTGGGACGAACTCCTCCAGGAGCGCTGGAAGGGGCAGCGCCACGCCCTCTGGGGCGAGCAGCTCTCACAGGCGATGCTGAACTACGCGCTGCACGCGACGACTCAGAACCGCGACAACGACCCCGCGGACGGCGAGCCGGTCGACTTCGCGGCGTTCGATACGGGAGCCGATCAGCCGGGTGAGTCTGGCGGTGCAGACGTCGCGGCTGACGGGGGTGAGCGAGATGGCTATTGAGTCGGACGTACTGGTGATCGGTGGCGGACTTGCCGGGTTATCGAGCGCGATTTCGGCCGCCCGCGAGGGCGCGGACGTGCGTCTGGTAACCTACAAGCAGAGTACGCTCCGGCAAGCCTCGGGGCTGATCGACGTGCTCGGGTACACGCCCAACGGCGAGGGCCCGCTCACCGACCCCTACGACGCTATCCCCGAACTCCCCGAAGAGCACCCGTACCGCATCGTCGGCGAGGACACTGTCAGAGACGCGATGTCGATGTTCGACGCGGTCGTCGACACGTATCGGGGCGGACACACGGATACCAATGCCCTGCTGCCGACCTACGGCGGGACGGTCAAGCCGACCGCCCGATACCCCGACGGCGCGGCCGCCGGGCTCGCCAGCGACGACCGCGACCTTCTGCTGGTCGGGTTCGAGGCGATGCCCGACTTCGACGCACCGCACGTCGCGGCCCACCTCGAGGCTGCCGGCGTTCCGTTCGACGTGCGCGGGGAGACGATTCAGTTCCCCGGGGACCTGATGGACGACGCCAAGGTCACTCGCTACGCCAAACTCCTCGAAAACAACGGCCCTGTAGAAGTACGGGGCCGCGAGCGCGGGGCCCGAGACGCCCTGGTTGAGCGCCTCAACCCGCTGATCGAGAACGAACAGCGCATCGGTCTGCCGGCTGTCCTCGGCGACGCAGACGCCGCCGGCGTGCGGGCGGCCCTGGAAGCGGAGCTCGGCACAGAGGTCTTCGAGGTGCCGGCGACGCCGCCGTCCCTACCCGGCGTCCGACTGGAGGACCGACTGTTCGAGGCCCTCGATGAGGTCGGTGGCAACTTCGAGAGCGGTAATCCGGTCGTTTCCTTCGACGGCCAGGACCGCGTCGAGACCGTCTACGTCGACAAACAGGACGCCCGGATCCCGTTCAGCGCCGAGCAGTACGTGCTGGCGACCGGCGGACTCGTCGGCAAGGGCGTCGAGTCCGATCGCGAGCACGTCTACGAACCGATCTTCGACTGCCACGTCGCCCACTCCGAGGACCGGTATGACTGGTTCGACGAGGACGTCTTCGGCGACCATCCGTTCGCCGGGTTCGGCGTCGATCCCGATCCCGAACTGCGGCCACTCGACGGCTCGGGATCACCCGAGTTCGAGAACCTGCGGGCCGCCGGCTCGGTCCTCGGCGGGTATGACTTCGCTGCCGAGAAATCCGGCAGCGGCGTCTCGATCGCAACAGGATATCATGCTGGCCGAATCGCGGCACAGGAGGCACAATGAGCGACGCTAGAGACCCGACGCAGTTCGACCCGGTCGTACCGAACACAGGAGAAGAATACGAGCCGCTCGAAGTCTTCCCGGAAGACGAGGGGTTCGACCTCCGTCCCGGCGCGGATTCCTGCTACAAATGCTCGACCTGTGATACCAACTGTCCGGTCGCGGAAGTCGACGACGACTTCCCGGGGCCGAAGTTCCAGGGCCCCGAGCAGTGGCGGCTCAAACAGACCGACGACGACTACGAGATCGATCCGTCGATCTCGGAGTGCTCGAACTGTCTTCGGTGCGATACGTCCTGTCCGTCGGGCGTCAACCTGGCCCAGATGCACAACACCGCCCGCGGGGAGTACGTCGACAACCAGGTCTCGAAGTTCTCCGTCAAGTACGTCCGCAACCGGATCCTCGCGAACTACCGGACCTCCGCGTACTTCGCGAGCATGGTCCCCCGGACGGCCAACTTCTTCATGAACTTCGGGCCGGTCCGGTGGGCGATGGAGAAGGTCATGCACATCCCCAGCGAACGGGAGTTCCCCGAGTTCGCCACACAGACGTTCCGTCAGTGGTGGGCCGAACGCGGCGGCGCGAAAGTCCACTCTGAGGACAAGAAGATCGCGTACTTCCACGGCTGTTACTCGAATTACAACACACCAGAAGTCGCGAAGGCCTTAGTCCGCATCTACGAGTACTTCGGCTACGAGGTCATGGTGCCGGAACAGAAGTGTTCGGGGACGCCGATGTTCGCAAACGGGATGCTCGACGACGCGCGTCGCCACGCCGAGACCAACGTCGAGAACCTCACCGCAGCGATCGAAGACGGTGCGGACATCGTCGCCTCCTGTACATCCTGTTCGATGGCGCTGCGCAACGAGTATCCCGAGTTGTTCGACATCGACGGAATCGACGACCTCGCTGCCCACACGTACGACGCCATCGAGTACCTCCGTATCCACACTGACGTCCGTCAGGAACTCGAGCAGGCCGAGATTTCGGGCGAACTCGCGGACGAATTCGCCTACCACGCGCCGTGTCACGCGCGCAATCAGGGGCTCGAGCGACAGGCGATCGAACTCTTCCGGAACCTGGACGGCGTCTCGGTCGAGGATGTCGGCGATTCCTGCTCGGGCATCTCGGGCACGTACGGCTGGAAGTCCGAGAAATACGAGAAGTCGATGGAGATCGGGTCGGAGATGTTCGAACACATGGAGGAATCCGAGGGGACGACCGGCATGACCGAGTGTCCCACCTGCGCGAGCCAGATGGAACACGGAACCGGCTACGACATCCGTCACCCGCTCGAGTTGATCGAGGCTGCGCTGATCAAGTGATCGTTTCGGCCGAAAAACCTCGCGACGGTTCTATTCTTTGTCTGCGCCGCGGACGAACGTCACCGGACAGGGCGCATCGAGCATGACGGCCTGGGCTGTCGAGCCGAAGACGGCCTTGCCGGTCGGCGAGCGCTTGCGGCCACCGACGATAACCCGATCGGCCCCGACCTTCGTCGCGAGGTCGACGATCTCTTCGGCGTGTTCGCCGACTTCACCCCGGATCGAGTAATCGATCCCGGCTTCGTCGAACAACTTGGTCATCGATCGGACGGTCTGGTGGCGCTTCGCGACCTCGTTCGGGTCTGCCATGTCGCCGTCGAAGTCCAGCCGCTCGGTGGCTCGCTGGAACTCACTTTCCGTGAATACGTGTGCGATCACCACTTCTGCGTCGGCCGGCTTTCCGATCTCGACGACTGCCTCTGCGAGTTCTTCCGCGCGGTCGTTGTCCTCCGGTCCGACTGCCAGCAGGATCGTGTGTAGCGTCATTCCTGTTGAACATGTCTACCCGAACATAAATAAATAGTCCCCGAAAACGTGATAAATGGCTGATAATCGACGCCGTCGCCACCAGGAAAGGACCCGGCTATCCGGTATTTTTCATGCCGGCAGCGATTCCGTGGACGGTCAGTCGGAGGGTTTGCTTTTCGGTCTCCGTGAGGTGGCTCTGTGCCAGCAGACGGGTCTGGAGGAGGTTCAGCGGGTCGACGTAGGGGTTACGGCGTTCGAGATTCTCTTCGAGCCACTCGCGGTGGGTGAGACTGTCGCGCCCGGTGATTTCGAGCACGACGTCGACCGCGTTTTCGTATTCGGTACGGATCGTCGGGAAGATCCGTTTGCGGAGGTTGTCGTCGGCCAGGTCGGCGTACTCCTCGGCGATCTCCATGTCGGTCCGAGCCAGCGCCAGCGCCGCGTGGTCCAGGATCGTGTTGAAGAACGGCCACTCTTCGTACATTTTCTGGAGCGTCTCGATATCCCCACCGTCGTCGAGATAGGCGTTCAACCCGGAGGCCAGCGAGTACCAGCCAGGGATGATACAGCGGGCCTGCGTCCAGGAGAACACCCACGGGATCGCACGGAGATCCTCGACGCTGCGCTCTTCGCTCCGGGAGGCGGGCCGGGAGCCGAGGTTGAGGTTCTCGATGACGGTGATCGGCGTCGCCTGCTCGAAAAAGGAGACGAACCCATCGGTCTCGAGCAGTCCCTGGTATGATTCGCGAGCGGCATCGGACGCGGTCTCCATCGCTGACATCCACTCGTCGGGGATCTCCTCGATCGGGTTGTGCATGGCCGTGTGTCGCGCCTTGATCTGCGCGTTGGCCATCTGTTCGAGGTTCCGTTCGGCGATGTTGTCCTCGGCGTACTTTTCGGCAATCGCCTCGCCCTGCTCCGTGAACTTGATCTGCCCGTTGCAGGTCTCGTTGGGCAGCGCCTGCATCGCCTCGTGCATCGGCACGCCACCGCGGGAGATCGAACCACCACGACCGTGGAACAGCCGCATCTCGACGTCGAAATCGTCGTGGATCTCCGCTAGCCGCTTCTGGTTGCGGTACAGCGACCACTGGGCCGCGAGATAGCCGTTCTCCTTGTTGGAGTCAGAATAGCCCAGCATGATCTCTTGGGTGTTGTTCCGCGCTTCCAGGGCTTTAGCGTAGGCCTCGTTCTCGAACAGTGTCCCCATGATCCGGCGTGCGCCCGAGAGGGCGTATTCGGTCTCCAGAAGCGGGACGAGATCGAACCCGCAGTAGCCCGGCAGATCGACGATACCGGCCTGATCGCCGAGGAACAGCACTTCCAGCGCGTGAGACGGCTCCTCGAACATACTGATCGCGTACGTGTCGATGGCGTCGACGCCGAACTCCTTCTGCCAGTCGGCCGTCTCGTCGAACCGCCTGAGCACGCGCTCGGCCTCGTCGGAGAGGCCCTCGGTGTCCTCGATGTCGATGACCGGTCGGTCCTGCAGGATCGACTCGGTGAGGAACTCCTGACGCTCCTGTTCGTCCATACCCTCGTAATCGATGTTTTCCTGCTGTTCGAGGGCCTCGGTGACGGCGTTGGTATGCATCTCCTGGTGGTCACGCAGGTCGAGGCTCGCGAGGTTGAAGCCGAAGGTTGCGACCTTCCGGACCAGCGGCTCGACGTACCGCTCCGAGATCTGACCTGCGCCGTTCTGTTCGAGGCTCTCCGCGATGACTTGCAGGTCCTCGAGGAACTCCTCTTCGTCGCTGTAGCCACCCGATCGGACGTCCGAAACCCGGAGCACCGACTCGCGCATCAGCTTGAGCTTCTGGCGGTAGGGCTCGTTGGGGTAGCGATCTTTGGCTTCCTCGGCGACACCCGGCAGTCGATCGCAGTGGGCGTCCAGCCGCTCCTGGAAGCGTTCCCCGACGTCGATCTGTCGCCCGTCCTGTGTCAGCACGCCGGACAGTTCCTTGAGACGGTCCCGATACAGGGGGAGCACGACGTCACGCTGTCGTTCGAGCGTCTCGGCGGTGACTTCGGGCGTCACGAACGGGTTGCCGTCGCGATCGGAGCCGGCCCACGAACGGAACTCGTAGAGCTTGGGCACGTCGATTTCGGACTCGTAGATGTCGTCCAGCGCCCACTCGAACTCCTCGTAGATCTCGTCGATGACATCGAACAGGACGTTTTCGAGGTACCATTGAACGTTCAGGGCCTCGTCGGTGACTTCGGGCCGCCGATCACGGACCTGCGGCGTCTGCCAGAGGCTCGTCACCTGCGCGCGGACGTTCTGACGGACTCGTCTGTCCTCGTTGTCGGTGAGTCGTACTTCGTCGAGCTCTTCCAGGTTCTCGGAGATGTCCCGGAGCTTCGCCTTGACAGTTTTCCGCCGTGCTTCGGTCGGATGGGCCGTGAACGTCGGCTGGATGAGAATATCATCCAGGATCGACTCGACGGTCTCCGGGTCGACGTCGTTTTCGTGCAGGTACTCGGCGGCCTCCTGGACGCTGTCGTCGAGCGTCCCGTCCTGAGTCCCCTCTCGGATCTCCCGAACGCGCTGGCGTTCCTCAGCGAGGTTGATCAGTTCGAAGTAGGTAGTAAACGCACGTGCGATGACATCCTGTTTCTCGGGTGAGAGGCGATCGAGCGTGTCGTGGATCGGTTTGCGACTGTCGGCCTCGCCACGTCGGTAGTGTATGGCCGCGTTCCGGATCGTCTCGACGAGGTCGAACGCTTCTTCCGAGCTTTGGTGTTTGATTACCGATCCCAGGAGCTCTCCCAGTTCCCTGACGTCCTGGTTGATCTCTCTGGCGTGCAAATTCATACCACTCTCTGACAGGGGCTAGGGTATAACGTTGGCGGATCGGGATGGATGTATCATAGTATTGTTCGTTAAAGATACTACTCAGTGGGTAACAATACCGGGCGTTTGGCCCCATGCACGCATTTCTGGACGATCGACCGATCCTAATATAATATATCTTATTATAATATCTCACCCAGTGGCCGCTACTTCGATTGACATAGATTGGCAATCCACATGCCCAAATATTGGGGGTCGAACGCACATCGGCGCGATCGATCCGAAGGTCACTTCGGCCGATGCGCCACGGCGTCTCCGACCGCGCTTCCCGTATTACAGGGGTCGAGCGTCTCGGAAAAGTTGATGATTGATAATTCGAAAATCTGTAACGATTTTCCCTACGATGATGAACGTTCCTGAACCATATCCCCGAATCTCTTAAACACCCCGTATTTTGGGGGTAAACAGGTGAGTGGATGGAAGACGTAGGAGTGTCTACGGTGGTCCAGATACCGACGGTTTGCGTCGGTATGGCTGTCAGGGACCATTCCCGGAGGGACACACAATGTACGAGATACGAATTCATGGACGCGGCGGGCAGGGATCAGTTACGCTTGCCCAGCTGCTTGCACAGGCTGGCCACGAAGAGGGCATCTGGTCACAGGCGACACCGTCGTTCGGTGTCGAGCGACGCGGTGCTCCCGTCGAGGCCTACGTACGCTATAGCGACGAAAAGATCACCGAGCGAAGCCACGTCGAAGAGCCGGACTTCGTCATCGTTCAGGACACGAGCCTGCTCGAGTACGTGGACGTGACGAAGGGGGTCAAAGACGACGGGACGCTGCTGGTCAATACCGACGCCGATCCGGACGACGTCGATATCGACACCGAAGCGGAGATCGTCACCGTCGATGCGACCGAGATCGCGCTGGAGAACCTCGGGCGCCCGATCATGAACACGGCACTGTTGGGCGCGTTCGCGGGCGCGACGGAGAAGTTGAGTACGGAGAGCCTCGAGGCGGTCATCACGCGCAAGTTCGAGGGTGAGATCGGCCAGAAGAACGTTGCGGCAACGACTGACGCGTTCACGGAGGTACACGCATGAGCGACACACAGGACCCATACGAGAACCTGAAAATCACGACCGGTGCCGTCGCGGAACCGAACACGTCCCGAGCGAACAAGACCGGTTCCTGGCGGGAGCTCAAACCGGTCGTCGATCCGGACACCTGCATCGAGTGTGGACAGTGTGAGACGTACTGTCCCGACCAGGCCGCCAAGCCGGTCGAAGGCGAGGACTTCTACGCGTTCGATCTCGACTACTGCAAGGGCTGTGGCATCTGCGCGGACGTGTGCCCGACCGACGCCATCGAAATGGTACGGGAGGAGGCATAATATGGCGCGAGCTGAACCTTCAGAACAGGAGAACCCCTCGGACGAACAGGAAGTCATGAAGGGGACGTCGGCAGTCGCGAAAGGCGTCATGGCTGCCGATCCCGACGTGGTCTCGGCGTATCCGATCACGCCCCAGACGGGTATCGTCGAGAAACTCTCCGAACTGGTCGCCGACGGGAAACTCGACAGCGAGTTCATCAAGGTCGACAGCGAGTTCAACGCTGCCTCGACGTGTATCGGCGCGTCGGCGGCCGGCGCTCGCGCGTTCTCCGCGACCTCCAGTCAGGGCCTGAAGCTGATGAGCGAACCCCTCTTCACGGCCGCGGGGATGCGCCTCCCGATCGTGATGGCGGTCGCCAACCGGTCGCTGTCGGCTCCCCTCTCTATCTGGGCCGACCACACCGACGCCTTCGCGGAGCGCGACGGCGGCATGCTTCAGTTCCACGCCGAGGACGTCCAGGAAGCGATCGACCACGTGCTGCTGGGATTCCGGGTCGCCGAACAGGTCAACCTGCCGGCGCTATCGAACTTCGACGGGTTCATCCTGACTCACGTCCAGGAACCCGCCAACATCCCCGACGAGGAGAAAGTCAGCGAGTTCCTCCCGCCGCGGGACCCCGAGTACACCCTCGATCCCTCGGACCCGAAGACGATGGGTGCGTACGCCCGGCCGGAACACTGGACCGAAAGCCGCTACGAGATCCAGCGCGCGATGATGGACGCCCGCGAGGTCTGGGCCGACGCCGTCGAGGAGTTCAACGACGTGTTCGGTCGGGACTACACCGAGTATGGGGGGATGCTTGACACCTACCACGCCGAGGACGCCGATCACATCGTCGTCGCGATGGGGTCGATCGCCGGGACGATCCGCAACGTCGTCGACGCCTACCGCGAGGACGGCGAGAAGGTCGGGATGGTCCGACCCCGGGTCTTCCGACCGTTCCCGGCTCCCGAACTCCGGGACGCGCTGGCCGACGCCGAAAGCGTCGCCGTGCTGACCAAGGAGATGTCGCCCGGCTACGAGAGTGCCTTCGCCGGCGAGATCAAGGGCGCGCTCTATCACGCCGAGAGTCAGCCCCCGATCAAAAGCTACGTCCTCGGGATGGCCGGCCGTGACGTCAAGCCCGAAGACATCGCCGAGATTATCGAGGACGTCAAGACGGCAACTCCCGAGATGGGCTTCAAGGAGAGCGAATCGTGGCCGCAACTGCGTCCGGAACTTCTCAACGGAGGGGACGAACAATGAGCTCCGACCTACAAGACCAGGACTACACCGACGAACTCGAGCACGGCGAGGAACTGTGGAACCCCGGCCACCGCGCGTGTGCTGGCTGTGGCCCAGCGCTGGCGATGAAATACATCACCGAAGCCGCCGGCGAGAACACCATTGTCACCAACGCGACGGGTTGTATGGAAGTCGTTTCGACGCCGTACCCCGAGAGCGCCTGGGGGACCAGCTATATCCACAACATCTTCGAGAACGCCGCATCGGTCGCGGCCGGTGTCGAGGCCGCCTACAAGTCCTTCGACCGGCGTGATCCGGACCACCTCGACGTCGAGGACAGCGACGACCTCAACATCATCGCAATCGGTGGTGACGGCGCGACCGCCGACATCGGCTTCCGCGCGCTGTCGGGCATGATGGAGCGCGGCCACGACGTTCTCTACATCATGTACGACAACGAGGCGTACATGAACACTGGCGTCCAGCGCTCCAGCCAGACGCCGTTCGGAGCGGCGACGACCACCTCACCCGCTGGCAAGGAGAGCATCGGCAACGACACCAACAAGAAGGACATGATTTCGATCGCCGCCGACCACGGCATCCCCTACGCCGCGACGGCGTCGATTTCCAACCCGCACGACTTCAAACAGAAAGTCGAGAAGGCCCTCGAAATCGAGGGGCCGAAGTTCCTCCACGTCTACGCGCCATGTCCGGTCGGCTGGAGTTTCGACTCCGCGAAGACCGTCGATCTGGCCGAAAAAGCCGTCGAAACTGGTCTGTTCCCGGTCTTCGAGATGGAAGACGGCGAGATCACCAGCGTCAACAAGATCCGCGACCGCGAACCGGTCGATGAGTGGCTCGAGCCTCAGGGCCGGTTCAAGCACCTCTTCAAGGACGAGGAAAAAGGCGAGCAAGCCATCGAGGAACTACAGACCTGGATCGACGAACGGGCCGAGGACCTCGGCTTGGACGCCTAAATGGGTCAGTAGCGTCCCCCGGTTGGCCGCGATCTCGTACGTCCCGCGTTTTCCGCACTGTTCGCATATCTCTTCTGCCTCTTTTCGACCGCTTCGATCCCGTCGCATACTGGTATAGTTCGTACAGACATCCGGTACACCGTCGTGCCGAATCAGTTCGAAATGCTATAGCCACCAGTATCAGCAGTGGCCAAGATCTATAACGTTCGATAATGTATTTTGGGTATGGGACCGGATCGCGTCGATACATGCCCCGAACAACGCCGCCAGCGAACGGACGGCGAACAGTACTACTGCGAACTGCTGTACGTCCACGACGACGGACGATGACTGGATCGTCGCGGCGGCAACGATCCGATAGCAGCTGCTGGTGCACTAGCGTATAAAAAACGGAATGGAGTACGATGCCCGACTTACAGGTCGCGCGGCTGCACCGTCTTGCGGTCGTTGGCCTCGGCGCGACGAGCGGCGTCTTCCAGCAGCTCGTCGACTTCCTCGTCGAGGGCATCGTAGAAGTCCGAGGCGACGTTCATATCATCGAGCGCTTCCTTGACAGCGGCTTTGACGATTAGGTCTGCCATACAGGACAGCTATTCCAGAGGGGAGTTTATAAGCGTTCCCGTTTCCGGCCGCTCTCGGAGTCGCTCGCGCCTGTTTGCATGCTGCTTCACCGAATTTGAACTGTGCGGTATGCAGATCCGGCCAGCATACCCAACTATATCGGGCCAAGGGTATTGCCCCCGTATCTCTAATAGGAGTTTGCCGGCAGAGACCGGCGGAGTCGAATGCCCAAGTGTAATCACTGCAATGCACACGTCTCGGACCAGTTCGCGCGAGTCTTCGCCAACGAGTTCGGCGAGATTCTCGCGTGTCCCAACTGCTCGGCAAACGCCGGCATCGCCGAAGTGGCCCAGCAGCGCGCTCGCCAGACGTGAATGTCGGACGAACATCACGTGTACGTCCTCCGTTGTGCCGACGACACCTTCTATACTGGCTATACCACGGACGTCGAGCGCCGCGTCGAGGAACATCAGGCCGGGCAGGGAGCGAAGTACACCCGCGGGCGCACGCCTGTCGAACTCCTACACGTCGAGTCCTACGAAACGAGAAGCGAGGCGATGTCCCGCGAGTACGAGATCAAACAGCTCTCTCGGGCGGATAAAGAGCGGCTTGTCGATACGTCGTGAATGACACCGGTCGTCAGATCGGCGTGAGAACGATGTCCCGGGCCTCGTAGTCCTCGAAATACGCGCCGTGGCCTCCCATTGTCACGCGACCATCCCTGTCAGTATGGCCGACGAGCCCGATCTCGCCGAAAAAGGAATTCGTACTCGGCTCGACGAAGCTCTGACGGACGGTCGTCAGTTGCCCTTCCATCGTCTGCCAGGTGGAATCTTCCTCGGCGGGCGCCTCCCGAACACGCGCCTGGAACCCGACGGCGTTCCCCTCCCGGAGGTGCAACGCGGTGTTCAGTGCCGCGTCCCGGAGGTTAGCGGTTTCGTACGGTAGCTGTCGCGCGTCCGTAATGTAGACCTCCTCACCCTCGTCCCAGTGCTGGGACATGAACTGCATGAACGCCAGGCCGTAGAGTCGATCCGTGTCGTACTTGAGCCCGATCACCTCTTCTTCCTCCTCGTTGGGCATGCCGATGACGCCGGTCTGCTGGTCGACGGCCAACAGCGTGTCGAGCTCCTGGTCCCAGGCCCGAACCAGCGTCGCCGTCTCCTCGAAGTCGTATTCGGCTGCTGTCTGTGTGTCAGTGTAGAGACAGAGCGCGATGAACGCCCCGTCGGCGTAGCTCTCCGCTAGTGAGTCTTCGATCTTCTCGTAGACCTCCGGCGACGTCCCGATCAGGATCTCGTGCGTACCGGACTCGATCTGTTCGCGAATTCCCGAGATCAGTTGGTCGTTCGTATTGATGTCTTGTACTTGCATTCGATTGTCAGACGGTTACACGATCGCATAAATAAGCGTTGTCGTGCGAGTCTCACATCTCGAATCGGGGCCGCGTTGGCCGCCCCGATCACCCGGTCGAAGAGTCAAACGTGATAATCACGAGCATTTTTTAAGTATAGTGAGCACCCAACGCCGTATAATGGCCGCAAACACTGGGCGCGTGCTCGTCGTCTGTCGCCCGGACAACCGAGAGCATGCCGTCGAAACGCTGGAGCCGGTGACCGCCGACGTACCCGTCGAGACAGTCACGTCCGTCCCGGACGCCCGGACTGCACTCGATACGAACGACGTGATCTGCGTCGTGAGCTTCGTCGAGGTACGCGACTCGCGCGGGAACGAATGGGTTAGCGGCATCGAGCTGTACGAGGAAGTCGACGACCGCCCGTCGAACATTCCGTACGTCCTTATCTCTGAGACCGGTAACGACGACATCGTCCAGATGGCGCTCGACGCCGGCGTGTCGAATCTCGTTCGACCCTGGCCGGGCGACCGTCCCGAACGGGACCTGCAGGAGATCGTCGAACAGGTCGTCACGCGGCGTCGCATCTACACGACTGTCGACGCTGCTACCGACGGGAACCTCGACGTACGGATCGACACGACCGATCTCGAAGGGGATTTCCGGGAAATTGCGACCCGTGTGAACGGCCTGATCGACTCGATACAGGACGATATGGAACGACGCCAGCAGGTCGCCCGGGACCTCGATTCGTCGATCCAGGAGCTGCGGTCGCGCTCCGAACAGGTCGCCGACAGCTCTGACGGCATCAGCGATGGCACCCAGGAGATGACAACCCGGATCGAGCAGGCAAACAGCGAGGTGTCGACGCTGTCCGCGACTGTCGAGGAAATCGCGGCAACGTCCGATGACGTTGCCAAGACGAGCGAGGACGCGGTCGAGGCCGCGAACGACGGCCAAGAGTCCGCCGAGAGCGCGATGAACGCCATGGAGAACATCGACGAGGCGGCGACCGAAGTGGCCGACGACGTGACGCGTCTCCAGGAGCGGGTCAACGAGATCGACGAGATTGTCGAGCTCATCAACGACATCGCAGACCAGACGAACATCCTGGCGCTAAATGCCAACATCGAGGCCGCACGTGCCGGGGAGTCCGGCGACGGGTTCGCCGTCGTCGCCAACGAAGTCAAAAATCTCGCGACGGAATCCCAGGAACACGCCGAGACGATCGAGGACATGCTGGAGGGCGTCCAGCGTGACACCGAGACGACCGTCCAGAGCCTCGAACAGGCGACCGACGAGATCGAGACTGGCGTCTCCGAGGTCGAAGCGACCATGCAGGCCCTCGATGACATCGCCGAGAAGATTCGCGACGCGACGACCGGCATGGAGGAGGTCGCCAACGCGACCGACGACCAGGCAGCCTCGACGGAGGAAGTCGCATCGATGATGGACGAGATTGCGGAGATGGCCGAGGATACCGCCGACGAGATCCAGGAGATCGCGGATGCCAACAGCAAGCAGGTCTCCGAGATCAGTCAGCTGGAGCGGTCGATGCGACAACTCGTCGAAGACGACAGCGCGGTCTGATCGCGACCGCTACCCGAGGCCTTTTTGTCCAGCCGACCCCGAACCCGTGGTATGAACGAGGATCTGCTCGACATCGTCTGTTGCCCACTCGATAAATCCGAACTCGAACTCGACGCGCAGGACCGCGACGAGGGCGAGATCGTCACCGGCACACTGACGTGTACGGAATGCGGTGAGACGTATCCGATTGAGGACGGCATCCCGAACCTGCTGCCGCCGGACATGCGCGAGGAAACGCCGGCCTAGGTCAGGCGACGAGGAGGTATATCGCGACGAGAACGCCAGCCAGAACGACGAACGATCCCAGCAGCACGACGGTATTTTCGAACAGAAGCGTCGCAGCGATAGCGACCGCCAGCGCGACGGCACCGAGAACGAGGACAGCGATCTCCGGACGGATCGAGAGATCGAACGCATTGACAGTGCGGTCCCGTGTTCGGGTAGGCGTCGATCGTGGCTGTGGCTTCGAGAGTGACTCGTCGACAGCAACGTCCCGCGGTTCCGGCTCCGGTTCGGTGAGTATCACGTCCACATATCGGGTCGTCGCACCGTACGCCGTGGCGACTTTGAGCTTCCCGCGGACGGGGCCGGACCCCGATACGTCGACGGTGATACGCCGCGTCGAGTCGCTCGCGACGTGATGGTTGTTCGCCGACAGCGTCGCGATATCGGACAGGTCGTCGTCCAGGTGCAAGTGCACGTGGACCGATTCCCCGTGGTTCTGCAGGACCACGTCGAACGATCCCCTCACCTCGACCTCGTTGGGTACCTCGAGCCCGTGCAACTGATCACGGTTGACGTGGACCGGCAGCGTATCTGTCACGTTCGGTGTTGCGTAGCGATAGTAGAAAAAGCTTCACGGTGAACCAAGCGACGAGTCGAAGAACGCTCACCTGAGATCACCACACGCTGCACGGCCGAAATTCGAACCACGCGCAGACGTGCTCGTATTCGCTTCGCGCGTCTGCTCTCATTCAAATCCCCGTATTCCGCGTGCGTCGCTCGCGAGTTTGCGAGCGACAGAAGTGCGCTGGCCGAGATTTGAACTCGGGTTAGGACCGTGGCAGGGTCCTGTGATACCACTACACCACCAGCGCTTACATCGTTCGCCCGTCGATCGGGCGCACGTCAGTTCGCATTCTAAGCAACCGCCGAGAAGAATAAAAGGCTTCCGAATCGCCGTCCCGCCACCGGATTTGTCCGTTTGACTGCCGTTCCGTCCCGGAAATTCGATTTTTGCGAACTGACTTCGCGCGTGTCTATGTGATGCGCTGTGCACTTGGAGGGATGGCACGGTGCCGGTCGCGGTACGTGCTGTCACACCGTGACTCCGGTCGTGAGGGTCGCTCGCAGGCGTGCGACGGCGTCTCACCACCACTGGAATCCGCTACCCTTTTAGGTGCGGACCGAAGACTAATCGCTACAGTCTAGTGGCGTGGCGTGGAAGCGTCACGGCATGACGACCAGCGTGCTCGTGCCGTCGTCCCTCACCCGGGAAGCCGAGGACAAACGCGAGGCGACTCGCAAACTCGGTTACGTGGCCCGCGCGGCTACGGTCTTCCGGGCGGATCGGCTGACGATCATCCCTGACCCTGACGGCGAAGGGAAGTTGGACGGCGGGTTCGTCGAAACCGTCTTACGGTACGCCGCGACGCCGCCGTACCTCCGAAAGGAGGTGTGGGGCAAGCGGGACGAACTGGAGTCCGTTGGCGTCCTGCCGCCGCTCCACGTGACACCACGGACCGGCTCCGGATCGAACGATTCGGGGTCGTTGAGACAGGGACTCGTGACCGAGGTCGGATCTGATGGGCGCGTTCGGGTCAATTGCGGCATGCAACACCCGATCTCTCTGGCTGTTCCCTCCGGAATGGAGGTCAGCGAGGGGGAGCGCGTTGCCGTCAGGATCTATTCGCGACGACCGGTCCGCGCGAAACTCGTCGACGAACCCCTTCCGGGGTTTGCCGTCGACCGTGCGGACCTGGACGAAGCGCTCTCGCGTACCGACGCTGGCGTGCGGATCGCCGCATCGCGCCACGGTGTCGAACTCACGACCGACCGTCTCGGCCAGCTGGTCGGGACGATCCACGGTGAGGACGACGGCGCGGGCGATCTGACCGTCGCGTTTGGCTCGCCCGAGCGCGGGTTGCCCGCCATCATGGGGATCGACCCCGACGGTGTCGGGCCGACTGAGATCGAGACGGTCACCGGATCCGAATCGGACGCTACCCGATTCGACCTCTGGCTGAACACGATCCCGGATCAAGGCAGCGAGGTGGTGCGAACCGAAGAAGCGATGTTCGCAACACTGGCCTGCCTCAGTCTCACGGAGTGAGAATCCGATGCCACAACCAAGCAGACCACGCAAAGGCTCGATGGGTTTCAGTCCGCGCAATCGGTCGGCCAGCGAGACGCCGCGGTTCAACAGCTGGCCCGACGACGACGGACAGCCTGGCGTCCAGGGGTTCGCCGGCTACAAGGCCGGGATGACACACGTTGTGCTCATCAACGACGAACCGAACTCGCCACGCGAGGGAATGGAGACGACCGTTCCCGTCACCGTCGTCGAAACGCCACCGATGCGGGCTGTGGCGCTTCGAGCTTACGAAGACACGCCGTACGGACTCCGACCGCTGACGGAGGTCTGGACCGACGAGTTCCACTCGGAGCTCGACCGGACCCTCGACCTTCCCGAGGACGGATCCGACGGTACAGAGGCACAGATCACGGACGCTCTTGAAGCGGGCGAACTGGGCGACGTGCGGCTCATTACCCACACCGTCCCCAGCGAGCTCGACGGCGTCCCGAAGAAGAAACCCGACGTGATGGAGACACGCGTCGGCGGCGGCTCGCTCGAAGAGCGCGTCGAACACGGGCTTGAGATTATCGAGGACGGCGGCGAACACTCGATGAACGACGTGTTCCGCGCCGGCGAGTACGCCGACGTCGCGGGCGTCACCAAGGGCAAAGGGACACAGGGTCCCGTCAAGCGCTGGGGCGTCCAGAAGCGGAAGGGCAAACACGCCCGCCAGGGGTGGCGGCGCCGGATCGGCAACCTCGGTCCGTGGAACCCCTCCCGCGTCCGGTCGACCGTGCCCCAGCAGGGCCAGACCGGCTACCACCAGCGCACGGAACTGAACAAGCGCATTCTCGACATCGGCGACGACGAGGTCACCCCCGAGGGTGGCTTCGTCAACTACGGCGAGGTCGAGGGCAACTACACGCTGGTGAAGGGATCGCTGCCGGGTCCGGAAAAGCGCCTCGTGCGCTTCCGACCGGCTGTCCGCCCGAGCGACAGCCCGCGACTCGATCCCGAGTTGCGCTACGTCTCCACCGACTCCAACCAGGGGTGACCTGAATGCAGGCTACAGTACACGATCTGGACGGCGACGCCGACGACGAGATCGACCTGCCGGCGGTCTTCGAAACGACCGTTCGGCCGGACCTGATCTCGCGCGCGGTCCAAGCCGCCCAGGCAAACCGAAAGCAGGACTACGGCAGCGACGACTACGCCGGCCTCCGTACCCCTGCCGAGTCGTTCGGCAGCGGTCGCGGGCAGGCGCACGTCCCGCGCCAGGATGGTACCGCAAAGCGGGTCCCCCAGGCCGTCTCCGGCCGCCGGGCCCACCCGCCGAAAGAACAGAAAGACCGCGGTCTCGATCTCAACGACAAGGAGCGCCAGAAGGCGATCCGGTCGGCGATCGCGGCGACTGCCGACAGCGAGGTCGTGGCCGAGCGCGGTCACGAGTTCGAGTCGGACCTCGAACTGCCGCTGGTCGTCAGCGACGACTTCGAGGACCTCGTGAAGACCCAGGAAGTTGTCGACACCCTCGAGGAACTCGGCGTTCACGCCGACATCGAGCGCGCCGACGACACGAAGATCAAGGCCGGACAGGGCAAGTCCCGCGGACGGAAGTACCGCCGGCCGAAGTCGATCCTGTTCGTGACCAGCGAGGAACCCTCGAAGGCCGCGCGGAACCTCGCCGGCGCGGACGTCGCGACCGCGGCCGAGGTCAACGCGGAAGACCTCGCACCCGGTGGCGACGCCGGTCGCCTGACGATCTGGACCGAGAGTGCACTCGCGGAGGTGGCTGACCGATGAGCGTACGCGACGTGATCAAGCATCCACACGTCACCGAGAAGGCGATGGACAAGATGGACTTCCAGAACAAGCTACTGTTCATCGTCGATATCGACGCGACGAAAGACGAGATCGTCGACGCGATCGAGACGCAGTTCGACGTTACGATCGAGAACGTGACGACGATGGTGACGATGAACGGTAACAAGAAAGCCGAAGTAACACTGTCCGAGGCCGACGACGCGCAGGAAGTCGCCTCACGAATCGGGGTGTTCTAAGATGGGACGACGCATTCGCGGACAGCGACGTGGTCGCGGGACGCCGACGTTCCGTGCTCCGTCGCACCGCTATAAATCCGATCTGCAGCATCGCACTGTCGAAGACGGCGATGTCGTCTCCGGGACAGTTGTCGACATCGAGCACGACCCGGCCCGCTCGTCGCCGATCGCGGCCGTCGAGTTCGAGGACGGCGACCAGCGACTCGTACTCGCCCCCGAAGGCATCGGGGTCGGCGACGAGATCCAGGTCGGCGTCAGCGCCGAGATCGCACCTGGCAACACCCTTCCGCTGGCGGAGATCCCCGAAGGGGTTCCGGTGTGTAACATCGAGGCTAACCAGGGCGACGGCGGCAAGTTCGCCCGCGCCTCGGGTGTGAACGGCCGACTCATCAGTCACGACCGCAACGTCGCGGTCGTGGAACTACCGAGCGGCGAGTTCAAACAGCTCGATCCGCAGTGCCGGGCCACGATCGGCGTGGTCGCCGGTGGTGGTCGGACCGAGAAACCGCTGGTCAAAGCCGGAAACAAACATCACAAGGCGAAAGCGCGCGGCATGGTTTGGCCGCGGGTCCGCGGTGTGGCGATGAACGCCGTCGACCACCCGTTCGGTGGCGGTGGCCGCCAGCACCCGGGCAAGCCGAAATCGATCTCCCGTAACGCCCCCCCGGGACGGAAAGTCGGGGACATCTCTTCGCGGCGAACTGGCCGCGGTGGTAACGAATGAGCTCGGATTACCAGATCGGCCACGAAGGCGAGTTTACCTACCGTGGCTACACGCTCGACGAGCTGCAGGACATGGATCTCGAGGAAGTCGCGGAACTGCTCCCCGCACGCGTGCGGCGAAGTATCAATCGCGGCCTGTCCTACGAGAAACAGCAGTTGCTCGAAGAGGCACGCGAGGCCGAAGAGGAACAGACGGCCAACAACCCGATCCGGACACACCTCCGGGACATGCCGATCGTCCCCGAGATGGTCGGACTGACCTTCGCCGTCCACAACGGGCAGAGCTTCGAGCGAGTGAAAATCGAGCCGGAGATGCTCGGGCACTACCTGGGCGAGTTCCAGCTCACCCGAACGTCGGTCGAACACGGACAGGCCGGCATCGGGGCGACCCGATCCTCGAAGTTCGTACCGCTCAAATAAACCATGGGAATCAGCTACTCAGTCGAAGCCGATCCCGAAACGACCGCGAAAGCGATGCTTCGGGAGCGGCAGATGAGCCACAAGCACAGCAAGGCCATCGCCCGGGAGATCAAGGGCAAGACAGCCGGCGAGGCTGTCGAGTACCTCGAGGCTGTCATCGAGGGTGACCAGCCGGTCCCCTTCCGACAGCACAACTCGGGCGTCGGCCATCGAACGAACATCGACGGCTGGGACGCCGGTCGCTTCCCGGAGAAGGCCAGCAACGCCTTCCTGGACCTGCTGGAGAACGCCATTGGCAACGCCGACCATCAGGGCTTTGACGGCGAGAGTATGGAGATCATGCACGTCGCGGCCCACAAAGTCGGCGAGACCCAGGGACGCCAGCCCCGCGCGATGGGGCGGGCCTCTGCGTTCAACAGCATGGAAGTCGACGTCGAACTCATCCTCGAGGAGGTCGAGGAATAATGGCTGACGAACAGCAGTTCATCGAAGACGGGCTCCAGCGGACCCAGATCGACGAGTTCTTCGCAGACGAACTGGGTCGTGCGGGTTACGGCGGCATGGACGTCGCCAAGACTCCGATGGGAACCCAGATCGTCCTCAAGGCCGAGAAGCCCGGGATGGTCATCGGCAAGGGCGGGAAGAACATTCGCAAGCTCACGACCACGCTGGAAGAGGAGTTCAACCTCGAAGACCCGCAGGTCGACGTCCAGGAGGTCGATGAGCCGGACCTGAACGCCCAGATCGTCGCTGATCGACTGGCGAACGCCCTCGAACGCGGCTGGTACTTCCGGAAGGCCGGACACACCACGATCGACCGGATCATGGAAGCCGGCGCGAAGGGCGCTGAGATCGTCCTCTCCGGGAAGGTCACGGGTGCACGCTCGCGCGTGGAGAAGTTCAACCGTGGCTACATCAAGCACAACGGCGAACCCGCCCAGGAGATCGTCGATCACGGCCAGGGCGTCGCCGTCATGAAGCTCGGGACGATCGGCGTGGACGTCAAGATCATTCCGCCGGAGGCCGAGCTGCCGGACGACTTCGAGATCTACGACGATGTTGACGTCGCCGATTACGTCGAGGACGTCGAGGGCGAGTCCGTCGAGGAACTCCTCGAAGGCGAACCTGACGAGGGCGAGGCCGCGGCGGCCGACACCGAGGAGACGCCCGACATCGACGAGGAAGTCGCCGAGGAAGCGCCCGAAGACTTCCACGATGTCGACGTGCCCGACGACGATGACGTCGAGGACGACCTCGACGAACTCGAAGAGGCCGTCGACGAGGAACTCGACGAGGAGACCGAGGCAGAAGCCGAGGAACTCCTGGATGAAATGGACGACGAGACGAGCGAGGAGGACGAACAATGAGCATCGTCCACGTCGAAGAACTGCGGGACATGACGCCCGCGGAACGGCAGAACGAGCTCGAGGAGCTCGAGACGGAGCTGCTGAACGCCGAGGCCGTCAAGGCCGCCGGTGGTGCGCCGGACAACCCCGGCCGTATCGGTGAACTCCGTCGGACAATCGCGCGGATCAAGACGGTCCAGCGTGAAGAGGGTGATCTCGAATGAGATCACCAGATACGTCGAACGGTGTGAACCGTGAGACAGGAAATCTCGAGGAGGAGCAGTAAGATGACACGCACGCCCGAGACGCTCGCGCGACACGAATTGGTTGGACTGGACGTCCGCGTTACGGCGGCGTCCAACCCCGACTTGCTGGACATCGAAGGCGAGGTCGTCATGGAGACGACCAACACGTTGCACATCGAGCGAGCCGACCGGGCGTGGCCAGCGCGGAACGACGTTCCGCGGGACGTTCGAGCGGGCCAGCGCGGCGCTACGCGCCGCGAGTCCGAGGCGGTGTCACCGTCTCGCGCCCGCGAGAAACTGGTGCCGAAGGCGGCTGCGACGTTCGAGTTCACTCTTTCGGACGGACAGCGAGTCCGCGTCGACGGAGAGCGACTCGTCGCACGACCGGCCCGACGCACAGAACACACAGGTGATTCCATATGGCGATAGGACTGAACGTACAACAGCCGGAGACGAGCTGTGACGACGAGAACTGTCCGTTCCACGGCACCCTTTCGGTGCGCGGACAGACGCTCGAAGGCACAGTCGCCTCCACAGACATGGAGAAGACCGTCGTCGTCGAACGCGAGTACGACGTCAAGGTACCCAAGTACGACCGATATATGAAACGTCGGTCCCGGGTGCCCGCGCACGCACCGCCGTGCCTCGACATCGAGGTCGGCGACACGGTCACGATAGCAGAGACACGACCGCTCTCGAAGACGAAATCCCACGCAGTCGTTTCCGTCGAGGGAGGTGACGAGTGATGGAAGCGCTGAAAGCAGACGTCACCCAGGGCCTGGAGAAGGGGTCGCTGATCAACTGTGCCGACAACACTGGCGCACGCGAACTCAAAGTGATCAGCATCACCAACTACCAGGGGACCAAGAACCGCCACCCGAAGGCGGGTCTGGGCGACAAGATCACCGTTTCGGTCACCAAGGGGACGCCCGAGATGCGTCGCCAGGTGCTCGAGGCAGTGATCATCCGCCAGCGCAAGCCCATCCGTCGACCAGACGGCACGCGCGTCAAATACGAAGACAATGCGGCCGTCATCGTCGACGAGAACGAGGACCCCCGCGGGACCGAGATCAAGGGTCCCGTCGCGCGGGAAGTCGCCGAGCGGTTCGGCAGTATCGCATCGACAGCGACAATGATCGTATAGAACCATGAGCGAGCAACCATCGAAACAGCGAACCCAGACACGGCGCGCCCCGCTGCACGAGAAGCAGTCGCAGGTGCGGGCGACGCTGGCCGAAGACCTCCGCGAGGAGTACGGCCAGCGATCGGTCCGCGTCAACGAGGGCGACACTGTCGAGGTCATGCGTGGCGACTTCGCCGGCGAGGAAGGCGACGTCGTCAACGTCGACCTCAGAGACGCTGTCGTACACGTCGAGGAAGTGACCCTCGAGACGGCCGACGGGGAAGAGGTCCCCCGGCCGCTCGAGTCGAGCAACCTCCGCGTGATCGACCTCGATCTCGAGGACGATCGTCGGCAGGCGCGCCTGGAAAGCGAGGAGGATAGCGCATGACGAAACATCAGAAACGACTCTCGGTACCGAACAGCTGGCCAGTCGAGCGCAAGACCCAGACGTTCACCGTCAAGGCCGATGCCGGCCCGCACGGTGAGGACGGCGTGCCCCTGCTGATCGTCCTTCGGGACGTGCTGGGGTACGTCGACAGCCGCAAGGAAGCCCGCTACGCGCTGAATCAGGATCAGATCCTGATCAACGGCACGCCCGAAAGCGACGAGTCGCGCCCGGTCGGGATGTTCGACATCCTGGCGTTTACCGAGCGCGAGGAGTACTACCGGGTGTTCCCCGGCGAGGGCGGTCGGCTCGCGCTGACGGCCATCGACACCGATGCCGCCGAATCCAAACTCGGCAAGATCGTTGGCAAACAGCACGTCTCCGGCGGCGACGTCCAGTTGACGTTGCACGACGGGCACACGCTACTGGTCGACGACGCTAGCGAGTACGCTCCCAGTGACTCGATCGTCATCGCCAACGAGGACGACGAGATCGTCGCTCACTTCGAGTACGAAGAAGGGGCCCTGGTCACGGCGGTCGACGGCCAGCACGCCGGCGAGATCGGCACGATCGACGAGATCCAGGTCACCGCCAGCAGTGCGCCGAACAACGTCCTGGTCGAACAGGACGGCGGCGAGGGCTTCGAGACGATCGAGGAGTACGTTGTCGTCATCGACGAGAACTTCACGAGCGACGACGAGGACGAAGAGGCTGCACCGGAGGCCGATGCGGGCGCCGACATTCCGGACGAGGCCGACGCAGACGAGACCGACGACGAGGAAGCAGGAGGTGACGACGAATGAGCTCGGAAAGCGCGGAGGGCGAGTTCCACGAGATGCGCGAGCCGCATATCGAGAAGGTTGTCGTTCACATGGGCGTCGGCGAAGGCGGTCGCGAACTCGCCAACGCTGAAGAGATCCTCGAAGAGGTCACAGGCCAGCAGTCCGTTCGGACGCGGGCCAAAGAGACTGTCGGGGAGTTCAACATCCGACAGGGTGACCCGATCGGTGCGAAGGTCACACTTCGCGCCGAGCAGGCTGAATCCTTCCTGGAGACGGCACTGCCGCTGGTCGACCTTGCGGCCGGACAGTTCGACGATACGGGCAACTTCAGCTTCGGGGTCGAGGAACACACCGAGTTCCCGAGCCAGGAGTACGACCCGACGATCGGGATCTACGGGCTGGACGTGACGGTCAACCTCGTCCGCCCCGGCTATCGCGTCACCAAGCGCGACAAGGCCGATCGCCCGATCCCTTCGAACCACCGGCTCGATCCCGAGGACGCGATCGCGTTCGTCGAGTCGACCTTCGACGTGGAGGTGAACGAATGAGCGAATCCGAGCAGGAATCGAAAGAAGCCACTGGCGAGCAGGCCGCGAAGCGAACCGGGCAGATGCAGGCCTGCCAGCGTTGCGGTCGCGAACAGGGTCTGGTCGGGAAGTACGATATCTGGCTGTGTCGCCAGTGTTTCCGAGAGATCTCCCGTGACATGGGCTTCGAGAAGTACAGCTAACAATGACAGGAAACGATCCACTCAGCAACGCGCTGTCGGCAGTCGACAACGCCGAGAGCGTCGGAAAGCTGACCCAGACAGTCGAGCCCGCCTCGAACGAGATCGGCAGCGTACTCGAAGTCTTCTACGACAGCGGGTACATCGGCGGCTTCGAGTTCGTCGACGACGGCAAAGCCGGTCGGTTCGAGGTCGAACTGAAGGGTGCGATCAACGAGTGCGGTTCCGTGCAGCCCCGCTATTCGGCGGGCGCTGACGAGTTCGAGAAGTGGGAGAAGCGGTTCCTCCCCGCCCAGGACTACGGTGCACTCGTTGTCTCCACCAGCCACGGCATCATGAGCCACTACGACGCTCGCGAGGAGGGCGTCGGTGGCCAGGTGATCGCATACGTCTACTAACAATGGCACGAACAGTACTCGAAATTCCAGACGATGTCAGCGCCGAGATGGACCATCTCGAGCTGACGGTCGAGGGACCGCAGGGTAGCGTTACGCGCCGACTCTGGTACCCGGACGTCTCCGTGGATATCGATGGCGACGAACTTGTCATCGAATCCGACGAGGACGACGCCAAGACGCGCGCGACCGTCGGGACCTTCGAGAGCCACGTGGAGAATATGTTCCACGGGGTCACCGAAGGGTGGGAGTACGAGATGGAGATCTTCTACTCTCACTTCCCGATGCAGGTCCGTGCGGAAGGCGACGAGGTCGTCATCGAAAACTTCCTCGGGGAGAAGGCCCCGCGAAAGACGCCGATCCACGGCGATACCGATGTCGACGTCGACGGCGAGGAGATCACGCTCTCCGGCCCGAGCATCGAAGACGTCGGACAGACGGCTGCCGACATCGAGCAGCTGACGCGCGTCACGGACAAGGACGTGCGGGTCTTCCAGGACGGCGTCTACATTACGCAGAAACCGAACCGAGGTGACGCCTGATGGCAGACGAAGACAACGAATTCGAAGCGTTGACAGACATCAGTGGTGTCGGCGACGCGAAGGCCGACGCGCTGCGCGAGGCTGGCTTTGAGACGGTCGAGGATGTCCGAGCCGCCTCACAGGAAGAACTTGCCGAAGCCGAAGGTGTCGGGAACGCGCTCGCTGCGCGTATCAAAGCCGACGTCGGCGAACTCGAAGTCTCCGAAGAGGCAGAGGGTGACGTCGAAACGGACGAACCCGAAGCAGCCGCGGAGGCCGAGGACGTCGAGACTGAACTCCAGCCGCGCGGGCTGGTCGAGAAGACGCCCGACCTGGACGAGGAGACCGAGCGACTGCTGACCCAGCGCAAGCGGGTCGGCAAGCCGCAGTTCAACCGCCAGGACTACCACAAGAAAAAGCGCACGCCGACCTCGTGGCGCGAGCCCCGTGGCGGCCTCTCCAAACAGCGACGCGGTATCAAGGGTAAGGGTCCGAAAGTCGAAGCCGGCTTCCGGACCCCCGAGGCAGTCCGAGGCCTGCATCCGAGCGGCTTCGAGGAAGTCCGCGTGCACAACGTGGACGACCTCGAGGGCGTCGACGGTGACACCCAGGCCGTGCGCATCGCTTCGAAAGTCGGCGCGCGCAAGCGAGAGCGGATCGAGGAGGAAGCCGAGGACGCCGGCATTCGCGTCCTCAACCCTACCTACGTCGAAGTGGAGGTGTCAGAATGACTGATCTCAGCGCACAGAAGCGACTGGCTGCGGACGTGCTGGACGTCGGGAAAAACCGGGTCTGGTTCGACCCCGACGCCCAGGGCGAAATCGCCGACGCGATCACCCGTGAGGACGTCCGCGAACTGGTCGATGAGGGACTCATTCAGACCGAAGCAGCCGCTGGAAACTCCCGTGGTCGTGCCAAAGAGCGCCAGCAGAAACGCTCCTATGGCCACCAGAAGGGGCACGGTTCCCGCAAGGGGAAATCCGGCGGTCGCGAGAACGAGAAAGACGACTGGCGGTCGCGCATCCGCGCCCAGCGGCGTCGGCTGCGTGAGCTTCGCGACGAGGAAGACGAGCTGTCGGCCTCGGAGTATCGCACGCTATACGACCGCGCGAGCGGCGGCGAGTTCGACTCTGTCGCCGATCTCGAGCGGTATATCGAAGACCAATTCGGTGAGAACTGATGGCGACAGGACCACGATATAACGTTCCGATGCGCCGGCGCCGCGAGGCCCGGACGGATTACCATCAGCGGTTGCGCCTGTTGAAATCCGGCAAGCCACGCCTGGTCGCTCGCAAGAGCAACAAACATGTCAGGGCGCAGCTGGTGATTCGCGGCTCGAACGGCGACCAGACGGTCGCAAACGCTGTCTCCAGCGACCTCGAGGCGTACGGCTGGGAAGCCCCGACGGGCAACCTCCCCGCCGCCTACCTCACGGGGCTGCTGGCCGGACTGCGGGCCGTCGAGGCCGGCTACGAGTCGGCCGTGCTGGACATCGGACTCAACACCCCGACACCCGGTAGTAAAGTATTCGCAGTGCAGGAAGGCGCAATCGACGCCGGCCTGGAAATTCCCCACAACGACGAGGTACTCGCACCCTGGGAGCGGACCCGCGGCGAGCATATCGCCGAGTATGCCGACTCGCTGGACGATGATCTCTACAGTGGGGACTTCGACGCGACGGATCTGCCGTCGCATTTCGACGACACACGAGAGATCCTCTTGGAGGGAGACATCGACCTATGAGCGAATCTGACGGATGGACACCACGGACGCGGCTCGGCCGGAAAGTAGCCGAGGGCGAGATCGACACGATGGTCGACGCCCTCAACGCCGGCCTGCCGCTGAAAGAGCCGGAGATCGTAGACCAGCTCGTCCCCGATCTGGAGGACGAGGTACTGGACATCAACATGGTCCAGCGGATGACCGACTCGGGCCGCCGAGTCAAGTTCCGCTGTGTCGTCGTCGTGGGCAATCGCGACGGACTGGTCGGCTACGCCGAGGGGCGTGACGACCAGGTCGGCGGCGCGATCCAGAAAGCGATCGACGTTGCCAAGCTCAACCTCATCGACGTTTCCCGGAGCTGTGGCTCCTGGGAGTGTGGCTGTGGCCGACCGCACACGGTCGCGCTGCGCACGACCGGCAAGGCCGGTAGCGTCGAAGTCGAGCTCCAGCCCGCACCGCGCGGGCTCGGCCTCGCGGGCGGGGAAACCGTCCGTAAGGTGCTCGAACTCGCGGGTATCGAGGACATCTGGACGCGCTCGTCGGGGAACACGCGTACGACGGTCAACTTCGCGAAGGCGACGTTCAACGCCCTGCGGAACACCGCCGAAGCGCGCGTGCCCCAGCGAGCCTACGAACAGCGTGAGGTGATCGAATAATGAAGGCGGTCGTTCAGCTCCGCGGCGAGATCGACATGACGAGCGGGGTTGAGGATACCCTCGACATGCTGAACCTCGGTCGCGTCAACCACGCGACGCTCGTGCCGGACACAGACACCTACCGAGGCATGATCACCAAGGTCAACGACTGGGTCGCTCACGGCGAACCCAGCCAGGACGTCCTGGAGACGCTCCTCAAGAAGCGGGCCGAGCCCCTCGAAGGGGACGGCTTCGAGGACGATAGCTGGTGGGCGAGCTGGGAGACCGACTACGATAGCGTCGGTGAACTGGCCGAGGCGTTGCTCGAAGAGGAGACGACCCTGAAAGAGCAGGGGCTGTCGCCGACGCTGCGACTGCACCCGCCGCGGGGCGGTCACGAGGGGATCAAACATCCCACCAAGGAAGGCGGGCAGCTCGGTAAACAGACGACAGAAGACATCGACGAGCTCCTGGAGGCGATGCGATAATGACGAGCAAGAAGAAACGCCAGCGCGGCTCGCGCACGCACGGCGGCGGCACCCACAAGAACCGACGCGGGGCCGGCCACCGTGGCGGTCGCGGTGCCGCTGGTCGCGACAAACACGAATTCCACAACCACGAGCCGCTGGGCAAGTCGGGGTTCACGCGTCCCGAGAAGGCCAAAGAGACCGTCGAGACGATCGACGTTCGGGAACTCGACGAGGACGCGCCGCTGCTTGCAGCTGACGGCCTCGCCGAGGAGACCGACAGCGGCTATCGGATCGATGCCCGCGAGGTCGTCGAGACGACCGCCGAGACGGATGTCGTGAAGGTGCTCGGTGCCGGGCAGGTTCGCAACGAACTCGAAGTGGTCGCTGATGACTTCTCCGAGACCGCTCGCGAGAAGGTCGAAGCCGCCGGCGGGAGCGTCGAGCTCACCGAGCGCGGCGAGAAGCGACAGGCTGAAGACGAATCCGACGACGACAACGAATAACGATGAGCTGGAAGGATACCGCCGAACCGCTGCTCACCCGCATGCCCTCCGTGGCGCGGCCCGATCGGCACGTGCCGTTCAAACGGAAGTTGGGCTGGACCGCGGGGGTCCTGGTCCTGTATTTCTTCCTGACGAACGTCTACCTGTTCGGGCTCGGGACGGGCGGTCAGGACGCGTTCGGTCAGTTCCGATCGATCCTCGCGGGCGGTCAGGGGACGATCGTGCATCTCGGTATCGGTCCGATCGTCACGGGAAGCATCGTCCTGCAGCTGTTAGGTGGTGCTGACCTGCTGGGACTTGATACTCAGAACAATCCCCGAGATCAGGTCCTCTATCAGGGACTACAGAAGCTGCTGGTGATCGTGATGGTCGTCCTGACGGGATTCCCGATGGTGTTCGCCGGGAACTTCCTGCCGGCCGACCCAGCGGTGGCTGACTCGCTCGGGATCGGTACCATGGGCGTCAAGTGGCTCATGTTCGGCCAGGTCTTCGTTGGCGGTGTCCTCATCCTGTTCATGGACGAGGTGATCAGCAAGTGGGGCGTCGGTAGTGGTGTCGGTCTGTTCATCATCGCCGGCGTCAGCCAGCGTCTGATCGGTGGCCTCATCGCTATCGAAGCCCTTCCCGGTGCAACACTCGGTATCATCCCGGCGTACATCCGGATGGCGCTCGGTAGCCTGCCCGTCTCCGCGGAGAACCTCTTCTTCGGGTTCCAGAGCGGTGGCGGACAGATCTCGGGGATCCTCGCGATCGTCACGACGGTGTTGATCTTCGTGATCGTCGTCTACGCCGAGTCTGTCCGGGTCGAGATTCCGCTGAGCCACGCTCGAGTCAAGGGCGCGCGTGGGCGCTTCCCGGTGAAGCTCATCTACGCGAGCGTCCTGCCGATGATTCTCGTGCGGGCGCTCCAGCAGAACATCCAGTTCATCGGGCAGCTACTCAACTCCCAGACCTCGCTACCCGCCTGGGCTGGACAGTTCGCCGACGGGCAGCCGATAAGCGGGCTGTTCTACTATCTGGCACCGATCCAGAGCCGTGCTGACTGGATGTGGTTCGTCACGACCCCGACCGGTAACCCGGAGGTCTGGCAGATCCTGCTTCGGGTGGCCGTGGACCTGACGTTCATGGTCATCGGCGGCGCAATCTTCGCCATCTTCTGGGTCGAGACGACCGATATGGGCCCGGAAGCCACCGCCCAGCAGATCCAGAACTCCGGGATGCAGATTCCTGGGTTCCGCCAGAACCCCGGTGTCCTCGAGAAGGTGCTCGAACGCTACATTCCGCAGGTGACTGTCATCGGCGGTGCGCTCGTCGGGCTGCTCGCCGTCGCGGCGAACATGCTCGGTACGATCGGTGGCGTCTCCGGAACGGGACTGCTGCTGACTGTCTCGATCACCTACAAGATCTACGAGGAGATCGCCGAAGAGCAGCTCATGGAGATGCACCCGATGATGCGCCAGATGTTCGGGTAGCACGGTTCGGCCAACTCACAACTTCTTTGTTCGTAGCCGGCCCGACCATCCACGCGCTGACTCCGGAATCCAGTTTCCACAAATGCCCTGTCGAGATCGCTGAAGTATCTCAAATACTGACGTGCACTGACGCACCTCTCAAATAGATATACTGATTTCGGGGTCTACTGAAGTCGGATCTCACTGATGGCGATACTTTAGAAGGAAAAATTAATATCCAGTGAATTTGATCTATAACCACATGTCTGGGCGGACTGATCAGTTACTCGCCGTACTCGTCATATTGATGGCTTTGCAAATTTTCCCTCCACAGATGGGTGGATTAGCTTCCTACGGGAGTCTGTGGGGTATTTTGTTCGGGGGTATTGCGTTCTTGTACGGGCTCTTCGTATTGGTGGCGCCGTCGTAACTCGGCCATCCGAACTGGCATTTCTGCTCGCCTCCCGACGCGCGACGTTCCGTTTTGACTCTCTGTCTCCGGTTACATCTAGCGAGTATAGCCGGCCTGCACCTACAGCCATCGTTGCGCTACCCTAACAATCCGAGTATAAACAGGGGATACGACTTTCATACTTCTTTTTCCCACTGGTCACTCTGCCGTGATACCTTCCCTCGAAGCTTTGTCTTCGAGATGCCACCTTTGTCGGCCTTTCGGTGACATTTTGGGCACAGCGCAATCAGATTATCGTAGTCGTTTGCTCCCCCTTCAGAGCGAGGTTCAATATGATGGACCTCAGGAGAATCAGTCCGCTCTCCACACCACTCACACTCTTGGTCTGCCCGTTCGAAGTAGATGTCTTCCTTCATGTGATTGGGCGCAGGTGGTGTTTTTTCAGTCTCATTCGCAGACTCGCTCTCAGAGGTCTGCGTTTCTTCTTTATCGACTGTGGTGAGGTACTTAACTGCAGCACGTGCTCCATCCGAAGCATATACGAGGTATGTCTGTCCGAGTACTATGACACCCACTCCAAGTAGTCCAATCCCAAGGAGAGTAACTGGTGAGGAAGGATCGAAGCCCCCTTGTTGAATAGCAAACCCTCCAGCGACAATAGCAACAAGGAGTAACCCTCCTAGAGGGAGTGGTGGTGTGTCTTCGTCTGTGACGGAACCGAGACTTGTATCTATCTCTCCTGAACTCACTTGTGAAATGCCCATACTCTGAGTTGAGAATCCGCTTGAAGAACCATTCTCTGCCATCTCGTGGAATATGTTCTCAGCTTCGGAAAACGATTGGACTTCACGAATTGGGGTAGTGAAGTCATTGTGTTCGTTGTCGAACCCTGTTGGCTCGTAGTCATCGGTGAGGATTTTTAGCTCGGACTGGTTCTGATACGTTACTTCGTATACACCATCCTGGTGCTTTTCGAGTCGCCAGTTTCCTTCTCTGCGAACAACTCCCATATTGTAGGATGTCTATTTTCAGCGTAGTATCGTTTACGCCTCTCTCTGCGCTCTTTACTTGTGTGCTGTCCTAAATGTCTACGATAACTGTTTCTTTGTCAGGGTCCATCCTCCGAACTTCTGGGCTACCGAGCCCCCATCATTTGCTATATCAAAAAGTGGTTTATTTCACGCTGGCTGGTCACTGCGACACGTCCAGAGTCCACGGTTACCGTCTCTCGCAATCCGTTCGGCGGCCGCGTATTCGTCGCGCATGGTGAACTCGGTGTCGTACAGTCGCGCGTATCCGCCACGAACGAGCTGGTAGTTGATCGATCGGTTGTCGTGGACGACGATCGCCAGCAACCGCCCATAGCCGCCGCGGGTGTCGCCCTCTGGATCGAGGAACAGCGTCACTCTCTCGCTGGCGAGGCGATTTTCGACCGTCTCACTCGCAGCCTCACCGGCATCGCGTAGACACGTCCGTCCGTCTTCAGTATCCGGCACGCCCTCGTACTCGTCCGGTTGGACTTCGACGTGCGTCTCGGGCGTGTCGATCCCGAGTAGCCGCACCCGCTCGATCGTGCCGTTCGCCAGTCGCACGTCGATCGTGTCACCGTCGATGACCTCGACTACGGTGCCGTCGATCGTCTTCGCGCCGGCCTCGTGCCAGGGTTGCTCCCCAGTCGTCTCGGTGAAGGACTCGATGCCAGTCACGGTCCGGTCGCCTCCCCCAAACGAACAGCCCGCGAGGACTGCAAGGGCGATCAACCCGACGACCGCCAACCGAGCATTCATGCGACACTGTTTCTTGTCCAGCATCGTCATGGTACTGGCCGCCCCTATCCGATAAACCGTTAACGAATATACGAATCTCCGCTGTATCCGACTGCTCGTCGACGGCTGTGGTGGCTGCTTGTGACCTCTCTTGAGACGGTTCACTTGTCCGACGAACACCCGACCGACACCGTTTTGCGCGCGCCACTGCGATACCCAGATATGGACGGCGGAAGCGGCGAGATGACACTCGCCTTCGATCTGGAAGCACTGAAGCGACTGGCGCAACCGGATACGGTGTTCTCCAGCGCGCGCCAGTGGAGCGAGTACGTCGGCGTGGTCTCGGAGAAGCCGACCTACGTCGTGACCAACTTCACGCGGAAACACCGCATCCGACAGGACTTTTTCTCCGGTCCACGGGGTCGCGAGGAGAGTCTCAAGAACGTCCGAGATCAGTTCGAGACGCCGCGATACGTCTACATCGGGACGAGCGAGGAAGACGAGGAACTGGCGACCTCGGTCGACTGGGAGTATCTGGACGTCGTCGAGGCAGCCGACGCCGCTGACTGGGAACTGGGTGAACCGGAACCGCCCGGACAGGACGGTGAGGACGGGCGCGACGACTGGCCCTGATACGGGCTTGTCTGTCCGCTGTGAAACCACCCGAAACGAACGGTTTTATCTTCCTGTTGGTCGAACCTCGGATAGATGAGGCTATCCGATCGTTCGCACGGTCGAATTGGGGAAGTGATAGGGGCGGATGCGCGAGCGAAGCGCACGGAGGGGCACGATGTCCGCTGAGCAGTTCGACGACCCGACGCTGGATGAATCTCCGGATCTGTATCAGCTACTGGCGGATGCCTTCGACAGTCTCCTGTCGGTGACTGGTGCCCAGATCGTCGCCGCGTTGACGATCGTCGGGGTCGCGAGTGACGTCCTCGCGCAATCGCTGCTCGTACAGGTGTTCGAGGACACCCTGACGCTCATTCGCGAGAATGCTGATACCAGCCAACCCGAGGCCCAACAGCTCATCACGGACCTGGAACAGGCGATCGACGCAGCTGGACTGACGGTCGACCTCTCGGTCCCCGTCCTGCTGGTCGGACTGCTCGGGCTAGCGATCCTGGTCGAGGCCATCCGGATCGTCGCCGTGCGAGCGTTCGCAAATGACGAACTGGACGGGGTACCACGCGCGCTGGCGGCACGTCGGCTGCCGATCGCGACGGCGTACGGCTTCGTGGCCGTGATCCTGATCTACCTCGCGATCGTGATTGTTTCCGCGCTGACCTTCTTCCTGTTGTTCGTTCCTGCGTTGTTCGTCTATCTGGGGCTCCTGTTCGTCCGTCAGGAGATCGCAGTCTCCGACAAGGGACCGATTCAGGCAATCTCCGGCTCCTGGGGCCTGGTGAAAGGCAACCGCTGGACGGTGCTCGGGCTGGCAGTGGTGCTGTTGGTGGTTGCTATCGGGACGTGGCTGCCCGCGTCGCTGCTCGCCGGGCCCGCTGGAACGGTCGGTGCCCCACTGCTCAGTGGGGTCAACCTGGCCTTCGGGACGGCACTCGTGACCGAGACGTACGTCCAGTTGCGCGAGGACACGGAGACGGCAGCACAGTCGGCGATGTAACCCCAGTGATGATGCGGTCTCGAAAGCCGTTCGACTCCGTCCACGAGTGATACCGCAGGCGCCGCGTTTAAGCGCGCGAGCGTCTAACCGACAGACATGTCAGAGCCACGCGTCCCCGGCGGCGGGGAACGGATGGAGCTACCTTGCGGGGAGTCCGTCTCGCCGCGACAGTTCGACCTCGGTCAGCGCGAGTTCGACTGTGACTGCAGTGGGACGCACGCGATCGTGACGGACGCTCATCCGCTCTCGCGGTTCGTCCCCGAGGACATCGCCGACCAGCTACGGGCGGTCATCGATACCGACGACGAGTACGACGAGTTCTCGATGCCCCATCTCATGGGGTCGGTCATGGAGGAGTTCCCCGAGGAGGTCGCCGTCAAGGACGTTTCGGAGGACGGGCAGGTCGGGGCGGCCCTGATCTGGGTGAGCGACTTCGACGCGCGCCGACTCCACCACGTCGTCGTAGAACTGCTCGTCGAGTTGATGGACCACGCGATCAGCCACGTCGAAAACGAGGACCTCACAACCGAGTTCGAGTCACAGCTGTCCGAGTTCGACGTCGAGCGGTTCGTCGCGGCTTACCGCGAGCAGCGGGACTTCGAGGACGAATACGACACGGCAGTGTGACACTGTCACGTGATCGTCTGACAACCACCGCCGGTGACCGTTCGGCTGCAGTCGGGGATTTCTGTCGAGAAGCCGTCTGACGGCTGTCTGACGCCGTTTAATGGGTGAGTAGCCCGTATGTAAGCGTATGCGCATACGTCGCGGCGAGTTCGAGCGGATCCGGTCGGTGTTGGAACAGACCGACGCTGACGAGCCGTTGACGGCCCGCGAAATTCTCGATCTGCTCGAGGAGCACGGCGAGGACTTCGACAGCGCCCACCGCATTGCCACCGTCCTCGGGCGACGCGCCCAGTACGGTGATGTCGAAATCATCCGCGATCAGCCCTACCGGTATCGGTTCCGGGACGCGAACAACTGATAGCGACCCCCCTGATTTCGCTGTCGCGTTTCGAGGCCTACCGCGGAGTGTGCAGCGGCACGTGTTGGGTACCGTCTCGGCGTGGCAAACCAGCGGGTTTTTGTCCCGAATAGCGATAACAACGGGTATGAGCCACGAGGAGTTTCCGACCGACGAGCCCGCGGTGGTGACCTGCGGGTTGCCCTACGCCAACGGCGACCTGCACATCGGCCACCTCCGGACCTACGTCGGCGGCGACGTGTTCAGTCGCGCCCTGGAGAAACTGGGTCAGCAGACCGCCTTCGTCTGCGGGTCGGACATGCACGGCACGCCCATCGCCGTCCAGTCCATCCAGGAGGGCGTCGATCCCGAGGAATTCGCCCTCGAATATCACGAGCAGTACAAGGAGACGTTCCCGAAGTTCGCGGTCGAGTTCGACCACTATGGCCACACCCACCAGGAGACCAACCGCGAGCTGACCCACGAGATCGTTCGCGAACTCGAAGCGGAAGGGTACATCTACGAGAAGGAGATCAAGGTCGCCTGGGACCCCGAGGACGATCAGCCCCTCCCCGACCGATACGTCGAGGGGACCTGTCCGTACTGCGGGGCGACGGCCCGCGGCGACGAGTGTGACGAGGGGTGCGGCCGCCATCTCGAACCCGGCGAGATCGAGGACCCCGTCTCGACGATCTCGGGCAATCGCGCCGAGTACCGCGATCGCACGCACAAGTTCTTCGAGGTCTCGGAACTCTCGGAGTATCTCACCGAGTTCCTCGACGGCCTAGAGGGGACGCCTAACGCCCGTAACCAGCCCCGCCAGTGGATCGAGGACGGGCTGCAGGACTGGTGTATCACCCGGGATCTCGACTGGGGCTTTGACTATCCCGAAATCGACGGTGACGACGAATCGAGCGCGGAGGATCTCGTCCTGTACGTCTGGGTCGACGCGCCCATCGAGTACATCGCCTCGACCAAGCAGTACACCGAGCAGGTCGGTCCGGACGTATACGACTGGGAAGAGGCCTGGAAATCGGACGGCGAGATCGTTCACATCATCGGCCGGGATATCATCCAGCATCACACCATCTTCTGGCCGGCAATGTTGAAGGTCGCGGGCTACAACGCACCCCGGTCCGTGATGGCCAGCGGGTTTATGACGCTGAATGGAAAGGGATTCTCGACCTCGCGCAACCGGGCAGTCTGGGCGCGTGAGTACCTGGAAGAAGGGTTCCACGAGGACCTGCTGCGGTACTATCTTGCCACCAACGGCGGCTTCCAGCAAGACGTGGACTTCTCGTGGTCGAAGTTCCGCGAGCGCGTCAACGGTGAACTGGTCGGCACGGTCGGGAACTTCCTCTATCGGTCGTTGCTCTTCGCCCACCGGAACTTCGACGGGACGCCCGATGCGGACGTGTCCGGGGAAGTCAGCGACCGGATCGACGAAGCCGTAGACGCCTACCGCGAGGCGATCAACGACTACTCGATCCGCAAGGCGGGTCAAGCTGCAGTGGAGCTGGCGGCTTTCGGCAACGAGTACATCCAGCGCAACGAGCCCTGGAAGCTCACCGATGACGATCCCGAACGGGCCGCGCAGGTCATCCGTGACTGCGTCCAGGTCGCGAAGGCACTCGCGATCTTGCTGGAGCCGCTCACGCCCGGCAAGGCCCAGCAGCTTTGGGACCAACTCGGCGAGGGCGGCAGCGTCCACGAGACGACCACCGAGGCCGTTCACGACGCTCCGCCCGAGACCTTCGGCGAGCCCGACGAGTTGTTCGAGAAGATCGAGGCGGACCGAGTCGAACAGCTCAACGAGAAACTCGAAACGCGCGTCGAGGAGGCAACAGCGGAAGACGACGCGGAAACCGAAAGTGACGATACCAACGGAGACCAATCCGGGGATATGGATCTGGAGCCGCTCGTCGAAGATCGGATCAGTTTCGATGACTTCGAAGGGATCGACATGCGCGTCGGCCGCATCGAGACAGCGGAACCGATCGAGGATTCGGACAAGCTCGTCCGTCTGGAGGTCGACATCGGCGTCGAGACCCGACAGGTCGTCGCCGGAATCAAGCAACTTCACGACCTCAAGGAGCTGCCCGGCACGAAAATAATCCTGCTGGCGAACATGGAGCAAGCCGAGCTGTTCGGGTTCGAATCGAACGGGATGATTCTGGCCGCCGGCGACGAGGCCGACCTGCTGACGACGCACGACGACGCGCCGGTTGGCATGCGCATCCAGTAGCGCACACGCCCAGCAGCGCCAGTCCTTTTGGTACTGAACTCGTTGGTTCCCGTATGGCTGACGACGAGTCTGATTGGGAGTTCGGGGCCGACGATATGGACGAGAGCGAGGGCAACGGCGGCGATGTTGTGGACGACGGCGACACCTCCGGCGAGTGGCGGTTTTCTCTCTCTGACCTGGACGACGATCAGAGCGCGGTCGAGGGCAACGTCTTCGGCTCCCCGACCAGCGACAGCGAGGTCATCGAGACCGGGTCGCCGGCGTTCGAGAACGTCCTGTTTTTGATCGTCGGCGTCCTGCTGGCGCTCGCGTTTTTCCTGCAGTTCTACCTGGCCGGTGCGGGACCGTAGGGACCGAAGGATTATCCAGTCGGAAGCCGAACGGATCTATATGGTTGAGTGGCTCGGTTTCGGCCTGTCGACGCTCCTGTTACTGGCTGGTGCCGGACTCGTCATCGCCGAGGCGTTCGTCCCCGGGGCGCATTTCATCGTTCTCGGGATCGCGCTGCTCGGCGCCGGGCTGGTCGGCCTGGCGTTGCCCGGCTCGCTCGGTGCGATCGCGACGATGTTCGTGCTGGCTGTGACGGTTATGCTCATCGGTGGAGCAGCTCTCTACGGCTATCGGGAGTTCGATATCTACGGGGGGAAAGGGACGGCACGGACGAGCGACTCGGACTCGCTGCAGGGGAAGACCGGCCGCGTCACCGCACGCGTCACCGAGACCAGCGGCGAGGTCAAGCTCGACGAGGGTGGGTTCAACCCCAACTATCAGGCTCGCGCGCTCAGCGGTGAGATCGAAGAGGGGACCGAAATCATCGTTGTCGATCCCGGCGGCGGCAACGTCCTGACCGTCGAGAACTTCGAGGATCTAGAGGAAGACGAGATCGACCGCGAACTCGCCCGGGAACGTGACGACGGCGACCGCGAACCGGACCCCGAAGTAGCGTAACCGATCGCTGTCGCAGGCAATCGGTCGATAGCGGTCGAGTGTGATGGTCACCGAACACTTTTTACCTGGTCGGCCGAAGGCCCGGACGCATGTTTGCACTGGTCCCGCTACAGTTGTTGGGGGGCGGTCTGGCACTTGTCGGCCTCATCATTTTGGCCGTCGCTGTCGCCGTCGTCTGGCAGATGGTCGTCATCACGGATGCTACTGAGAAGAAAGCGCTGACCGTCTTGGGGGAGTACCGGAAGCTCCTGGAGCCGGGCATCGCGTTCGTCCCGCCGTTCGTCTCGAATACACACACGTTCGATATGCGGACCCAGACCCTGGACGTGCCGCGCCAGGAGGCGATCACCCGCGACAACTCGCCGGTGACCGCCGACGCGGTCGTCTACATCAAGGTCATGGACGCGAAGAAAGCGTACCTGCAGGTCGACGACTACAAGCGTGCAGTCTCGAATCTCGCCCAGACGACGTTGCGGGCGGTGCTGGGCGACATGGAACTGGACGATACGCTCAACAAACGACAGGAGATCAACGCGAAGATCCGCAAAGAGCTGGACGAACCCACCGACGAGTGGGGGATCCGCGTCGAGAGCGTCGAGGTTCGGGAAGTCAACCCGAGCAAGGACGTCCAGCAGGCCATGGAACAGCAGACCTCCGCGGAACGTCGCCGCCGTGCGATGATTCTCGAAGCCCAGGGTGAACGGCGCTCCGCCGTCGAGCAGGCCCAGGGTGAAAAGCAGTCCAACATCATCCGCGCGCAGGGTGAAAAGCAGAGTCAGATCCTCGAAGCCCAGGGTGACGCTATCTCGACGGTGCTGCGGGCGAAATCCGCCGAATCGATGGGTGAACGTGCCGTCATCGAGCGCGGGATGGAGACTCTGGAGGAGATCGGCAAGGGCGAGTCGACGAAGTTCGTCCTGCCCCAGGAACTCACCTCGCTGGTCGGCCGCTACGGCAAACATCTCACGGGTAGCGACACCAAAACAGACGGTCACGAACTCGAAGGAATGGAGTTCGACAAGGCGACCCGCGAGATGCTCGGGCTGGACGACATCGAGGAGATCCTCGGACAGATCGACCAGGAGGCCGAGGTCGACGTCGAGGAGATGGAAGAACAGGCCCAGGCGGTCAAACAGGGCGCCGACGACACCGAGATCAAAGATCCCGACGAAGTCATCGACGAGATGGACGCCGAGATGCCCGGCTCGGAGGAGTTCAACGAGACGGGCGACGGATCCGATAGCGATTCGACCGGGAACTGATCGGTCGGCCCCGTCTAACGCTTTTTCGCGCGTTTTGAACCGATCAGAACTCGGTCTGCCGTACGACGGGAGCCATCGGCCACGTCGATTCGCCGGATTGGCCCGTGTCCCGAACGATCAGTCGCTCGCACCGCGATCCGAACGCGACGGCGGCGGGATCGGCCGATCGGACGAGGAGATCGGGTCAGGTCGGATGCATCGGTCTGGGCCGTCGTTGACGTGTCCGTATTCCCCGGGTGCGTTTGCGAGCGGGTGGGCGGGGTTGTCAGCGCTCGCGATCCGTGCCGCGCGGATCTCGTCGAACCCGTTGATCCGAGCACGGATGCCACGCCAGTGGTGAGTCGTTGCCGGCGGGATCACGAGCTGATGGGGTGACGGGGCTGTCGATCGACAGGCGTCCAGCACCGCGGCGTTGACGTTGCTGGCCAGCTGGTCGTGATCGACGAGCACACCAACGCGAGCGTCGGACGGTGTGCGATCGGCGAGCACGTCCAGTCCGAGGTGCAACGCCCGATATTCCGCGACGTTGTTGTCAGAGACAGTGTGGTCAAGCGAGAGTCGGTCGACGCGCTCGCCGTCGCGCGTCTCGATGACGACGCCGAGTCCGCCCCCGTCGTCCCGAAGGGACCCGTCGGTGGCGACGTAGAAATCACGGTGATGGGTCCGGGGCGGATGCGCGATGTGCGGCGTCGGCGACTCGTCGAACAGATCTCGAAGTGACGGCCGGCCGTATGCGGCCATATCAGCAGTTCGTGGTCCAGTTACCTAAAACTGTGGCTCCGACACGGCGACGGTACGTCGATCATCACCGGGTCGGACAGGCATCACCGGAACGCATACGGCCCGGCCGGCCGTTGTCCCGCGTAGACAGGCATCACCGGAACGCATACGGCCCGGCCGGCCGTTGTCCCGCGTATGGTCACTGCCCGCGAGATCATGACCAGTCCGGTCGAAACGGTCACGCCCGACGACGACGTGAGCGACGTACTGACTCGCCTCGCGAAAGCGGACTTCAGCGGCTTTCCGGTCGTCGAAGACGGGGCGGTCGTCGGTATCGTCACGGAAACGGATCTGGTCGATCTCTTCCAGCCGTCGAACCGACGGCTGTGGATCCCGGTGGGTTTCCCGCCGTTCGTCGAGACGCTGACCTACAGCGTTGATCTCTCCTGGAGCGACCTCGACGTCGGCGTCGACCTCGTCAAAAACGCCGGCAAACCGATCCGCGACGTGATGATAACCGATGTCGTGACTGTCTCGCCGGAGGACAGCGTCGAATCTGTCATCGATCACCTGGCCGATCCCGACCGGGACATCAACCGACTGCCAGTCGTCGAGGACGACCAGCTTGTCGGGATCATCTCCCGCGAGGACGTGGTCCGAACGCTCAGCGAACGGGGTGTCTCGGTCTAGACGTGCGCTACCGGAACGTCCTTTTGTTCGTCGCGCTGGCCGTCTTCTGGGGCAGCGCCTTCGTCGCGATCAAGGCCGGGCTGGCCGACATCCCGCCCGTCCTGTTCGCGGCGATCCGGTACGACGTCGCGGGCGTGCTCGTCCTCGGCTACGCGGCCGTGGCTGTCGACCGATGGTATCCGACGGGGCGTCGCGAGCTGGCCGCCGTCGCGGTCGGATCGGTCTTCCTGATCGCGGGCTATCACGCCCTGTTGTTCGTCGGCGAACAGGGCACGACCAGTGCCGCGGCCGCCGTCGTGGTGAGTCTCTCGCCCGTTCTCACGACCGGATTCGCCCGCTTGCTGCTGCCCGAACAACGGCTGACGACGGTCGGCATCGCGGGACTCCTGCTCGGGCTGGCTGGTGTGATCGTACTCGTCCGCCCCGATCCGGCGAACCTGTTCTCCCGTGATACGGTTTCCGTGGGGCTGATCTTCGGCGCCGCGCTGTCGTTCGCGTTCGGGAGTGTCCTCACTCGCTGGCTCGACGCCGGACTCCCCATCGAGACCCTCGAGGCGTGGTCGATGGTCGGCGGGGCGCTCCTGATGCATCTGCTCGCGCTGGCGCTGCCCGGCGAGTCCATCGCGGCGATCGACTGGACGCCGCGGGCAGTCGTCGCCCTGGGCTATCTTTCGATCGTCGCCAGCGCTGTCGGCTTTCTCGTCTATTTCGATCTGCTCGAAAAGCTCGGCCCCGTCGAGATCAACCTCGTCTCCTACCTTGCCCCCGTCGTGGCGGCGGTCGTCGGATTCGCGTTTCTCGGGGAAGTCATCGACGCCGCGACCGGCGTCGGCTTCCTGCTGATATTCGGCGGCTTCGCCCTCCTGAAACGACGGGAACTGGCACGCGAGGTCGAACGCTGGCGTCGGGCGACCCCGTTGTCGAGGTAACCCGCCGTCACGAAACGTGGCACCCACCCGTTCGAACACGTCTCCCGGATTTCGTTCGATCGTGGCGTGTCGCTGGCGATCGTCTTCCTCGGAACGTCCGTCGTGGCTGCTGTGGCTCCGTCAGTCCGCCGCTTCGCTCGGGTCGACGACCTCGCCCACCGTGTCGACCCCGACCTGATCGCAGAGATCGGCCATCGGGCAGGCCTCGGGGTCGTCCAGACACGCCGGTTTGCGTGCGCTGCAGTACTCCCGGCCAAACTGGATCATCGCCGTATGCCCGAAGCCACATTTCTCGCCGGGCACGTCCCGTTCCAGGTGTTCGCGGACCGTCTCGTGGTCGGCGTCAGGCGGCGCCAGTCCGATCCGGCGAGCGATCCGATGGACGTGGGTATCGACGGGGAAGACACCGTCCTGCCCGCCCGAGAACAGCAAGACACAATCCGCAGTCTTGGGGCCGACGCCGTTGTACGCGAGCAGGGAATCGCGGACCTCGTCGGCGTCGCCCTCGCGGACGAACTCGTCGAAGGCCGCTTCGCTCCCGTACTGCTCCCGGATTCGCCCGGCGATCGTGACGATCCGCTCGGACTTCTGGTTGTACAGTCCGGCCGAAGAGATCGTCTCGGCGAGGCGTTGCTGGTCGGCCTCGGCCAGGTTCGCCACCAGGTCGCCAGACCCGTACCGCTCCATCAGACTGTCGTGGGCGGGCTGGCTGGCCGTATCGGAGGTGTTCTGGCTGAGGATCGTCCGGACCAGCGACTCGAAGGCGTCCCGGCCGCCGTAGGTCTTCTGCCAGTACAACCCCCCGAGTCGATCGACGACGGCTTCGGCCCGGGTCGCCGGTTGCCCGGTCTCGAAGGCCATAGCCCGTCCGCCACCTGCGTCGCCGCCGCTGATGTTTTCCGCTGGCTCGTCGTCAGACATACAGCATACTCCGGGCCGGAATCGAAAAAACGCCGCGGTCACTCCACTGAGAGCGTCAGCGTCAACTCGGCACCAGCCGACAGCGCCTCGATCAAGCCGCGATCGAGATCCGACGCGGCGGCCTCGGCTCCGATCATGACCGTGCGGTCGTCGACGTACTCGCTCGTGCGAGCGACCATCGAGCGGTCGTTCTCGAAGGACAGATCCGGGTGCCCGCGACCCGTGACGGTCACAGCGTGATCGCCGACTTCGAGTGTGGCGGTGATCGTCGCGTCCTCGGACCGACACGCGGCGACGAACGCCTCGTCGAAATCGGTCGGCACTCGGTCGGCTTCGATCCCGAGAATACAGTCGCCAGCGGGCGTGAGGTAGTCGTCGCTGGTCAACTCGAAGGTACTCTCGTGAGTCGCAGTGACGTTCTCGTGGCCGGTCGCGTGGATCGTTTCGTCCATACGGCGGGGTCGGAGCCCCGGCATTCATAGGGGTTGTCCTCTAGTCCGGCGAGTTGGCCTCGCCCGCGGCGTCTGCCTCGTCGCCGGTCGTCGCGTTCAGATACGCCGCGAACCGGACGCCGAGCAGACTCACGAGCACGCCGGCGGTCAGGTAGAGCCCGAGTCCAACGCCGGGATCCAGGGCGGTCTCGGCGATTCTGAGCGGTCCGAATTCGATCGCCGGGACCGTGACCGGCGCCACCGTCTCGCTTCGCGTCAGGAAGTACGCAGCGATCCCGCGGACGACCAGTCCGACAGCGACCGCCCCGAACGGTAGATTCAGGTACGCGCTGTGGACTCTCTCGTCGCGGATGAACTCGTCGACGAGCCGACCGGTACTGGCTGCCAGCGCCGCGCCGGTCACCCAGGGGATGGCGTCGTAGATGAACCGCATACCGATCAGGAGCTCGGCGTCGGTCGAGATATTCGAGACCCCGAGCACGCCGGCGAAGATGCCGATCAACGCCAGTCCGGCCGCCACCACGTACGTGACGATCGCGACCTGCCCCGAATACAGCGCCTGCTGGATCTGTGCCGTTGCGGTTTCGAGGAACTCGTCGATTCCGAGTCCCTTGTAGAGGAGAAACCCACCGAACACGGCCGCTATCGCACCGAATGCGACGGCAACGCTGCCGACCAGTAGCAGGACCGGGAAGATGATCAGCGCCGCGCCGACCGGCACGAACACCGTCTCCCGGAGTTCCTCGTCACCGAGGAACTGCTTGAGCAGGTAGTACGTCGACTCGATATCGCGGGCCTGCCGGACGACGACCCGATCGACCGCGTCGACGGTGATCCGACTCTCGATGATCGGGACCAGCCGCTCGTCTTCCGCACTGTCGACGACGACGACGGCCGAATCGGGGTCGTGTTCCGCGAGGAGCTGGTCGGTCTGGCGTGCGACTGCCCGGTCGATACTGACCGGATCGCCAACGCCCGAGAGGATCGCGACGACCGCGTCCTCGCCGCTGTCTTCGAGATCGCGGGCGACCCGGAGCGATTCCAGCAGGCAGTTCACCTGGCTGTCCTCCGGGTCTTTGACGCCGAACTCCGCCACTAGCGACTCGACGGCGTCCCATCCGACGATGGGGGCATCCATCCCGCCCGTGACTGCCCCACCCCGATCGATACTGACGACCAGCGTTGTCACAGCACAGAGCAGACGGCGAATCTATAAAAACCTTCGACACTTCGCGTTCACAGCGACGACAGAACAGCGCTCGATTACAGCAGCCCCGTCTTCTGGAGCTTCATGAGATCCTCGGTTTCGAGGGTCTCGCCGTCTTTGAACTTCTGGTAGATCTCCTCGGCCTCCTCGCGGGCGGCTTCCTGTTTCTGCTCGCGCTCCTGGCGCTCTTCCTTTTCTTCCTTCTTGTCTAGCTCGCGCAGACGCTTCTGGACGCGCACGAAGTCCTCGTGGTGCTGGTCGGCCGCTTCCTGGGCCTCGACGAATTTCTCGTGCATCTCGTCGGCCTCGTCACGGATCTCGTCGGCCTCGCGATAGGCCTCGATCATCTTGTTGTGGTGCTTCTGGGCCTCGTCGGCCAGCTCCGTGACCTTTTGGTGATGGCGGGACGCCTCGGATCGGATCTCCTCGGCCTCCTCTTTGAGCTCGTCGATGTCGCCGGTCTGTTCGAGCTTCTCCTTGCGTTCCTGGAGCTTCTCGCGTTTCTGCTCGATCTTCTCGATCAGCTCGCGCTCCTCTTCGGCACCCAGGACTTCTGTCTGCTGTTTGAACTCGAGATCCTCAATCTCGTCTTCGAGTTGGTCGATGTTCTTGCCTTCGTCGAGTTCGAGCTCGTTTTTCTTCTGCTCGACCTCCTCGAACAGCTCGTTTGCTTCCGCGTTGAGCTCGTTTCGGCTCTCTTTGTGTTCCTGCACTTGCTCGTTGAGCTCGTCGCGCTTCTCGCGGTGCTCCTGTGCTTCGTCGACTTTCTCGCGCGTCTTCGCGTTCAGATCGTCGCGGTCGGACGCGCGCTCAGAAGCGAGCTGGTTGAGGTCGTTGCGTCGATCCCGAAGTTTGCCAGCGAGCTTGATAAGCTCGCCTTTGGACTTCGTTTCGAGTTCTTCGTCTGTTACCGATACGTTCTTGGATTCGTCTATCGAGTCTGCCATGGTTTGAAACCCTCCGATGCCATACAGCTCCCGTTTGTGACAGAGACACCGCTAGAAGTCGGCTGGCGCCTGATAACGAGATTCCCTGTCATGTTGGGCGTCGCACGATGCTGCCGAACGCCAGGAGCGTTCTGGTACCTCCTTCTACAGTTTTCTGCTATTAAAGGATTCCGGTCGAGGGGGTCATTGTTTCTCACTGTCATACGGGTAGACCGCCGGACGGGAGAACTGTGGTTGCCGTCCCTGCCGGTCCGCTGGCGATACTTCTGTATGCGGGTTCATATCGTGGGCACTCCTCCCAAGCGACCGCTCAGAACAGCGCTTGCTCGTCGGCGAGTACTTCAGCGGGGCCGCCGACCGTCCAGTGGCGCGTCTCGATGCCGAGTTCCGAGATCGTCTCCTGGACTCTCTCGACGTGTTGTTCGGTCGTGTTGACGTAGATGCTCGCGCCCGTATCACCGGAGAAGTACACTTCGACGCCCTCGGACCGGAGTTGTCGGACGGCGTTGAAGGTCTCGATCGTCTGCGGTTGCCAGTAGACCCACGCCGACGGGCCGGTCATCGTCGTCGCCGCCAGCGAGAGGGTGTCACGCTCGGCCAACTCGAAGGCTCGCCCGAAATCGCCAGCCCGGAGCGCGTCGCGCATCTCGTCCATCTGTTCGTGGATCTGGGCCAGCCGGGCGTCGAACATGTGGCTCTCGGTCGCTTCGGCGTGAGCGGCTTCCGTCTCCTTGTAGGTCGGGACGAGCGCCGCGACGACGTGCAGTTCGCCGTCGAGATCCGTTTCGATCCGTTCGGCGTAGCAGTCCTCGTCGTTTTTGCCCGAATAGAGAACGGAAAAGCCGCCCGTGACCGCCCGCGCCGCGGACGCCGAGCCGCGACGGGCGATTGTCGAGATCTCGGAGCGGGTCAGCTCGAGCCCGGCGGCGTCGGCGGCGGCCATCGCGAGCGCGGCAAAGCCCGACGACGACGAGCCGAACCCGACGTTCGTCGGGAAGGAGTTCTCGCTCTCGACGCGGGCCGGCCGGTCGATGTCGGCCAGCTCGCGAACGCGGTCGAGGACGGACTGGATCCGCTCGGCGCCCCGGCCGGTCACCGTCTCGCCATCGACGACGTAGGTTTCGGCCTCCGCTTCGAAGGAGACGGTCGTCTTCGTGTGGCTCGGTGCCGTACAGACGCTGATGCTGTCGTGATACGGGTAGCGAAGCTCACTGTCGCGCATCCCGTGGTACTTGACCAGCCCCTGGATCGGGTGGGCCTTCGCAGTCGCGTGCATACCCGTGGATCCGTCCCGGCGCACTTATCGCTGCCGTCTCGAACGGTCGAAACCGGCGTTATTCGCCGCCGAACTCGCGGCGACGGCCCTTGGGAATCTGTGAGCGTAACTCCCCGTGGACGTAGAGGCCGACACCGATCGGCTCGGGCTCGCCTGCAATGTCGTGCGTAACGATCAGATACCCCCAGTCGCCGTCCCATTCTCGTTGCTGGTCCTCGCCGGCCAGGAAGCGCTCGGCCGCCCCGCGGTCGAGGTGGATGACGTTTCGAGTTGCCCGGGCCCCGAACCGCTGGACGGCCTCGGTCGTCGGCTTCCAGTGCTCCTGGCGTGTGCGCATGAACGACATCCCCAGCGCCTCGACGTCGACCGGCGTCTCCAGGTCGTCCGCGAACGCCCAGACCTTTCCGTTGCCCCGCTCCCAGAAGGTGTAGGCCTCGAACGCCTCGGGGTCGACCCCGAACCGGTCCGCCCAGAAGTCTACGATCGCCTCACGGGTCGGTCGACTCTCGACGTCCCGTTTGGCTTCCGTGGCCGGCAGTCGGTCGAACCGATGGCTGACGTTCTCGCTCATCCCAGCACCTCCAGTTTCGCGACGAAAAAGCCGCCCGTGTCGTTGTGATGTGGATAGATCCGCTTCGCCCGCTCGACTTGCGGGTCGAAAACCTCGTCATCCCACTCGGTCACGCCGTCCCGATACGTTAGCGGCAACTCGAACTCGACGAGCCGACAGTCCTCGGCGTCGAGCGCGTAATCCAGCACGGCTTCGTTCTCCTCGGGCGCGAACGTACACGTCGAGTAGACGACCGTGCCGCCCTCGCGGGTCGTCTGGATCGCCCGTTCGAGGATCGCCCGCTGTACGTCGGCAATGCCCGTGACGTGGCCCAGCGACCACTCCTCGAGGGTGTCCGGGTTCTTGCGGATCGTCCCCTCACACGAGCAGGGCACGTCGACCAGGACCTTGTCGTAGGGCTCGCCCCCGAACGGTTTCAGCGAATGGTTGCGCGCGTCCTCGTTGGTGACGGCGACGTTCGTCACGCCCAGCCGTTCGGTGTTCGAGCGCAGCGCGGACAGGCGGCCGAGATTGCTGTCGGTCGCGACGAGCAGTCCGCGGTCGTCCATGAGTGCGGCCAGTTGCGTGGTCTTGCTCCCCGGGGCGGCAGTCGCGTCCCAGACCCGCTCGCCGGGGTCGGGATCGAGCACGGTCGCCGGGATGGCCGAGACCTCCTCCTGGCCGTGGATCCAGCCGTGGGAGTACGGCCAGTTGGCGCCCGGCTGGTCCGCCGGCAACCGAAACAGGCGCGGGTGCCACTCGACCGGATCGAGCTCGATGCCGGCCTCCGCGAGTCCCCGTTTGGCACGTTCGACGGTCGCTTTGATCGTATTGACCCGGACGACCGAGGGGAGCGGCCGCTCACAGGCCGACAGAAAGGCCTCGTAGTCCTCGACGATCGGCTCGTATCGCGACAGCACGTCCATCGACCGTCCCTTGGCGAACTCGGGGCTTGTGGGTTTCGAAGGCCAAACGGTAAGCCACGTCCCGCCGTATGATGTCACATGGCGCATGTGAACGTACACCGTGACGATATCCAGCTCGACGAGCCGGTCCTGATCGAGGGACTCCCTGGACTCGGTCTCGTCGGCAAGATCGCCGCCGACCACCTCGTCGAGACCTACGGGATGGACCGCTACGCGTCGATTCACTGCGAGGGGTTGCCGGAAGTCGCGATCTACGACGAGGGCGGCCACGGCGTCGAGCCGCCGGTCCGGATCCACGCGGACGCGGAACGTGATCTGCTGGTCCTGCAGAGTGACGTCCCGATCTCGCCGTCGGCCGCGGAGGAGTTCGCCGCCTGCGTTACGAACTGGATCGACGAACAGGGGGCGCTCCCGCTGTATATCTCGGGCACCCAGCGTTCTGACGGCCAGACGACCGACGTCGTCGGCCTCTCGATCGCCGGAGCGGGCGCGCAGTTGGACGGCGTCGACGTCTCGACACCCGGCGAGCGCGGCGTCGTCAGCGGGCCGACCGGCGCGCTCATCTATCACGCCGAACGAGCGGGGCTGGAGGCGCTCGGGTTCGTCGTCGAGGCGTCCCCGAAGTTCCCGGACCCGGCCGCGGCGAAGGCGGTCCTCGACCGGGTCGTCGAGCCGATCGCCGACGTCGAAGTCGAGACGGAGACGCTGGTCGAGCAGGCCCAGGAGATCAGCGAGGCCAAAGAGCGCCTCGCCCAGCGGATGCAACAGGCCGGCGACGAGAGCTCACAGGCCCAGCCCGTGGGGATGTATCAGTAGGTGAACCCGTCGGGGCACCGGTGGCTGAACTCGTCGGGCTTTTCACCGACAGCCCCGAAACCACGCTGATGAGTTTCTTCGAGGTGCTCGCGACCGCGGGTGCAGGTGCCGTCTTCGGGCTCGCGCTGGCCGCACCGCCGGGACCGATGAACGCCGTCATTGCCGAAGAGAGCGTCGTCAGGGGCTGGCGTGCGGGCTTTACCGCGGGGCTCGGGGCGATGATCGCCGACGCGTGCTTTCTCGCGCTGTCGCTGCTCGGTGCCGTCACGGTCGTCCAGCGCTCTCCCACGGTCCAGGGGCTTATGGTCGGTATCGGTGGGCTTCTCTTGTGGTATTTTGCCTACGATGCCGTCCAGGATCTCTCCGTGACCTTTCAGGGCGAGGATTCGGAGACGACCGGACACGGGTTCCTGAAGGCGTTCACGCTCGCGATCACCAACCCCTATCAGATCGTCTTCTGGCTCACTGTCGGCGTCGGATTGCTCGATCCGGGACGGATCGACGTGCTGGCGACGGCGCTGTCCTCGGAGTCGCCGCTGGCCGGTGTGTTGATCGTCAGGACCGGGACGCCGCTTTTGATCGCCGGGCTGTTCGCCGGGATCGTCCTCTGGATCGTCGCGTTCCCGGCGGCGCTGGTCGCCGGCCGCGAGCGCGTCGACCGCTTCGCTCCGGCGGTCGCGACGCTGAGTGCGGTCGCGTTCGCCGGGTTCGGCGCGCTGTTCGTCATCGACGCGGTACGGACGCTCGCCTGATCGTCGGTACCGATCGACTGGCTGGAGTCGCCGATCCGATCTACTGCTCTGTTTGGTCGTCGTTGTCGGGATCGAATGGGTCGTCCGCGTCCATATCCGCGACCTCGGCTTCGAGCCACTCCTTGAGCCACTTCACCCGCTTGATGCGGCGGTGGGCGACGCTTTCGGCGGTGTCGCTGCGGATGCGCTCTTTGGCGTCCCGTCCGCGTTCGAGGACGCGCCCGACCATCTCGGCGGCGTCCATGTGTGTCCGGGACTCATAGCCCATCCGCAACAGCAAGAGCGTCGCGCCGTTGGCGCCGACCTTGTCGAGGATGTCCGCCTCGATGAGACACTGCGTCTCCAGCGCGAGATCCGTTAGCTCGCCCTGATAGGAGTGGTCCCGTACCGCGTCGACGACCTGCTCGACGAACGACGGCGGATAGTCCCCATGCGTGGTCAGGTACTCCTGTGCGATCTTCGCACCGACCTCGGCGTGGCGGTCCTGCTCGGCTTCGAGCTTTGCGACGTCGTGAAACAGCGCCGCGACTCGAGTCACGTCGGCGTTCGCGCCCTCCTTTCGAGCGATCTCCTCGGCGAGGTCGACGACGTTCAGGATGTGGTTGAACCGGTACTTCGCCGAGTGCCAGGGGTACCACCGCATGCGGCCCCCCTCGTCCTCGGTCTCGACGCTGGCCCTGAGGTAGTCGCGCACGAACTCCTGCATCGCCTCGAATTCGGCGTCCGTTACCGGCGACTCCTTAATCTCGACACCCACAGAACCCCCTCCCGACTGCACGTTCGTTGTTCATGTTACCTACTAAAAGGCGTGTTTGACTCTTTAGCGTTACGACACTCTTATGATTCCCCTGCCACGAGCGCAGAATTCGCACGAGCGGCTGTCTTTTTAACGACTGGGGACGAACATTCCGGCATGAACGTCCGTCCTGCCACGCCTGCGGACCGGCCGGCGATCCGGGACATCGCCCGGCGGTCGCTGCAGACGTCCTACTCGCTGAGCCCGCAAGCCATCACCGGCGCGATTGAGGAGTGGTACACCGAAGACAACCTGTGTGAACGACTGAACGACGAGGACAGCCTCCTGCTGGTCGCGGAGCGCGACGACCAGGTCGTCGGATTCTCCGAGAGCACACTCGAGGACGCGGCCGTCTTCGAGCGGTCTGACACCCAGCAAACGGCGATGTTGCTGTGGTTGCACGTCGATCCGTCGTACCGTGGCGAACGCATCGGCACCGAACTGTTCGAGGCGACGCGGGATCGCCTCCACGAACGCGGAGCAAGCGCGATTCAGGGCCGGGTGCTCGCGGAGAACAGCGAGGGCAACGGCTTCTTCGAACGCCAGGGATTCCAGCGGATCGGCCGCCGTGACGTCGAGATCGCCAGCCGCACCCACGTCGAGAACATCTACATCGAGGAGCCGTCCGGACTCACTGCCTGTGAGACGCCGGACGGTGAGACGGTGTACGCCGATCGGGACGACGCCGAACGGGGCTCGCTGGGGCCGTTCTACCCTGTGTATGCCGATCGGGACCGCGGTGAACGGTACGGCTACTACTGTGGCAGTTGCGAACAACTCGCCAACGCGATGGACGCGATGGGTCGAATCGAATGTGACAACTGCGGCAACAGCCGCAAACCGACCCGCTGGGACGCGGCGTATCTGTAGTCCCTAGTCGTCCGACTCGGTCGCAGCCTCGACGGCCCCGCTGATGTCGGCGTCGAACTGTTCGAGTTCGTCTTTCGTCTCCGCGATCCCGGTCGTAACCATCAATCGGACGCCACGCCGGACCGACATATCGATTTCGTGGACTTCCGACTCCGGAACGAGCGCGAGATGGCCGTTGGTCGGATTCGGGCTGTTCGGGATGTAGACGTTGTACGCCTCGCCGATCTCCGTCGTGACGCTCTCCGGGCTTTCGGCGGTGATGAACCCGAGCGAATAGACGTCGTCCCGTGGGTATTCTACGAGTACGACGCTCTTGTAGCGGTCGGTCGACTCGACGAGCGAGTTCGCGACCCCCTGCACGCCCGTATAGATCACGCGGACCATCGGAATGAAGCCAACGAGTCGACCGAACCCCCCGAAGAACCGGCTGGTCACGCTCCACTGGGCGAACAGCCCGACCAAGCCTACGGATACAATCATGACTACGACTGCCAGCAACCGTGCGAGAAACTCGATGTCGCCGGTGAACTGCGCGAGGTTCCCCGCGGAGACGACCGGCTCGACGAAGCCGGTCAGCCAGCCGAGTGCGAACCGTAACGCGACGAGCGTGACGACGAGCGGCGCGACCAGTATCGTCCCAGTGACGAAGCTGCTCCGGATTCGGCGCTTCCAGTTCACGTGTACATCTCCGACGGCAGCCGCAAAAAAGTTGACCGCCAGCGTGTGACGATCACGTCCTGTCGTCGAGCCGATCTCGGATCGCCGGCGGCATCCCCTCGCTCCCTCCGGATGCGTGTTCGGCGATCGCCGCGAGTCCGTCCGTCTCCTCGTCGGTAAACGATGGATCGAACAGCTGCAGGGCCGTGTTGATCGTCGACCAGTCGTCGGCCTCGGCCGCGTCCCGAAGCCCGTTCGTCGGCGGCGCGAGCAACTGGTTGACGATCGAGTCGGCCATCGATTCAACGACCTCGCGTTCCTCCTCGTCGAGATCGAGCTTTGCAAACGCCTGCTCTAGCTCGGCCGTCTTCCGACGTTCCGCACCCTCGTACATCGCGGAGATGACCTCGTCGGCTCGCTTTCGCTTGTACTGGGTGAGCAACTCCTCGAACGCCTCGTCGATCACCTCCTCGACCGCCAGTGCGGCTTCCCGACGCTTGGCGCGCGTCTCTTCCGTCACCGATTCGAGTGCGTCGAGATCGTATCGCGTCACGTTCGCCAGTTCGCCGACCGACTCCGGCACGTCCTGTGGCTGGGCGAGATCGAAGACCACAGTTTCGCCGATCGCGGCTACCAGCGAGGGATCGATGACGAGGTCGGGCTTACCGGTCGCCGAAACGACGACGTCGGCGGCCGACACTGCCCGCTCCAGCGCATCCATGCCGAGCGGCTGTCCGTCCATTTCGACCGCATCGAGGACGCGTTCGGCCCGTTCGACCGTCCGGTTCACCACGAGCAACCGATCGGCGTCCGTCCGGGCGTCCAGTGCTTTCGCCGCGAGCGTCGACATCTCGCCGGCCCCGACCACGGTCGCCGTCGCATCCGTCAGGTCGTGCTCGGTAGCGGCCAACTCGACGGCGGCACTCCCGACCGAGACGACTCCGTCGTTTATCGCCGTCTCCGAGCGGGCGCGCTCGCCGACGTGGATCGCCTTGGTGATCGCACTTTCCAGCACCGGCCCGACGGCCCCGATACTCCGGGCGTCCTCGTAGGCGTCTCTGACCTGGCCGATGATCTGGTCTTCTCCGATGACCAGCGACTCCAGACCGCTCGCCACGCGCATCATGTGACGGAGACTCGCCTCGTGGTCCAGCCACTCGAGGACCGAGTCGGGGATGTCGGCCGCGTACGATTCGAGGACGGCCCGTCCGGCCCCGGCGTCGTCGGTGACCACGTAGGCTTCGACCCGGTTGCACGTCTGGATGGCAAACGCCTCCGTGACGGCCGCATGGTCGAGGAGACGCTCGACCGCGGCGCGCTGACTGCTCGCCGCTGCCGACTCGATCTCGCCCACGTCGGCCTGCCGATGAGATACGCTCACACCGGTAATGACGCCTGTCGACGTTGTCACGTACTCTCACCTGCTATCGATGCGATCACGGTGTCTGTCTCTAGGTCATATTACGTCCGCCAGTATCTAAATCTGTCCAAGACCGATGTGTCGGTGTGACACACTCGGGGTCACTCAGAGTGTGGCCCCTCGACACCGACGACTGTGTACCCGGCTTCGGAGACGGCCTCCAGGACCGCGTCCTGGTCGGTGTCGGCTTCGTAATAGAAGACGATGCGGAACGTTCCGTCCCGGAGGAGTTGCTGGCACTCCCAGACGAATTCCTCGTCTTCGAGCGTCAGTCCCTGATGCTGGTTGAGTCCGAACTCGGGGTCGTCCGTGCCCGAATAGACGAACGTCTCCTCGTCGGGCGCAGCGTGTTCCGCGACGATGTCGCCGATCTCGATGGTCGTCTGGTTCAGTTCGGCCTCTTTGTCGCGACCGAGATCTGTGTGTACGATCAGGCCGTTGAGCTCGATCTCGCCCGGCTCGAGCAGTTCTTCGGCCTGCTGGTACAGTTCCTCGTCGATGATCTCCTCGGGCATTAGTGGATCTGTGTCATCCGGCTTAATACGCCTCACGATGTCCGGGTCGGAACACAACACTCATATCGACTCGCCGTCACTACTGAAACGTGCGATCGTTGCTTCGAGGACCTGCAACACGCCTCTACGAGACGCTGCTGGAGTGGGAACTGTCGGGAACGCCGGACCACATCGCCGTCATCCAGGACGGGAACCGCCGCTACGCCCGCAAGCAGGGGGCCGAGACGACCGACGGACACCGCGAGGGCGCCGAGACGACGGAGGCGGTGCTCGACTGGTGTGCCCAGTTGGATATCGAGGAACTGACGCTGTATGCCTTTTCGACGGAGAACTTCAACCGGCCGCCGGAGGAGCGCGAGGCGCTCTTTGACCTGCTCGAGGAGAAACTCCGCGAGTTCGCCGATGCCGATCGGGTTCACGAGTCCGGGGTCCGAATCCGGGCGATCGGCGAGATCGATCGCCTGCCCGAGCGCGTCCAGGACGCCGTTGCGTACGCCGACAGACGCACGCGTTCGTACGATCAGTTCCACCTCAACGTGGCGCTGGCGTACGGCGGACGGGCGGAACTGCTGGGCGCAGCCAGCGACATCGCCCGGGACGTTCGCGACGGCGAGATCGATCCCGCGGCCGTCGACGTCGAGACGATCGAGAACCGACTCTACGACGGGCCGACCCGGGACGTCGATCTCATCATTCGGACGGGCGGTGACGAACGGACCTCAAATTTCCTGCCGTGGCACGCCAACGGCAACGAGGCGGCCGTCTACTTCTGTGCGCCGTACTGGCCGGAGTTCCGGAAGGTCGACCTGCTGCGTGCGATCCGGACCTACGAGTCCAGGGCACAGTCCTGGCGCAAAACCAGGGTGCAGCGCGCGCTCGCGCTGGTTCGCGCGATCGAATCCGAACGTGGTGACGGCGGCCGAATCCTGCGGCGACTCCGCGATCGACTCCCGCGCGACCAGGCCGACGCGCTGTGTGAACAGGCGGAGATCGAACGGCCCGCGGACTGATCGCGGCGTTCCACCTAGCCGGTCTGTGCGACCCGCTCGATCATGCTATCGGGCGGATCGACCTCGCCGGTGACGTTCGTTCCGTCGTAGTCTTTGACTGTCAGGAGGATCGGCTCCTCGCCGGCCAGCCAGTAGAAGGCGTAGCGCTTCGTTTTCGCGACCACCGCAGTCTCGGGAAACGCGTCGCTATCCGCCTCACAGATCGTAAACGGTGCCGTGTGCTGGGATTGTAGTGTTGCAGCCATGATCGTACCTGACTATAGACGCCAGACGGTAATAAGCCTTTATTCGGAGTCGAGTTAATTCTTATATGGGTGTTATCACACACCATGAGAGAACGGCGCAGCGGCCTCACAGCTTCTCGGTACGGCATCGAATCCGACACAGGCGCGGCCACAACACCTTTGGGAGTATCAGACACACGTCTATCCATGGACGCGGAAGACCTCCTGAAGATCGTTCTCGTACTGGTCGTCGTGTGGATCCTCCTGGAGATTGTCGGCGAACTCCTCGGAATCCTCGCCGGGTTACTCGGACCGTTCCGGCCGCTGTTGGGCCTGGTGATCGTCGTGTTGATCGTGCTGTGGCTGTTTGACCGCCTGTAGAACCGCAGGCAAGCGCCGATCTCCGCGCAGATTGCCGCTGGTAGCGGCTGCCGGATCGCGACGCTTATTGTCGGCAGCCGTCTATCGAAAATCGTGTACAGCCTGAACGTCCCGCCGCCGTCGCCGGTGACACGACTGGCCGGCGAACTCGCGCGCGAGCTCCCGCGCGCCCGTACTCGCCAGCGCGGCCAACACACGCTCGTTGGCAAGCGACTCGGCGACGGGGACGGCGCTCGGCTCGCTACGCAGGTACACACGGAACTGACGGGCGTCGAGCCGTTCGACCTCCGAGTGACCGGTATCGATCTGTTCGAGACGGCGCCGACCGGTTCCGCCCCGGTCGTGTATCTCTCCGTGGAGAGCCCCGCACTTCGGGCGTTACACGAGCGGTTGTGTACGGTGTTCGATCCGGTTGCGGGGATCGAAGGTGACGACTACACGCCACACGTGACGATCGCACGCGGTGGCGAGTTGGCCGCGGCGCGTCGGCTTACTGACCGGGAGATCGAACCGGTTCGGTGGACGGCCGATCGGTTGTCCGTCTGGGACAGCCACCGAAACGTGCCGGTCCGGGAGTTTTCGCTTCCCGTGTGAGGACGACACAGCGTCGCAAGGGGACACAAGAGTCATTACGCCCGACAGTGACAACAGGAATATGGTAGAGCTCGATATGACCCAACTCGGGTTAGAAGTCGGCGGTAGCGGCGCGCTCGGGCTGTTAATCGGGTTCGCTGCGAAGAAAATCGCGAAGGTAATCGCGGTCATCGTCGGTGCCGAACTCGTGTTGTTCAAGTATCTCGAATCGCGGGGGATCATCTCCGTCGACTGGAACCGGCTGACGGCCGGGTTGACGAAAGCCAGCGAAACCGGCACGAAGCAGGCCCAGAGCTGGGTCGAGACGTTCATCTCCACTGCCGGCGTCGGTGCCGGCTTCGTCGGCGGGTTCGCCGTCGGATTCAAAAAAGCGTAATCTACTCTCGGGACATATGTCAACTACACCTGGACAACTGATACTGGCGTTCGATCGTGATCAGACAGTCGACGTGAACCCGCCCGCGAACAAAGAGGCGGTACCGCTCTCCTGGATCGAACACTGGGACGCCGAGACGGACCACGAGGTCTGGGCGATCGGCAACCAGGAGCTGAAATCGGAGGCCGGGATCCCTGGCGTTCGCGAGGCCGTTCTGGAACTAGAAAACGAGTGGTATCGGGAGTTTACTGAGACTGACGACGACGACAGCGTCGACGGGTGGCCCCGCCGTGCCCGCCGCGTCGAGATGCTCGCGGAGCTGTTCCCGGACGCGGCCGGCTACGTCGTCGTCGACGACAAGGACCTCTCGTATGTCGACGGCTGGTCGCATTACTTCCCCTGGGAGTTCGTCGACGCGGTCCGTACCGGGGAACTCACTCTCGACGTACCGGAGTAGATCCCTCCACTACCGCCGGTTGATCTCGTCTTCGTCCTGGATCATCCGCGTCTCGGCGTTGCCACTGGAGACCTCGTTGACCAGGTCATAGAAGTCGTTCTGCAGGCCGGCCGGGAACTGGATGACCCCGACCCAGGAGCCGTCGTTCTGCCACTCCTCGCGCTGAAGTTCGCCGAACTCGCGGATCCTGGCCTGTCCACTGCCGGCGTAATCCGGCGGCAACTGGACGGCGATGGTCACCTCGTCGAACCGGATCGGGATCACCGGCCGGAGCGCGTCCAGCGCCTCGTCGACCTGATTCTCGACCGGCTCCATCGGGTCGACTCGGAAGTCAGTCTCCTCCAGCGCGGATTCGATGCGTTCGGGTGGGTGGGGCGCGTCGTCCATCTGCGGGTTGACCGCGTTGCGCGTGATCCGCTGGATCAACTGCCGGCGCTTCTGTTCTTGCATCTCCTTGCGCTGCTCGGCCGTGATCTGAATCTCCCCGCGCTCGATCACCTCCGGGATGATCTCCAGTGGATCGGTCGTGTCGAACACCTCCTCCAGCGCGTTCTCGGGCGGTCGGTCCCCCCGGGAGGCGTTCTCGAAGACGTCCTCGGCGGCGATGACGTCCTCGAGCTCGCCGTCGAACTCCCCACGCTTGATCGCCAGGGCAGCGTCCGGATCGACTAACACTTCGAAGCGCTCGCCGTGACTCTCCAGGCGAGCCGTGACTGCTTCGTCAAGGGATATCATATATCGGTCCTACTTGGGGACGGGTAAAAGGTGTTTCCGAACTCGGGACAACTGCTCTCACTGCCAGGTGATGTACAGCAGCGTCGCGATGCCGAAGACTTCCAGGATCTGGAGGGCCATCATGACTTCGACAGCGAGTGGGACCGTCAGGAGCGCGGGCGTGGCGGTCGGTGCGCTCAAGTAGTACCACAGCGCGACGACGTTTTCCGCGAGGAGGAACCCGGCGAAGACGATCGAACCGAGCGTGAACGTCGATTGGATCTCCCTATAGAGCCGTCCCCAGATGACGATCAATGCCGTCAACAGGACGATATTCAGTGTCGCCGCGACACGCGCAGCGTCCAGGAGCGTTTCGAGATACGTCATAGTCGATCTCCCTGTGCCCCGCGCGTTCGAGTTCGGCTGTCGGTCATTATTCTACCTGTGAGGCGATCTCCTCGATGGTGTCCCAGTGCTGGCGCGCCCGCCCGCTCGGGAGGTACACCACGCCGTAACTCTCGTCGGTACTCGTGACGATCTCGTTGTCTTCCAGCACGTCGAGGTGATGTCTGACGGTGTTGTACGCGAGATCGAGCTCCTCCGCGAGGCGGTTGGCGTTGCGCGGCCGGTCGTCGAGCGCACGCAGAATACGCGCCCGGTTGGGACCGCCCCGCGTCCCGGCTAACGTTTGCCATAGCACCGCCTCCATATGTCATTTGATCCGCTCTCGGCACAAAATAACCCATCGGTCGGACACTTCCCTTTCCGGGAGTTGGCGATCGGCGGCTGTCCGACCGAGAGGCTCGAAGGCGGCAGCAGCCGTCGGCAGCGCCTGGTATGAGCGGGTGTGGCCGCGTGAACGAACCCATCGGTCTGACCTATTCGAACCAACAAGATATGGGTTTTGGTAGATCAGACGCAATTCTCTCTCAAAAATAGATTGGATTGTGAAGGGTTTTACGCGTGAACTTCGGCACTTTCGCGACGAATTTGAGTCTGATCTTCGGAAATTGTTAACCGTCTTTCATTGTCAGACACAGGTGTCCATGACAGACAAGCTAACGACGCGGCGCAAACTGCTGGTGGGGATCGGAGCGAGCTCGACCATCGCACTGGCCGGCTGTACTGACGGAGACGGGAATGGCAACGGGACGACCGAGCCGGACACCGATACGGAAACGGAGACCGACACGGAGACGGCGACCGACACGCCGACACCCGAACCGGAGCAGGCTCGGCTCAGAGTCGCGCATATGTCGCCCGACGCCCCAAACGTCGACGTTTACGTCGACGGTAGCGCGGTGTTGGAAGGCGTCGCGTTCGGTGCCGTGAGCGGGTATCTCTCCGTGTCGGCCGGCGACCACGACGTCGAGATCACGCCCGCGGGGACGCCCGACACGGCAGTCTTTTCGGGGACGGTCACGCTTGACCCCGACACCGACTACACGGTCGCGGCGATCGGCGAGATCGGCGACGACGCGGATCAGCCGTTCGAACCGCTCGTGCTGGCGGACGACAACAGCGAACTCGACGAGGAGACGGCCCGTCTGCAGGCCGTCCACACCTCGCCGGACGCACCAGCCGTAGACATCACGGCCAATGGGGGCGCAGTCACCCTCTTCGACGGCGTCGCGTACGGTCAGTCCGGGACCGTCGACATCGAGGCCGGGACGTATACAGTCGAGATCCGTGGGGACACCGAGGACAACGACGGCGACATCGTCGCGAGCTACGAACTCACGCTGGAGAGCGGGACCGTCTACACGGCCTTCGCCGCGGGCTACCTGACGCCCGACGACGAGCCCGCGAACACCCCGTTCGACCTGCTCGTGGCGACTGTCGACGGTCGCGGCCCGGCGCCGGAACCTGAGGGTCGTCTCCGCGTCGCTCACATGTCACCGAACGCGCCGAACGTCGACGTCTACGTGAACGGTGACGCCGTACTGGAGGACGTCGCCTTCGGTGCCGTGAGCAGTTACCTGACCGTGCCGGCCGCCGAACACGAGATCGAAATCACGGCCGCCGGCGATCCGGACACGTCCGTGTTCTCCGGTCCGGTGACGGTCGCCCCGGACACTGACTACACGGTCGCAGCAACCGGGGAACTTGGGGACGACGCGGATCAACCGTTCGAGCCGCTCGTACTCGAAGACGACAACAGCGAGGTCGGTTCCGATCAGTCGCGTCTCCGGGTCGTCCACGTGTCGCCGGACGCGCCCGCAGTCGACGTGACGGCGGCCGGCGGCGACGTCGTGCTCTTCGACGGTGTCCAGTACGGTGGCTCCGGCTACGTCGAAGTCGCGGCCAACGACTACACGGTCGAGATCCGCGGCGACACCGACACAAACGACGGCGAGGTCGTTGCCGACTTCGATGTCAGCCTCGGCGGCGGGACGGTCTATACGGCCTTCGCAGCGGGCTATTTGACCCCGGACGACGAGCCGGCCGACGAGGCATTCGATCTACTTGTCGCGCAGGACAGCACTCAGTAGTCACACACTGGAGCCGATGTGCCGTTCGGCTCCTGCCGAATTCCTTCTATCGACTGTCGAGCAGTTCGCTCACCTGTGCCTTCGTCTCGCTCGCGAGAGTTCGCTCCGCGAACTCCCGGGCCTCGGCCGTGTCGGTCTCGACCACGTTCGCCTTCACGTCCGGGATCGTCACCGCGCTCATGCTCAGTTCGTCCAGCCCCAGTCCGAGCAGCAACTCGGTTAGCTCGGGATCGCCCGCCATCTCGCCGCACATGCCGATCCAGGCGTCGCCAGCGTGGGCCGCGTCGACGGCCTGATCGATCGCGCGCAATACGGCCGGGTCGCGCGGGTTGTGCAGGTCCGCGACCGCCTCGTTCTGGCGTGATGCGGCCATCACGTACTGGGTGAGGTCGTTGGTCCCGATCGAGAAGAAATCGAGCCGCTCGGCCAGCTGCTCGCCCATGAACACCGCGGCCGGCGTCTCGATCATCACGCCGAGTTCGGGCACGGCGTAGTCAATCTCCGCCTCGTCTAACTCCGACGCCACGTCCTCGACGATCTCCAGGCTCCGGTCGACCTCCTCGACGGTCGCGACCATCGGGAACATCACGGCCAGATCACCGTCGCCCTCGGCACCCGCACGCAATAACGCCCGTAGTTGCGTCCGGAACAGCTCCGCGTCAGGCCCGAGCGACCGGCGGATCCCCCGCGTTCCAAGGAAGGGGTTGTCCTCCTCCTCGGCCTCGACGTACGGGATCGGCTTGTCGCCGCCGATGTCCAGGGTCCGCACGACCACGCGCCCCTCCGGGAACGCGTCAAGCGCTTCGACGTACGTCTCCAGCTGCTCGTCCTCGTCCGGCGGCGTCTCCCGGTCGAGAAACAGGAACTCTGTCCGGAACAGCCCGACTGCGTCGGCGCCCTGCGCGACTGCGCCCTCCAGTTCCGCGGCGGTGCCGATATTCGCCGCCACTTCGACGGGTTGGCCGTCGGCCGTCTCGACGCGGTCCGTCCGGATCTCAACGTCGCGGCCCTCCGCGGCGCGCTCGCGGGTCTCCTCGTCGGGGTCGACCATCACGTTGCCGGCGTCCCCGTCGACGACGACCTCGGCGTCGGCTTCGATGTCGAGCAGGTCTTCCCCGACGCCGACGACCGCCGGGATGCCGATCGAGCGGGCGAAGATCGCCGCGTGGGAGGTCCGACCGCCTTTCGCGGTCGCGAAGCCGGCCACCCGATCAGGATCGAGCTGTGCGGTGTCGCTGGGCGTGAGCATCTCCGCGAGCAGGACCGTTCCCTCGGGCAGTTCCGACAGGTCGAGACGCTCGGCGTCGGTGGCGATCCGGAGCAATCGGTCGCGGATGTCACGCAGATCGTCCGCGCGCTCGGCCATCCGGCCGCCTGCCGCCTCCAGCTGCTCGATCGCGCCCTCGAAACCCTCCTGGATGGCGTGCTCGGCGGGCAGCCCCTCGTCGATCGCGTCTTCGACGGCACCGGTGATCTGCGGATCGTCGAGGAACTGCAGGTGTGCGTCGAAGATCTCGGCCTCGTCTTCGCCGACCTCCTCGGCGGTCCGGTCGCGTTCGGCCTGCAGCTCCTCGCGCGCCGTGCCGAGCGCGTTCGAGAAGCGATCGTGTTCGGCGTCGGTATCGACGTCCTCCGGCGCGGGCGGCTCGGATAGTTCGACTTCCTGGTCATACCAGACGACCGTTCCGACGCCAGACAGCGGTGTGACGCCGATTCCTTCTAGCGTCCGTTCACTCATCGTACTCGTCCTCCGGCGTTGTGAGGACCCGCTCCAGCGCGTCCAGCGCGGCCTCGGCGTCATCGCCGTCGGCGATCAGTCGGACTTCCTCGCCCTGCTCGGCGGCCATACTCGACACTGCGAGCATGCTACGCGCGTCGACCGGGTCCTCGCCGTCGGCGGCGATCTGCAGTTCGGACTCGAACTCGTTGGCCGTCTCGACCAGTTTCGACGCCGGCCGTGCGTGCAACCCTGCTTCCGGGACAATTGTTATTTTTCGTTCCATACAGTCTATTGCACAGGCTACTCGTTACCTCTTTCGGCGATACAGAACTGTGGCGGTAGCAAACAGCCGAACGGCTCAGCCTTTGAGCGTCCAGACCCGGACGTCGTCCATCAGATCCGTCGGGTCGAGCTGGCGGACGCCTGTCCCGGAGTGACCGACGACTTTCGCCGAGGTGGCCACGCCGGCACGCAGCGCTCGCTCATCGTCCCAGCCCTGCTCGTAGGCCCACATGATGGCGGCGAACATCGAGTCGCCGGCGCCGACGGTGTCGACGACCTCTACGTCGAGGGCGGGCGCGTACAGCGTCTCCTCGGGCGTGACCATCATCGCCCCTTCCGAGCCGAGCGACGCGATGACGCGCTCGAACCCTTCGCCCCGGAGCTGTCGGGCGGCCTCCGCACAGTCGTCGATGTCCGTCACTTCGATGCCGGTCGCTTCCTCCAGTTCGATCTCGTTGGGTTTGACGTACTCGTAGGTCCCCTCCAGGGCCATCATGTCGTCGCCGTGGATGTCCAGAGCGGTGTCCCAGTCACCGGCCCCCGCGAGCCGGTCGATGTCCTCCGGTTCCATTCCCGGTGGGAGGCTGCCGCCGATGTTGACGATCGAGGGGTCGTACTCCTCGAGGACGGCCACGAGTTCGTCGACGACTTCGCCGTCGACTTCGGGGCCGGACTGGTTGAGCCGGTACTGGTGGTTCGGCGCCAGGATCGCCGTGTTCATACGGGTCGGCGCCGAGTCGACCTCACAGAAGTCGATCGGCACGTCGAATCGCTTGAGATCTTGCTTGATGAAATAGCCGGTGAAGCCACCGACGATGCCGGTCGCCCGTGTCTCGTGGCCCAGCGCAGTGACGAACTGCGAGACGTTGATCCCGTTGCCCCCAGAGTCGAAGTGTGCGCCGGTCGAGCGCTGAACGGCGTCGGCTTCGAGCGGTTCCTCCATCTCGATCGTCTGGTCGACTGCCGGATTCGGTGTTACTGTCAGTATCATGGCTATCGACACGCCGTCACACGGCGCGGTCTACTAGCCGGTGTTGACTCGGCGGGGAGTGATAAACGGGTCGATCCGTCTCCGGTCGGCCAGTACTGTTCGTAACGTCTACAGCTGGTCGATCACGGCTGCCGTAAACGCCTCGGTCGAGGCGTCGCCGCCCAGATCCGGCGTGTGTGGCCCGTCAGCCAGCACGGCTTCGACGGCTTCGGTGACGCGGGTCGACTGTTCGTCGTATCCGAGGTGATCGAGCAACATCGCGGCCGAGAGGATCATCGCTGAGGGGTTCGCGATGCCCTGGCCGGCGATGTCGGGCGCGGAGCCGTGGACCGGTTCGAACAGCGCGTTGTCGTCACCGATATTGGCGCTGGGCAACAGCCCGAGTCCGCCGACGAGTCCGGCCGCCAGGTCCGAGAGGACGTCGCCAGCGAGGTTCGGCGTGATGATCACGCCGTAGTCTTCGGGGTTCATCACGAGCTTCATCGCCAGCGCGTCCATTAGCGCGGTGTCGTAGTCGGCCCCTCGCTCGGCCGCTACGTCCTCGGCAGCCTCCAGGAACATCCCGTCGGTTTCGCGCATGACGTTCGCTTTGTGGGCGATGGTGACGTTCTCGTAGCCGTGTTCCTCGGCGTACGCGAAACCGTATTCCGCGATCTTCCGGGAGGCGTCGCGGGTGATCACGCGAGTCAGCGTGGAGACGCCGTCGGCGATCTCGCTTTCGATCTTCGAGTAGACGCCCTGGGTGTTCTCGCGGATGAACACGATGTCCGTCTCGGGTTTGACGGCGTTTAGCCCGGGATACGCCTTCGCCGGGCGGACGTTGGCGTAGGAGCCGACGATCTCACGCAGCGGGAGAATGATGTCCGCGGCGTGTTCGCCGGCCGCGCCGAACAGCGTGGCGTCCGCATCGCGTGCGAGGTCGGCGGTCGCCTCGGGGAGCGGCTCGCCGGTCTCTTCTGCGACGTAATCGCCGGCCTCGCCCTCGACGAACTCGAAATCGATATCGAGCGTTTCCAGTACTTCGACGGCTGCAGGCGTTACTTCCTGTCCGATTCCGTCGCCGGGTATCACCGCGATCTGGTGACTCATGCGTCGAGTTCGCGCGGGCGTCGAAAAGAGCGTATCGGTCGGCGGCCGCAGAAATCAGACCGGCTCGCTACTGGAACGTCCGGCTGACGCTTCCGCTGTCGTCGAGTTCGCTCTCGGCGGTATCGAAGCGCTCCTCGATCTCCTCGTAGCGCTCGCGCGTCTCCTCGTCGACGCTTGGGCCGACCTCGTCCATCGCGGCCTCGAAGTGCTCGCGATTGATCCGGACGTTGCCGATACTCTCGTCGACTTCTTCCGGCGAGACGCTGTTGATGAACTCCCGGCTGGCAGCCATCGAAGCCTCGCGGCACAGCGCTTCGATGTCCGCACCGACGTAGCCGTCGGTCTCGGCGGCGAGTTCGTCCAGATCGACGTCGTCGGCCAGCGGTTTGTCCACCGTGTGGACCTCGAAGATCTTCCGGCGTGCCTCCTCGTCGGGAACGGGCACGTGGACGTGGCGGTCCAGCCGGCCCGGACGCAACAGCGCGGAATCGATCAGGTCCGGCCGGTTCGTCGTCGCGATGACGACCACGTCTTCGAGGCTTTCGATCCCGTCGAGTTCAGTCAGCAGCTGGGAGACGACCCGTTCGCCGACGCCGGAATCGCTCATGCCCTGGCCGCGCTCGCCGGCGATGGAGTCGATCTCGTCGAAGAACACCACCGTGGGGGCGTTCGAGCGGGCCTTCTCGAAGACCTCGCGGACGCCCTTCTCGCTTTCCCCGACGTACTTGTTGAGCAGTTCTGGCCCCTTCACGGAGATGAAGTTGCTCTGGGCTTCGTTGGCGACGGCCTTGGCAAGCAGCGTCTTGCCGGTCCCCGGCGGGCCGAACAGGAGGACGCCTTTCGCGGCCTGCATGTCCATCTGTTCGAAGACCTGCGGGTACTCCAGTGGCCACTGGATCGTCTCGCGCAAGCGCTCTTTCGTGTCTTCCAGACCGCCAACGTCCTCCCAGGTGGTGTCCGGCACCTCGACGAAGACCTCACGGAGCGCGGAGGGCTCGATCCCCTTCAGGGCCTCCTTGAAGTCAGTCTCGGTGACCTCCATCGACTCGAGGATTTCGGCATCGATCTCGTCGGCCTCCAGGTCGATCTCCGGGCGGATCCGTCGGAGCGCGTTCATCGCGGCCTCTTTGCTCAGCTGCTCGAGGTCGGCCCCGACGAACCCGTGGGTGTTCTCGGCGTAGTGATCGAGATCGATGCCCTCGACGAGGGGCATCCCGCGGGTGTGGACCTGCAGGATCTCCTTGCGGCCGTCCCGGTCTGGGACGCCGATCTCGATCTCCCGGTCGAAACGACCGCCGCGGCGCAGCGCGGGATCGATCGCGTCGACGCGGTTGGTCGCGCCGATGACGATCACGTCACCGCGTGCTTCGAGCCCGTCCATCAGGCTCAGCAGCTGGGCGACCACGCGGCGCTCGACGTCGCCGGAGGTCTCGCCGCGCTTGGGCGCGATCGAATCGAGTTCGTCGATGAAGACGATCGCCGGCGCGTTCTCCTCGGCCTCGTCGAAGATCTCCCGGAGCTGTTCTTCGCTCTCGCCGTAGAACTTCGACATGATCTCCGGCCCCGAGATCGTCGTAAAGTAGGCGTCGATCTCGTTGGCGACGGCCTTGGCCATCAGCGTCTTGCCGGTCCCCGGCGGGCCGTGCAACAGGACGCCTTTCGGCGGTTCGATCCCCAGCTGCTGGAACAGTTCGGGGTGGCGCATCGGGAGTTCGATCATCTCCCGGACCTGTTCGAGTTCGTCGTCCAGCCCGCCGATGTCCTCGTAGGTGACGTTTGGCGTCTCGCGTTCGTCCTGGGCAGTCCCTTCGGTGATCTGCTCGGCGGGCTGTTCGCTGATCTCGATCTCGGTCTGATCGGTCACGACGACCGTCCCCTCGGGGTCAGTCTCGGCGATCTTCAGCGGGATCTTCTGGCCGCCGACGTTCGAGATCGGTCCCAGACCCAGCGAGAACGGAACGGTCTGGCCCTGCGTGATGGCCTGTCCGCTGAGCTTGTTGCGGACGTGCGGGCCGATGTTCCCGCGCACGCGGAGGTTCTGCGGGAGCGCGACCGTGATCGACCGGGCGGGCTTGACGTCCGCCTTCTCCACTTCGACCGCGTCGTCGATCCCGACGTTGGCCTCCTGGCGGAGCCGTCCGTCGACCCGGATGACACCCTCGCCGCTGTCCTCGGGGTACCCCGGCCAGACGCGCGCGACGGCCCGCCCGCCCTGGCGACCCTCGAGGACGATGTAATCGCCGTTTTCCAGGTCGAGTTCGTCCATCGCGACCCGGTCGATCGCGGCGAGCCCCCGGCCCGCGTCCTTCTGCTTGAGCGGTTTGACAGTGAGTTTCATCGCTCCACCTCGACAGTGAGAACGCCGTTTCTGATAAACGCTCGTGCGTTCTCGCCCTCGGGCAGGGTCAGATCGTACTGCTCGGTCCCGGCGACGACGATGACGGTGTCACCGACGATCTCGGCGGTGGCGTCGCTCGCCCCCACATCGGCCGCCAACACCACGCTGTCATCGTACTCGTAGCGGCTCACCGGCATGTCCTCGTCTAACCGTTGGGTTACAGTCATGCTAACTCCAAGTTAGTAGTACTTCTATATAAATCTTTCCCAGATTTGGTGGGGTACGGGGTCGGTTTAGCGCATAACGGCTGAATTGCGGTTCACACTCTGGGACCGCCCGGCGGTCGGGTACGACAACACTGAACGGCGGGTTGTTCGTGCCACGGGTACACCACCGGACTCAGTGCAAGTCGTCGATGTCGTCCTCGTAGTGGCTATGGTCGTCGGCCGGGAACTCGCCGGACTCGACGGCGTCGACGTAGGATTCGACGGCCGAGCGCATCTCGCCGCGGACGTCGCCGAACACCTCCGAGAAGGGCGCGGCAGATTCGGAGAGGCCGATCACTTCGTCGACGGTCAGCACCTGGCCGTCACAGTCCGGACCGGCCCCGATGCCGATCGTGGGGATGGAAATCGCTTCGGTCACCTGCCGGGCGACGTTCGCGGGCACGTGTTCGAGCACCAGCGAGAACGCCCCCGCACGTTCGTGTTTGTGGGCCAGATCGAGAATCTGCTTGGCGGCGGACTCCTCGGTGCCCTGTCGGAAGAGGCCGGTCTCGTTTTCGTGTTGCGGTGTCAGCCCGAGGTGTGCTTGCACGGGGACGCCGAGTTGCGTGAGTCGCCTGGTGAGTTCGACCGTGTGGGGACCGGACTCGATCTTGACAGCGTCGGCGTTGGCCTCCTTGAGCATCCGTCCGGCGTGTTCGACCGCCTCGTCCGGATCGGCGCCGAACGAGAGAAACGGCATGTCGGCGACGACCATCGCCTCGTCGCTCGCCCGTGCGACCGCGGCCGTGTGACTCGCGATCTGGTCGACGGTGACGGGAATCGTCGAATCGTAGCCGAGCCGGAGGTTCCCGACCGAATCGCCGACCAGCAACATCTCGACCCCTGCCTCTTCGAGGACTGCGGCTGTTGGCGCGTCGTAGGCCGTTAGCATCGTCAGCGGTTCGTCGTCGCCCTTCCGTTCCCGGATGTCCTTCGCGCGCATGCCCGACCGTTCGGGCGGGAGAAGGAAAAACCCAGTCGGCTTGCCAGAACCGAAACGGATTCGAGTCGTGAGCGCGGATCGGCTGACATGCCTGCCCGCGTCGAGACGACCGATCCGGACGGCGTCGACTACGGCTGGGTCATGCAGGTCACGTTCGTCACGACGATTGTCGTCGGCGCGCCGGTCGTCGCAGTCACCTCGGCGTTCGTCGAGCTCGCGTCGTGGGGCGCACGCGCCGCCTTCGCAGTGCGGGTCGGTGCCCTCGTCTGGTTCCTGACTGCGACTTTCGTGTACGTGTACGCGCGCCGTCAGTCGAGCCGGTCCGAGACTGACTGAAAGTCGACGCCGGCCCGTCGTGCCGTCTCGGCGTCCGACGCCGAGTCCCCGACGAACAGGGATCGATCCGGAGACGCGTCCAGGGACGCGAGCGCAGCCCGCAACGGCTGGGGGTGCGGCTTCGATTCGTCGACCGTGTCACGCCCGACCAGCACGTCGACGGCGCTGTCGAGGCCGTGGACTTCGAGCGCGATCCGGCACGCTGATTCGGCGTTCAGCGAAACGACCCCGGTCGCCTCCTCGCGCGGCAGTTCCGCCGCCAGCGGGAGACGCGTCGACGTTCGGGCACCCTCTCGTTCGAACGCCGCGACCCGCTGCTCGACGGCGGGGTGCTCTTCGGCCGCTCTAGCGCGATCGAACAGGTCCCACAGCGTCGCGCCGTCAGTATCGACGCCGCGTGCTTCGAGGATGGCAGCGACCTCCTGACGGACTTGTCCCCAGTCGACGTCCAGTTCTACCAGCGTTCCGTCGAGATCGTAGACGACCGCCTCATACGCGTCGCTCACGTGTGCGGTTTCGGCCGGTATCACCTAATTACTTCGCCTGTCGCGGTGTGTGAGAGACCAGCTTTTCGTGAGAAATCAGTCAGGTGTCGGCCAGTTCGATGTCGAGTCGGTCCTCCAGCGCGGTGATGACGGAGCCGCCGATGCCGGCCTGGGTCGCACGGGCCTGTTCGACCGCGAGTAGTTCCGATTCGTCGATGCCGAGGTCGTCGGCCAGCTCCTCGCGTTGCAGACCCGCGTCCTGTCGCGCCTCGGTCACACGCCGTCCGTAATCGGAGACGAGGTACGGGAGCTGATCGTCGTCGTAGTCCGCGCCGTCCTCCCAGTGTGATGCGTCGGCTTGCTGGGCGTCGTGGATCCGTGCCGCGTTCTGGGCGGCCCGCTTTTTTCGGTCGGTATCCGTCCTCTCGGAGTCGGTCTCGCTTGTGGTGCCTTTCGCGTCGTCGCGGTGCTGGGCACAGCTCGAACACACCTGGAGTTGTGCGCCAGCGATGTTGACCGTCTCGAGCGAGGCGTCGGTCGCACCGCAGAGCTCGCAGCTCCCGCCGGTGTCGCCGGAACCACCGCCGGTCGAGTATTTTGCCATACCTCCGTATTATGGATTGGTCGTCTTGAAACAACCGTTTTGAATTCCGTCTCGACCGGAGGCGACACGTCACTGACTCCCGGAGGCGGACCGAACCGACAGTCATTTTACTCCCCCTCGGAAATACACGGATGCAGAATCCCACAGCGTGCGTGGGTAGCCAAGCCAGGCCAACGGCGCAGCGTTGAGGGCGCTGTCCCGTAGGGGTCCGCCGGTTCGAATCCGGTCCCACGCATTTTTGTCACGAACAAACCGTGAGTGACAAAATCGTGATGAGGATTCGAGCCCCGGGAGTCGCGCGGAGTGAGCGAAGCGAACGAGCACGTCTCCATCCGGTTCGAATCCGGTCCCACGCATTTCTGTCGCTCGCAAACCCGCGAGCGACTGTAATCGTCAGCCGATTCGAACCCTACGAGGAACGCACGGCGCACGCGGCAAAGGCGAGTCTCTTTTCGAACTCAGGACGACTCACTCCTCGTTGCGAAGGTAGTGAAAGACGTACGTCTGTGCGTACCCGGCGTATTCGCCGCCCAGACGCTGTCGGATCGCCCGGGACGTCTCGGCGTAGCTGCCGCGGTCACAGTCGGGGTAGTACTCCTCGATCGTCGTCCGGATCCAGGTATCTAGCGGGACCGCTTCCAGAAAGTCGAGCGCGAACAGCAGAACGCAGTCGGCGACTTTCTCGCCGACGCCGACGAACTGTGTCAGGTACTCCCGGGCGTCTTCGTAGGGCCGGTCGCGTGCTGACTCGGGGTGGGCGTCTCCGGAGGCGACTATCTCCGCGGTCCGCTGGACGTACGGGGCGCGGTAGCCGAGCCCGAGATCGCGCAACTGGGACTCCGTAGCGGCCGCGAGTTGCTCCGGCGTCGGAAACACCGGATACGAGCGCCCGTCGGCAGTCACCGTCTCACCGAACGTCTCGGCCAGTGCGACCTGCATCCCGTGGATCCGTGAGACGCGCATCTGTGCCGAACAGATGAACGAGATCAGCGTGCCGAAGGGCGGATCAGCCACTAGACGCAGCCCCCAGTATCGGTCGTAGGCGCGTTCGAGTAACTCGTCGTCGGGCGTTGCCGCGCGGATCGCCGGCAGGTCGTCGTCCAGCCGGAGCAGCGATCGCACGATCCACTCGGCGTCGGTCGTCGACTCCCAGTCGAGGTGGCTGTCGTCCTGACGGACGCGAACGACGACTGGGTCGCCGGCGTCGAGACGGATCGATTCGTCGTCGATCCGGACTACTGTCTCGTACCAGGCGTCGCCGCCGCGCTGCTCGTCGCCGTCGTACATCCCTCCGTCCGGGCGTCGCCAGAGATACGATTGCCCGCTCTCGATGGTCGCCTGCAGATCGAGCCCGCCGTCCAGCTCGGCCACGTCGATCCGTCCAGCGTTCATTCGGTCGCGCTCGGGGGGCCAGCCGCTTTTCGGTTGCGGTTCCTTGTGGCTAACCTTCATATCGATGGGAGAGTAATACCAATACATGAACTGTCGAGTTGTCGTCGAGGCTGCCGTCCCGGTCTACGACGTGGAGACTCCCGACGAAGCGGTTCGGATCGCCATCTCGAAGACGGGCGAGATGCTCAATCCCGATCTCAACTACGTCGAGATCAACATGGGCAGTCGGTCCTGTCCACACTGTGGTGAGGAACTCGAACCCGCGTACATCGCCGCCGACGAGAGCCTCGTCGCACTCGAACTGGAGATGACGGTGTTCAACGTCGAACGCGACGAACACGCGGCCCGGATCGCACGCAAGGAGATCGGGCAGCGTCTGGAGAACATCCCGTTGGAAGTCCTCGAAATCGAGGAGATCGAGGACGAATCGGACGACGAGGAGAGCGACGAGACATCGACAGCCGAGGAGACTACTTCCGACACCGACGAGGCGTCAGCCGATCGCGAGACGACGGACGCTGGCACGGACGAGGACATCCTGCCCGAGTTCGAAGAGCTCATCGACGAGTAGTCCTGCCCGGGTGGGGTGCCGTTCGCTCTGTGACGCGCGTCTGACGAACCTATTTGGGTCCGAAACACCCCAGTTGTAGGTAATGGACGAGACGTTTCTCGACATGGACACGGTCACCATCGAGTTCGACGAGGAGACGCTGCAGGCGCTCGACGACGTAGCCTTCACCGAGCACCGCGGCAATCGTGACGCTGCGATCCGAGAGTGTCTGGATCGGTGGCTCAAGTCCCGCAAAGAAGAGTGACTCCGCACGTCGTGGTGGCGTAATCGTCTCGACGGAACCGCTCAGACGCGCGGTTCGGGGAGCAACTCCTCGATGTCCTGGTCGTCGAGCCAGTCACAGAGCTGGACGAGCTGATCGGTAGCTGCCTCGAACAGCCGTTCGCCTTTTTCGGCTGTCGCGTCGGTCTGGTCGCCGAACACGCCGTTGTCCGAGTTGTCGACCGCGTCGTAAAAGGTCCGAGCGCCGAACTTCGTCGTCTCGGCGACCTCGATGTCCGGCACGCCACCGTCTCTGGCGTCTTCGAGGCGATCCTCGTGAACGAGGTCGGATTCGAGATACTGGATCAGTGCGGTCTCCTTGGGACCGCCGTGCGGGCCGTTCTGCTCGAACACGTCGTCGACCAGCTCAGGGATGCTCTCGTCCCACATCCACTCCACAGCAAACGCTACCTCGTCTTCGTGCAAACGCCGACCCACTTCCCGGAGGTGTTGGACATTGCCGCCATGAGCGTTCACGTACACGATTCGGTCGATCCCGTGATACGTGAGATTTCGAGAGAAGCTTTCGACGTAGTCCCGGAACACCGGGGGATCGACCCACATCGTCCCGGGGAACTGCCGATGGTGGGGACTGACGCCGACGTTGATCGTCGGGGTACAGAGATATCCGGTCCGGGACGCGGTCTCGCGAGCGAACCCCTCGGCGATCAGGTGGTCGGTCCCTTCGGGGAGATGTGGGCCGTGCTGTTCAGTCGAGCCGAGCGGGACGATCGCGAGCGATTCAGACTCGAAATACGATTCCAGATCCGGCCACGCTTCCGCAGCGAGGTACATACGACACGTACGGGCGAGTGGCCACTTCAACGTGCCGAGAGGGGCAACTCGGAACCATACGGACTGCTGAAGGCTCATCGCCACGACCGCCCGACTTCGGGCAGTCACTCCGGAACCGCTTACAGCAGTCCGCACGAAAGACATCACTTATCCCCGTTCATATGAAATAGCGAGTCGATGGACCGACTACTGTCCCCGAAGACCAAACAGGTGCTGCTCGTCCTGTTGGCGGTGGGGCTCGTCGCGCTTGCCGGCTGTAACACCGGCGGCGACGGAACCCCCAGCGTCACGTCCACTGACGGCGAGCCGCTGAACGAGACGACACCAGGAGAGACCACGACACCGAACGAGACGACACCGCAAAGTGACGTCGACTTCGACGAATTAGCTGCCGGCCACGAGATGCAGGTCGAATCCGCGGACTCGCTGACCGAGGGCGCGCAGATACTCGAGCAGTATACGGTCAACGGGAGTCCGAGCGTTTCGACCACCGAGGTCGTCACGTATTACGACCTTGCCGAACAGGTCGGGCTGGAGACTGCCGCAGTAAGTCAGTCATCGTCACAGGGTTCGCTGCAGCAGAACTCCGTGAAATACACGGCTGGGGACGAAACGTTCCAGCGGACGAACTCGACACAGGTCCAGGACGCGCAGTATTACTACGACCAGGAGCCGTACAACATGTCCGCACAACCGACGCCGGTCAACTTCACGTCGGTCGGGTGGACGACCCTGTACGACAACATGAACGCGTCGTTGCTAGAGGACGGAACGACCGAGTTCCAAAACGAGACCGTCCAGAAGTACACCGCGAGCGGTCGGGACCGACTACCTGCACTCTCCTCGGGCATCGGCTCGTCGTTCTCTGAACTTGAGACGTTCAACGCGACGATGCTCGTCACCGACGACGGGTTGATCACGCGGACGACGATCCGCGCCTCGGGGACGACCGTCCAGGGCGCCGAGCTCACTCTCGCCTACCAGTATACGGTGACGGATGTCGACGCGACGACCGTCGAGGAGCCGGACTGGACTGACAACGTCAACACGACGGGCTAGCCGCCTCCCTGCCGTTTTTCTTCTCCCGGGTCGTCTGGACGGACATGCAGACTGTCGACGCTGCCGGCTTGCAGGTCGGCGACGGGTATCCGCCGCGTATCATGGGTGTACTCAACGTCAGCCGCGAGTCACCGTACGATCCGAGCGTCTATGACGACCCGAGCGAGGCGGCCGCATACGTCGATCGCGAACTCATCGACCAGGGCGCCGATATCGTCGATATCGGGCTCGAATCGGCGAACAAGCGCTTCGACGTGCTCTCCGCACAGGAGGAACTCGACCGACTCGATATCGCGATCGAGACGATCGAGTCGGTGGGCGGCGACGCCGTGTTCTCCATCGAGACGCGCTATCACGAGGTCGCGGAGCGCGCGATCGATCGGGGGTTCGATATGATCAACGACATCGCCGGGTTCGCGGACCCGAAGATGCCCGAGATTTGCAGGGAGTACGACGTCGCCGTGGCGAAGATGGCGAGTCCGCCGGATCTGGAACGGCCCGGCGCCGTCGAGGAGACGCCCTGGGCCGATCGACGGTCGCCGGAGTGGGCACGCCAGGCCGAGTACGTCGATCAGGTCTACGAGGCGCTCAAACAGCACGGCCTCACCGAGAAGACGATCGTCGATCCGGCCTTTGGCGGCTGGAGCGAGTCCCAGACGATCGAGGACGACCGTGAGACGTTCCGACGGCTCCGGGAGTTTCGGGGACTTGGACGACCACTCCTGGTCTCGATCAACCGCAAGAACTTCCTCCGGTCGATCGCGGATCGCTCGACTGAGGAGGCGTTGCCGGTCAGTCTGGCGGCCACGTCGATGGCGGTCGAACGTGGCGCACATGTCATTCGAACCCACGACGTGGCCGAGACGCGTGACGCCGCCCTGGTCGGGGACGCGTTCACCCGTCAGCGTATCGACGACGGCGCGATCGACATCGAGGAACTCGACGTGCAGACGGTCGGCGATGCCGAGCGCCACTGCGAGCGCGTCGGTGCCGAGCCGGCGACGGCCACGCAGTCGGTCGTCTCTGTCTTCGAACTCACGGGACTGTCGCCGACCGAGCGCGATCGGCTCGACACGCACGTGCCGGCACACGGCGGCGTCTACGCGCCGGGCGACGGCGACAGCGACCTGCTGGTCGGGTCGCCGGCCGCGCTCCGTGCGCTGGCGAGCGATATCGACGGTGGCGCCCTCGGCAACGCACTCGCGACGATCGCGGAGCGGCTCGACTGAGATGGATTTTAACACCTGGGAACCGGTCTACGAGCGGATCCTCGCCGACATGGGCTACGACCGGGTGGACGACGAGCGCGCCCGCGACGTGTACGCCGGACTCCTGCGCGCATCGGAGGCGGATACCTTCGGCGACGGGCTCGATTTCACCGGTGAGCGCGTGGCGATCGCCGGCGCGGCCCCTTCCCTGGAGGACGAACTGGCCACTGCTCGTGCGGCTGACACCGTCGTCGCCGCCTCAAGCGCCGGACAGCGGTTGCTCGCGAACGGGATCGCCGTGGACTGTCTGGTCACTGATCTCGACGGGGAGCCAGACACTGCCGTCCGACTGACGAACTACGAGACGCCGGTCGCGATCCACGCCCACGGCGACAACGCGATCGTGATCCGGGAGTACGTCCCACGCTGTCGGCTCGATTCGGTGATTCCCACCACCCAGGCCGCCCCGCGTCACCCGGTTCGGAACTTCGGCGGGTTCACGGACGGCGACCGTGCGGCGTTTCTGGCCGATCACTTCGGCGCGAGCGAGCTCGTCTTCCCCGGCTGGGCGTTCGACGATCCGACGGTCGGCCCGACGAAGCGCCGCAAACTCCGCTGGGCCGAACGGCTGCTTCACTGGCTCGAACGCCGCCGCGGCGATCGGTTCGGCGTGCTCGACGGACGACGTGACGGGATCGATCCGATCGACCCGTAGCGTTGGTGCGGTCGCTACGCGACGGTATCGCTGTATCGTCGCGCTCAGACGACAGCGTCGACGACCGTTTCGTCGTCGACTACGATGTTGTAGGCTTCTTCGTCGCCGTTCCACAGCACGAGCACGTTCTGAAAATCGAGCAGTGCCCCGTAGGGGGCCTCCGCGAGCGGACGGGTCAGTGCCGAGTCGTCGACGAGCACCGCGAAGACGTCCTCGCTCTCGCTGCCGTCGCCGACCAGAAAGAGCGGGTTGCCGCCGTCGGCGAGGTCGTGGCTGAGTTTGATCGCGACCAGATCGACCCGGTCGGTCACGACCGATTCGGCCTCACCGAGCGGGATTACTCGTGATCGATCCGGCGTGTACTCGACCCGCTCGGCCCCGTCCGTCCGCAGGATCGACACGGCGTATTGCACGTCGACGTTCTCGAACGCACCGGATTCGAAACGGCCATCGGCGGCCGATTCGAGCCGCTGCTGGAAGGGCGGTATCGACAGGTCCGGCTTCCGATCGAACGACCAGCAGTCGCTACTGGGCCTCCGGTCCGGCCAGAGCCGGCAGGTCGGCGCGTAGATCGTGTACTCGTCTTCGACAGCCCGCTCGATGCGCCGAAGTCCGGTCGCAGTGTTCCGATCGGCCGGTTCGATCGCCACGACCGAGCCGTCCGGTGTGAGCGCGGAGCGATACTTATCGAGTACCGTGGCCGGCTCCGCAAGCTCGTTGAGGACGTTCGCGAACACGATCAGATCGAACGTCCCGTCCGGATCGAACGATTCGGCGCGCTCGCGGTGGATCGTCGCGTGGACGTTCCGCCCGGTCTCGGACAGCAACTGCTCCAGCACGTCCGCGTTGGCGCTCGGCTCCACCGCGTGATACTCCACGAGCGTCTCGTCCGGAAGCAATTCCGCGAGTCCGATCGCCGGCCCGCCGGTCCCGGCGCCGACGTCGAGCACCCGGAGCCGTGACGGAATCCGTCCCTCGCGCGCCAGGTCCGCCAGCACGTACTGGGTGGCCGCGTAGGTGTTTGGCAGGTGGTAGATCGCGTACGCGAGCGCGGTCAACTCGTCGTACTCGACTGATCGCTGGTCGAAGTAGGCGTCCTTCAGCGAGACCAGCCGCTCGCGTAGCCGATCGCCGCTGGTCCCCTCCGGCCACCCCGGTCCGAACGTCTCGACCAGCATATCCTCCAGTGCCCGCGCGTATCGCTCCGGGAACGCCTCGACGCCGTCGAAATCGATCTCGGCCGGGCCGTCGGGTGCGGGGACGAACGTGCCGTCCTCGCGCTCGACGAGATCGAGTTCCGGGGCGAGCTCCCGCAGCGTCGTCCGGACGACACCCGGGTGGGGCTGTCCCTCGACGTATTCGTGGATCTCCTCGGGGTCGATCGGCCGGACGTTTCGCAGATACTGTGCGTTCTCCCGGATCGCCTGCCGTTGGTCACTCATCGCTTGCCTCCCTGTAGAGTTCCACGAACTCCGCTCTGTCCGCGTCGGCGAGTCGTCCCGCTGCGTCCGCGACCGCCCCGGCTCCCTCGAAGGTCTCCTGAATGTCCGCGTAGACGCGCGGGTCGTTCCCGGTCACCTGCTCGACGAGGTCGAACAGGCCCGCTGATATTGGCGTGTGGAACGCCTCGGGAACCTCACGGGCGGCCAGCGCGAACGCGAGGACGGCCGCGTGGGCGCTCGCCTGGACGGTCTCCATCGCCTCGTCGTGGGTCGGGGCATCCGTCTCGACCCAGCGGTTGCCACGGCTGCTCAGAGCGGACCGGACCGCTGTGGCGATCTCGCCGCCGTTCTCGACGACCGCTGCGACGTTGCCCGGCGCGTTCGCGGCCGCAAACAGTGGGTGCAGGCTGATCCGCTCGCGTTCGGGCGCGTGCTCGGCCATGGCCGCGAGCGGCCCGGCCATGTAGCCGGCTAGATCTGCGACGGCCGCCGTGGCGTTGTCGGCGAACTCGGCAATCACGTCTCGGGTCGCCGGGATCGGGACGGCAATACAGACGAGGTCGAACCGCTCGTCAGTCTCCAGAGGCACGGCACGCGCCGCGATCGCGTCGGCGGCCGCCTCGGCGATGGCCGGGTCGGCGTCGGTGACGGCGAGATCGACTGCCAGATCGGGATCGTCTTGCAGGACAGCCCCGAACCAGCGACCCATCTCACCGGCACCGACAACGAGGACGTTCATCGAACGGGGATTCCCGTTCAGCAGTCAAAAGCGGTTCGATCGTCCGAACGAGGCCTCATACGATCGGTTGTGAGTCTGTTCCGGATCGATCGCATCCGTTATGCGATCGTACCGGTAAATCGTTAGAACCGACCGTATCAGGCCTGCAGGTCATCGTCTGCGAGCGACGTCGCAGTGCGCCAGTAGTGATCGAACGTATCGGTCGCCCACGATCGGACAGCCTCGTCGTCAGTGTCGATTGACGCACGCAACACGCCGGTTTCGTCTCGCAGGAGCATGTGGACGGTGTCGTCGGCGATCGTGACCGCGAGCGGGATCCCCTCCTCCCGGACGTGAATCTCGGTGTCCTCGGCCGCGAGTAGCGACCGCAAGCGGTCGTTTAGTTCGGGATCGTCCGCCAGTGCCTCGATCGCGTTCCGCGAGAGCACGCCGGAAAACGACAGCTCACCCGCGGTGACACGCCGTTCGATCACTGTCAGGTTCTGTTCGTTGAACGCGTGCGAGAAGGCCCTGACTTCGTCTGCCGTCTCCACGAGGTCGAGCAACCGCCGAACCGGCGCGTTCGGCCGCGTCTGTGTCGGTGTCGTGATCGTCGCGTCAGCGAGGTGGCGCAGGTCGAAGTCCATCGCGTGGGTGGGCAGATACCGGACCAGTCCCCGGAGTTCACACTCCGTTTCGAGGATTTCGAGCAGGTCAGTCAGTCCCCTGGCGACGAGTGTGCCGGTCGCGGTGGCGACGTACTCGCTCCCGTCCTTGCGAACCCACGATCGCTCCTGGAAATCACCGAGGATCCGCCCGAGCGTTGCCTGGGAGGCGTCGGTTTCAGCCTCGAGATCGCGTCGCGTCCGGCGGCTGTCGGCCAGCGCCGTCAGCACCTCGACGCGGTTCTCCGAGCGCGCGAGGAACTCGACTTCCTCCAGCACCGAGTCCATATCCGTTGATCTGTCCACGGGGGCAAAACGCTGTCCGTTCCGACAGCGATCACGCTGTCGGCGTGTCCTCACTACCCTACCGACCGTGCAATTGTTGCACGCCGCGTTTCTGTTGCATCCCCCGTGTTGGCTGCACGGTATTGGGTGCGTCAGACCCGTGAAACCCTTTCTAACGACATCTATGGGGTTGTAGCCCGTACAGATAGGTATGATCTCACTACTCGTTTCGGAGGTGTCGCGCTGAATGGTCGGCCGCCGCACGCTCGCGCTGTTCGCCGCGGCGAGTCTGCTCTTTGGCGGAACTTTCGTCGCCGCGAAGGCCGGGCTGGCGTATTTCCCGCCGCTTCTGTTCGTCGCCTTCCGGTTCGACATCGCCGCGGTCGCGCTGGCGGCGTTTGCCGTCGCGACGATTCCCCGATCGGAGCTCGTTCCGCGCACCCGGAGTGATCTGCTCGGTATCGTCGCGACTGGCGTGTTCGTGATCGGGCTCGCGAACGCGCTGCTGTTCGTCGGCCAGCAGTACGCAACTAGTGCCGTCGGTGCGATCGTCTTCGGGCTCAACCCGATCCTGACGCCGGTGTTCGCCGCCGTCCTGCTGTCCGACGAGCGGCTGTCCGCCCGCGGTGCGGCCGGGATGGTGCTGGGACTGCTCGGGGTCGTGCTCGTCGTCGATCCCGATCCGGCGACGCTGCTCGCTGGCGGGCTCGGCAAGCTCCTCATCCTCGTCGGCGCCGCCAGCGGCGCATTCGGGACGGTTCTCGTCCGACGGGCGGACGCGACGCTGTCGAGTACCGCCCGGATCGCCTGGGGGCTGCCGCTCGCGGCGCTGCTCACGCACGGAATGAGCGCTGCCGCTGGCGAGTCCGCGGCGACGATCGTCTGGTCGGGCGAAGCACTGCTCGCACTGGGATACGTCGGGATATTCGCCGGCGCGGTCGCCTACGTCGCCTACTTCGGCCTCATCGACGCTGCCGGTCCGATCAAGGCCAACCTCGTCTTCTACGTCGTTCCGGCGGTCGCGACGCTCGGCGGCTGGGCACTGCTCGGCGAGACGATTTCGGTGATGACGGCCGTCGGCTTCCTGACGGTCTTCGCCGGGTTCGCGCTGCTGGGCAGCGAATCTATCGCCGCCTGGTGGGGGTCCGTCAGACCCACGTCCACCGGCGGCGACAGCGAGTCGGTGTCGTTCCCCTCGCGTGCGGACTAACAGCAGCCACCGCGCCGATGCAGGTACAGCAGCCGTTCTGCTGTCGTAGGTACAGTAGCCGCCGCTGTCGGTGATCAGCACGAAAAATGTAGCAATTCGGAAACGACTCGTCGAGCGGCGTACCGTCGCTTAGACCTGCTCTTCGATGCGGATGAGTTCGTTCAGTTTGGCGGTACGTTCGCCGGCGACGGTGCCGGTCTTGATGTAGGGTGCGGCGGCGCCGACGGCGAGGTGGGCAATCGTCGTGTCCTCGGTCTCGCCCGAACGGTGGGAGACTGCCGACACGATACCGTTCTCCGCCCCGAGTTCGATGGCGTCGACGGCGTCGGAGAGGGTGCCGATCTGGTTGGGCTTGATGAGAATGGAGTTCGAGGAGCCCTTGTCGATGCCGTCCTGGAGGCGCTCAACGTTGGTGACGTACAGATCGTCGCCACAGATGAGCGTCCGGTCGCCGACGCGGTCGGTCAACTCGGCGAAGGCCTCGAAGTCGTTTTCGTCCAGCGGATCCTCGACGTAGGCCATGTCGTATTCATCGACCATTTCGGCGACGTAGTCGATCTGTTCGGCCGTCGAGCGGTTGGCCTCGCCCTCGTAGACGTACTCGCCGTCTTCGTACATCTCGGCGGCGGCCATGTCCAGGCCGAAGCTAATCTCGAAGCCGAGGTCGTCGCCGACTTCGGTGGTGGCCTGATCGACGATTTCGAAGGCCTCGTCGTCGCCGATCGGCGGCGCCCAGGCACCCTCGTCGCCCTTGTTGGCGGGGACGCCCTTCTCTTCGAGGAGTTCGCCGATGCGAGCGTGGACCTGCGCGTTCGCGAAGACCGCTTCGGTCACGCTCGGTGCGCCCACCGGCGCCGAGAGGAACTCCTGAATGTTGGTGGCTTCCTCGGCGTGTTCGCCGCCGCCGACGACGTTGCCCAGCGGCGTGGGGAACTGATCGCCCCGGAAGGTCCCGCCCAGGTGCTGGTACAGCGGTGCGCCGAGCACGTCAGCGCCGGCCTTGGCGGCGGCCATGCTGATCGCGACCGCGCTGTTCGCGCCGATCTCCGAGAAGTTCTCGGTGCCGTCGGCGGCGTGTAGCGCGGCGTCGACCTCGCGCTGATCGCCGGCGAAGACCTCGCCGACAAGCCGCGGGACGGCGTGTTCGCGGGCGTTGGCGATCGCCTCGTGGGCCGGGAGTTCGATCGCTTCGTGTTCACCCGTACTCGCGCCGCTCGGAGCGGCCGCACGGCCGAAGCCACCACTCTCAGTGGTGACGTCGGCCTCGACGGTGGCGTTCCCTCGCGAATCCAGTACGCGTCGTAGTCGAATGTCGGTAATGAGTGTCATGTGTGCTGTCCTCGGTTGACGGTGAAGGGAAGGACGCCAGCGTCGTACTCCTCGGCTGCGATGAGGATCGGCTGGGTCTGATCGGTCTCGATCAGCACCGGCGCACCGTGCGCGATCTGCAGCGCTCGCGCGCCGATGATGCGAGCCTTCTCGTAGCGGTTGTATCGCTGTGTGCTCATCATTGATACGGTGCGACGATGTCGACGAGATCCTCGTGTGAGACGAGCATCCGCCGACAGCAGTGTCGTTCGACGCCCAGCTCGTCGAGCACCTTCTCGGGGTCTTCGTCGCCCTCGCGGGCCCGCTCTTTGAACTCCTCCCATTCGCCGCCGATGACGTTTCCACAGGTGAAACACCTGACCGGTACCATCATATTTGAATCACCTTAGCGGTAGGACTTCTGATAGCGCGCGCGAGCACCGGGTCCGCCCCACTTCTTGGGTTCGGACTGGCGCACGTCGTTGACCAGCAGCGAGCGGTCGAACTCCATGAACGCGTCGCGCAGTTCCGCGTCGTTCGTATGCTGGACGAGCCCGCGAGCGATCGCCGTCCGAGTGGCGTCCGCCTGCCCGGTCGTGCCGCCGCCCTCGATCGTCACGTCGACGTCGACTGCCTCGCGCAGGTCGTCGTCGGCGATCCGGAAGGGTTCGAGCATCTTCAGCCGTGCCAGCTCCGGTTCCACCAGTTCGACCGGCCGGGAGTTGATCCGCACCCGGCCTTCGCCGTCGCTCACGGTCGCGCGAGCGATGGCGGTCTTCTTCTTGCCTGATGTGTTCGTTACCATGTTACGTTCGCTCCCAAGCTCTCCGCGAGTTCGTCCAGCTGGACGAACTTGATCTTCGATAGCCGATCCAGCGACGTGCCCTCGAGGATCTCTCCTTCCTCGTCGTAGGGGTTGCCCACGTAGACGCGGACGTTCTCGAAGGCCTCGCGACCTTGCTGTTCCTTGTAGGGAATCATGCCACGGACCGCGCGCTTGAAGATCCCGTCGGGGCGTTTGGGGTAGGCCGGACCCTTGTCCGAACCCAGATCCCGCCGCGTCCGGTACTTCTCCTTCACGGCGCCTTCGCGGCCGGTGATAACGGCGCGCTCGGCGTTGACGACGGCGATCGTCTCCCCGTCCATCGCGCGTTCTGCGACCTGACTCGCCACACGACCCATGATGCAATCACGGGCGTCGACGATCACGTCGGCGTCGATCGTATCTGCTTTCATCGGATCACCCGCACGTTGGACCCTTCGGGATTGTCCTGTACTGCTGTTTCGAGCGAGACGGTCTCGCCGACTTGTTCGATCTTTGTCTCGGCCGAGCTAGAGAAGTCGACGGCCGCGACAGTGACGTCCTTCTGCAGGACACCACTGCCGAGAACCTTGCCCGGGACGACCACGGTCTCGTCCTCCTGGGCGTATCGTTCGATACGTCCCAGATTGACTTCTGCGTGGGTGCGCCGCGGCTTTTCCAGCCGGTCGGCAACGTCGCCCCAGACATCTCCGCCCGAGGACCGGGCGGCCGACTTCAGATCGGCGATGAGACTACTGAGTCTCGGGTTACTCTTACTCATAACGTCCCTCCTGAAAAGTGCAGGGAGCAGGATTTGAACCTGCGGACCCCTACGGGACAGCGCCCTGAACGCTGCGCCGTTGGCCAGACTTGGCTATCCCTGCTCGCGTTAGTCTGTTTTTCGTGGCCCTTCAAACCCCTTTCGGTCCGGCGATCCGTCGCGCTCGCACCGCTGGGGGCAGCGGACGGACGCCGTGGGTGTCGAAGGGCAGTTTTCATCGTTATAGCTGTACAGCTTCTTTCAGTTCCTCGGCGCGGCCGCGGATCGAACCGACCCCTGCGCGCACGAGCGTGTCGACGTCGAACGATCCGTCCGTCTCGACGTCGAAGACGAACGCGTTCTCGACGTCCGTGACCTCGACCTCGCTGTCAGGGTAGCGTTCGGTGAGATCGTTGTCGAATTCCTCGGTCGGCACCAGATCGCCGTCCTCGGTCTCGATGACGCCACGGACGATATTGGGCTCGTCGTCGTGGAATTCGTCGCGGTCGCCGACGACCTCGACGCGCTGGAGGTGTCGGTAGCCGACCGCCACACCGCCCTGGTGTTTGGCGTGGTCCTGACCGTAGCCGAGTTCGGCGTCGGCCTCCAACTCCAGCCGCTGGCCGTCCTTGAGGTCGATGATCGGCACGCCTTCTTCGGCCGGCTGCACGAGGTCGTCGCTGGAGACGAGATCGTCGGAGTAGGCTGTCTCCGGCCCCTCGACGTCGAGCGCGAGCGTGACGGTGTCGTCATCGTCGAACTCGCCGCCGAGCGGCGTCGTCAGCGGAATCAGTCCCAGCCGGAGCGCGAGCTGCTCGTCGAACATCACCGAGGAGTTCTCGATAAACCGGACGGTATCGATGCTGAACGTGGGCACGTCGGCGATCATCGCCCGGCGGATGCCGTTGGCGAACGCCGGCGTGACACCACGGACGAGGAACTTCGCCTCGGTGTCGTCGCGCTCGATGAACGTTACGTCGTAGTCTGCCATTGTAGATTACCCGCTGGATTTCGGACTGCGTGTGCCGTCGTGTGGGATCGGCGTGACGTCCTCGATGCGACCGATCTCCAGCCCCGCACGGGCCAGGGCACGAATCGTCGCCTGCGCACCCGGACCGGGGTTGGTCTGGAGGTTGCCACCGGGACCACGCACGCGAACGTGGACGCCTTCGACGCCCTGTGCCTGTACGTCCTCGGCGACGGTCTCGGCCATCTGCATCGCGGCGTACGGCGAGGCCTCGTCGCGGTTCTGCTTGACGACGGTCCCACCGGAGCTCTTCGCGAGCGTCTCGGCACCGGTCAGATCGGTGATCGTGATGATCGTGTTGTTGAACGATGCGTGCACGTGGGCGAGCGCCCACTTGCTGTCCTCTTCTTCTGCCATGTTATTGTTCCTCCGCGCGTTCCGGGTGGAGTTCGTCCGCGAGCGGACTGTTCTCGTCGAAGGCAATCGAGCTCTCCTCTTCGACGGCGACCTTCTTCGAGGGGGTCTGGACCCGGGCGCTGTCGACGGTGACGTGTCCGTGGACGATGAACTGCCGGGCCTGCTCGGGCGTGTTGCCCAGTCCCTTCCGGTAGGCGACCGTCTGCAGGCGGCGCTCGAGCACGTCGGTCACGTCCAGTCGCAGGACGTCGTCGAGCGTGTCCTGCTCGCCGAGGATTCCCAGGCGCCTGAGCCGAGCGATGAACTCGCTGGCCTCCTCGTCGCCGGTGTCGGCCTGACCGAGCAGTTCACGAGCTTCGCGGCGATAGCCACGGAGTTCGGACTGGGCGCGCCAGAGTTCCTCTTTGTTCTTGAGGCCGTACTGGGTGAGCAGTCCGGACTCCTCGCCGATCCGTTCACCCTGGTATGGGTGGTTCGGCGTCTCGTAGAACTTGGTGTTTGATCCGAGTGCCATTATTCTTCCTCAGCTTCGGCTTCCTCAGCCTGTTCTTCCTTGATCGCTTCGACGTTGACACCGATCGTCCCCTCGGTACGGCCCGTGGACTTGGTGCGCTGGCCACGGACTTTCTGTCCGCGCTTGTGGCGGACGCCCTTGTAGGAGTCGATCATCTTCATGCGGTTGATGTCCTGTCGCTTCGTGAGATCGAGGTCGTTGCCGATCTCGTGGGACGTCTCCCCGCTGAAGAAGTCGTTGCGATGATTCGCGAGCCACTCGGGGACCTCGTCGGCGAAGCCTTCGACCAGTTCGACGATCTCGTCGATCTGCTCCTCGTCGAGGCGGCCGAAGGTCTCCCGTCGATCGACGCCCGCCTTCTGGGCGATGATCCGAGCGGCGCGGTGGCCGATACCGTTCATGTCCGTCAGCGAACGCTCGAGGGACTTCGTGCCGTCGAGGTCCGTCTGTCCGATGCGGACGAAGTACTGGAGGTCTTCGTCGTCCTCCGGTGTGTCCGCGTCTGGGTCTTCTGCACTCATGTGTGGGTTGGGTGAAGCGTCGTGGCGGGGATTCGAACCCCGGAGGCTTGACGCCACATGGTTAGCAACCATGCGCCTTGGGCCGCTTGGCTACCACGACTCGCTTGCAGTGTACTCGCGCCCTCTCGGACTCGGGGGCCAGTCCCCCTGCACGATTCGTACGTGATGGCTCGGTCGTGCCGGCATATAAGCCCAACGGATCGGTCGCCGCGTGTCGATAGGTCCCGCACTCCGATTATCGGCGGTCACTGTCGGGCAGTGGCGGCCCGTCGCCGGACATCGGCCGTCCCGCGAACGACTCCAGCGGGTACCAATCACGCCATGTCTCGAACCATGTCCGAACGGCACCGTCCGCCGCCCATGTAATCACAGATGCCGTGGACCGACAGTATCGAATCCGAGAACACAGCACTCGTCGGATCGTCGCCCGTGCTGACGCGGGGGTGTCTCCCATTGCCTTCGCTTCAGGGAGGCATGGCAGTTTCGGCTCCTCTCAGCACGCGGTTCCACGTCAAAACCCTCTTCGTGGCCCTCTTCTTTTTCAAAACATGGACAGCACTCCCGGCCAAACAACGGCATCCACGTTCGATCTCGTCGAGTGTTCTCTGTATGCGGAGTTCGATGTCAGGGTGGATCCGATCGAGTGGTGTCCGCTCGTCGAACTGGATCCGCCGGTCGACGTGCAACACCAGCAATTCCGGGACGAGACGTGTCTGATCGACGTGCGCACGCACAGTGATGAGCCCCGAACGATCAGAATCACCCAGGAGTGTGATAGTCTGTGTCCTTCGAAAGTGCTGACTGACGCCGGATATATCCCGCGCCTGAATGAGATACGCCCCGAACGCGTCGTCATTGGCATCCCCCTTGGCGATCGAACCGAAGTGCAGGATGTCGTCGGACGCCTGCGGTCAGTCGCCGAGAGCGTGACGCTCCGAAAGCTGGTCCAGCTTGGGACCGACAGCTCTGTCGAGACGACGATGGATCTCACCGATCTGACCGACAAACAGCGTGAGACAGTGACTCTGGCCATCACGAGAGGGTACTACCGACAGCCGCGGCACGCCTCGGTCGATGACATCGCCGACGAGCTCGACATCTCGGCCGCCGCCGTCTCACAGCGGCTTGGTGCCGCCGAATCGAAGGTCATGCGACAGGTGTTCGACACGCTCGCCGACGGCTGCGAGTGACGCCTACTCGAGCACCACTCGCTCGGTCGCGTCGGCCAGTTCCGCGTAGAACGGCTCGCGCGTCTCCGCTCGAACCGCCCCGAGGAACCTATTGAACCACTGTCGGGGATGCTCCTCGAGGAACTGTTCGAGCGTCGCGTCCCCCTCGGTAGCGAGCAGATGCGCGGCGAACTCCAGTTCCGTCGCGACGTGATCGGGCAGGTCCGGCCAGTCCGGATCGAGTCCCAGATCGTACGCCCGGTACCACTCGACGACCGCGCCGGTCGAGGGACCGAGCACGTTACTCGGACCCTCGCCGTCGCTGTCCCGGTAGACGCTCTCGTAGGGCGGGCAGGGCGGCCCCTTCGGGCCGACGAACAGGCGGGTGTGTTCCGCCCGGAGGTCTCCGAGTGAGACGGCCCGTAGGCCGGGAACGATCGCGTCGAGTTCGCCGCTGTCGATCGCTTCGATCAGGTCGTTGTCCGGCTGTCGCCAGCACCGCGCCAGCACGGCGTATCCCTGCGCACGCACGTGCCGGCGACTCCGATTCGCGGCGTCGCTCATTTGTCACGCCCCGTCGGTTCGTCGCCACCGTCGGCGACTGCCGTGTCGGGTTTCCCGCCCGACGATCCGAACCCGGCAGTTTTCTCAGGGGCGACAGGGAGGTATCTGAGCCCCAGCGTCACGATCAGTGCACCCAGCGCGACGATCCCGACCGAGACGACCAGTTCGACCACCGTCGGCGTGTACGTTCCGGCAGTCGCCCAGATGTCCGATCCGAACCCGGTGTAGTCACGTCCGACAGCCACGCCCGGGGCAGCGTCGATGTTCAAATCGGTGTAGCCAGTGAAGATGAGGTTCACGCCCTCGAAGACGGTACCGACGATCGCGAGGACACTCGCGGCCACGACGGCCCACGTCCGCTTATGCAAGGACGGAACAGCCAGCAGAGCGAGCGGGAGTACCCCGCCGACGACGGTCCACAGCCAGAAGTACAGCGAGTCACCAACGAGGAACGAACTCGTAATCGTCCAGAACTCGAAGTTCGCTGCCCACGCGTGGGGGAGTCGCTCGGCACCCAGCAGGAAGACGATGTGCACGGCGATAAACACGCCCAGCGCTTTCCCGAGTTCGGGCACCTGTCGATCCGAGAGCTCGAACCGAGTGTATCTGTCGGCCAGGACTCCTGTCACGATAAGCAGCGCCAGTCCCGAGACCAGCCCTTTCATCACGAACATGGGCGCGACGAGGGGATTGAACCAGCTACCCCGACCGATCTGCAATGCGAAGATCCAGCCGTCAATGGCCGCGAGCCCGAGCGCGAGCGGGATCGCTACTGCCGCCGCCCACAGCGACAGTCGCCTGTCGCGTTCCCGACCGGCCTCGGTGTCCGCAGTCCCGAACGCCAGCCGAGATCCACGAGCGGCCAGATCCCGGCGAGTCAGCAGCCAGACGTAACCGGCACTGAACAGCCCGTACGCGATGACGACGAGGAACTCCCAGACCATTGGCGATCGGAAGTCCGGTGACGTGAGGAATCCCGTGATCCGGCTCGGCCGACCGAGGTCAGGAACGATCATCAGGCCCGCCACCACGATACACGCGAAGCTAAGCAACCCGCCGAGGACGGCGATCGAGTCGTACCGGTCCGAGTGGAAGAACCTCGGGACGCTCGAGACGACCAATGCGCCCGCTGAAAGGCCGACGAAGTAGACGAACAGCATGATGTACAGCCCCCAGGAGAAGACGTTGTCCATCCCTGTCACGATCAGCCCTTCGCTGAGCTGGTAGATCCACGCGCCCAGCCCAGCGACGATGAGGACGGCCAGCGCGGCGATCCAGACCGTGCCCGGCGTGCCGAACCTGCCGTCAGTGGCGACGTCGCTCATTGTCGGTCACCGCCGTCGGGCAGCGACACGTCCTTGCGCGCTGTCCCCTCCAGTTCCGTCCCGACCCGCTGGCGGCCGGGCGTCATCTTGCCGCGGACGTAGTACGTGCTTGGAGACGTCTCGAGATCTTCGAGTAGTTGGTGTGTCTCGTATTTGTCGACGTACTTCGAGACTGTACTGTCCGGGTCGTCGAGGTCGCCGAAGATCCGTGCGTCGGCCGGACAGGCGTTGACGCAGGCGGGATCGAGGTCCTCCTCTACACGGTGGCTACAGAACGTGCACTTCTCGACGACGCCCTGCGATCGCTCCGGGACGTTCCCCGTCCCCTCCGCGGGAACGTGCTCGGGCTCGTCGTAGTTGAACACGCGGGCGTTGTAGGGACAGGCCGCCATGCAGTAGCGACACCCGATACATTTCTCGTAGTCGATCTCCACGATGCCATCCTCCCGCGTGTAGGTCGCGTTCACCGGACAGACCTTCACGCAGGGGGCGTTCTCACAGTGCTGGCAAGCCGTCGGCTGGAAGTCCATCGACAGGGTTGCGGTGCCGTCGCTCCCGTCGATCGGGTAGCTTCCCGAGGGCGTCTCGATGCTGTCGCCTCCCTCGGTCAGGACCCGATTCCAGACCTGACCGAGTCCGACGTTGTTCTCCTCGATACAGGCTGTCGAACACGCCTGACAGCCGATACACCGCTCCTGGTCGATTACCATTCCGTACTGTGTCATCAGTTATCACCTCCGTCATTCGGTCCGCCGAGCCAGGGGGCCCGATCCGGGTCCGTGTACTGGCTGGTGTCGATGTCGTCCGGCGCCGACTCGACCTCGACGCGGGTGTCGTAGAACGCGAAGTTCTCGATCGCGTCGCTGACGTCCGTGTGCGTGAGATCGTTGTGATGGCCCCGGACGTAGTCGTCGGCCCACCAGCCCTGGTTGACGTTGACCATCCCGGGCCGGTAGCCCTCGTTATATCGGGCCTTGACGACGAGTTCGCCGCGGTCGTTGTAGATCCGGACGTACTCGCCGTCCTCAATGTCGCGGTCCTCGGCGTCGCTGGGGTTGATGTCGACGACCGGTTCGGTCTCGATCTGTCGCAGGTACGGCATCCGGCCGAACTGCGAGTGGATCCGCCACCGGCTGTGTTTCTGGAGGAAGGTGAGCGGGTACTCCTCGGCGAGTTCGTGATCGGGACTCGTCCGGCTCTCCATCGGAACCGGAACCTCAAGCGACGTCCCGTTCTCGGTGGGCGCGTCCTCGTCGTAGAGCTCGAGGCGGCCGCTCGGGGTGTTGAACTCGCCCTGCCAGATGATCTCTGGCGCGCTGTCGTCGAAGAAGGTCCCCTTCTCGCGGAGATCCTCCAGCGAGAAGCGGTCCTCGGCGTTCAGCACTTTCTGCAGGGTCGTCTCGCGATCGCGGTCGAAGTGCTCGCCGTAGCCCAGCCGCTCGGCCAGGCGAACGAGCATCCAGTGGTCGCTTTTGGACTCCCACAGCGGCTCGTGGGCCGGCTCTCTGTAGCGGACGTGGGGCTGGGTCCAGGTTCCGGCGACGTCTTCACGCTCGAACCAGTGGGAGGCCGGCAGGACGATGTCGGCGTGCTGGACGTTGGGCGTGTGTTGCATGTCCGCCACGGCGACCATGTCGACGTTCTCGAGGGCGTCGAGCCACGCCTGACGGTCGGGCATCTGGTTGGCGGTGAAGTTCGACGCCATCGCGTACATCGCCTTGATCGGCTTCTCGTCGTCGCCCGCCATCGCCGAGAGGATCCCCTTCTGCTGCAGGCTCCGGGGACCCGGTGCGCCCTCGACGGCACCGTAGTCGCTCGCAAAGCCACCGCCCTGGGTGATCCCGCCGGTCACGCAGCCGCTCATCCCGTACTGGCCGAGCAGGGCGAGCAGGATCGCGTACGCCTGACCGAAGATGTGTCCGTAGACGTAGCGGTCGACACCAAGCCCGGTCAGGATGCCGCCCGGACCGCGCGTGCCGAGCCAGCGAACAGTCTGGCGGATGTTCTCGGCGTCGACGCCGACGTACTCGGCCATCTCCTCGGGCGCGTAGTCGGCGGCGGCCTCCCGGATCTCCGTCAGCCCGGTCGTCACCGTCTCGCCGTCGACCTCGTACTCGCCGAAGAGGGCGTACTCGCCGTACGTCTCGGGTTCGAGGGCGACCGGTTCGCCCGACGCCTCCTCGAGGGCGACCGGCGTCTCCTCGTCACCGTCGTCGAAGACGTCCGCCGTCTTCAGCAGCGTCCCGTCTTCCCGGACCAGCGCCGGTCCGAGCGTCCGTTCCCGGAGGAACTGCTCGTCGAGGTAGTCCTCCTCGAAGGCCGTGTAGATCATCGCCATCGCGAGGTGGCCGTCCCTGCCCGGTTTGACCGGCAGCCACAGGTCTCCCTTTGCCGTTGTCGTGTTGTAGGCCGGGTCGACCACGACGATCTTCGCGCCGTTCTGCTTGGCGTCGAGTACCTTCGAGGCGTCCATCTGGAAGCGACTCTCGAAGATGTTGCCGCCCCAGATGACGATGGTGTTGGCGTTCTCGATGTCGGTCGCCTGGTTCGTCGGCGTGTTGAAATACCCCGCGCCGGTGACCCGGCGGAAACCCAGTCCGACGTTGATGTCGATCGACCACGCCTTCATCGTTCCGCCGAACGCTCCGGCCAGACGGCTGTAGACCGTCGCGCCGATGCCGTCGGTCCCCGAGCCGAGTTCGAAGTAGACGCTTTCGGGCGAGTACTCCTCGCGCACGCGGAGCATCTCGTCAGCCACGTAATCCAGCGCCTCGTCCCACTCGATGCGCTCAAACTCGGCGTCCGGGCCTCGACCGGTCGGGTTGGGATCGCCGGGCGACCAGTCTGTCCGCTTCATCGGGTACTTCAGTCGCGTCGGGTTGTAGGCTCGCTGCATGTGGCTGAGCCCGAGCGTGCACGACCGCTTGTAGTCCGGGTTGTCCGGGACTTTGGGCTCGACCTTTCGGATCTGCCCGTCGCGGACGTACACGTCCATCTGGCACTTGCCCCGGCAGTTCGGCGAGCAGTAGCCGTGCAACACGTCGTTGCGATCGAGGAACTGTTCGACGCTCGCTGCGGCCGGATCGACTGACAGCGAGGTGAGACGGCTGCCGCCCAGTCCCAGCGCACCCGCGGCAGCACCGGCCCCCAGAAGGACCGACCGCCGGCTGACGCCGTCTTGCTCACTCATCGGACCCCTCCGGCCCAGTGGGTCGTTCGTCGACGCCGAACTCCTCGAGAACGGCGTCGTGATACTTCTCGTGGAACGCCTGTTCGGACATCTCCCCGATGCTGACTCGAACGGCGTCCCGGCCCATCATCTGCCCCAGATCCGTGCTGTGAGGGCCGTCTTCGAGGATGTCCTCGACTGTCCGTTGCCAGTCCTCGTCGTCTAGCACACTCGCCATCTCCTCGCGAGTGTCCGCAGTGTCGTTCACGCAGATTCACCACGGCGTTCTGTAGGGCTGTCTGTCCCCTCCCGCTGACCCTCAATAGTGGCCTTGTTTAAGTAGTACGGGAAATAGTCAGACAAAACGACAAATCAAGCGGACTATTAATCACGATCTTCGAATAAACTACGCATAATCTTGGCTTCCGCTGAAGCGAGGCGTTTCGAGAGGGCGGACGAAGTGATACCCATATCGGTCGCCAGATCGTCGAAACTGACGGTCCGGGGCCGATCGTAATATCCCTCAAGTATCGCCCGTTCGACCGTCTCGCGCTCGATCTCGGTCAGGGCCTGCAGGCTCACGAGCTCCGATCGGGTGGCCGTCTCGCCGTCGTCGACTACCAGACTCCGGATCCGGACGGCGTCAGCGACTCCGCGGAGTTCTTCGATCATCGCCCGGAGCGTCGCCCGGTCGGCGGGGTTCGTCCGGACGATCAGTCCGCCGTCAGCGGCCGCCTGTAGCGACGGGCAACAGCCGTGACTGGCGACGATCCGGCAGACACACTCGCCGTCGACATGGGTCTGTCTGTGCCGAACTGCAGTCCCGTCCTCGGAGCTCGCACAGGACACGTAACACGTGTCGTCGATCACGTGGTGGTCAACGGGGGCCGACGCATCACAGCCTACGGCGATCGGACAACCCTTGGCGTCGGCGTTGAACTCCACTGCCAGCTCGACGGTCAATGCTCGCCGCGACTCGCTGACTGCCCCGTCGTTGCAACCTCCTGTGGATGTCCGGCCACCGCTCATACGAGGCGCTCGCCGACGTACGCCACATTCCCACTGTCAGCCGTGCGGCTCGTGTTCCGCGCGTCTTCCCGGATCTTGTCTCTTAACACGGTCATCATGCAGTGACTGACGAGCGGGGCAACGCTCAACCCACCGCTTATATATAAGGTCTTTATATAGGGGTCCGGACCAGTCGCGCAATCGGCCGTTCGAATCAGTCGTCGTCTGCCCGAACCGATATGTGCTCGACGACCGTCCGCTCGCCGACGTACTCCTCGTTTCGCACCCACTCGCCGTCCTCCTGGACCATGAACTCCCCGTAGTAGGGGACGCGGTCGGCCACGACCTCGTGGAACGCGGCCCGGATCTCCGCTTCGGTCAACTCTCCCATCGGGTGGACGCGCGGACGGTTGAGACAGCCCTTGAGGGATCCATCGTGCGTCACGCGCACGCGATGGCAGTTCTCGCAGAAGTCGGTGTTCTCGACCGGATCGACGACCTCGACCATCCCCTCGCCGTCCCCGTCCCCGTCGGCGATGAAATACCGCTTGCGGTCGTGCATCTCGCGGGTCTCGATCCGGTCGGCCCGCTCGGCGAGCCACTCGTGGACCCGATCGATGTCGACCGCCCACTCGGGGTGGCCAGCGATCTCGGGCATGTACTCGATGAGTTGCAGCCGCAGCCCGTCTCGTTCGGCGACCCGGTCGACCAACTGCGGGACGTACTCGGCGGTCCCCTCGAAGACGACCATGTTCAGCTTGACCGGATCGAGCCCCGCGTCCAGGGCCGCGTCGACGCCCTCGATGACCTGGTCGTAGGCACCGCTCTGCGTGATCTCGGCGAACGCCTCAGGGTCGACCGCGTCCTGGGAGACGTTGACTCGTTCGAGGCCGGCCTCGACCAGCCCGTCGGCACGATCCGCCAGCATGGAACCGTTCGTCGTCAGCGACACCTCCATGCCGTCGGGTGCGCGTCGAACGATCTCTTCGAGGTCCTCCCGCAACATTGGCTCGCCGCCGGTGAGCTTGACCGCCTCGACGTCCAGATCGGCGGCGACCGACAGCACGCGCAGGACCGCTTCGGTCGACAGCTCCTCGTCCTGTGGTGCCATCGGCCCACGGGTGTCACCCAGCCCCTCGTTGTGACAGTACACGCAATCGAAGTTACACCGGTCGGTCAGCGACACCCGAATCTCGGTCAGCTCTCGGCCGAACCCGTCGACGAGCATTCGTCACGACGCATTTCGTGACGCGAGGTGTTAAGCCTCGCCCCGTGAGTCGCGAGATGTAATTAATTTCAATTACGCTGATTCCCCTTCAGATGTCGGCGTTCGGCTGACGGCGAAACCAATCGCGCGTGTCACAACCCTTATCGACGGTCCGGTGCCAACTCGGTTGCATGGACGAACAGGAGATACGCGATCGGCTCGCAACCGTCGAGGATCCGGACCTCGGTGACGACATCGTCTCGCTGGGGCTCGTCAACGACATCACGATCGACGACGATAGCGTCGTGATCGACCTCGCACTCGGTGCTCCGTACTCGCCGACGGAGACGAAGATCGCCGAGGACGTTCGCGAGGCACTCGCCGACCTCGATGTGGCTGTCGAGTTGTCGGCTTCAATCGACGAGGGGCTTGACGCCAGTGAGCAGGTCCTGCCGAACGTGACGAACATCATCGCCGTCGCCTCCGGGAAAGGTGGCGTCGGCAAGAGCACCGTCGCGGTCAACCTCGCGGCCGGCCTCTCCGAACTCGGGGCCGACGTGGGGCTGTTCGACGCTGATATCTACGGGCCGAACGTCCCGCGGATGCTGGGCTCGGACGAGCAACCCAAGGCGACGTCCGACGAGCAGATCATTCCGCCCGAAAAACACGGTCTGAAGCTGATGAGCATCGACCTGTTGATGGGCGAAGACGCGCCGGTCATCTGGCGCGGCCCGATGGTCGACAAAGTCCTCACCCAGCTCTGGGAGGACGTCCAGTGGGGCGAGCTGGATTACATGGTCGTCGACCTGCCGCCGGGGACCGGCGACACCCAGTTGACGCTGTTGCAGACCGTCCCCGTCGCCGGCGCCGTCATCGTCACGACGCCACAGGAAGTCGCGCTCGACGACGCCCGCAAGGGCCTGGAGATGTTCGGCAAACACGAGACGCCCGTGCTGGGCGTCGTCGAGAACATGAGTTCGTTCAAGTGTCCCGACTGTGGTTCCGAACACGCGATCTTCGGCGACGGCGGCGGCGAGGCGTTCGCCGAGGAGATGTCGATGCCGTTCCTCGGACAGATCCCGCTCGATCCGTCGATCCGCGAACGCGGCGACGCGGGCGAACCGATCGTCTTCGGCGAGGGCGAGACTCCCGATGCGTTCCGCTCGTTCGTCGAGCAGACCGCGAACAACCAGGGATTCGTCAACCGACGCCGCGCGTCGGAGCAGTAGACGTACGCTTCTAGCGTTCTTGCCGGAGTCGATCGACGACGAACGACCGGTCTAGCTTCGCCAGGAACGGCCCGAGTTTCGGGCCTTCTTCGAGGTCGAAAAAGAGCCGGTAGCCGGCACCGAACAGATCGGCGACCTCGACACCGTGACGGTCGGCTGCCTCGTAAATCTCGGCCTGGATATCCTCGCCGTCGCCGCCCGATTGGACGACGTCGGCCACGTCTGCCAGGGCCGCGCTCGTCGCCGAGTCGAACTCGATGTCGGGGATCGACTCGCGTTTGAGTTCGTAGTTGAACTCGTTGTCCGTCCGACGGGCCCACTCGCGGGCGCGCTCGACGCGGTCGAGTGCCTTCTCGACGGCCCAGTCGGGGGCGTCTTCGGGGATGTGCCCCTCGCGCCGGGCGATCTCCTCTCGGAGCTCGGGGTCGTCGGTCATCCCGAGTACCGCGGCGAAGGTATAGGGGATGCGCAGCCGCTCGGGCCGAACCTCGTCGACGAGCAGCGGATACGCGCGCTCGGCGAGTTCGGCCTCCCGTTCGGCGAGCTCCGCGGCTCGATCGCCGTCGGCCTCGCCGCCCCCGAAGTAGCGCTGCTCGAAGCGGTCGAACTCGTCGACAAGCTGGTCGAGACCCTCGATAGAGAAGTCCCGGGCCGTCGTCGGATCCTTGAGGAAGAAATACCGGAGCACCTCCGGTTCCAGCAGTTCCAGGACCTCCTCGACGGTGACGATGTTGCCCGACGACGAGGAGAGTGCCTCCCCATCGAGGGTGAACCACTCGTAGACCATCGGGACCGGCGGCTCGCTGTCGAAGACGTTCCGGGCGATGTCTTCGCCCGACGGCCAGGAGCCCTCGGCGTGGTCCTTGCCGAAGGGCTCGAAGTCGACGCCGAGCACGTCCCACTGGGCGGGCCACTCGAAGCGCCAGGGGAGTTTCCCCTCCCGAAGCGAGGCCGTCCCCTCGTGGCTACACCCTTCGATCGTCTCCTCGCCGGCCTCGACGTCCGCACAGACGTACTCGATCTCGCCGGCGTCGAGGTCGACGTCGGTGATCTCTTCTGTGAGGTGGCCACATTCCGCACACTGGGCCTGGAAGGGGACGTAGTGCTCGTCGACTTTCGCCTGGTACTGGCTGAGGACTTCGCGCGCGCGGTCCTGGTTCGCGAGGACGTGTTCGATGGCGTCGTCGAACTCCCCCGACTCGTAGAGTGCCGTGTTCGAGACGAACTCGATCGGGACGCCCAGTCGCTCGGCGTCGCGCTCGAGAATCTTCGTGAAGTGTGCGCCATACGAATCACAGCAGCCGAACGGATCGGGGATGTCGGTGTATGGCTTGCCGAGGTTCCGGCCGAGTGCCCCGGCGTCGACCTCGCCGAGGCCGACGACGTTCCCGTCCAGATCTGCGAGTCGCCGCGGGAGTTTGCGTAACCGATCACGGTCGTCGCTGGTGAACACCTGCCGGACCTCGTGACCGCGATCGCGCAGGGCCTCGGCGACGAAGTACCCGCGCATAATCTCGTTGACGTGGCCGAGGTGCGGCACGCCGGAGGGGGAGACGCCCCCCTTGATTACGATCGGCTCGTCGGGGTCGCGAGCCTCGACAGCGTCGGCGACGGCGTCCGCCCAGAAGACTCGGTCGCTCGATCGGCCGACCTCGTAGGGATCGAGTTCAGTCATGGTCCGGCGCGATCCGAGTCCCCTCGTAGTCGTCGTCCAGGACAGCCCGCTCGACCGCTCCCGGATCCGTCCCGTCGAGGACGATCGCTTCGATACCGGACCGGTCGAGGACTTTCGCCGCGAGCAGGTCGATCGGGGCGTTCGACCCGGCCGATCCCAGCGACTCGCCGCGCGCGACCAGTCTGACGAGTTCGCTCGCCGTCATCTCCTCGTAGCGCTCGGCGTTGGGATCCTCGTTGGGATCGGCGTCGAACACGCCGGGGACGGAGGTCGCGAACACGAGTCGGTCGGCGTCGACGTACTCGGCGAGGGCCGCGGAGACGGCGTCGGTCGTCTGGGCCGGCACGACTCCGCCCATCACGACCACGCGATCCCGGTGGAGCGACTCGGCGGCCTCCTCGTAGTTCGTCGGCACTGTCGGTGACGCGAGGTCCTCGTCCAGCGCCGCCAGCAGGAGCCGGGCGTTCAGCCGCGTCGTGTCGATTCCAAGCTGATCGAGCTCGCCCTCGTTGGCTCCCAGTGACCGGGCCGCACCGATGTACTCCCGCGCGGTCGGACCACCGCCGACGACGACCCCGAGGTCGTGGCCCGCTGCCGCCAGCGATTCGACGACGTCGGCGTAGTCCGCCACTCGCCCGGCGTCCAGGTCCGGGACGAGCACGCTCCCGCCGATAGAGAGGACTGTCTTCATCGGATCGGCGTAGCCGCGAGGCGCTCTTAAGTATTGTCAAGGAGTCGCTGAACGTGTCCTTCTCCCGTGTCATCGAATACCGTCGACAGTGACCGCTACTGTCAAACCGCCGGCCCTCCTCTGGAGGAACATGCACGTACTGGGTGTCGTCGGCTACTCCGACACCGGGAAGACGACGCTACTGGAGCGACTGGCCGAGCGACTGGCCGATCGCGGGCGCGTGGCGACGATCAAGCACCTCCACGAGTTCGATATCGATATCGAGGGGAAAGACACCGCCCGTCACCGCGCCGCCGGCGCCGATCGGACCTACGGCATTGTCGACGACGGCGAGTGGTTCGCCACGGGGGCCGACCGGACCCTCCGCGATGCGCTCGACGATCTCGCGCCCGCGTTCGACTACGTTCTCGTCGAGGGGTTCAGCGAGGCGGCGATCCCGCAAGTCGTCATCGGCGACCGCGACCACGCCGGCGAAGCGATCGCGACTGCCACCGACGCCGACGCCGTCGACGTCGAGGCGGTCGTGGACGCGCTCGGAGCGACCGACCCCTTCGAGACGCTTGGATCACTCGTCCAGCAGGTCAAAGACGATCCAGCGGCCGAGCGCGCCGGGGCGATCGCCACGTTTACCGGCCAGGTCCGAGCGAAAGAATCAGCGGACGACGATCGGACCGAACGTCTGACCTTCGAAAAATACGAAGGCGTCGCCGACCAGCGACTCGCGGCGATCGAACGCGACCTCGAATCCCGAGACGGCGTACTGTCGGTCGAACTCCACCACCGGACCGGCACGATCGAGGCGGGCGAGGACATCGTCTTCGTCGTCGTACTCGCTGGCCACCGGACGGAAGCGTTCGAGGCTGTCTCCGACGGGATCGATCGTCTCAAAGACGACGTCCCGATATTCAAAAAGGAGATCACCGTCGAGGATTCCTTCTGGGTCCACGAGCGATAACATATCGATACAGGAGTAGAATATATCCGTTTTTCGCTTCATACTGCGTGGAGACTGGGGCCAAATTGGCAATAGAATACGGCCCATAAAAGAAGAAAGAATAGTTGATATACTGTTTTAAAATGTCTCGGTCGAATTTAACGAGTTTTGAATCGTCTCCCGATCCTGCGATTCGGCTAAATTCGATCGAACTTCCCCAAAGCGTCCTGCGTTTATATACTCCCCCAGACGGTATGAGGGAGTGACGTGATCCAGATGAGCGCGACGACACAGCCCTCCCCAGACAGTGCAGAGTCGGAGTCGACAGCGTCCAAAGAGGAACGTCTCCGTTCGTATCTCCGAAAGAAGGTGACCGAGAACGGCGAACTCTACTTCAAGAGCAAGTTCATCGCCGACGAAGTCGACCTCTCTTCGAAGGAGATCGGCGCACTGATGGTCAAGCTCAAAGAATCAGCGACGGACATCGAAGTCGAAAAGTGGTCCTACACGAGCGCGACGACCTGGCGAATCGAGCCTGCTTGATCCTCCACGCGGAACCGGTCTGACGGACACTGCGTCCCCGCGGTCGCCGCCGTCGCGGCGTACCCGTTTCGACCTGGTACTTTCGAACGGTCGCCACTACTCCCCGAACCGTCGATATTTTATGAGTCTCTCCCGTGTCGGTAGACAGGTATGTCGACGGTGCCGCCGGCCGACGCTCCTTCGCCGGAGGATCTCACGCCGGTCTTCGAGGTAACGGACGTCCGTCGGGACGGGGATCGAGTACTGTACGTCGGTTACCCCCGGGAGCCGCCGGCGACCGTCGAATCGGAACTCGCGCCGCTGTTTTACGAGCAGGGCTTCGAGATGCACCTCCAGGCACGCGGCGGGTCCCCGTCCGGGGAGTACGCCATCGTCGCCAGCGAGCGGTCGATCGGGATCGACGGGATCCCCTGGAAGAACGTCGCGCTCGCGCTTGCCACGATCCTCACGACGCTGTACGCCGGGACGGTCTGGTATCATATCGACGTGGCTGCGAACCCATTGCACGCCCTGCAGGCCTGGCCGTTCTCGCTGGCGATTCTGACGATCCTCGGCGTCCACGAGTTCGGCCACTACATCACCAGCCGGATCCACCGCGTCGACGCCAGCCTGCCGTATTTTATCCCGATCCCGCCACCCTTCGGGACCGCCGGGGCGATCATCCGGATGCACGGACGAATGCCGAGTCGGAAGGCACTGTTGGACATCGGCGCGTCCGGGCCGCTCGCGGGAATCGTGGCGACGGTCGTCGTGACGGTGATCGGGCTGTCGCTCGATCCTATCACAGTCCCTCGATCGATCGCAACGAGCGACGCGGCCCGAATCGAGTTCGCCGAACCGCTGTTGCTTCGCGGGCTCGCGTGGCTGACCGGGCAGCCGTTGTCCTATGCCGATCCGACCAGGCAGTTACACCCGGTGGTCTTCGCCGGCTGGCTCGGGATGCTCGTGACCTTTCTGAACCTCCTGCCGGTCGGGCAACTTGACGGGGGCCACGTCATGCGCGCGCTACTCGGGCGTCGCCAGGAGACTGTCGCGGCCGCGATTCCGGCTGTGCTGTTCGGGTTCGCCGGCATCCTGCTGCTCCGGGGTGACGTCTCGATCGAAGCGGGCATCTGGATTGTCTGGGGCGTTTTCACGGGTGTTCTGGCGTTTTTCGGCCCGGCCGTGCCAATGCGTGAGGAACCGCTCGATCGCAAGCGACAGGCGATCGGTCTGGTCACGTTCGTCGTCGGGGCGCTCTGTTTCATGCCGGTTCCGTTCCGGATCGTCGTCTGACGGGGTCAGCGCTGGTGGGTGTATCCCCGATCCGGCAGAGGCTGGCCGTCGAGTGTGATTCCGTCTTCGGTGACAGTCCCGATCCGGGTCAGCGTAACCGGTATAGCGTCCCTGGCCGCAGTGAGTTCCGGTTCGGGAACCGTACAGACGAGTTCGAAGTCCTCGCCGAAGAACGCGCCGAGTTCGAGCCGCTCGTCCGGGCCGACGACCGCATCGACGGCCTCGTCGATCGGGAGTGGCGTTTCGACGGCCATCCCGCAGTCGCTGGCTTCGGCGAGTTGGTGCAGCGATCGAGCCAGCCCGTCGCTCGAATCCATCATCGCGCTGGCGTAGGGGACCAGCGCGCGCCCGGCGTTGATCCGGGGCCGGAAGCGGAAGAGTTCGTTCGCCCGCTCGGCCTCGCCACGGTCGAAGTATCGGAGTGCTGCGGCGCTGCGCCCGAGCGTGCCCGTGACACAGACTGCGTCGCCGGGTTCGGCTCCTGACCGAAACACAGGGTCGTCGGCTCGACCGACGGCGGCCGTCGCGACGGTGAACTCCGCGTGGTCGTCGAGGTCGCCGCCGACGTACTCGGCGCCGACCGCCTCACAGACGTCACGTGCGCCGTCGACGAACGCCAGGATCTCCTCCTGCTCGAATGCGGGCGCACCGTAGACTGCGACAGCACCCGTCGGAGCGGCCCCCATTGCAGCCAGGTCCGAGAGTGACGCGCCGACGGATCGCCAGCCGGCGGTGTATCGAGTCGTTCCCGACGGGAAGTCCGTCGTCTCGTGCAGCATGTCGATCGTCACGACCAGCCCGTCGATCACGGCTGCGTCGTCGCCCGCACGTGGGAGGCGATCGGCGAGCAAGCCCAGCATCGTCCGCTCGTCCATGTGTCCGAATGGGTCCCAGACGACAAAAGCACCGGCGATCGGGACCTCGATCCGGAGGGTTAAAGCCGTCGTCGGGCATGCATCCGGTAGCATGAACGGCGACCGGACAGCGACCGTGTTGCTGTTTCTCGTCGCGCTGGCGGTCCTCGGAGCGCTCGTCTGGGTCGCCGGTGTTGAGGAGACGCTGACAGCGCTCGGACGCGCGCGCTTGCCGCTCGTCGCGGTCGTCGTCGCTCTCACGGTCGCGTGGCTCGTCTCCTGGGGACTGTCGTTGCACGTCGTACTGGGTGCGCTCGGCGCGCCAGTGTCGGCACCGAAAGCCGTGCTCGTGTTCACGGCGGCGATGTTCTCGAACAACATCACGCCGTTCGGGCAGGCCGGCGGGGAGCCGGTCAGCGCGCTGCTCATCTCCGAGGCGGCCGACAGCGAGTACGAGACCGGGCTCGCGGCTATCGCCAGCGTCGACACGCTCCATTTCGTCCCGTCGATCGGGATGGCGCTTCTCGGGATGGCGCTGTTCGGGATGGACGCGATAGCGGCCTCCCGGGACCTGGCGATCTCTATCGCGATCCTGGTCGGGTTGTTCGTCCTCGTCGTCGGTGCCGCCGTCCTGATCTATCACTACCACCATCGGATTGAACAGGCGCTCGCGACTGCGGTCACGCCGATCGCTCGCGTTCTCTCGCGGGTGATTCCCGGTCGGACGCCGCCAGGTATGCGAGCCGTCGAGAACCGGATCGGGAGTTTCTTCGAATCGATCGATCGGATCGGTACTGACCGACGGGCACTCGTTCTCGCGGGCGGGTTCTCGACGGTCGGCTGGTTCACGCTCGGCGTGACGCTCTGGACCGCTGCGATCGCGGTCGGAGCCTCGATTCCGCTGGCTGCCGCGCTGGTCGCCGTCCCGATCGGTCTGATCGCCGGAGCGACACCGCTTCCCGGCGGCTCCGGCGCGATCGAGACGGCGATCGCCGCGATCCTCGTGTCGCTGACGACGGTGTCGAACGGCGGTGCCGTCGCTGCCGTCCTCGTCTATCGGCTCGCGACCTACTGGCTCCCGACGGTCGTCGGCGGTCTCGTCGCGACCGGGCTCGGGACTCGCAGCGTCCGAAGCCCCTAGCCCGTCGGCGAGCGCTGCAACCGGTTCACTGCACCCGCGAGCGCACCGCCGAAGCCGGCGAAGACCATCGGATACGCGATCCCCGCGAGAACCAGGGCGGCAAGGAAGTCCGGTCCGGCGCTCGCACCCGCGGCCGTGACTTCGATCGCGACCGCAGCGACGGCCGACGCGAGCGCGTACCCGGGAAGCGCCGTCAGACCGGATAACGCGCCGTCCGAGACATCGGTGGCCCCGTCCGCTCTCGCGAGTAACAGGCCCGCGACCGACAGCGTCACGACGGGCACCAGATACAGCAGGACAGTGAATCCGCCCTCGCCGCCGACGTACGACGCCGTCCGGCTGCCCAGAATCGGTAGCCCCTCGAAGACGGTCTCGACGAAGTGCGCGTTGAAGAACACCCAGCCGACCAGCTCTGCGGTCGCCGGTTCGCCGTCGAGCACCTCGATCAGGCGATTGAGATCCGACCCACTGACGTCCGGAGCGACGACCAGGTGCGTGACGAGATACCCCGCGATCCAGGCGAGGACGCCCGCGACGAACCCCAGCAGGAGCGAGCGACGGGACGGCTGCGCCGTCGAAACCGACGATCGAGCCGTCATCTACGTTCCTCCCCCGGAAATCTTCTCGGCGAACACGTCCGCGGCCGGGTCGAGCGACGCGTACAGCCGGACGGCGATCACCAGCAGCGGCCCCAGCGCCGCCAGCAGGAACGCCGTGTCGTAGACCCACAGGAGGCCGCCGAACAGTCCGGCAACCAGCGGGGCGAGTCCCCAGTGGGCGATCAGCACGGCGGCGAGGACGGACAGCCAGTAGCCGATCGACGCCGCGTTCCGTGACAGTTCGCCCCGACCTGCCGGCGCGACCAGCGCCGCCAGTCCCGAGGCCGTATAGACGAGCGTGCCCGCGACGACCAGCGCGGCGATCGCGCGGACGAGCGCCCCAATCGAGATGTCGGTGCCTGGCAAGAGCCGGTCGACGCCCGGAAGCAGCGTCACGAGCCCCAGCACGAACGCAGTCGCGGTGGCGCCGAACAGGAGCTTGCCGATCGAGCGTGTGGTTTCGCGACTCGGTTCGAATCGATCGCTCTCGAACGTGGGAACCATGCTTGTGCCCGGGTAATAGAGCCCCGCGGACAAGTACGGACGTGGTAGTCAACCCGGATTAACCCGAGTTAGCAACGCTCCGTCAGTGGGTTTTACCTTCTCGGAGACGAACCGTCCCGTATGGACGATCAGCTTTCGGCGCTCGAAACGGCGTTCGAAGACGGCGGCTACGCGGTGCTCGAGGTCACACGAAACCGCAATCAGGTCCGGGCCGTTCTCGAGGAGGATCGGGCCGACGCGGAACAGGTGCGCGCGATCGCAGCTGACGCCTTCGCAGACGACGACCTTCTCGGTGTGAACGTGACTACTGAATCGATCGAAGGACAGGACGGGATGAACACCGTCGTTACCTGTCGCGTCTAGGTGTCTGCAAGCGTTTTCGTCGAAGGCGATCTGCTCGACAAGCGACCGGTCTAGTCTCCGAGACCGAGATCCTCGAGGGAGTGGGTGTGGTGCCACGCGCCGACGACGGCGTCAGTCTCGAAGGTTAGCACCCCGTCGGTCAGCTGGATCCGGACGGTCTCGTCTTCGATCTCCGTGTCGTGGAGGTGCAGTTCGAGCGGCTCCTCGAACTCCGAAACCGCGATCATCAGTTCGCCGTTCCGTTCGAGCTTCTCGCGCAGATCGTCTGCTTCGATTCCCATTGCATCTGTACCGTGGAACGTGATGCACTAAAATCCTTTTCTTCTCCAAAAATAGTATTTTGGATAGTACAAAAGATACCTTCAGAAATCGAACTCGAAGATCCCATATCCACATAGTATGTCAAGCATACTCGCGAGAGGGACGACATTCGTCTCGGGCGAGATCGGGGGCTGATCCGAGGTCCTGCCGGGCATGTGGGCGCGTTCTGAACAACTGGGAGCGCGAGAAAGGGCTATTTTATCGCTACTGGTATCTACTGTGGCGGCAGATCCGCTCAGAGACTGTCGGGCAGCGGACTGTCTCACAACCAACTATGGCTGTCCAGAAACACTCCGAGGCGCGCACGACCAAAGCGGTTCTCGAGATCCGTCCGAGCGAGCGGTGTCCACTCACGACGACCGGCGAGGACGTGATCGACGCGCAGATGCTACTCGCCAACGACGTCTGCCACTGCGAGTTCATGGTCGACACGACCGGTACAGACGGCGACATCTCAGTCGAACACTCCAGTCAAGATCACGACCACCCCTGTAGCTGTCACGTGTTTGCGGAATTCGACTGTGTGCCCACGATCGTCGGTGTCGAACCGGACGGCGTCGTGGTCAGTGCCTATCTCCCCGGTCACGACGTCATCTGGGAGCTCGTTTCCGCCCTCAAAGAGGTCTCCGAACGGGTCGTCCTCCGGAAGATCATCGAGGAGCAGGGCACCAGCGCCGAGCGAGCGCGCACGGTCGATCTGGAGTCGATGACAGACAAACAGCGACAGGCACTCGAACTCGCCGTCGAACACGGCTACTACGACCAGCCCAGCGAGATCTCGCTGTCGGAAATCGCCTCGGAACTGGACATCTCCAAACAGGCACTCTCCCAACGCCTCGCCACCGCCGAGCGACGGGTCTTCACCCAGCTGTTTCCGGAGTGAACTATCCCGAACATCGCCGCCGTTGGCGGCTCGTTGAGGGAGGGGGCTTAACGCCTGCTATCAGCTACTCTGGGCCTGTTCCCGCCACATCACTTCTTTACCGGTGGTGATACGATCCTGACAGCTTTCTCGAGTTGCTTTCGGTTATAGCTGTCCGTCTACCGACAGATCCGGCCTGAGCGCCGTCGACCGACTGACCGGATATAAATCCTTTCTCAGTCAAGAGCAATGTGGAAACGTCTTCCTCCGTTCTTTACTCCTATAATGGACTTCTCAGTAAAGAAATCGCGTGGCGAACATCGGGACGGCGCTTCCGAATACGATCAGGAACTCGGGAAACAGATGGGGGAAGACGCCCAGCGAGTCGCTGACGGCGAGATGAGTCAGGCCGAGTTCTACGAGAAGTATCACGAGCGGGTCCTCGAGGAGTTCGGCGAGGACAAACGCGATCCGGGACTGGAGGACGACGCCGATGAGTAGCGAGAACCCGACCGTTTCCCGGCGAACGTTCCTGACGGGAAGCACAGCAGCGGCGGTCGCGGCGACCGCCGGCTGTCTCGGCAGTTCGAACCAGTTGGCGAAGGCGTCCTCGGCCACAAATCGCGAGGTCGTCCACGGGAACTGCTGGATCTGCCGCGCCGAATGCGGCCAGGAGATCACCGTCGAGGACGGTCGTGCGATCAACCTCACGGGCGTCGACGGCCATCCGAAAGCCAGTGCCGGCCAGGACAGGGACGGGACGCTCTGCTCGAAGGGGATGGCACAGCTGGAGAAGACGTACAATCCCAACCGGATCACCCGGCCACACGTCCGTAAAGACGGGGAACTGACCGCGGTGTCCTGGGACGAGGCGGTCGAATACGCCGCCGAGAAACTCGCGGCCTTCCATCGGGAGCACGGTCCGGAGCGGCTGCTTCGCTACCAGGGGTATCCGATCGCGAAACACCCCTGGCACAATTTGCTTTTCAAGAACCTCTACGGGGCACCGCTGAAAGTCGGGCGCAAGACGACCTGTCACGGCCCGTTCTCGACGTCCTGGGAGTGGATGTCCGGCTACGGGCGGGAGTGGCCCGACTGGCAGAACTCCGAGTACATGATCGCCTGGGGCCGCAACGTGATGGAGTGCTTCCGCGGCCAGTACGAGCCCAAGGCCATCTTGGACGCAACGGAGAACAACGACGCGACGCTCGTATGCATCGACCCGCGGTACACGAAGACTGCCCAGAAGGCCGACAAGTGGATCCCGATCAAGCCCCGGACCGACGGCGCGCTGGCACTGGCGATGGGCAACGTCATTATCGAGGAGGATCTCTACGACGAGGCGTTCGTCGAGAACCACACGCACGGCTTCGATGCTTACCGGGAAGCCGTCGAAGACAAGACTCCGGAGTGGGCCGCCGAGATCACCGGCGTCGACGCCGACGAGATCCGCGAGATCGCACGCGGGTTCGCCGATGCAGCGCCGAGTTCCGTGGTGCTGCCGTGGACCGGGCTGACTTTCCAGCAGAACGGCTTCAAGAACTGTCAGAACGTGCACGCGCTGAACGGACTCGTCGGGAACATCGATCGGGAGGGCGGCACGCGACAGTGGCAGTCGGCCTCGCTCGCGGATCCGCACGAGAAATACGACCTCGACGTCCCGTCGAACCACGAGGACGCGTCCAACCCGGCCGAGTACGACGACTACCCGTTCCAGAAACACGGGATTCGCAACGTCTCACACAATCTCGTCCCGAGGGCAGTCAGAGACGGCCACATCAAGGGAATGGTCTCGAACTGGTCGTCGCCGCCCAAAAGCGGCAACACCCAGGAGTGGCTCGAGGCGATCGAGGAGATGGAACTGGTCATCATCGTCGACGCGTTCTGGGACAGCGACAGCAAACGCGCAGATGTCGTCTTCCCGGGTGCTTCCCAGCTCGAACAGCCGTTCCTCAAGGCCGGCGGCGACAGTTCCTACAGCACGAAGACGTGGGTGACCGGATCGAAGGCGGCGATCGATCCGATCGGCGACTGCAAGCCGGACTACCAGATCTACAAGCTGCTGGCTGAAACGCTGGCGGAGAAAATGGATACGGACTGGGAGAAGTACTTCCGCTGGGAGAGCGGCGAGGCGTACTGGGACGACCAGCTCGACGCCATCGACATGTCCTTCGACGAGCTCGACACCCAGAGCTTCGCGACCGTCTCGGACCTGGAGTACGAACAGTGGAAGGGCGACGACGGCGAGAGCGACTTTGATACGGTCAACGGGAAGTTCAATTTCGATCTCGACGTGGTCGAGAAGTACGCCGAACTCGCCGAGGAGATGGGCGCGAGCACGGCACCGGAGTGGCACCCACCGGACGACGAACACTACGGCGAGACGACCGACGACGACTACCCTCTGTTGTACAACGACGTGTTCGTCGAGCAGATCAACAGGGGTCACGATCAGGCGATCGGACGGTCGGTCAAAGCGTACCAGGCACGGTACGATATGGAAGATCAGGGATACGGCGGGAACCTGCTCCACATCAACCCGGAGGACGCCGCGAAGCGCGGCATCCAGAGCGGCGACATGGTGCGGATCGAATCGATAGACGACGAGATCGAGCTGATGGCACACGTCTACGAGGGTATCCGTCCCGGCCGGGTGGCGTCCCTGTCCGGGTTCGGCGAAACGTCGTCCCATCCGGACGGTGCAGGTGCTAACACGATGATACTCAACCGCGAACGACACGTCGAACCGGTGACCGGAATGACCGTGCGCAACCATCCTGTCGAGGTCGAGAAGACCGGGGGTGAGAACTGATGAGCGAACAGTGGACGTTTTATTTCGAACCCGACAAATGCATCGGCTGTCACGCCTGTTCGGTCGCATGTGACGTCCAGAACGACCGCGTCGACGACGACAACTGGCGCGAACTCAGACACGAACCGACGGGGTCGTTCCCGGACTACGAGGAGACGGCGGTGTCCACGGCGTGTTTCCACTGCGGTGACGCCCCATGCGAGAAAGTCTGTCCGACCGGCGCGATCACCAAACGCGACTCCGACGGGATCGTGACCGTCGATCAGGACAAGTGCATCGGCTGTCACTACTGCGGGTGGGCCTGTCCGTACGGTGCGCCGACGTACGACCCCGACAACGACGGCAAGATGTCGAAGTGTCACCTCTGTCTGGGTGAAGGCGAAGGCGACGGCCACGGCAAGCCACCCCGCGAAAAGCCCGAAGAAGGCGGCAACACGCCCAACTGCGTCGACAACTGCGTGACCGACGCGCTCCACGCCGGGCCGGTCTCGGAGATGATGGAACTGGCCTCAGAGGCGGCCGTCAAACGGTTCGTGAACGGGAGCCGGCGGGCCCTCGTCGAGCCGGTCGAGCCGGACTCGGGAGGTGACTGACACACATGGCGACAGGTACCGAAGACCAGTCGTGGTTCGCTCGAAACCCGCGGTGGCGTAGTGCCGCTTCCGTAGTCTTCGCCATCGTCGGCACGGCGGCACTGTTGTTCCTCGTCAGTCGGATCCCGCCCGTTGTCAACAGCTGGGAGCCGCTCGTCGGCGGACACCTGACTCGGGAGTACTCCTACGATCAGTTCAACACGATCTGGCTGGCAGTCCGGGCGATGATGGGGCTGTACATCTCGTTCGTGTTGCTCATCATCGCGGGTCAGTTGCTCGGCCACTGGCGTCGCTACGTGATCGAGGCGGGTGAGAACATATGAGCACTGAGACGAGAACGCAGGCGACGCTCGAACGGTTCAACAGCGTGCAGGTGTACGTCCACGCCCTCCTGGCGATCAGTATCTTCGTGCTGTGGCTGACTGGTCTGCCACTGACGTTCTATGAACCGCTGGGCTGGCTCATCGAGGTGTTTGGGTACGCGAACGTCATCGATATTCACATCGCGGCAGGTGTCGTGTTGATCGCCACAATGCTGTACTACGGAGCGTACCTGGCGCTGGGCCTCGCGACCGGTGCCTCAACGTGGAAACACTTTATGTTCGGTATCGACGACATCTACGAGGTCATCGCACAACTCAAGTGGCTCGTGGGACTGGGACCCGAACCCGAATCCGGGAAGTACACGTTCCTCCAGAAGGCGGAAATCTGGATCATCGCCTTCGAAGTCGGCGTGATGATCGGTACCGGCCTCCTGCTGTGGTTGTTGGGTATGGCGCAGTCGACGTCGCCGAACCTCCCGATGTTGATTACGCGCGATGTCCACGCGATTGTCGCCGTGACGATGCTGATGGGCGTCACGTTCCACCTCTTTATGACTCACGTCAAGGAGTTCCCGATGGACGGATCGATGTTCCACGGCCGGGTCGACGTCGGGCGTGCCTGCAACGAGTGGCAGCAGTGGGCCAAAGACAGCATCGGCACCACGACCCTCCCTTGTGAGGAGAGCACCCACTCGACGATTCTGACTTCCGGTATGGTTTTGACGATGCTGCTGTTCTTCATCGTCTGGACCGGCGTCATCCTCCAGTACGTCTTCTCGCCGCTGCCGACCGGACCGAGTCTGACCCAGAGTATCGCGCCGAACACGCTCCCTGGTGGCACGCTCGGGCTCGTGTACTTCGTCGGTCTGAATCTGGCTGCGCTGGTCTGTATCGCCAGCGTCGCCGCGATCGGGTACGGGCTGTACGTACGATTCGCCGAACGGTCGGTGGTTCGATAATCTATGGCTCACAACATTGCCGAAACGACGGAACTGGCACAGTGGTTCTCACTGCTGTCTGAGTGTCTGAAACACCCGGACGAGGCGTTCTACGAGGATGTCGTGTCAGGTCGCTTCGACACCGAGCGTGAGCAGCTGACTTCGGCGCTCGGACTCGCAGTAGAGACGACACCCACGGCCGACGACCTGCCGGACAGCCGGGCGGCGCTGGACAACCAGTATATCTCGCTGTTCGAAGCCTTCGAGACCCCCTATGCGCCACCGATCGAATCGCCATACAAGGAGTGGCACGAGGGTGCCGGTAGTGACGGACTGCTCGGGGGGCCGCCCGCCGACAACATGCGCCGGAAGTACGCAGCACTCGACGTTTCGCCACCGGCCGCCTACCAGCCCGACCACCTGGCGCTGCTGCTGGAGTACACCTCGTTGCTGGTCGAGAGTGGTGATCGAGACGCCTACGCGACGTTCGTCGACGAACACCTGGACTGGCTACCGGCGTTGGGCCGCCGCGTCGACGGCGCTAGCGCCGACGCGCCGTTCTACCGTCGCACCGTCGCGCTGGTCTGTGATACCATCGCCGCCGAGCGGGACCGCCTCGGCGTGTCCGAACCTGACTCGGCGACCGTCGAGGCGATGCTCGACCGCGTCGAGCAGGGCACGGCGGGCATCGACGAGGAAAAAGAGTTCAGAGAGTGACGGCGACCGACGCGCGTCAACCGCGCCATCGTCCGGCTTTGTTTTCCGCGCTGTGACTGTCAGCCGGGGCTTGTAGGCTGGCACTCGTCTTCGTCACGATCAGTCTCGGCTTCGTCGCGAGCTCGCTTCGCGTCCCACGCGACGATTGTTCGCGTGAGCCGCGAGAGGGCCGCGAAGACCCCTTCCGCACGGTCTTGACCGGCGACGGCTTCGTCGAAGGCGTCGAGCCAGCCCATCGCCGTGAGTGTCTCCCGTTCGACCTCGCGGAGAGCGCTCCGCTCGGCGTCGTCGGCGTCCGCTCGCGCCGCCGCAAGTGTAGAGAGAAACGACAGTTGCGCGGCGACGTGATCCGGGATGCCGTCGCCCCGCTCGGGCGTGAAGCCGAGCCGCTCGTAGCGACGGGCCATCCGCGCGGCGGGGTCGCCGTACAGCTCCCCCGCGCTCCCGGCCTCGTGGAACGCCGAATCCGACTCGAATTCGTGGCTTGGCTCGTCGGCGTGTGCCGAGGCAAAGGGCGGCACGTAGTGGGGTCCGGGCACGACGAAGAGGTTGTCGTAGCCAATCGATAGCGCCTCCGGGTCGGCGTCTTCGACGACTAGCGCCTCGATGTCGATCTCGACTGGCAGCGCCGACGCCAGTTCGCGAAAGGAGCCGTCGCCCATCGCCGCAGCCAGCGTCTCGACGTCGCCGTCGAACGCCGACGCGAGCAACTCGTAGACCGCGGCTCGGGCCTGTGTGAAGGCGGCGTCCGGCCCGGCACCGTCCGATGCAGTCGCGACCATCTCAGTCCCTCCGGCTGACTTCGACGAAAGCGTCGTACTGGGCGTTGCTCCCGCCGACGGGGTCGCTCATTCCGATGTCGCCGAGTTCGTTGTCCAGCGGCTGGAGGTGGTTGATCGCGAAGCCGGCGTCACGCGGCCCCGCGATCCCGGCGTCGTCGGTCATCGGCTCGTCGAACTCGTAGGGCGTGTGGCCGTCGTCGCCTGCGGGTTCTCGGGTCTCGCCGTCTACGTTCGTCTCGGTCGCGCCGTTGGCGTCGCGACCCCAGCCCCACATCGCGCCGACGACGCCGGGCCGGATCCCTTCGGTGACCATCGCAGTCCCCTCGACGGTTCGGCGGCCGGCGTCGATCTCGATCGGGTCGCCGTTCTCGATGCCGCGCTCGTCGGCGTCGTCGGGGTTGATCCACAGCGGGTTCTCCGGGCGGGTCTCTCTGAGCCACGGGGAGTTCGTCGTCCGATGCATCCCTTGCGTTCGGGGCTTCCAGTTGATGAGATGCAGCGGGCGGTCTGGCTCGCCGTCGCTGACGATCGGGACCTCGACGCTGCCGTCGAAGTGCGTGACGTCCTCGACGCCGGGTAGCCCGTCGAATCGTTCCCCGGAGTAGGCGTCCTTGCCTTTGGGCGGGACTTCGCTGTAGAAGTTGACCCGACTGGCGAGTTTATACCGCATCTTCCCGTCGACGTACCCGTTCGAAGGTTCGTAGCGGTCGACGTAGTCGTAGTCGTGGCCGTGCTCGGCGAAGGCCGCCTCGTAGTTGACGACCGGTTCCTCGAAGCGGCCGCCCCGATTGAGGACCGTAACGGCCTTGCGCCACTCCTCGTCCGTCACGGCTCGCTTCCACTGCTCAAGCTCGAACCGGTCGCCCAGCCCCTTCTCGTGGGCCGCCCGGAACACCTCCAGTTCATCGTCGTCGGCGTCGGGAACCGGGCCCTCGCCGAGGTCAGCGAGCGTCGCGTCGCCCGGCAGGGAGACGCCCTCGACGTCCGCGTCGGCCGCGGGGTGGTCCTTGCTCGCGTACGCGAGGTTCGCTGCGAGTTTCACGTAGAAGTCCTCGGCCCTGTCCAGTCGGGCGGTCTCGCCGTCGGTGTTGCCGTTGGCGTCCGGGATCGCGTTCGCGCCGACGCCCGGGAAGTCCATCTCCTTCCAGATGTCGATCAGTACGTCCTCGGCCGGTCGAGCGTCCGGGACGACGCTGATCGTCGGCTGGCTGACCTTCTCGTCGGCCAGGCGCTTGTTGGGGTAGGTGCCGAAGTTCTCCCAGCGGCCGAGATAGGTCGGCTCCGGCAGGATGTAGTCGGCGTACTTGCTGGTCTCGCCGATCACCGTGTCGAACGCGACCAGCAGCGAGATGGCATCGGTATCGGTCATCGCCTCCGGAATTTCGTCTCCGCCGGAGGCCGCCATGACGTGGTTCTCCGAGTACGGCCGGATAAACAGCGCCTCGATGTCGTAGGGATAGCCTTTCCGGCGCTCGCCGTCGGTCTCGTACTCGTGGGCGGCACTGGCGTACAGCTCCTGGACCTGGTGTGGTGGCGCGACCGGGAACCACGGCCGCTCGGCCGGGTAGCCGTCGTCGCGGTCGAACAGCGAGGTGTCCTCGTAGTTGGTCCCGGCCCGCAGGATCGGCAGTCCCCAGGGGGATTTGCCCTCGGGGACGTTGCCCAGTTGGTAGCGACCCCCCATGGTGTCGTAGCCGGCGTACGGCGTGATCTGGCCGCCCTGCCAGTCGTAATTGCCGATCAGGTGCTGCAGGGTGGCGATCGCGCGGGTGTTCTGGAACCCGTTGCTGTGTTTGGCCGGGCCGCGGTAGGACAGGATCGCCGCGCGCTTGCCGTGGCTGGTGAACTCGTCGGCCAGTTCGGCGATCGTGTCTTCGCTGACGCCCGCCATCTCGGCGTACTCTGCGAGGGTGTGCTCGAAGACGCGTTCGCGGTACAGCGACCAGGCGCTGCGGTAGCGGTCGCCGTCGATCCTGATGTCGACGTCGAGTGCGCCCCGCTCGACCTCGCCCGCGGGCCGGACCTCGGCGGTCTCTCCGTCGACGACCACGTACCCTTCTCCGTCCAGTCCGAGATCGCCCGCCCGGGCCTTGGGCTGGGTGTCCTCATCGACAGCCACGAGATGCGTCGCGTCGCTCCAGGTCGGTTCGTCGTCGGCACTCGCGGCCTCGCTGTCGGGGTTGCGCAGGTACGCCAGATCGTGGCGGTTGTGTTCGATGATCCAGCGGGCCATCCCCAGCGCCAGCGCGGCGTCCGAGCCGGGGTCGACGGGCACCCACTGCTCTGCCTTCTCGGCGGTCTTTGACATCCGCGGGTCGATCACGTCCATCCGCATGCCGTCCTGGATCGCGTTGGTGAGTTTGGGCGCGAGCCAGGTCGGCCCCTTGTTGGCGACCATCGGGTTGGTCCCCCAGACGATGAGGTACTCCGTGTTCTCGATGTCGGGGTACTGGCGCTTTTTGCCAGCTCCGTAGGATCGGACGTTCCCCAGAACGCTGGAGAACCCACAGGTCCCGGCGTGGTGGTGGCTGTTGACCGAGCCCAGCCCCTGCTTCCAGAGCCGCGTCCGGATGAAGTTTCGGCGGAACCCACCCACGTCGACGATCTGGTTGGCCTTCGGCCCGAGGTCGGGATGGTCCGTGTCGATCAGGGTCTCCTCGTACTTTTCGTCGAAGGTCGCCTCGTCCATCTCGCCGTTCCGGACGGCTTCCCAGTCGTCCATGACCTCCTCCCGGGGTGCGTAGCCGTACATCTCCTCGAGCCCGTCGTGGCTGACGTGTTCGCCGTCGACGCCCCCAACGATCTCCTCGATGGCCTGTTCCCAGGTGATCGTCTGCCACTCCTCGGAGCCACGTTCGCCGACGCGTTTCATCGGCTTGCGCACGCGATAGGCGTCGAAGGCGGTCTGGATGCCGGCCTGGCCTTTCAGACACATCCGGCCGCCCGAGAGCGACCAGCGGTCGGTGTCCACGTCGCCCGTTCCCTCGAGGTCGCCCGTTGCGACGTCTTCAGGGTCGCTGCTGTAGGGGACCTGCGAGAACGGCTGCGTGTTGAGAAACGAGTAGGGGTTGCCCGCCAGTTTCCGGATCAGTGAGGTGTATCCCCCGTTCCCGCTATCGTCGGCCAGCCGGACCTTGATCGGGCAGAACGTGTTGCACTGCCCGCAGGTCGTATGCAGCACGTCGCTGGCCTCGTAGTCGCCGTAGTCGGTGCCGACGTAGTGCTGGGGGTCGTCCTCCCACAGCGAGGAGAGGTCGAGCCCGCTCATCGTGGCGCTCGTCGACAGCGAGACCGCGCCCATGCCGCCGACGGCGGCGACGAACTCGCGTCTGGAGACCGATCCGTCGTCTGTCGTGTCCGATGCGTCGTCCGTGTGGTCGTCAGTACTCATTGATCATCACCGAGGGGTTCGAGGGGAAGCAGTTCGACGCCGAGCGTGTACAGCGCGAGCCCGACGGCGACGATGCCTGCGCTGGTCGTCCACTCGACGAGGCTCGGGAAGTACTCGCCGGCCGGCAGCCCCTCCATCACGGGGACGATCAGCGGCGGGACGACGATGTTGAACCGGACGCCGACGATGCCGATGACGACGCTGAGAGCCGCCAGCACCATCAGCGATGGCGTCCGACGCCAGGACCGCTTCGAGAGCAGGGTCAGCGGGACGACCCAGCCAAGCCCGGCCATCACGAGCCAGAACGACCAGGCCATCTCACCGGTCAGTATCAATAGCCAGGTCTCGACGTCGTGGGGGTGGAGGCTGTTGAGCGCGATCAGCATGTCGATCAGGAAGAAGGCCAGATCGACGAGGACGAACGCGGCCGTCAGCTTCGCGAGCCGGTCCAGCAGCGACCGGTCCAGGCTCCCGCCGAGGACCTTGCTCCGGAGCACGTACAGTCCCATCACAAGCGCCGCCCCGCTGACGATCGCGGAGACGACGAAGATGATCGGGAACAGGCCGCTGTTCCAGTAGGGGCGGGCCTTCGCGACCGCGAACAGCACGCCCGTCCCGCCGTGGACCAGGAAGATCGCCAGCGGGATCCCGAGGATCCCGACGCGTTTGAGCCACGTCTCGTCGCGCTCGCGTGCGTGCTCGCCGGTGTCAGTCCGTCCGAGGGTCAGGACGCGATAGAGCGTCCCGCGCCAGCCCTCGACTCGGGCCGCCAGGCGAGCCAGGTCGATCCGCATCGCGAAGTACAGTTCGGTCACCAGCACCGCGATGTAGGCCACGTAGGCGTGGACCTCCCACGCCAGCGGCGACGTTATCTGGCGCCAGATGAACGGGTAGTACATCCGGTCCATCCGCCCGAGGTCGATCCAGACGAACAGTAGCGCGACAACCATACTGATCGCCGCCGCGAACAGCGCGTCGCGGTCGACCTTTTCCATGCCCTCCATCCCGAAGACGTTCGAGAGCGTGCTCACCAGAAACGCCCCGGCCGAGAGACCGACGAAGTAGATGTAGAAGGCGACCCACGCGCCCCACGGGGTCGTACTCGTCAGGTTCGTGCTCGCCATCCCCTGCGTGATCCGGAGGTACACGGCGTAGGCCCCGACGAGTAGCAAGACTGCCAGCAGTCCGTACCAGCCGTATCGTACGCGGTCGCTCGTGAAGCCGAAGTCGGTGTCGAACTCCAGGCGACCGCTGTCTGTCTCTGCTGCCATGGTTACTTGAGGTAGTAGACGTTGGGGTCGGTGCCGCCCTCCTCTTTGAGCTGGAAGGCCCGGTCGGAGTCGGCCATCTGTGCGACGTCGCTGTCAGGATCGTCGAGGTCGCCGGCGTTGCGCGCGTCGCCGACGCAGGTCTCGACGCAGGCCGGTTCCTCGCCGCGGTTCAGCCGGTGGTGACAGAAATGACACTTCCGGACGTTGCCGACGGGCTCGACGCGCCCCTCTTCGTCGCGGTCGACGCCGTACTCGGGACTGGTGATCTCGTCGGCCTCCATCACTTCGTCGTCGTACGATTCCCCGAAGTCGAAGTATCGGGCACCGTAGGGACAGGCGATCATGCAGTACCGACAACCGATACAGCGCTCGTAGTCGATGTTGACCACGCCGTTGTCCATCTTGTAGGTCGCACTGACCGGACACACCTGCACACACGGGGGATTGGTACACTGCATACACGGCCGGGGGGTGTTCGTCCGCGAGACGTTGGGGAACTCCCCGTGTTCTTCTTCCATCACGACGTTGTAACTGACTCCCGGCGGTGTGCGGTTCTCGGCCTTGCAGGCGACCGTACAGGAGTCACAGCCGACGCACTTCTGGAGGTCGATCACCATCCCGTAGGTCGGATCGTCCCCGTCGGCGTCGGTGTCGGCCTGCGACGCCTCGGCGGCCGGCTCCTCGTCGAGTTCCGCCGCGACCGAATCCATCGAGCCGACCGAACACGAGAGACTTTCGGCGGCCGCCTCGTCGATCGTCTGGTCGTCGCTGTCGACTGCAGGGTTTGGAGTGGCTTCGTAGGCCTCGCCGAACTCCGCGCGGGCGGCCTCGTCGTATTTCGCCCAGAACTCCTCGCTTTCCAGGTCGCCGCGCCCGACGCGTTTGGCGTCCTCGGCCATCGCCAGCCCGAGGTCGGTACTGTGGTCGGTTTCGGCGAGGACCGACTCGGGATCCTCGCGCTCGTTTTCGACCATCTGATCGATGTCCGCTACGTCCGGCACGCCCGGTGCGTTGGACTGGCTCATCGGGAGACACCCGACCAGCCCGGTCGATGCTGTGACATACACGTAGAGATAGCACAGCCAGGGGGGAGAGCGTACTACCAATAACGCTTGGATCGGGGGTGGCCTTTATTACAGATGGGCCAATACAGCTCGGTCCCACGAGTTGACAACGAGTGAGCGACATTTATCGGCGCGGCCCGGAACGATAGCGTATGGACTGGCACCCAACAAAACATAGACGGGGTGGTCAGCCGTGACCGACTGGCTCCCGCTGGGGATCGCGCTGCTCTCGGTCTCGCTTCGCGTCGTGGGCGTCGGCTACTCCGCGCTGTTGCTCTATCGGGTCCGGGACCTCCGGTTTGGCTTCCTCACGCTGATGTTGACACTGATGGCGGTCCGACAGGCACTGACGCTGAGTGTCGCCGATCCCGGGATCGAGGAACTCCCTGGGCTGATTGTCAGCGGACTCGCCGTACTGACGGTCTACTATCTCTCCCAGTACGTCCGACAGGAACAGCAAACGAAAGAACGTCTCACGGCCAAAAACGACCAACTCCGCGGGTTCAGGAAGGCGATCCGCCACGCCGGTCACAGCATCTTCATCACTGACACCGACGGGACGATCGAGTACGCCAACCCTGAGATCGAGGGGTTGACCGGGTACAATCGCGAGGAAGTGATCGGCGAAAATCCCCGGATGTGGAAGTCCGGTGAGCACGACGAGGCGTTCTATGCATCGATGTGGGAAACGGTCCGGAACGGCGACGTCTGGGAAGGCGAGATCGTCAACGAACGCAAGGACGGCGAACAGTGCTGGGTCGATATGACGATCGCGCCGATCATCGACGAGCGCGGTGAGATCGAGCGGTACGTCGCAGTCGACACCGACGTGACCGAGCGCAAGGAGCGCGAACGGCGCATCCAGCGCCAGAACGACCAGCTCCAGCGGCTCAACACGACCAACCGGATTCTCCGTGATGTCAATCAGACGCTCGTCCAGGCCGAAAGCCGCGGCGAGATCGAGCGTGCGGTCTGTGCGGAGTTCGCCGGAACGGATCCCTACAGCTTCGCCTGGATCGGCACGCGGAACATGGTCAACGAATCGCTCCGTGCGAGCACACACGCGGGGATCGACGACGACGCGATCGAGGCCCTGGTTGACGCACACAACGACAGCGACGACGAAGACATCCTGCAGCGCTCGATCCGGACCGAGTCACCGCAGATCGTCCACGACATCGGTGACGATCCTGAAGACGCCTGGCAGACGGCTCTCGCCGAGCGAGGCTACCGTTCGGCCGCAGCGATTCCGCTGGTCTACGACGGGATGGTCTACGGCGCGCTGGAAGTCGTCTCGACCGAACCGCGAGCGTTCGAGGCGATCGACGACGACGTGTTGGTCGAACTCGGCCACACGGTCGCGTACGCGATCAACGCCACCGAGAGCAAGCAGGCGCTGATGGCCGACAGCGTCGTCGAACTGGAGTTCCAGCTTGCGGAGGGCTGTGGCGTGTGTGCACTCGCCAGGGAACTGGACGCCGACGCGACGCTTGAACGCCTCTCTCGATCCCCGGACGGCCGACTCGTCGCGTACGCCACGCTGACGGGCTGTGACAGGACGGCCGTCGAATCGACGGTCGAGGACGTCCCGGCCATCGCGGACGCGGCTTTTGTCTGCGATCACGACGACGGCGGACTCTTCCGGCTTGATCTGGCCGACACCTGCGTCGAATCGACGCTCGTCGATCACGGCGGCGTCGTGACCGGGCAGACGGTCGAGGACGGTCAGGGGCGACTCACCGTCGAGTTCCCACAGCGGACCGACGTCCGCTCGCTCGTCGAGTCCGTGACGGCCGATCACGAGGGGATCGATCTGCTGGCACGCCGCGAACACGAGCGCCCGGCCAGGACCGAACAGGAGGTCCGCTCGCAACTACAAGCGGAGTTGACCGACCGCCAGCTCGAAGCGCTCAGGACGGCCTACGTCGGCGGCTTTTTCGAGTGGCCACGGGAGAACACCGGCGAGGAGATCGCGGAGCTGATGGGCGTCTCACAGACGACGTTCCTCCAGCACCTCCGGACCGCACAGCGCAAGACGCTGTCGCTGTTGCTTGATGACGAACAGGCGAGACGGGCGGCAGACCCGATCTAGCTGATAAATTCGTTGTTGCGCCAGTCGACGCCGCTACCGTCCTGATCCTCCGCGGGGTCTTCGGTGACCGTGATCGTCGCGGGTCGCTGCTCGCCATCGACGATCCGGACGGCTTCCAGCTCGTCGTCTTCGTTGACGACGATGGCTGTCAGCGTCCCCTTTTCGGCGATCTTCGCGACGTCCCGAAGCACGGTGAACATCGGGTACTGGACGGCCGTGTTCTGTAGGACGGTCTCGCGGTCACCCTTGAAACAGGCGTACTCGACCAGTTCGGATTCGATCTCCTCCTCTTCCTCTTCGAACGTGCCCCACTGTGGACCGCCCCCGCTTCGGGAGGGGCCTGGGCCGTCCATCTCCTCCGGATCCTCCTCGTAGACCCGGTTTTCGGTGACACTCGCCTTCAGCTGGGCTGTCGGCGTGTACTTGCTCATGCTGCTGTCGGTGGCAACAGCACTCAGGATGAGCGTGTTGTTCCGTCTGGTGATCTCTACGTCCTCGATCTCCTCGGGGAGATCCGGATCCTCGAAGAACGAGTAGACGTCTTCGAGCGGCAGTTCGAGCGTCGAGTGGAGTCGGTATACGCGACTGGTCATAGTTATTGGGGGGAGTGGCGGGTACGATCGGCCGCCTACGCTGGTTGTCACCTGCACATACGGTACCGTCGCATATATGGCCTACCCTTCTGGACAGAATATGCTGGCATACCACACACCGGGCTGCTCCCCCACGCACCGGGTCCGGAGTGAGGCCGTCACGGCCACTGTCGATCGACCACGAAAAATCGAGTGAGGATATACACCGACGTGGATACAACCGACCGTATCAGTCGTCTGCCGGCGCGTTGCCTTCCTGCTCGTACTGCTTTTTCGTGTGCGAGAGCTTTCCACCGTCGGCGAGGATCTCACGCTCGCGCTCGGAGGCGTCGAGATAGCCGGTCGCCTCCCAGTCGTCGTTGACGCGGATGGTGAACTCCTCCTGGCCCGAGCGGACTGCCTCGGCCACGTCGTCGACGATCTCGATGTCGTCGCCCTGGTCGATCTTCTCGTAGGTGTCCTCGTCGATCTCCAGGGGCAGCAGCCCGAAGTTGAACAGGTTCGCCTTGTGAATGCGGGCGAAGCTCTGTGCGAGTACGCCCTCGACACCGAGGTACATCGGGCACAGCGCCGCGTGTTCGCGCGAGGAGCCCTGGCCGTAATTCTCGCCGGCGACGAGGAAGCCGCCGTCGCTCTCCAGGGCGCGGTCGGCGAAGGTCTCGTCGACCCGCGAGAGAGTGAACTCCGAGAGCTTGGGGATGTTCGACCGGTACATCAGGATGTCCTGGGTGGCCGGGATGATGTGGTCGGTCGTGATGTTGTCGTCCATCTTCAGCAGTGCCGGCCCTTCGAGGTGGGCGTCGAGTTCGTCCTTCAGCGGCACGTCGCCGATGTTCGGCCCCTTCACGAGTTCGTCGTCGACGGCCTCCTCCGGCGGGATGAGGTCGGCTTTCGAGCCGTCGTAGACGTCCGGCAACTCGAATCCCGGCGCTTCCATATCGCCGAGCTCCTCGGCCAGATCGCGCGGATCGACGATCTCGCCTTTGATCGCTGCGGCGGCGGCGACTTCCGGCGAGCAGAGGTAGACGTTGTCGTCTTCCAGCCCGGAACGGCCCTCGAAGTTACGGTTGAACGTCCGCAGGCTCACCGAATCGGAGGCCGGCACGTGACCGATCCCGATGCAGGCACCGCAGGTCGACTCCGAGAAGTTCACGCCGGCGGCCATCAGCTCGGAAGCCCAGCCGTCGCGGGCGAGCATCTCGCTGGCCTGTTTCGAGCCGGGCGCGACGATCATCTCGGTCGTCTTGTTTACCTCGCGGCCCTCGAGCATCTTCGCGGCCGGGAGGATGTCCTCGTAGCCGCCGTTGGTACAAGAGCCGATCATGACCTGCTCGACGTCCTGGCCGGCGGCCTCGCGCACCGGCACAATGTTGTCCGGCATCGAGGGTTCGGCGATGAGCGGTTCGAGTTCCGAGAGATCGACGACGATCTCGTCGTGGTATTCGGCGTCTGTATCGGGGCCGATCTCCTCGTAGTCCTCGCCGCGGCCCAGCCGTTCGAGGTAATCCTCGGTCTTCTCGTCGGTCGGGAAGATCGAGGTCGTCGCACCCAGTTCCGTCCCCATGTTGGTGATCGTCGTCCGTTCGGGGACGCTCAGCGTCTCGACGCCCGGACCGGTGTACTCTAGCACCTTGCCGACGCCGCCCTTGACCGAGAGCCGGCGCAGCAACTCGAGGATGACGTCCTTGGCGGTCGCCCACTCGGGCAACTCGCCCTCCAGGCGGACGTTGACGATTTCGGGCATGTCGATGTAGTAGGCCCCGCCGCCCATCGCGACCGAGACGTCCAGCCCGCCGGCCCCGATGGCCAACTCGCCGAGCCCGCCGGGCGTCGGCGTGTGGGAGTCGCTGCCCAGCATCGTCTTGCCCGGCGCCGCGAAGTTCTCCTTGTGGACGTTGTGGCAGATGCCGTTGCCCGGCCGCGAGAAGTGCGCGCCGAACTTGCCCGCCGCCGATCGCAGGAAGCGGTGGTCGTCCGTGTTCTTGAAGTCGAATTGATAAGTCTGGTGGTCACAGTACTGTGCCGCCAGCTCCGTCTGGACCTCGTCCAGATCCAGCGCCTCGAACTGCAGCCACACCAGCGTCCCTGTCGTGTCCTGTGTGAGGACCTGATCGATCTCGATGCCGATCTCCTCGCCGGGCTCGAGTTCGCCCTCGACGAGGTGATCGGAGAGGATTTTCTCCGTGAGCGTCTGTCCCATAACGTCTACGAGTCCGCCGCGGATCGACATAAATCCCGCGTGTTGCCGCGAAAACTGCCTCGATGCCGTCTTGCGGTTTCGATAGTTGATATGAATAGACGATGAACGTCTAATGCGGGATCGACCGCAACGACACGGCTACCAATCTCGATCGGACCGACGGCGACGTGGGAACCGGAGTCGTTTAGTCGGCGGTGGTCGCCTGTGTGGGTATGTTCAGAAGTGGCGGCTTCGTGGCCGACCATCTGGGGAGCGTCGCGTCCGAGCAGGTCCAGCCCAACGGGGTCGATCTCACGCTCGATACCGTCTTCAAGCAGGTCTCGCCCGGCCGAATCGGGACTGACGGCAAGGAGATCGGCGAGCGCGAGGAAGTTGCGGCTGACGACGGTGTCTACCGACTCCCGCCCGGCGGATACGTCGTGCGATACGCCGACCGTATCCGGATACCTGAGGGCCACATCGGCTTTCTGTATCCGCGATCGTCGCTGCTTCGCAACTCCTGTATGCTGGATACGGCGGTCTGGGACGCCGGCTACGAGGGCCGCGGTGAAGGGCTACTGGAGGTGTATCACGACATCGAACTCGAGACGGGCGCACGAATAGCCCAGCTCGTCCTTGCCGAGGCCGACCACGAAGGCACCTACGACGGGTCCTATCACGGCGAGAATATCGAGTAGCGCATCTGTTTTCCGATAATTCGCCGCAGGAACGCGGGGAAAGAACTAACCTTGCACCGAACCCCGTCCGTCGGTCACGGGATGTCAGCGAAGTAGTTGTTCACTGTTCCGTCGGTGAATAGCACGGACAGCCCGACGAAATCGCCTTTCACTGCTGTCTTGTCCGCCTCGAAGGAGACGGTGAGTTCCTCGCCGTCCAGGATCGTGAAGTCGGGAACGTCCGTGTAATCGGCATACGCTTTAATCTCATCAGAGATGACCGGCGACGTGACATTGAGTGTCGTCCCGACGTTGTTGTCGTCCGTCCGGAAGAACAGGAGACGGATCTTGTCGAACGTCATCGCTTCGTTGCCCTCGTTTTGGAACGTCAGATTGAGGAGGGAACTGCTCGGGCCAGGGGCGGCGATATCCGTCAGTTGGACGGCGTCGTCACCCGGATTGATCCTCGACACGCCGTCGTCAGTCGTGTTCGATGGACTGCCGGAGCGATCCGAATCGACGACGGTCAGTCGGAACGTAGCCTGCTCCAGGACATCGATCGAATTGCCGGGATCGGTGCCGTCACCCATCGATGTCCTGATCCGGACGTCCTCGTTGCCATCGACGTCCGCCGGGGCAGTGTAGCGGAACGTCGTCCGGCCGTCGCCACCAGTAAGAGAGGTGTCCACGGGTTCGACCGTGCCCAACAGGTCCGCGTTGGTCGGCGTGGTCGTCACCGGCACGCCGCTCACCGGGTTGTTGTACTCGTCGCGGACGACGACGGTGAACCGCTGGGTCGTGTTCTCCGGGATACTCGTCTCGTTGCCGGCGGCGTCGGTGATGTATCTCGGGCCCGGCTCCTGAGTGGCCGTCGGGCCGACGCGGACCTTCGCGATGCTCAACTCGTACTCGCCGTCTTCGAGGTACAGCGCGAGCCCGTCGGCACGCTCCTCGATCCGATCGATGCGATCGGCGTCGACTGCGCCCGCGAACTCTTCGGCCGTAAGGCCGGTCACGATGTCGATACTGAGGTCTTCGCCCGGCGTATTACGGATCGTCACCGTCTCGGTGCGCGTGCTGACGGGGGCAATCTGGACTGACGTCGAGAGGCCACCGTAGGAGAGCGACCCGTCGAGTAGCGTCAGCTGAATCTGTCGCCCGTCGAGGAAACCCGTCCCGTCGTAGAAGTACAGCTGCCCGCCGTCGTACCTGGAGTGTAACATCGAGTGCTCCCAGGTGAGTGTTCCCGGGTTACCGAGTTCGTTATAGCCCGGCTGGTAGGTGATCCCCTTCGTCGTGAACGTCCGTTTCGAGCCGTTCCAGTAGTCGCCGACGTTACCGACCGCGGTAGCGTTGTGGATAGTCAGCGGTTGTGCGTCTGTCGTGTACAGCGCTCCGGTGGCTGGACCGGGGTTCAACAGGAAGAACCGTTCCGGATAGACGACGCCGGTCTCGATCGAAACGGTCGCACCGCTTCCGGTCGTACCGACCTGATAGATCCCGTCCTGCAGTGCCTGGATGTCCTGGGTGACGCGCTGGTCGTGTTCGAACTCGACCTGCTTGTTTGCGGCCGGGACGGCGTTGAGCTGGATCAGCGCCAGGACGAGAAACAGCAGTGCGAACACGAGGATCGCGCCGATCACTTCGGAGACGGCGCGGTTGTCGATTCGGAGTGGGCGATCGGACTGAGTGGTGTGGTTCGGAATCATGATCAGATGAGCGCGAACGCCGCGATAGCGACGACGAGCAGGAGGATGCTGTATTTCAGGCCGCTAAAGGCGTCGTCGTCGGCGAGCTTGCCAGCGAGGACGCCGCTTCCGAGGGCCTGGACGACCGCGGCGTGCAGGAACAGCGCCTTGTACGCCTCGACGGGGACACTTGTCATCGACATGGGCAGCGCCGACTCCCCCGTCGTCGGCGTGGCCGGCTCGGCCTGTGCCTCGGCGATCGGCGCCAGGTAGGCGCTGTCGAGCAACACCACGACAAGCAGGAACACGAGGAACCCGATCACGACGACGGCGATGTAGGGACTCAGCTCCTGGCGGCGCTCGCGATCGAGTTTGAACCGCTCTTTGGTATCCCTGGCGGCGATACTCAGGACGGCCGCGACGTCGGTGCTCGACCGGATCCCCTCGGCGATCAGGGTCATCGTCCGGGACAGCTGTGGGACGCCGACCCGATCGGCGAACGCGCGCAGTCCGCCACGCGTATCGTAGTTCCAGCGCAGGTCGTTGCGGAGCTTGACCATCTCTTCGGACAGCGGGCCGCTGGACCAGCGTGAGGCCAGGTCGAGGGCGTCGTCGATGGGGACACCCATCTTGTTGGCACTGGCCAGTATCGAGAGCGTGTCGGGAAACCGGGTGGCGAAGTACTGCTCGCGGCGGCGCTTGCGCTCGTGGAAGGCCGACAGCGGCACGAGCACGACCAGAAGCGGCACGACGAACAGCCACGTCGTCGTCGGGACCGGTCGTTCGAGCATCGCGTCCCACGTGGGCGTCGCGATGCCGGCTGCGACAAACGCTGCACCCACCAGCACGGCCAGCGGGAGCGTGACGAGCACGGTCCAGACCGGTTTCGAGCGGAACGCGGAGAGCGGATCTGCGAGCCTCGCCCGCAGCACTTGGCGTCGGCGGTGGGCGAGATAGCTCCCCTGGCGGGACTGCAGTTCTGCGGGCATCGCCGTCGTGGCGGACGGTCTAGGAGCCACGCCGGGGAGGGTGTCGCGGACGACCGCCCACAGCAGCGCGAAGCCGGACTCGACCTCGTCGTCTTTCTCGTCGAAGTGGACGTCCGGCTGGACGTACGGCTCCGAAAGGGTATCCAGCAGGACCAGAAAGCCGACCATCGCAAGCGGGAGCATCACGTAGACCAGCAGCGTCAACTCCGTGAGGGTCTGGGCGCCGAGCAGACTCATCACGACAAGGATGACGATGACGAAAAGCGGCGCAGCGACGAACAGGACGACGAAGAACTCGCTCAACAGCGCCAGCACTTCCAGGAACGACTGCTGTTCGTCACGGGCCTCTTCGAGGTACGATTCGGACTCGTCCTCGAAGAAGACCGTGACGTCGCCCCCGGAATCGAGCACGCCCAGGAGGTCGTCGAGGAACCGCTCGAAGTTCTCACTCGGAGTGAGGTTGCGGACGTTCCGCAGTGCGGTATACATGTCGTTGCCGAAGAACTCTACCTCGCGGACGATCATCTCGGCCTCGTTTGCGATCTCGCCGTAGGTCTCCTCGGAGTCGGCGAGCACGCTGAAGGTCTCGAGCAGGTCCATCCCGCCACGCGAGAGCGCGTACATGAAGACGATCGCGTGAGGCAGAGTGACGTCGATGTTTCGTCGGCGACTCGAAACGACCAGTCGCGGGTAGTGATATCGGACATACCAGGTCCCGAGTCCGAATGTCGCGGCGAAGACGATCGCGAGCGTCGAACCGGCGAACAGCGACTTGTGGTCGGCGATGTAGTAGACGACGGCTCCGTCGTAGGCGAGGGGATTCGTGAGTCCCTCGACCGCACCGCTCGCGGCGAGCAGCCAGGCGACCACGAGACCGAGCACGATACCGGTCGCCGTGCCCGCCACCGCATACCAGGCGCTCCGGGCGAGATAGACGTCGAAGCTCTGGCCGTACCGGGCCTGATTGAGCCGCTGCTGGAGGTCGAAATGTCGTTGCGGACGGGCCTTGTAGTAGCCCCGGAACCAGCCGTAGGTCTCACGGAGCTCCCCCTCGTCCAGTCCGGGTGCGTCCTGGACGTACGGGAACTGCTGGAAGCCGAACTCGCTCTGCTCGGTATCTCCGCTGGTCTCCTGGCTCATAGTCGCTCCACCAGGTTCTCGACACCCAGATCGCTCGGGTCGATCGTCGAGGGGCCCGGCGCTCCGTTGGCGAGGGCGGCGCGATCGAGCGTACCGGCCTCGATCGCTTCGAGCAGTGCGTCGGGGTCGCGCGAGTATCGACGGATCGTACTCGAAACGGGACGGTAACCGGTAATCTCGTTGTCGAGCAGGTATTCGAGGACGCGCTGGCGGCGGTCGAACTCGCGAGTGAGATCGCGATCGCTCCAGCCACGGTGGACGGCGATGTCCTGCAGGAGCTGCGAGTCGGCGGCCATCTCGTGGGTGTCACTGGTCGGGTCCCGGCGGAACACTTCGTGTGTCCGGATAGTGCTCGGATCGTCAGGATCGGACTGGATTTCGGTCACCGAGTTCGTCCGGCGGACGCGCTTGCCGTCGATGAACGTTTGCTCCTGGACGGAGACGACGTCTAGTTCCTGGACCATCTGGGCCGGGACGTTCAGCGGCGGATTTTGCAGCCGTGAGAGGACGGTCTCGATCGAATCGGCGTGCAGCGTCGTATACGAGGTGTGGCCGGTCGACATCGCCTGGAAGAAGGTTAGCGCGACCCGCTCCTCGGTGCGGATCTCGCCGACGAGCAGATACTCGGGGCGCTGGCGGAGCGCGGCCTGCAGGAGCTGATACATCGTGACCTCGCCCTGCCCCTCGGCGGTGACGGCACCGCGCGTGATGCTCTGGATCCAGTTCTCGTGTGGGAGGTCGATCTCGCGGGTGTCCTCGATCGTGACGACCTTGCTGGAGGGTGGGACGAAAAACGACACCGCGTTGAGACTGGAGGTCTTGCCCGAGCCGGTCCCGCCGGCGAAGATCAGCGACTTGTTGTTCTCGATGGCCAGCCAGAAGTAGGCCATCTGCTGTATCGAGAACGTCCCCCAGTCGACGAGCTCGATCGGTGTGAACGGAATGTCAGAGAACTTCCGGATCGTGAAGTTCGAGCCGCGAGTGCTGACGTCCCCGCCCAGCGTGAGCTGTACGCGCGAGCCGTTGGGCAGCGTCGCATCGACCAGGGGATTCGAGATCGTCAGCTGCTTGCCGGCCCGCTGGGCCAGCCGGAAGGTGAACGCGTCGAGTCGGTCGGCGTCGAAGCGCACGTTCGTCCGGAGGTCGCGGTATCGGCGGTGGTAGACGAACACCGGAACGTCGTGGCCGTCACAGGAGATGTCCTCGATGTCGCCGTCGCGCATGATCGAGTCGATCGGGCCGAAGTCGACGAAGTCCCGGATCAGGTAATACAGGAGCTTGTGGATCGTCCCCGGCTTGATCGTCGCGGCCTGTTCGTCGATGAGCGTTCGCACCTCACGACGAAACGCCGCCTCGCGGTCGTTCTCCTCGAAGTCGCGATACATCAGGTTGTTCCGGAGCAACTCGATGAGATCGCGTCGAACGTATCGCTCGAAGTCGTCGAGCACGGGTTCGACCACGTGATAGCGCTGTTCGTTTTCCTCGTCGTCGTGCAGAATCGCGACGTAGGCGAACGGCTTGTGCACCCACTCCCACTCGAGTTCCTGATAGCGATCGAGATAGCTGAAATCAAAGAACTGCGAGGCGACAAACTCCTCCGTGGGTAACTCGACGCCCTGCTCGGAGTGAGCCGAGAAGTATGCTCTTACTTCGTACAGGACTTCGGCGACTGTCGGGTGCTCGTAGGGTACGATATCGTGTTCGAGGTCCTCCGGCACTGCGAGTTCGTTGTGCGTGGTGTCCACGACGGAACGGTCTGACCCGGCTGTCGAGTCACTACCCGTTTCTGTGAGTGATTCTCTCTCATCCATGCCTAGTAAGAGAAGTGACAAGAATATAAATAAATCTGATTATACTTCTTCATTTAAATAATCAGATAAAAATCATATAGACGGATAGCATCAGGGTTTCACGGTGTACCGAGAGATATTCATCGCCCGAAACGGACTGATTCGGCGGCTCTGTCGCCGCCTCGACCGTCTCGTTGGGCCGCTTGCGGGGTTTCGGAGTAACGGTCGAAGAATGTGCGAGCGACATGCTCGCCCAGTACGTCGTCCCGGGAATCTATCACGCCTCGCGCACGACGCAGGCTCTTTCTGAGCCTGAAACCGTTCGCGAATATTTTATATCCGGCACAGTTACCAACGAGTATGAGCGCTGATGAGCCGTACATCGTTCGCGACGAGGGCGGCGACACCGACGATGCGGACGCCTGGATCGCCCCGGAACCGGCCTCGGACGTAATCGCCGACGCGATCGTCGCCAAGAGCGATCTGACGCGCGATGCGGTCGAACCCCTCGAAGAACACGTCGATTTCGAGATATTGCGGGCCGTGCTAACCGGCGAAACGGAACCGCCGGTGACCTTCGACGTGGAAGGAGTGGCCGTGACTGTCGACCGGGACGGCGCGGTCGGGATCTCCGAGTCCTGATCGGGGCGGAGCGAGTGGACGTGTCGCTGGTCGTCTGAGATAGTCCTACAGCTATGTCCGCGAAACTTGTTTCACGGTGCGCCGAGACGGTGAACTATGACGCGCATCGCACTGATCGCACACGACGACGAGAAGCCGGAGATGATCGACTTCGCCGAGAGTTACCAGTCGTACCTCTCGACCGTGGACATTGTCTGCACAGGGACGACGGGTCAGCGGATCGCCGAGGCGACGGGTCTGGAGGTCGAACGCAAGCAGTCGGGGCCGCTCGGCGGCGACATGGAGATCGGCGCTGAAGCCGCGAACGACCGGATCGACGGGATCGTCTTCCTGCGCGACCCGCTGACTGCACAGCCCCACGAGCCGGACATCTCGGCGCTGTTGCGGATCTGTGACGTCCACGATACGCCGCTGGCGACGACCCGAACGTCCGCGGAGTACGTCCTCGAAGGGCTGGCCCGCGAGGACGGCCACGAACTCGACTAGTCGTCGTCTCGGCGGTCACCAGAAGGTTCTTGCCGGCCGTAACCGATAGGAACTACCAATGAACCGTGCGGTCGAGGTGAGTGTCGTCCTGCCCGCGTACAACGAGGCGGACACGATCGAGCAGACCGTCGAGGTCACGCTCACGACGCTGGAAGCGTTTCTACCTGCAGGCGTTTTCGAGGTGATCGTCGCGGAAGACGGCTGTGCGGACCGCACGCCCGAGATTGCGTCCCGGCTGGCCGACGAAGACGAGCGCGTGCGCCACGTCCACAGCGACCGGCGTCTCGGCCGGGGCGGCGCGCTGGAGTACGCTTTCCGGCAGGCCCGCGGCGAGACGCTGGCGTATTTCGACACCGATCTGGCGACCGATATGTCTCATCTGGAGGAGCTGATCGAGAGCGTCCGCAGCGGCGACTACGAGTTCGCGACTGGTTCGCGATGGGTTCCCGGCAACACTGCGGACCGGCCCGCCAAACGCGGCATCCCGAGCAAGGGGTTCAACACGCTCGTGCGATTGCTGTTGCGTTCGGAGCTACGGGATCATCAGTGTGGGTTCAAGGCTTTCGATCGGGCAGCCCTGTTAGACGTGCTGGAAGACGTCGAAGACGACCACTGGTTCTGGGACACTGAAGTACTCGTTCGGGCCCAGCGATCGGGCTACAATGTCAGGGAGTTCCCCGTCGAATGGACGCCGAAAGGCGACTCGAAGGTCGATCTCGTCCGGGATGTCCTTGGGATGGGAAGCCAGATCGTCCGCACCTTCTGGCAGGTCTCGGTCAGTCCGCGGATCGACCGACGGGTGAGCGCCGTCGCCGGAACGGTACTGGTCGCCCTCGCGCTGATGTTGATGACGACGTATCTCGATCCCGGCGAGGTGTGGGCGAACATGCGAAGTGCCGACGTAGCTCTCGTCGGGATCGCGGCCGTGGTGTACGTGTTCTCCTGGCCCCTGCGGGGACTGCGCTATCGGGACATCCTCGATTGCCTCGGCTATCGCTCCGATCCGGGATTCCTGACGGGCGCGATCTTCATCAGCCAGACCGGTAACCTGGTATTTCCCGCGCGGCTGGGCGACGCCGTCCGCGCATACGTGATGAAGGCTCGCCGGTCGGTCCCGTACCCCTCGGGGTTCGCCTCGTTGGCGATCGAGCGGGTGTTCGACCTGCTGACGATCGCGCTGCTGGCCGGCGCCGTCGTCCTGGGCATGGTCGCGACGATGTCGCCGGCGGAACTGCAATCGGCGATCGTCGGTGCGGAGTTGGCCGGTGGGCAGGAACAGGCGGGCCGCACGGCGATGGTCGTCGCCGCCGGCGTCGGCGTGGCCGCGATCGCCGCGACGGCCGTGATCGTTCTCAGCGCACGCAGCGACCGCAACCACGTCAGGTCGGTCGTCACAAGGCTCAGCAGTGACAGCTACGCCGATTACGTCGCCGGTGTGATCGAACGGTTCGTGGGCGACGTCCAGACGGTCGCCAGCGACCGGCGGGCGTTCGCCCTGGTCGGGACGACGAGCCTGTTGATCTGGACGATCGACGTGCTCACCGCTGTCATCGTCCTGGTGGCGTTCGGCGTCGAGCTCACCCCCTTCCTCGTCGGCGTCGCCTTCTTCGCGGTCAGCGTCGGTAACCTCGCGAAGGTGTTGCCTCTGACCCCCGCCGGTCTCGGGCTCTACGAGGGGGCGTTCGCGATCATCGTCGTCGGCCTGACGCCACTGGGCGGCGCGCTGGCGATCAGCGTCGCGGTTGTCGATCACGCCGTCAAGAACCTGGTGACGCTTGCGGGCGGGCTGGTCTCGATGGCCTGGCTCAACGTCTCGCTGACGACAGCCGTCGAGGAGAGCCGCGACCGCGACGAGGTCGAAGTCCCTGCGACTCAGGACCCGTAGTGAGACGTCAGAAACGGGCCTAGCGCCCCCGCGACCGCGTGAGCGAGCGCGGACTCCCGATCGATCGCACCGCCAGTGAGCACGCCGGCGGCGCCCTGTCCAGTCGCGACCCCGGACGTGTCCAGCCGATCGTCCATCACCGGTCCGAGTTCCTCGCCCGCGCGGAGCCGATCCGCGACGGCCCCGGGCAGGCGAATCGACGGGCCGCCGCCCCGTTCGAGGCGCTCCCCGTCAGTGACAGCCGCCCACATCACCAGAAACAGCCCGTCACTCCTGGGACTGGTTCCGACACCACCCTCGATACCGACAGCGAGATCGGCGTCCACCGCAGCCAGTGCGCGACGGGCCCGGGTGTCCGCCCCCTGGATTGTCTCGGCGCGACCGTGTGGCTGCTCCGGTACCCCTGAATCGACCGCGACGGGTGTGACCGTCGCGTCATCGAGAACACCCTCGACGGCCCGCTGCTTGACAGGATTCGCACTGCCGACTGCGACGTGCATTGGTTCGCGATCCGGCCTCGACCGGCTTGACTGTTCGTGTCACACTTGTACTGGCGTGCCAGGGGACACCACGACATGCGATCCGGGCCGCTACCGCTACTACAGCTGTAGATACCGAAATATATTTATATGGTTAAGACTAACCGATTGGTCAGCGACTACAATCCGGGTTTTACCAGGATGTTCCTGCCCGGACAGCACCCGCCCTCGAACCATGAGTGAGTCAACACGCACGCGATCACGATCGACAGTAGAATCGGAAACCGACGAACAGAACGACCTTACCTGTCCGGAATGCGGGGGTAATCTCGTCGCCGATGACGCCCGTGGGGAGACGGTCTGTGACGACTGCGGACTGGTCGTCGACGCCGACGAGATCGACCGCGGGCCGGAGTGGCGCGCGTTCGACTCCAAGGAGAAAGACGAGAAGAGCCGCGTGGGTGCCCCCACCACGAACATGATGCACGACAAGGGGCTCTCAACCAACATCGACTGGCGCGACAAGGACGCCTACGGCAACTCCCTGTCCAGCAACCAGCGTGAGAAAATGCAGCGCCTGCGCAAGTGGAACGAGCGGTTCCGGACCCGGGACTCCAAAGAGCGCAACCTCAAGCAAGCTCTTGGCGAGATCGACCGGATGGCCTCCGCGCTTGGCCTGCCCGAGAACGTCCGCGAGACCGCTTCAGTGATCTACCGCCGTGCACTCGACGAGGATCTACTGCCCGGGCGCTCCATCGAGGGCGTCTCGACTTCCGCGGTGTACGCCGCCGCACGCCAGGCCGGCGTCCCCCGAAGCCTCGACGAGATCACGGACGTCTCCCGCGTGGGCAAAGACGAGATTGCCCGCACGTATCGCTACGTCGTCCGCGAGCTCGGCCTGGAAGTCAAGCCCGCCGACCCCGAGAGCTACGTCCCCCGGTTTGCGAGCGATCTCGACCTCTCCGAGGAGGCCGAACACCGCGCTCGCGAACTACTGACTAACGCCAAAGAACAGGGCGTCCACTCCGGGAAATCGCCCGTCGGACTGGCCGCCGCTGCGGTCTACGCCGCCTCGCTTTTGACCAACGAGAAGACGACCCAGGCCGCCGTCTCGGAGGTCGCGGACATCTCCGAGGTCACGATCCGAAACCGCTATCACGAACTGCTCGAAGCCGAGCAGGGCATCGCGATGGCCTGAGAACCACTTTTTCCTCTTCGGATTTCCTCGCGAGCGCCACGACGCTCGCTGCGGGAATCCTCATCGCAAAAACTTGGGGAAAAATGCCGGAATCGCCTTAGAGGGCGATTCCGGGGAAACGGCGACTCCGTCGCCGTATGCTTGCTTTTCCGCGACTGCACCGCCACAGCAACCGTACCGCCACAGCAACCGCACCGCCACAGCAACCGTACCGCCACAGCAACCGCACCGCCACAGCAACCGCACCGCCACAGCAACCGTACCGCCACAACAACGCACAGCCATATAGCAGCCGCATCGGTACACGCCTCTCCAGCTGATTCGCTCACTCGCGTCGCTCGTTCGCTCGTCCACGACTGCTGTCGGGGCTGGATCACCACGATAGCGCGCGTTACACGAGATTCGTTTGTCCGATATCCCCTTCAGCGAGTTCTATCAGCCCTGATAACTGCGGAGTCACGTTTAATCAGCCGGGACCCGCGAGTACCGATATATGGCTTCAGATATGGGTGGTCTCGACGACGAGTTCGGGACGGACGACGTCGAGGCGGCGGATCTCGGGGGCGCAATCGACGAATTGCTTCGCGCGTCCGAGAACGTCTCGAACAGCTCCCAGCAGATCAGCGACCTCGCACAGGACCAGTCGGACAACATGCGCGAGGTTGCCGGCGAGGTGTCGAATCTCAGCGCCACCGTCGAGGAAGTCGCATCGAGCGCCAACGAGGTGAAAGCGATCAGCGAACAGGCCCGGCAACTCGCGGACGACGGCCGGGGCGTCGCCGACGAGGCGATCGACGCGATGGAGTCGGTCGACGACGCGAACCAAGAGGTCAGCGACGACGTCGAACAACTTCGCGATCGCATCGACGAGATCGACGAGATCGTCGACGTGATCAACGACATCGCGGACCAGACCAACATGCTGGCGTTGAACGCCTCGATCGAGGCCGCCCGTGCGGGTGAAGCGGGTGAAGGGTTCGCCGTCGTCGCCGACGAGGTGAAGTCACTGGCCGAGGAATCCCAGCAAAACGCCGCGGAGATCGAATCGATGGTCGCGGACATCAAAAGCGACACCGAGCGTACCGTCGAATCCATCCAGGAAGCCAACGAACAGGTCGAATCGGGGATCGACCAGGTCGAGGAAGCCGTCGAGATCCTCCGGAAGATCGACCAGGCCGTCAGCGAAGCCGCCCAGGGCGCCGAAGAGGTCGCCGAAGCCACCGACGACCAGGCCGCTTCGACCGAGGAAGTCGCGAGCATGGTCGACGAGACCGCCGAATCCGCCGAGCGCGTCGCCGAGGAGATCGAGGAGATCGCCGCCGCAAACGAGCAACAGGCCGCCAAAGTCAACGAGATCCAGCGCATGATAGAGCGCCGTGACGTCGAGTGATACCACATCGAACCCGACGAGTGCCGTCCCGGCCGACGTGCGTCAGACGATTTCGATCCGATCGCAACGGCTTTTTTCTTCGAGTTAAACTCCATAGCCATGCGTTTCGGCGTCGACGAGGCCGGCAAGGGTCCCGTCCTGGGATCGATGTTCGCCGCGGCAGTCCTCGCTGATCCGGGTGCGTTACCCGAGGATGTCGACGATTCGAAAGATATCCCACCGGACCGACGAGGGGAGATGGCTGAGGAGATCCGCGAGGTCGCCGACCAGGTTGCTGTCGCCGAGATCCCGGTGTGGGAGATCGACGACGAGGAGACGGACATGAACACCCTGACCGTCGAGGCCCACGCTCGCGCACTGTCGAAAGTTGTCAACGCTGTCGATGACGACACGGAACTCTCGGGATACGTCGATGCCGGGGACACCAACGCAGTCCGATTCGGCCAGCGACTGCGCGATCGTCTGGACGGTGACATCGACCTGCGGGCCGAACACGAGGCCGACGCGACCCACCCGATTGTCGGCGCGGCCAGCGTGATCGCGAAGGTCGCTCGCGACGCCCACGTCCGAGCGCTGAGCGCGAAATACGGTGACGTTGGGAGCGGCTACCCGTCGGATCCGACGACGCGTGCGTTCCTGCAGGCACACGTCGAGACGTACGACGAGCTGCCCGACTGTGCCCGTGCCTCCTGGCAGACCAGCAAGGACGCACTGGCGGCCGCGGCACAGGCGAGCCTCGACGCCTTCGAGTGATCGGTGTCGGCGCGTTGCGTTACTCGTTTCCGACGAAGACCGTTTTCAGGCGATTACCGCAGTTCGGACAGCACAGCACCTGCCACTTGTCCGGGTCGAGATCGGCCATCGTCTCCCGCCGAATGGCGTCCTCGCGCGAGACCGACTGCTCACAGGTGTCACAGTAGTGATCCTCGTCCATATGCGAACAGACGAGACCGAGGGAAAAGTCGTTACCGCTGATCCTCGCTCAACACGAGGTTTCGCAGGATGTCACCGTAGGCCGGGCGGGTGATGAGCACGCCGATGAGCACACCGACGATGGTGACGATAGCGAACCCGAACAGGTCGCCGACCGACAGGATCGTGAGCGGGCTCATCGCGATGATCGTCGTCACCGCGGCCGCCCCGATGACCCAGAAGGCCTTCCGGAAGCGGCTCTCGAAGACCCGCCCCGTGGCGACCTCGCCCTGCTGGAGGATCTCGTCGGCGATGATGATCAGGTCGTCCACCCCGGTCCCGATCACGGCGATCAAGCCGGCGATGTGTGACAGGTCCAACGCGAGTCCCGAGACGGCCGCGAACCCGAGCAGGATGAACACTTCCGCGACCGCAGTGAAGATCATCGGAATTGCGACCCGAACCTTCCTGTATCGCAGGAAGACCATTCCGGCAACGCCGAACCACGCAAGCAGGCCAGTGACTAGCGACAGCGACTTGAACTCCTGTGCGAGACTCGGCTGCAGGTAGGAAATGTCGTGTTCGGAGCCGGTCAGGTCGAGGTTCGTCGGCAGCGATCCGACTTCGAGGCTGATCTTGACTTCCTGGGCCTGCTCTGCGCTGGAGGCACCGATCGTGAACGTCGGCGTGTCGGACCAGGAGCCGTCTCTGAGTCCGCCGGCGAGGTCCTCGCCCATCCCGTTGTACCGGACCGGTTCCCCGTCGAGGGTCGTCACCAGACAGTAGCTACCGGCCCGGTCCGCGCCTCCAGTCGCGTCGCAGTTTCCGATCCCGCGTGCGTCCGTGAAATTGAGCGCGTTCATCTGGGACTGGAACTGCTGTGCACCCTGCTCGTTGAGCGTAACGGGTGCCTCCCAGCCAGTTATTTCTCCTTGGCTGTTCTCCCGCGGCCCGATCTGTCCGGTGTTGGCGATGTCGTCGCCAGTGATGACCGTGGTGTTCGTGGTCGTGTTGCTGCCGGGTTCACGTACGGAGGCGACGATGCGGACGACGCCCCGGTCGGAGACTGTATCCCGAACTTCCGACGGTTCCGCGTTCGGCACCTCGACGACGACGAGGCCGTCACCGACAGTCGTCACCGTGCCGCCGGACAGCCCCGTCCGGTCGATCTTGCTCTGGAGGATCTCGACGACGTTCTCGCGCGTCTCGGACGTAACTCCGTTGTTGATGTCCTCGGCCTGCACGTCGTAGCCGGCCGACTGGAGCGCGCTCGCGAACTCGGCCCGACTGACGTCGTCGTTGAAGACTTCGATCGTGTCCTGGCGGACGCGGATGTCTATCTGTTCGACACCGAGCTCCTCGGCGATTTGGGCGTTGACCTCCCTCGACTGGTTGTCCCCGACGTCGATGTCCGTTGCGTGCAGTCCGACCAGCGGCGCTCGAATGCGTGTGCCCCCGGCGAGATCGAACCCGTACTGGAGGTTCGTCAGCCCGGAATCAGCCTGCCGCTCGATGGCCAACGTCACCTGGGAGTTTTCCGCCCGAAGGGTCGTCTCGTTCGGGATGCCGACCGTCCCTTGTGTCCTCGATATATCGGCGTTCGAGGGAACGACGAGTGTGCCGTCGGCGACGGTGATCGATCCGTTGGTCACCCGCGCCGAGGCGTCCGTCCGGTCAGTTATGTCTCCCCGGACCTCGATCGTCGCGTTCGACGCGACGATGGTATCCGATTCGTTGGTGGTCTCAAGGGTCGTGTTCTCGAGCTGGATCGTGCTCCGATCGAGCGTGAGTTCCTGCTGCTCGCCGGACAGCTCGACGAAGTCCGTCTGCGTGCCGGGATCGCTTCCCCCGATCGGCCCGACGAGTGCGACCGCACTCGCCAGCAGGAAGGCCACGAGCATTACGATCCGCCAGTTCTCGCGCAGCGAGATCATCGTGCCACCCCCTCGAACTTGTACCAGCGAAGGAGACTGAGGTTCAGCATGTACGTGTTCATCAGGTCAGCCATGAGCCCGAACACAAGGATGAGCCCGATGTCGGGCAACAGCGGGATCGACAGCAGCGTCGCGACGACCGTCATCACGATCATCGCGACGATCGACGTGAGCGTCATCGTCACACCGGTCCGCATCGCGTTGTACGTCGACTCGTAAAACTCGCCGCGTCGGCGCAGAATGTGGTTGTTGAGGAGGATGTCGGAGTCGACCGAATACCCGATCAACATCAGCAGGGCGGCGATCGTCCCCAGCGAGAGATTGATCTCGAACAGGCCGGTCAGCGCCAGCAGATCCATAATTGCCAGCGGGATCACGATGTCCGAAAACGCCGAGATGACGACCGCTATCGACGGCACGAACGTCCGGAAGATGAGGAACACGAACGCGCTCATGCCGGCGAACGCGACCGCGAGCCCGAGTAAGGCGTTCTGCTGGTTCGTTGAACCGAACGCGGCAGAACGGGTGTTGGCCCGATCGACCTCGAACCCGGCCGCCTCAGCCGTTGCCTGGAGATCCTGGAGGCTAGTCGAGCCCTCATCCAGGAACGTTACGATGTACTCGTTGCTGCCCTGGACCGGCCGGATCGAATCGATCGGCGTCTCGAACGCCGAGCGGATGGCCGACTGTCCCTCGTCGGCCACGATTCGCATCTCCGTCCCACCGGTGAAATCGAACCCGAGCGGGACGGGCGTCCCATGCAGGAGATAGTATACGACGAGCACCAGCAGCGCGAACCCGAGGACGGCGAGCGGGGGGCCCGCGAGCTGGCGGTTTGAGTACCGGTCGTAATCGATTTCCGGTACTTCGAACTCGACCATAGGCCAGGGTGTGAGACGCCCGTGAATAAGTTTTCCTAAGTCCGTGCGCCATCACGGATCGCCAACGCTCCCCGCTCGTCACCTCCGCGGACTCCCGAAGGTCGTCCGCGCTACTCACGGATCGCCAACGCTCCCCGCTCGTCACCTCCGCGGACTCCCGAAGGTCGTCCGCGCTACTCCGGAAGGTATCGAACGCTCAATACGCCATCGGCGGCGCGGATCTCGACCCGGTCGACGCCGAGCCGCGCCGCGCGAGCGACGGTCTGTGGATCGTCAAGTACGTCTTGGACGGCCTGGTCGGTCTGCTCGTCCGGGACGGTGAGCACGTGAAGTTCTCCCTTGCCGGCCCGTGGTTGGCGAGTCAGTTCACCGACCGGCTGGTCGGCGGCGATCTCTCGCTCCTGCTTTGTTGGCGATTCGCCGCTCCGTTCGACGGGGATTGTCCGGCGGTCGTCGATCGAATCGAGCGTGTAGATGGCTGTCGTCGGTGGCTCCGCGACGAGCATCCCGGCGATGACCTCGCCGGCCTCCAGCGGCGGATCGGGCTGCTCGCCGAGTGGGTGCACCTGGCTGGTGGCCACGTCGGTGAGAATCGCCGTCTCCGAATCGGATTCACTCACCAGAAAGGTCCCTTCGGTCCGTTCCATACCTCCAGATAGACGATGCGGTCGGTTTGGCCCTTTCGACTGGTAGGCGTGCCCTATCCGGCCGGCTGTCACCGGACCCAGCGATGGACGAGATATACGACGCCTGCGGCCGACAGCGGTGCGAGCAGCCCGCCAGCCGGTGGGAGCGCGTACAGCGAGCGGATCGCCGGCTCCAGAACGCCGTACTGCTCGGCCGGGTCACGGAACTCCGCGGGCGCGGAGATTACGAGCATGAGGTACAGCGACAGCAGGAACAGATAGCCACTCGCGGCCAGCGCGCGGTCGTACCGCCGGTCGCCCCGCCCCCGGCGGTGGCGGCGCGCGACGAGCAATATCGGAGCGATGAGCGGCACGATCACGAACAGCGCGACGACGACGTAGAAGCTTCGTGAGAACGTGAACACGCCGGCGCGTGCGCCGAACGAGCCGCCGATGAGATAGACCAACGCGAGCACGAACGCCGCTGTGACTGCCAGCACTGCGAGACCACCCACCAGCGCGTACGATCGAAACAGCCGCGAATCACTGCGGCGCAACGCGTAAGGGAAGGCCCCGAGCACGCCACGGTACGATCGCTCCTCGTCGGGCTCCGCGGCGCCTGTGTCTGTCATCGGCCGACGTTGGTCCGATGGGGCAATAAACGGCCGGGATCGGTGCAGTCATACGGGCTCGGCCAGTACCCGAAACGAGAAGATGGACTCGAAGTACGTCGCAGTCGGGGACTTCGAAACGCGCCTCCGGGCGGCCGGACACAGCATCGGAATCGTCGTGGCCGCGTTCGTCGTCGGTACCGCGCTTGCGCTCGCCGGTGTGGTCGTCATCGGGCAATTCATACCCGTCTACTCCGCTGAGGAGCAACTCCTCCCGACCGCGTACATCGCCTCCAGCGCGCTCCAATTCGTCGGCTTCCTGCTGGTCGGTGTGGGGTATCTCTACGTCAGGGCAGACTGGGGCCTCGTCACGGCCCGGCTGCCGTCACTCCGGGACATCGGGATCGCCCTCGGGGGGACCGTCGTGTTGTTCGTCACGAACGTGGCGCTGGGATCGATCGCCCAGTCGCTCGGGTTCGAAAGCGCCGAGAACTCCGTCGTCACGATGGGGCAGTCCAACCCCGAGATCTTCATCGCCATGATCCCGGTCACGCTGTTGCTCGTCAGCCCCGGGGAGGAGCTGTTGTTCCGCGGGATTGTACAGGGGCTGTTCCGGCGTGCGTACGGACCGCTCCCGGCCGTGCTGATCGCGAGCGCGCTGTTCGGTATCGTTCACTTCGTGGCGCTGACGGGCGACGGCAAACTCGTCTACGTGGCCGTCGCTGCCGCGCTCGGACTCATACTCGGGACAATATACGAACTGACCGACAACCTCGTCGTCCCGATACTCACCCATGGACTGTGGAACGCCTACCTCTTTACCGGCCAGTGGGTACTCGCGACCTACGATATCGAGGCTGCTATGATCCTGTTGTTTTTCCGGTAGGCAAGACGCACGTCTGACGGGTGTTTATTGTGTGAGTAATAGTAGCACACGATATGCCGACCCGGTACACCGTCGTCTGTGACGACGATCTGTCGCGGGCGGTCGAGCGACTGGCCCACGAGAACAATCTCACCGAAGAAGAAGTGTTACGGCAGTTGCTCGACCTTGGGCTCGACGCGCTCGAAACGACCGACGCCGAGACGGTCTAGTCCTCACGCCGGGTTCTTGCGTGTCAGGTCGCTCCCGCAGATCGGACACCGGTCGTGGTTCTCCTCGAACTCCCGGCCACAGCCCTGACACTGGAAGTGCCAGTCGCGCTGTTCGTCGATGCCCTCCTGGGCGATGATGTCGACGGCAACCTCCAGTTTGTCGGCGACGTTCTGCATCGCGTAGTCGTCGGTGACCAGAGTCCCGTCCAGTTCGAACGTCGCGGCGACGAGCCGGATGTCGGTGCGGGACAACTCCTCGTAGTCGCCGGTCTCGCGGGCGGCCCGTTCGACGCGTTCGACGGTTTCGCTGTCGGGAATGTGGAGGTGCATTCCCGACCCTTCGAGCGCGTCGAACCGGTAGGCGCTCTCGTCGGTCAACTCCTCTCGGACGAGCGGGATCGTCGCAATCTCCGCGTCCGTGTGATACTCGTTGATGAACGCCGACGAATCCAGAACGTACATTTAGCGATCGATGATCACGTGGTCTTTGACGGCCTGGACGCGGTTGACCGGAACCAGAATCCGGCCCTGATCGTCGTAGTCGAACTCGACGTCGCCGACGTGTTCGTCGGGGTCGACGATCAGGTTCGAGAGGCGGCCCGATTCGATATCCATCGTGATGTTGTACAGCATACCGAGTTCAGCCCCGTCCGTACCCATGACGGCTTTGCCGGAGAGGTTCTCGGCGAGTATGTCGGCCATGTCCTCACGTACCGAGTCCGCTTACATAAACGCCACGGGCCGCGCCGCGGAGACGCCAGGCTGACGCCAGCGGACTCGAAGACCGGATGGGAGTGCTTTTAGGGAGTCAGACGGAAACGGTGGGTATGACCGCTCCGCCGCGTGAGACGTACGAACCGGGTGAGTTAGAGCGCAAGTGGCGCACCCGCTGGGACGAGCAGGGACGCTACGAGGCCGACCCACAGGACGACGAGGATTCGACTTTCATCACCGTCCCCTATCCCTACCCCAGCGGCGGGATGCATATCGGGCACGTCCGGACGTTCACCGTCCCGGACGTCTACGCCCGCTACCGTCGTCTACAGGGTGATAACGTCCTGTTCCCGCTGGGATGGCACGTCACCGGCACGCCGATCGTCGGCGCCGTCGAGCGGCTCAAAGAGGGCGAAGCGGAACAGCTGTCGGTCCTGCAGGACACCTACAACGTCCCCAAAGACGAACTCGAACAGCTTGAGACGCCGATGGGCTACGCCCGGTATTTCATCGAGAACCACTACAAGAAGGGGTTCAAGCAACTGGGTCTGTCAGTCGACTGGCGCCGAGAGTTCACGACCAACGACGAGCGTTACTCGAAGTTCATCACCTGGCAGTACGAGACACTCAGAGAGCGTGGCCTGCTGGAGAAGGGGCTGAACCCGGTCAACTACTGTACGAACGAGGAGCAGCCGGTCACGACCCACGACCTGCTGGAGGGCGAGGACGCCGAGTTCCAGGAATTTACGCTGGTCAAGTTCGAGACGGAAATCGACGGTCGGGACGTCGTCGCGCCGATGGCGACGCTCCGTCCCGAGACGGTTCGGGGCGTCACGAACGCCTACGTCAACCCCGACGCCGAGTACGTCCTGGCGGACGTCGACGGTGAAACCTGGTTCGCTTCCAGCGAGGCCGTCGAGAAGTTCGAGTTGCAGGCCCGCGAGGTCGAGGTGCGCGAGACGATCGATCCGGCCGAGATCATCGGCGAACGGGTCACCAATCCCGTCACCGGCGACGAGGTACTGGTCCTGCCCGCCGACTTCGTCGACGCCGATAACGCGACCGGCGTCGTGATGTCGGTGCCTGCCCACTCCCCCGACGACTACGTTGCCCTCCGGGAAGCCAAGGCAGACGACGAGCGGATGCGCGAGTACGGGATCGATCCCGACGACGTGGCGGCGATCGAACCGGTCCCGATCCTGGAAATCGAGGGCTACGGCGAGATCCCGGCCCGCGACGCCGTCCAGTCCGCGGGGATCGAGTCCAGCGACGACCCGCAACTGGAGGACGTGACTGCCGACCTCTATCAAGACGAGTTCCACAGCGGCGAGTTGCTCGACAGCTACGGCGAGTTCGCCGGCGAACGCATCGAAGACGTCCGCGAACGGTTTCGCGACCACTACCGCGATGCGGGCCTGTTCGACCTGCTGTACGAGTTCACCGAGGAGGTCGTCTGCCGGTGTGGTGGCGACGTCGAGGTCGCCCAGGAGGACACGTGGTTCCTCCGGTACAGCGACGAGGAGTGGTCTCACAAGGCTCACGACGCAGTCGCACAGCTGGAGGCGATTCCCGAGAGCACCGCCGAGCAGTACGATCACACGATCGACTGGCTCGAAGAGTGGCCCTGTATCCGCAACTACGGGCTGGGGACGCGCCTGCCCTGGGACGAGGACTTCGTCATCGAGCCGCTGAGCGACTCGACGATCTACATGTCATACTACACGATCGCTCACCGGCTGCAGGACGTTCCGCCCGAGGAGATGGATCGGGCGTTCTTCGACACGCTGTTTTACGGGGCGGACGGCGACGAGGCCCCCGACGGTGCCGAGGTCGACATCGACGAGCCCAACGAGACCGCCCTGGAACTGCGAGAGGAGTGGGACTACTGGTATCCCGTCGACTTCCGGTGTTCCGGCAACGATCTGATTCAGAATCACCTGACGTTTTACCTGTTCCATCACGCCGAGCTGTTCGATCCGGCGGACTGGCCCCAGGGGATCACCGTCATGGGGATGGGACTGCTCGAGGGCAAGAAGATGTCCTCTTCGAAGGGCCACGTCGTCCTGCCGGGCGAGGCCATCGAGGAGTACGGCGCGGACACCGTTCGGTTCTTCCTGTTGAACTCCTCGGAGCCGTGGCAGGACTTCGACTGGCGGGCCGACCAGGTCGCGACGACCCGCGACCAGCTGGAACGGTTCTGGAGCCGGGCACAGGACGTCATTGACACCGACGTGCCCGACGGGGCGCGCGACAAACTGCAACACATCGACCGCTGGCTGCTGTCGAAGCTCCAGGCGACGATCAGAGAGGCTACCGAGTCGATGGACCGCTTCGAGACCCGAAGTGCCTCTCAGGCCGCCTTCTACCAGTTCGACGAGCACCTGACGTGGTATCGCCGACGGACCGACACCGACCGACCGGGCGCGAAGTGGGCGCTCCGGGAAGTGCTGCGGACGCGACTGGGGCTGCTCGCGCCCTTCGTCCCGTTCATGGCGAACGAACTCCACGAGCAACTGGAGGGCGAGCCCGTCGAGGACGCCGCCTGGCCCGAACCAGACCCCGCGTTCGAGTCCACGCGGACGGAAGTCGAGGAGCGCCTGGTCGCGGACGTCGTCGACGACATCGCCGACATCGCCGACGTGACCGACACCGACCCCGAGACGATCCGACTGTACGTCGCCGCCGACTGGAAGCAGACCGTCTTCGAGGAGGTCGTCGAAACGGGGCCGGACGTCGGTGCAGTCATGGGCGAGGTCATGCAACACGAGTCGCTGCGCGAGAAGGGCGACGCTGTCAACGACCTGGCACAGGAGATGGTGAGCGTGGTCCGCGAGCGCGATGACGCAACCCTCCGGGCGATGGGTGAAATCGACGAGCAGTCGGTCTACGAGGCCGCCCGGTCGTTCCTCGCCCGCGAGTTCGACGCCACTGTCGAGGTCTACGCCGAGGACGGCGACCCACACGATCCCGGCGGGAAGGCCGGCCAGGCCGAACCGTTCCGCCCGGCGGTGCACATCGAGTAGCAGGCGGGCCACACGCGACGGTCGCTGACCGCTTGTCGGCCCCGGGACACTTGTACGTCGAGTCCTATCTTCCGGGCAGTGAACGTCGTATGCCGACACAATCCCCCTCTCAGCCACCCCCGCTACTGGAGGCGCTGGCGGAACTGAACGGCCAGGCGTCGATCAGGGTGTTGCACGTCGACGACGAGCCCGACTTCGCCGAGGTTGCGGGCGTGTATATGGAACGCGAGGAAGACGCCCTCGATGTCGAAACCGTGACCAGCGCCAGCGACGCCCTCGACCGTCTCGACCAGGGTCCGCGGATCGACTGTGTCGTCAGCGACTACGACATGCCGGGGATGGACGGCCTGGCCCTGCTGGACGTGGTTCGCGAGGAGTTCTCGGATCTTCCGTTCATCCTGTTTACCGGGAAGGGGAGCGAGGGGATCGCCAGCGAGGCGATCTCCCGCGGGGTGACGGACTATCTCCGGAAGCAGTCCGGGACCGATCAGTACGCCGTCTTGGCCAACCGGGTTACCAACGTCGTTCGTCGGCATCGTGCCGAACAGGAGGTCCAGAACAGTTATCGGGCGATGGAGACCGCCCGAGAGGGGATCGGTCTCCTCGACGAACACGGACGGTTCCGGTATGTCAATTCAGCTTACGCCGAGATCTACGGCTACGACCGCGCGGAGCTGGTCGGCGAGCACTGGGAGATCCTGTATCCGGACGCTCATGTCGAACAGGTCTGCGACGAGATCCTGCCGAGCGTTCCCGAGACGGGTCGCTGGACGGGCGAATCCGTTCATCGGACCGCCGACGGCGAGGAAATCGTCGTCGATCACGTCCTCGCGTACACCGACGCGGACGCGATGATCTGTCTCGTTCGGGACGTAGCCGAAACGCAGGACCGAACGCGCGATCAATCGCAGTTCGAGCTGTTCGTTGAGGCCGTCGAGGAGTACGCCATCTTCACGCTCGATCCGGACGGGTACATCACGAGCTGGAACGACGGGGCCGAGCGGATCACCGGATACGACGGCTCGGAGATCATCGGCGAGCACGTCTCGACGTTTTACCCCGACAACCGCAACGAGGCATACCCGGACCACCTTCTCGCGGACGCGCTGGACGACGGCACGACGACGGTCGAAGGGCCACGGGTCCGCGAGGACGGTTCGCAGTTCCCGGCCAACGTGACGATTTCGGCGGTCCGTGACGGTGACGACCGCCACCGCGGTTTCCTGCAGGTCGTCGAAGACCGGACTGAGGCCTACGAGGCCCAGGCGCGCCTGGACGACGCCCACGACAAGCTACAGACGGCGCTCAACCTCCTGGAGGACATCTTCTATGTCATTGACCCGGAGGGGAACTTCGAGCTGGTGACCGACCGAGCGGTCGAGGTGACCGGCTACAGCCGCCAGGAGCTGCTCACGATGGAGCCGGCCGAGCTGTTCGCGGAGGCCGACGGACGGCGGATCGCCGCCGATATCGAGCAGGCTCTCGCCGAAGGGGAATCGCGAATCGAGGCCGAACTCGTGACCAGCGACGGGCGGACGATCCCATACGAGTTCCGCAAGCGCCGGATCGTCGACGCGGACGGGACCGTTCTCGGAGTGGCCGGTATCGGACGGGACATCACCGAGCGAAAGCGCCGGGAGCGACAGCTTCGACAGCAGCTCGAACAGTTCGAACACTTCGGCAGCGTCCTCTCTCACGACCTGCGTACGCCCCTCGAGACTGCACGCGGGCGACTCGAACTGTTCCGTGAGACGGGCGATGGCGACCACCTCGACGCGGCCGAAACCGCCCTCGGGCGGCTAGACGAACTGATCGGTGATCTCTCTAGCGTCCTCCGGGAAGCCGAGATCGTGACCGACGTTCGATCGGTCTCGCTCGTCGACGCCGTCGAGTCGGTGTGGGTCGGCCTCGAAAGCGAGGACGCGACGCTCGCGATCCAGTCTGACGGGAGGATTCAGGCCGACGAGACGGCGATCAAGCGGCTGCTGGAGAACCTCCTGAAGAACACCTTCGATCACGGCGGCGACGAGGTGACTGTCACGGTCGGGGCCCTGCCCAACGGGTTCTACGTCGAGGACGACGGCCCCGGCATCCCCGAATCGGAACGCGACCGGGTCTTCGAGGCCGGCTACACGACCAGCGAGGAGGGGAGCGGCTTCGGGCTGGCGAGCGTCCGCCAGATCGCCGTCTCGCACGGCTGGCAGATCGCCGCGACGACGGGCGACGACGGCGGCGCCCGCTTCGAGGTAACTGACGTCAGGATGGCTGTCGATTGAATTCCCGACAGATACCACTACACGTCGGTTCCGACCAGATCGAACGGCGTTCCGGCGTCGGCCTCTTCGGCGTGTTCGTAAGCGACGTGCGCGGCTGCGACGTCCTGGATCGCCAGTCCCGTGGAGTCGAAGACCGTCACGCCTTCGGGGCCACCGGCCTCGCCACGGCCGGGTTTCGCGTCGACGACGATCTCGCCCAGTTCCGCGTAGATGTCCTCCTCCTCCAGCAACCCCTCGCTCCAGGGGACGTTGATCTCACCGGAGTGGGTGCACTGTTCGTAATCGTCGATCACCAGCGTCGCCTCCCCGAGCACGTCGTCGGCGATCTCGTGTTTTCCAGCGGCGTCCGCGCCCATCGCGTTGACGTGGGTGTCGGGCCCGACCTCGGTGACGATCGGCTGCTGGACGGGTGTCAGCGTCGAAACGACATCGCAGGCGGCCGCCTCGTCGATCGACCCCTCGCGGACGGCAAACCGGTCCTCGAACGCCCCGACGAATTCGGCGACGGCCTCGCTGTCGACGTCCGAGACGACGACCTCCTCGATGTCCCGGACCGTGGCGATCGCTTCCAGTTGGGTGTACGCCTGTGTACCTGCACCGACCAGTCCCAGCGAACTCGCGTTCTCGCGTGCGAGGTGTCTGGTCGCGACGGCCGCGGCCGCGCCGGTTCGAAGCCGGGTGACCGTCGTCCCGTCGATCAGCGCCAGCGGGAAGGCCGTCTCCGGGTCGGAGTAGACGATCGTCCCCATCACCGTCGGGAGGCCGAACTGTGCCTCGTTGTCGGGGTGGACGTTGACCCACTTGACCGCCGCGGCGTCCCAGTCACCGGCATCGAGATACGCGGGCATCGACCGGAAATCGCCGTTGTACTGCGGGAGGTCGATGTATGATTTGGCAGGCATTTGAACGTCCCCACGGGCATAGGCGGCGAAGGCGTCCTCGACGGCGTCGACGACGTCCGCGATCGCTGTCCGCTCGGTGACGACCGCCGCCGGAAGCAAGCGCGTCTGCATATAGGGTTGTTATCTGGCAACGCCTTATCGATATGGCTCTGTTCTGACTGCGGGGTGTGATCGTGGGAGACGACCACCAGCCCCGACAAAAAGGCTTTACCGGCCCAATCACCTATCGAGACGCAAATGGTACTCGACGATCTCGGCCAATCGCTACGCGGGGCCCTGGACGACCTTCGGGGCAAGTCCCGCATCGACGAGGAAGACGTCGACGCCGTCGTCAAGGAGATTCAGCGCTCGCTCCTGCAGGCGGACGTCGACGTCGACCTCGTGATGGGCCTCTCGGACGACATCAAATCCCGCGCGCTACAGGAGGAACCGCCGGCCGGCACGTCCGCGCGCGACTGGGTGCTGCGGATCGTCTACGAGGAACTCGTGGAACTCGTCGGCGAATCGACCGACCTCCCACTCGAATCACAGACGATCATGCTCGCCGGCCTCTACGGGTCGGGGAAGACCACCACCGCGGCGAAGATGGCGTGGTGGTTCTCGACGAAGGGACTGCGCCCGGCGATCATCCAGACTGACACTGACCGCCCCGGTGCCTACGACCAGGCCAAACAGATGGCCGAAAACGCGGAGGTCGAGTTCTACGGCGACCCCGACGCCGACGACCCCGTCAAGATCGCCCGCGAGGGACTGGACGCGACCGAGAGCGCCGACGTACGGATCGTCGACACCGCCGGTCGGGACGGCCTCAACGAGGAACTGATCGCACAGATCGAGCGCATTGAAGCGGAAGTCAAGCCCGACCGCAATCTGTTAGTGCTCGACGCCGCGATGGGCCAGTCCGCCAAGTCACAGGCCGCGGACTTCCAGGAGGCGATCGGCATCGACGGGGTCGCCATCACCAAACTCGACGGGACTGCGAAAGGTGGGGGCGCACTCGCGGCCGTCGACGAGACCGACTCGACGATCGCGTTCCTCGGGACCGGCGAGACGGTCCAGGACATCGAGCGCTTCGAACCGGACGGGTTCATCTCCCGGCTGCTCGGGATGGGCGATCTCAAGCAACTGACCGAGCGCGTCGAGCGTGCGATGGAGCAGACCCAGGACGACGAGGACGACTGGGACCCCGAGGACATGATGGAGGGTGAGTTCACCCTCTACGACATGCAAAAGCAGATGGAGGCGATGAACAACATGGGGCCGCTCGATCAGGTGATGGACATGATCCCCGGGATGGGCGGCGGCATGATGGACCAGCTGCCCGACGACGCCATGGACGTCACCGAAGAGCGGATGCGCGATTTCCAGGTCATCATGGACTCGATGACCGAAGGCGAGATGGAGAACCCCCGGGTCGTCGGCAAGTCGCGCATCGAGCGCATCGCCCGTGGTTCCGGGAAACCCGAAGACCGAATCCGCGAACTGCTCGAACAGCACAAGATGATGGAGCGGACCCTCAAACAGTTCCAGGGGATGGGCGACGCCGACATGGAACGGATGATGAAACAGATGCAACAGGGCGGCGGTGGCGGCGGTATGGGCGGGATGGGCGGCGGCGGCAATCCATTCGGTGACTGATTCAGAACTGCCGAAAGCAGTCATTGGACGATGTATCCTGTGAGGTGGCGAGGATCGGTTCAACTGGGCCTACTATAGATACACCTCGTGTACTTTAATCGCAGTTGTTGTTGTCCACATCGCGACAATCCCAGCGACTAATGAATCTTCGCGAAGCGCTAGAACCATCACGAAAATAAATATCATCGTGAGTGGAAATCCATATACACTATTGTATTCTGCAAATTCAATTGTGAAATACCATATCACACCTGCACCAATGCCAGCACCGAATACGATCCAGTTCAAATGCAGACCTTGTAAATGCCAGAAATACACTAGTGCCACTGTCGTCAAGAGGAGTACGACAACATCTGCCCATCCATCGGCACGCAGCGAATCCATATTCATATGTATTTAACCATGGTGGAGTTACCCATGTTCATCACTTAGGAATGTTCTCACAGACCCATATAGGCAAATTGTCGTGCACGTTCATCTGATGATTTTCCATCATAATCGATTTCCCGTTCTGGTGCTAGTACATTAGATGACCATTGTAGTCTATCTCTCCAATCTTCCACACATCATCATAATCTGCCCACATATTTGAGGAAAGACCCACTGCGATAGTCGGGCTAGTGTTCAGGCCCCACCAGTTCGTTTCGTCTTGATCCCAGTAAGCTACCGATAGTTCAGCCTTGTTCGGGATCATTTCCACGTCGATGAGCTGGTCGACAGCGCCTGTTACTACTGAGCAGCCACCCGCAGCAAGTGCTCCACTGATCCCACCTGTCGGAATCGCTCCGGCACTAGAAACTGCCCAACAGAGAACTCCCGCAATGCCTGCAACCGAGAGACTGGAGAACACTCCCCCGCCTTGTAAGTGGATTTCGAGGGCATAGTGCGAATTCCACACAATATCACCACAGCAGCCGTTGCAGATTTGCTTGAAGTCGACATCGTAGTCTTCGATGAAGTTCTCGGGAGTAAAGTCAATACCCTGTGTTCCAACTGTCCCGCTACTGTCAAAGTCGTTTGCGCTCACAGACGAGTCAATCTTCCCGAACTCGACTGGGTGTCCACTTTCAGTTGCCTCGTACGTCCTGTCATCCGACAGTGTCGAGACATCATCTGCGTTTCTGTACGCAGCAGCCTCTTTGAACAGGAATTTCTCACCGAGCACTTCGACGAGCGTAACGATAGTGTCGCCGTCTGTGCTGATCTCCTGAACGCTCTCACACTTTTCGCTGCCGCGACCACGCCTTCTTTGGCTGCCCTGGCCACATCCCCTTCCACGACTGCCACCGCTGCCCCGGCCACGCCCCCTGCCGGATACAGACGCAGTCCCAGACGCACCGACTACCAAACCGCCCCCAACGGTTGCGCCAGTTGTTCGGAGTACTTTGCGACGACTCATTTCTTCTCCTGTATTTTCCCCATATATTGCAAAAAATCGTTGTTCATCAGTTATTTAGAGATCCCGATGTCTGATAGTTACTGGCCGAAATGCTAGTCATCATTGATAGTGGCTGTTGTAACAATTTACCGGTGTGACCGCACTCGTGCGGTCGACCCGGACACGTCACTCCGCTTGTTCTTCGTCGCTCTCGGGTCGTTCCCGCTGGACGACGAACACCGGTCCGAGGAACTGCTCGGCCACCTGATCGGCCGGCAGGCCGAAGACGAACGTCGATAGCGTGGGATCGGATTCACCCATCACGAGCGCGTCGAAGTCGACCGTCGCGTCGATGATCGCATCGACCGGATCCTGTTCGCGCTCGATCCGTGTCTGGATGCGGTCGTCGTCGAATCCGTTGTCGGTCAGTCTATCGGCTAGCCCGTCCAGTAGCGTCTGGGCGTCCGCCTCACTCTCGCCCTCGCGAGCGACGTGATACAGCGTCACCGTCGCGTCGGTCCCGGCGAAGACACCGTCGACGATCCGAGTGAGCCGGTCGATTCCGACGGTCCCGCGGACGGCCACGAGGACGTCGTCCATCTCCGCGACCGTATCCGGGATGAGGACGGCCAGACAGTCCTCTTCGTGGCTGAGGCGGTTGATCGTCTTCTGGGCCTGGTGAGTGAACACCAGCCGCCGCCCGACCGTCGCGCCGGCTTCCTCGAAGAGTGCTTCGAGTTCGTCCATACGGGCCGTTGCCCGCTCTTCGAACTGCATCCGGGCCTGTCCCGGCGCGGTCTGTTCGGGGATGACGTGATACCCCAGCAGGACGACGTGGGCGTCGGCAAGCAACTTCGGCACGCCGTCGGGGATCGATTCGCCTTCGAGGACGCGGATCGGGACGAGTACTGATGGTCGTTCTGTCATTGTCAGACGTCTCCTTTGAGCTTCACGTCGGTCGCGTAGTAGCGATACCACAGGTACGACCCGCCCATGACCGCGATACCGATCACGATCGAGGCGGGATTCATGAACGCGATCAGTCCGGCGCTGGCGAGCGCGCCGAGAACCGGCACTGCGGGATAGCCCGGAATCCGAAAGCTCGGATCGTACCACGGCGGGTCGCGCCGGCGGAGGACAAGTAGCGCCACACAGATCAGCGCGTACATCACCAGGTGGAGGAACGAGGCGACTTCCGCGAGGATCTCGACCTGGTCGGTCGCCACGAGGACGAGGATCGGCCCGCCGGCCATTCCCAGGGCGATGTGGGGCGTCCCGTACTTGAGATTGATCTTGCTGGCCCACCGGGGGAGCAACGCGTCGCGGCTCAGCGCGTACACCGACCGGGAGGCGCTAAGGATCGAGGCGTTCGCACTGGAAAAGGTCGCCAGCAACCCGGCAATGAGGATCATCACTGCGCCGGGCAACCCGAGCAGATCCCGGGCGACTTCGACCATCGCCGTCTCGCCGAACGTACCGAGACGGTCGGCCCCGAACGAACTGGTCGCGACGAAGATCGTCACCACGTAAAACAGTGTGACGACGATCACCGAACCGACCATCGCGAGTGGGAGGTTCCGACTCGGCTGTTTGATCTCGCCGGCGACCGTCGCGACCTGCGCGAACCCCAGATACGACGTGAACACGAGCGCCGCGGTGGACAGTACCGGGAGTTGCCCCTGTGAGAAGAACTCCTGGGGGACGGACTGGCGGCCGAACACGCCGGCCGCGTCGAGGACGCCGTAGGTCAGAAAGCCAGTGAGGACTGCGAGGAGGATAACCACAATCCCGTTCTGTAGTTTCGCCGTGTTCTCGGTCCCGCCGACGCTCAGGGCCGTCAGCCCGGCGCCGAACACCAACCCAAGGATGACGTGGGGGCCGACCGGCAGTCCCGTGAGAACGACACCCACCTCCGCGAGCACGGCCACGATGTAGTGGCCGAGTCCGACCAGATAAAACGCCGAGGCGAACACGAGCCCGAGCCACAGCCCCAGGCCGACGATCGCACCGTAGGACGTACCCATGCTCCGGGAAATGAAGTAGTAGCCACCCCCGCTACGGGGCATCGCCGTCGCCAACTCCGAGGTCGGCAACGCCACGAGCAACGCGATCACCCCGCCAATCCCGAATGAAAGTGTGGCCGCGAGCCCGGCTTCCTCGGCCGCAAGCCCGGGGAAGACGAAGATCCCCGCGCCGATCATCGTCCCGATCCCGATCGCGAGTCCGCCGACGAGTCCGATCGTCCGCTCTAACTCGACGTCGTCGCCCTGGACCGTCGTCTCGTCGGTGACACCTTCCGGCTCGGGTTCCGGTCGTTCGCCGGCGACGTTCTCTCCAGTGGCCGGATCGGACATACGTATCATGTCTCGGACTTCGCACAAAAAGACCGGGGGCCAACCTGCGGGCTGGTGGACTCGATCCTCACTGCGGTCCGGAGTAGAACAGCGCGTATCCGACCAGCCCCGTCGCCGGGACCGAGCCGGCCCCGACCGCCGCCGCGAGCGACAGCGACGAGAGGACGCCCACGGCGAGCCCGGCAACCAGTGGTGCCGGAATCAGTGCGAGCAACCAGTCCGCCAGGGCGAGGTCTGTCACGTTCGAACCGTACAGCTCCATCTAATTAAATATTATTACAACCTCGTCACTTGCCTCGGGTTGCGTCTGGGCCTGGCAATTCGGCTCTTGAGACTGTAGTCTGGTTGGCCGTCCCGGTACTGACCTACTCGAACCGCACGCCCAGATCGTGCAGTCCGTCGTTGTGCTGGGCCACGTTGATCAACAGCGGCGTGATCCCCTCGATCTCGGGGGCGTTCGCGAGTCCACCCGCATCTAGCGGCCGCAGTCCCTCGATATCGTCGGCCAGGTCGGCGACCGTCGCCTTGGCGTCGTCATCGTCGCCGACGAGCAGCGTGTCGATTTCAAGATCGTCATCGAGATCCGCTAGCCGACCGGCCGCGAGATTGTGGAACGCTCCGACGACGGGGGTGTCCTCGGGCGCCGCGCCGGCCGCCAGCGCGGTCACGCTCCCGGCACTGGGCGGGTTGTAGTGAAACCCGTCCTCGTCGCGCTGCATCCCGACTGCGGGGGTGACGAGCACCGCGTCGTCCAGTTCGTCGGCGACCGCTTCGATCGTGTCTGTGAGGTGATACGCCGGGACCGCCGCGACGACCACGTCAGCGCCGGCCGAAGCCTCGGGGTTTTCCGCACCCTCGATGGTTACGTCTCGACCGTGCTCGGCCAGTTTCGACTCGTAGCTGCTGGCCGCTTCTCGGGCGCGTTCGGCGTCGCGCGAGCCGACGATGACCTCGTGGTCGGTGTCGTAGCCCCACCGCAACGCCAGTCCCTCGCCAACGTCTCCCGTACCGCCGAGTATCGCGATCTGCATACCCGTACCTTCGCCGAGAGGTGGTTAAGCGTTCCGCGATCAGTCCGCCGGCGTCTCCTCGACCGGTTCCAGCAACTCCGGGAGGTCGTTGACCGATTCGACCACCGCTGTCGCGCCCGCCCGCTCGAACTTCTCCCGGCCGGCCGCCCCGCTGAGCCCGCCGGTCAGTACGCCGATCCCGTGATACGTCCGGCCGGGATCGTCCGCTGTGGCGTTCTCGGCCGTCCTGATGTCGTCGAGCGTGTCGCCGGCGAACGCGACCGTCGCGCCGTCGAGTCGCTCCGCGAGCGTCACCAGTGCCGCGGGATCGGGCTTGCCAGCCTCCCAGTCGTCCATCGTGAACCGGTGTTCCTCGGGCACGTCCAGACCGACGCGTTCCAGCGCGATGTCGGCCTCGGCGGCGGGGCGACCGGTCAGGATCCCAATGTCGAACCGGTCGGTCAGTTCGTCGCGGGTCTCCGGGTCGAGCAGGACCGGCTCGTCGTGGATGTATCCGCCGGTGTGCAGTTCGGGCGAGCCGCCCTCGATCTCCCGGTAGAGGTCAGCCCCGAGATACAGTTGCTGGAAGACGTCACGCAGCCGGTCGCGGTCCCAGGCACCGAGGACACGCTCGCGCGGGGCCGGGTCCAGTTCGTCGTCGACGACCGACTGGGCCGCCACCAGGCCCCCGCCCGAGGCGGCGATGCGGTCGGTGAAGGTCTCGATGCTCAGCGGAAAGCCCTCGCGCCCGGCCAGCACGTACAGCGCGACGGCGTCGGTCAGCTCCCAGTCGTTGTTGAATCCACCGGCGTCTTTGAACTGCTGGATCGCGGACTGGGCGATCGTCTCTCCGTAGACCCGTTCGACACTCTCGACGATCGCGCGGCGGTAGGACCCTGCGACGTCCACCAGGACGCCGTCGACGTCGAGCACGAGCGTGTCTGCGTACATATCTGTCTACTTGGCTGCCTCATTGATAGGGATTGCTGTGGCCGCTCGCGGGAGTAACATTCACTTTCCTGTCTCCCATACCGGGACACATGCACGTTGACATCGTGCCGGTCGGTGATGTCTCCGCCTCGGTCAAGCGCGAAGCGTCGGCCGGACTCCGATCTGTCTATGACTGCGACGTGACTGTCCACGACGCGCAGGCGACGCCGACCGGCGCGTACGATTCTAATCGCGATCAGTATCGGGCCGAGGAGTTCATCGAACTCGCGGGCGAGATCGGCGGCGGCCAGAAGAACATCGCAATCACGGACGAGGACCTCTTCTATCGCCGACGTAACTACGTCTTCGGGCTCGCGTATCTCGACGGCAACGGCTCGGTCATCTCGACGTATCGGCTCCAGACGTCCTCCGACGGGGGGCTCACGAGTCGCTCCTCCGGCGAGGTCTTCGCCGAGCGCGTCCGCAAGGAGGTCGTCCACGAGATCGGTCACACGCTCGGACTCGAACACTGCGACAACAAGCGCTGTGTCATGAGTTTCTCGCCGACCGTCCGCGAGGTCGACGTCAAAGAGGAGAACCTCTGTGGCACCTGTCAGCGTCAGGTGCTCTGACTCGCGTCTCTGAGTGCGCCGACCAGCACGCTCTCGTCGACGAACACCTCGAACTGCGTGTCGCCGTCTACGAGTACAACTGGTACGCGATCGCCATATTTCTCGCGGAGGTCGGGGTCGCTGTCCACGTCGACAGTCTCGATGTCGACCGGGACCTCCGCGCTATCGGCGACCGATTCGATCGTCTCGATCGCTTCCGTACAGAGTTCACAGGGGTGGCGGCGGTACACGGTGATCGGAACCGGATCGGACATCAGATGCCGTTCGGAGCGCGCCCGTTTTTGCCTTCCGGCCCGTAGACGCTTCCATGAGCAACTGGTCTGTCGAGGACGTGCCACGACTCGACGGGAAAACGATCGTCGTCACCGGGGCGAACAGCGGGCTCGGATTCGAGGCGACGCGGGTGTTCGTCCAGCGCGGGGCGACAGTCGTCATGGCCTGTCGCAGCACCCAACGGGGCGACGACGCCCGCCGGCAACTCCAGGCGGAGGAGCCCGACGGACAACTCGACGTCCGCGAGTGTGATCTGGCGGACCTCCAGTCGGTCCGGGACTTCGCCGAGGACGTTCGTGAGACGTACGACTCGCTCGATGTCCTCTGTAACAACGCTGGCGTGATGGCGATCCCTCGACGCGAAACCGCGGACGGGTTCGAGACCCAGTTCGGCGTCAACCACCTCGGGCACTTCGCGCTGACGGGACTCCTGCTGGGTCTCCTGGGCGCCGGTGACGGCGAGGCGCGCGTCGTCACCCAGTCGAGCGGCGTGCACGAGCGCGGCGAGATCTACTTCGATGACATCCACGGGGAGCGCGGGTACGGCAAATGGGACGCCTACGGACAGAGCAAACTGGCGAACGTGCTGTTCGCCTACGAACTCCAGCGGCGGCTCGATACGGCAGGCGTCCGCGGCGTCACCAGCCTCGCCGTCCACCCCGGCTACGCGGATACGAACCTGCAGGCCCGAACGGGCCGCGAATCGGGCTCGAAGCTGGTGTATGCCGCGATGAAACTCGCGAACACTGTCTTCGCGCAGTCGGCCCGAAAAGGCGCACTCCCGATGATATACGGTGCTGTCGCCGACGATGTCGACGGCGGGAGCTACGTCGGGCCCGGTGGGTTCTTGAACATGCGAGGCGCGCCCGAGACCCAGCGCTCTAGCGAGCAATCTTACGACCAGGATACAGCCGAGCGACTGTGGGACGTCTCCGAGGAGGCGACGAGCGTCACCTACGATCTCCCGGCAGACGCCACCGGAAGTTAAGACGACGGCAGCCGAAGGTGGCCCGATGGAACTCGCCGACTATCACGTGCCCGAGTTCGAACCAGTCGCCGACGAGTCGGCGACCGTGACGACCGAGCACTGCCGGTTTACCGTACTCGAACCACGACTCGTCCGACTGGAATACGCTCCCGACGGGGCGTTCGAGGATCGCCCGAGCCAGGCGGTCTGGTACCGCGACCAGCCAGTCCCCGAGTTCTCGGTCACGCGCGCGGACGGCACGCTGGAGATCGAAACCGAGTATCTACAGCTGCGCTACGAGATCGGGGCCGGATTCAGCGACGACTCGCTGTCGATCGTCCTCACCGAGTTCGGCGAAACGTGGCACTACGGCGACGGCGAGGACACCCTCGGCGGGACGACGCGGACGCTGGACGGCGTCGACGGCCAGACCGATCTCGAACCCGGCCTGCTTTCCCGTGACGGCTGGTCCGTCCTCGATGACTCCGACCGGCTCGTCTTTGCGGACGGCTGGGTGACCCCACGAGACGCCGACGAGGACTACGAGGACCTGTACTTCTTCGGGTTCGGCCACGATTATCTCGACGCGCTCGGGGCGTACACCGACATCGCCGGCGACGTACCGATGATTCCCCGGTGGGCGCTTGGCAACTGGTGGAGCCGCTACTGGGAGTACTCACAGGCCGACCTCCGCGAACTGATGTCCCGGTTCCGCGAGGAAGGGCTGCCGCTGTCGGTCTGTGTCATCGACATGGACTGGCACGTCGTCGACAACCCGCACCACAACGGCTGGACTGGCTGGACCTGGGACGAGGGACTGTTCCCGGATCCGGAGAGATTTCTCGATTGGCTCCACGGGACGGGGCTGAAAACGACGCTCAACCTCCACCCCGCCGACGGCGTGCATCCCCACGAGGACGCCTATCCCGACATCGCCGAACACATGGGAATCGATCCCAACACTGGAACGCCCGTTGAGTTCGACGCCAGCGACCCCCAGTTCCTGCGTGGCTATTTCGAACATGTCATCAATCCCCTGGAAGAGACGGGCGTGGACTTCTGGTGGATCGACTGGCAGCAGTGGCGCGAGTCCCCCGAGATGGACGGACTGGATCCGCTGTGGGCGCTCAATCACCTGCACGCGCTGGACCGCACGCGCGACGGGCGTCGCCCATTCGTCCTCTCACGCTGGGCGGATATCAGCAACCACCGCTATCAGGTCGGGTTCTCCGGCGACACGGTGATCTCGTGGGACTCGCTCGCGTTTCAGCCCTACCTCACCGGTGCGGCCTCGAACGTCCAGTTCGGCTGGTGGAGCCACGACATCGGCGGCCACTTCGGCGGGACCGGCGATCCCACCGAGTTCGGGGAACTGTACGCCCGCTGGACACAATTCGGTGTGCTCAGTCCGATAAACCGGATCCACACTGCGAAGATGCCCTACGTGGACAAACGGCCCTGGCAGTACGACGGCGAGGTCGCCGACGCCCTCGAAGACGCGCTCGTGCGCCGCCACGAACTGATTCCCTATCTCTACACGATGGTTCGGCGCAATCACGCCCGGGGTGAGCCGCCGATCCAGCCGCTGTACTACCACCATCCGGAGGAAGACGCCGCCTATCACCGTCCCAACCAGTACTACTTCGGCAGCGAGTTGCTCGCCGCTCCACACGTTCGCGAACGTGGCGACGACACTCACCTCTCGCGTCGTCCCGTCTGGCTGCCCGACGGCGAGTGGTACGACTTCGCCTCCGGCGAGCGATACGAGGGCGGGTTCCACACCCGCTATGGTGACCTCGACGACGTGCCCGTCTACGCGAAACCGGGCGCGATCGTCCCGCTTGATGGCGATCCCACCTTCGGCGACACCGCTGCCCCCGAGACGCTCCGGGTCGTCGCGTTCCCTGGCGCGGACAATACCTTCGACCTCTACGAGGACGACGGCGTCACCTGTGCCTCCCGAGATGGGGACTTCGCGACGACCGAGCTCAGACAGGAGTGGCACGGCGACCGGCTCTTTTTCGACATCGGACAGGGTCGGGGCCAGATCGGACACGTCCCCGACGATCGGACCTACGAGATCTGTTTCCGCGGCGTCCGGGACGGTCTGGACGTGACCGTCGACGGTGCCGAGTACACCCGGTCCTACGACGACGAGACGGCGACGCTGACCGTGACTGTCGACCGAATCGATGCGGACGAGGAGCTAACAGTCTCGCTCGACGGCGACGGCACGAATCTGCGTGCCGACGCGGGCTGGCGTCTCCCGCAGATCCGAACGATGCTCCGGCACTTCTCGATGCCTGCTGGATCGAAACCCCCGCTCGAGGAGCACGCGGCGGCGTTCCTGCGAGGCGATCGAATGACACTCGACTGGCTCGGGAACTTCGCCCCAGCGCTTTCCGATCGACAGTTGCGAGCCATCGCGGAGACGTTAGTCGATGCGGGCGTCGAGCGGATCGACTACGCGGGCGACGATCGACTGTTCTTCTGGAACGATTCCCGACGGACGGACATCACTCACCAGTTCGTCCGGTACGACCGCAGTGGCGTTCCGACGAATCGCGAGGGCGAGTCACGACACGGAACGCTTCCGGAGTACGACTGGATCCCCCTCTCGACGATGGAGACGCACGATTGGCAGTTCTCACTCAACTACGGCAACTTCGTGACCGTCTCCGAGTCGGGGACCGGTGACGCGACGATAGATATCTGATATGGACGGGCGCGTGTCGTCTGACCGGCTCGGGCACGTGCACGCACCCCCGGCCGCGTGACAGTACGCTTTTGCCCTCGCGCCGAGGAGGTCGTTGGTATGACACTCGCGTCGTATCATGTTCCTGAATTTTCCCCCGTTGCCGACGAGGCGGCGATCGTCCGCGGCGACCGGTTTCGGTTTACAGTTCTGACACCGCGGCTCGTCCGGGCGGAGTACGACCCGGACGGCGAGTTCGAGGATCGCCCGAGCCAGGTGTTCTGGCACCGTGATCAGCCCGTTCCGGACTTCGAGGCCTCTCGTGACGACGGTCGACTCGTCATCGAGACCGAGGCGATCCGGCTGGAGTACGCGGCTAACGAGCCGTTCGCTCCGTCGACGCTGTCCGCACACGTCCGGGATCTGGGTTCGGTCTGGCACTACGGCGACGACGACCTGGGCAATATGGGCGGGACGGTCCGGACGCTTGATCGCGTCGAGGGCAGCACCGACCTCGAACCGGGGCTGCTCGGCGGTGACGGCTGGACCGTCCACGAGGACACCGATCGACTCGTCTTCGATGCGGACGGCTGGGTGACGCCACGCGACGCCCACGAGGACTACGAGGACATCTACTTTTTCGGATACGGCCACGCGTATCTCGACGCGCTCGAGGATTTCACGGCCGTTTCGGGGGACGTGCCGATGGTCCCCCGATGGGCGCTGGGGAACTGGTGGAGCCGGTACGACCACTACAGCGACGACCAACTCCGCGAACTCATGGCGCGGTTCCGCGAGGAGGAGCTGCCGCTGTCGGTGTGTGTCCTCGACATGGACTGGCACGTCACCGACAACGAGTACCACGGTGGCTGGACGGGCTGGACGTGGAACCGCGAGCTGTTCCCCGATCCCGAGGGATTCGTCGACTGGCTCCACGAGGCAGGCCTGCGGACGACGCTCAACATCCACCCTGCAGAGGGTGTCTACCCCCACGAAGACGCCTATCCCGACATCGCCGAGCACATGGGGATCGACCCGGCGAGCGAACGGCCCGTCGAGTTCGACGCCAGCGACTCGCAGTTCCTGCGTGGCTACTTCGAGCACGTGATCAACCCGCTCGACGCGGACGGCGTGGACTTCTGGTGGATCGACTGGCAGCAGTGGGAGGAATCACCCGAGATGGACGGACTGGATCCGCTGTGGGCGCTCAATCACCTGCACGCGCTCGATCGGACCCGCGACGGTCGGCGACCCTTTATCCTCTCGCGATGGGGTGGCCTCGGCGGCCACCGGTATCCGATCGGCTTCTCGGGGGACGCTTACATCTCATGGGACTCGCTTGCCTTCCAGCCATATCTCACTGCGACGGGCAGCAACGTCGACTTCGGGTGGTGGAGCCACGACATCGGCGGGCATTTCGGCGCCACCGGGACGCCGACCGGCTTCGGCGAGCTGTACGCCCGCTGGGCACAGTTCGGCGCGTTCAGTCCGATAAACCGGATCCACACCGGCAACATCGCGTACATCGACAAGCGCCCCTGGACGTTCGAGCCGACGGTCCGGGAGGCTCTGGGCGAGACGCTGCGGCTGCGCCACGCGTTGATCCCGTATCTCTACACGATGGCCTGGCGCAACCACGATCGGGGGGTCCCCCTGATCCGGCCGATGTACTACCACCACCCCGGGACCGAACTCGCCTACCACGTCCCCCAGCAGTACTACTTCGGCAGCGAACTGGTCGTCGCTCCGCACGTCCGCGAGCGCGACGAGGCGACGAACCTGGCCCGACAGACAGTCTGGCTGCCCGACGGCGAGTGGTTCGAGTTCGATTCCGGTAGGCCGTCCCGTGCCGGGTTGCACGCTCGCTACGGCGATCTCGGCGACGTACCGTCCTACGCGAAGGCGGGGGCGATCGTCCCGATGGACGGCGAGCCCGGGTTCGGCGACACCGCTGCCCCCGAGACGCTCCGAGTGCTCGCGTTCCCTGGCGCGGACAACACCTTCGACCTCTACGAGGACGACGGGACGAGCCGAGCCTATCGCGACGGCGAATACGCCACGACGACCCTGCGCCAGTCCTACGAGCCCGGGCAGGTCGAGCTGACCGTCGAGGCCGCCACGGGCGCGACCGAACACGTCCCGGAGACGCGGGACCTCGAACTGTGCGTCCGCGGCGTCCGCGAGGACCTTGCGGTCGAGATCGACGGTGCGGACGGCTCCGTCGAGTACGACCCCGAGGCCCGGACACAGGAAGTTACGATTCCCGCACACGACACCAGTTCGTCGGTGACCGTTCGGCTCGCGGCCTCGGATGCCGACGTCATCGCCGCTGAGGATTCGCGCCTCGATCGCGTCCGGGAACTGCTTCGCCACCTCGAGATTCCGGCTCGGTCGAAATCCCAACTCGACGACTACGCGAGCGCGTTCGTCGCGGGCGAGCGGACGGATCTGGACTGGCTCGGCAACTTCCGCGAGCGACTGACCGGCGAACAGGCCCGGGCGATCGTCGAGACGCTCTGTGACGTCGGCGTGGCCCACCTGGACAACGCCGAGACGGAGCGAATCCTGCTGTGGAACGGTGACGGTCGGACCGACGTCACCTACCGTCTCTCGACGTTCGAGCGCGGCGAGATCCCGCTGGAGACCGAAGGCGACATCGAAACCGGGCCGCTTCCGGCACTACGGATCCTCGAACTCGATGATCTGGACGGGCAAGATTGGACGCTGACTGTCGAGTACGCCGACGCGGGGAGCGTCTCCTTCGAGGGGGAGGGCGAGGCCGAATCCTACGAGGGTGAGATCTGGTGAACTGGCCGGGCCTGGCCTTGCGGTCGCGCCACGGGAGATAGATCGTCAGCGTTAGGCACTCGCGCGTTCCACTCCGGTGTATGCTTATTACGGGCGCAACGTTGCCGGACGGTCGCACCCGGGACGTCCGGATCGAGGACGAGACCGTCGCCGAGATTGGGGAGATGCTGTCGACTACCGCCGAGGAGCGTTCGATCGACGCCTCGGGCAAGCGACTCCTGCCCGGGATGATCGACGTCCACGTCCACTTTCGCCAGCCCGGCTACGGCCACAAGGAGACCTGGGCGAGCGGCTCGAAGAGCGCGGCCGCCGGCGGCGTGACGACGGTCGTCGACCAGCCCAACACTGATCCGCCGACGATCGACGGCGAGCACTTCGATCAGAAATCAAAGCTTGCCGCCGACTCGCTGGTCGATTTCGGGATCAACGGCGGCGTCACCGATAAGTGGCAGCCGGAGGAACTGTTCGACCGCCCGCTGTTCGCACTCGGGGAGGTCTTTCTCGCCGACTCGACGGGCAACATGGGAATCGACGCCGATCTGTTCGCCGACGCCGTCGCGCGGGCGAGCGAGCGCGGCGTGACCGTTACTGTTCACGCGGAGGACGCGACGCGGTTTAACGATAGTGCACGCGAGCGCGACGACGCCGACGCCTGGAGCGCCTACCGCACGCCCCAGGCCGAGATCGATGCCGTCCGCCGGGCCTGTACCGTCGCGAACGACCACGACGCGCGGATCCACGTGGCTCACACATCCACTCCCGAGGCGATCGACATCGCGGTCGACGCGGGGATGACCTGCGAGGTCACGCCCCATCACCTGTTTCTCTCTCGCGACGATCTCCCCGAACTGGGGACCTTCGGCCGGATGAACCCCCCGCTCCGTCGGGAGAACCGTCGCCGGAAGGTCTTCGAGCGTGTCGTCGACGGCACCGTCGACATGATCGCGACCGACCACGCGCCGCATACGCGCGACGAGAAGGACGCCTCGATCTGGGAGGCACCGAGCGGCGTCCCCGGCGTCGAGACGGCGCTCCCACTGCTGTTGAACGAGGCTCGCGAAGGCAATCTCAGCTACGAGCGCGTCCGCGATCTGACCGCCGCCAACCCCGCCGCGGTCTTCGGGCTCTCGAACAAGGGTCGCATCGAGGAAGGATTCGACGCCGATCTCGTGCTCGTCGATCCCGACGATCCGCGGCCGGTTCGTGGCGAGGAAACCCACACGAACTGTGAGTGGACGCCCTTCGAGGGTATGGACGCGGTCTTCCCCGAACTCACGATGGTCCGCGGGACGGTCGTCTACGAGAATCGCCACGAGGAACTGTTCGGCGAACCCGTCGGTGAGAACGTCCGGAGCGCGTGATCTGACAGTCCTATCTCTGACACATCCGATAGCCTATGATTGTCCGTTGAGGGCCCTTTGTCCTCATACTACCGGCCGTGGTCACGTGAAGAATGTCGCCATCCCGCGGTGGCGAATATTTCCACGAAGTTACAGCCGGCAGTATCAGATGACACGACAGTCTTCATTCTTCCGTTGTCTGGACGGTTCGCGTCCCCAGGTTCTTGTATGATCACGTCGCGAGTCTAGTTCGGGGTACGGCCACCCGCACTGATACATACTTAAATTATGACAAATAAAAATAAACATCATAGATACTCTGATACGGAGAATACGAAACCAGACCGATCGTATCGAGAGCTATCGTATCTGCGCGAACGCTACGTCGAACAGCAGTGGTCCGCCAGTGACATCGCCGACGAATGTGGCGTTTCGTCCAGCACGATCCGCCGGTGGCTCGATCGACTCGATGTCGAGCGTTCGCCGCGATATCAGGACGAATCGTGGCTCCGGGAACAGTATCTGCACAAGTGCAGCGATCAGGCTGAGATCGCCGAAATATGTGGCGTCGCAGAGACGACGATCTGTTACTGGCTCGCGCGCCACGGGATCACGGCGGGCGAGTCCTTCGAGACTGCCGACTGCGCGACGTGTGGAGAGACGTTTCGATATTACCCTTCGGTCCGTGACGGTGAGTATTGTTCGAACGAATGCGCTAACGAACCGCGAAAGCGCCAAGTGGAGGTGACGTGCACGGGTTGTGGCGAGTCCTTCGAGCGTCGGACATCGCTCGATACAGAGTACTGCTCGATGTCTTGCTGGGGGGAGGATATTTCGACGGTTTCTGACTGGGCCAAGTTGTACAGGGGTGTGTGGCACCGACAGCGACGCCGGGCCTTGCGACGAGATGACTCCGAATGCGTCGTTTGTGGAATCTCAAATAAAGAGCACCGAGAGCGATTTGCACGTGGACTTGAAGTTCACCACATCGTGCCTGTACGGGTGTTTGACTCTTGGGACCTCTCGATCGCCGACGCCCACTCTCTCCGGAATCTAGTGACACTTTGTCGTACCCACCATCCAGATGCTCCCGGAACGACTGTCGAACCGGATGGTAAGGAGTTCGATAGGTCTTCGTTTAGGCAAAATTTGTGGTAGAGCGGCCGCTTTCGTCGGAAACTGAAAGCGTGTAAAATCGCGAATGGGTTCGGACGGATTTGAACCGTCGGCCTCCTCCATGTCAAGGAGGTGTCGTAACCGATCTAGACCACGAACCCTCGCTGGTCAAGCGCATCTCATCGTTGCAGGCAGAGGTAATTGAAGGTTTCGAAACGATCGCCGCGTCCGGCGATTGTCCACGTGACGCATGATCGTACTGTCGATCACAGAGCTCTCCATCGCGTGATTCTCCCGACACGCTTAAGTCGATGAACGGATTTGTACATTACAACACGAACCAGTTCACTGGTGTCCATCATGAAGGAATACATCGAACGCGTCACAGACGGGGAAGATCTCACAGTCGAGGCAGCACGGACGGCGGCGACGGCCGTCTTCGAGGACGCCACGGAGGCACAGATCGGGGCACTCCTGTCGGCGATGCGAGCGAAAGGCGAGACGGAGGCCGAGATCGCGGGCTTCGCACAGGGGATGCGCGAGGCCGCGCGGACGATCGATCCCGATCGATCGCCGCTGGTCGACACCTGTGGCACGGGCGGGGACGATTACGACACCATCAACGTTTCGACGACCGCTGCGATCGTCGCTGCCGGTGCGGGCGTCCCGATCGCCAAGCACGGCAACTACTCTGTCTCCTCTTCTTCCGGTAGTTCCGACGTGCTCGAAGTGGTCGGCGTCACGCTCGAAAGCGACCCCGAATCCGTCCGCGAGCACGTCGAATCGCTGGGCATCGGCTACATGCACGCCCCGGAGTTCCACCCCGCGATGAAGGCCGTCATCGGTCCGCGCAAGGAACTCGGCGTCGAAACGGTCTTCAACGTGCTCGGGCCGCTGACCAATCCCGCCGGGGCGGACGCGCAGGTGCTCGGGGTCTACGACGACGACCTGGTCCCGCTGATCGCCGACGCTCTCGCGCGCATGCCCGTCGAGCACGCGCTAGTCGTCCACGGGGCCGGCATGGACGAGATCACCGTCCACGACGAGACGACCGTCGCCGAAGTCGAGGGAAGCGGCGTCGAGCAGTACTCGCTCGTGCCCGAGGATATGGGGCTCGATCGCCACGACATCGCTGCTGTCGCAGGTGGCACGCCCGCCGAGAACGCCGCGGATCTAGAGGGCATCGTCGAGGGATCGGTCAACAGCGCGAAACAGGACATCGTCCTCGCGAACGCCGGGGCCGCCGTCTACGTCGCGGGCCAGGCCAGCAGCCTGGAAGACGGCGTCGAAGCCGCCCGCCAGGCTATCGATTCGGGTGCGGCCGCCGAGAAGCTCGACGAACTCCGCGAGGCCAGCACATGACGCGGGTCAAGGTCTGTGGGTTCACCGACGAGGCCGACCTCGCGGCTGCGGTCTCGGCCGGCGTCGACGCCGTCGGACTGATCGCCGGCGTCACCGTGGAAACGCCCCGTGGGATCCCACTTGCCGAGGCGTCCCGACTGGCGGAGACGGTTCCGCCGCTTGTCTCGACCGTCCTCGTGACGATGCCCGCCGACGTGGCCGAAACACGTGATCGGATCGAACAGGTTGGCCCCGACGCCGTCCAGGTCCACGGGCTCGACCCCGAGGCGGTCGCCACGCTCGGGGACGCGCCCGCCGACGTGATCGCCGCAGTCGATCCGACCGATACGGATCTGAACGCCTATGCCGAGGCCGCTGACGCGCTGCTCGTCGACTCGATCGACGCCGAGGGTGGCGGCGGCACCGGCGAGACCCACGACTGGGAGCGCACTCGCGAGATCGTCGACTCCCTCGACGTGCCCGTTATCCTGGCCGGCGGGCTCACGCCCGGCAACGTCGCCGAGGCCGTCGAGACGGTCGATCCGTTTGCGGTCGACGTCGCCAGCGGCGTCGAACGCGAGGGCGGCCGCAAGGATCACGACGCAGTCGAGCAGTTTGTCGAGCGGGCTACCCGGGCCCGGGTCGTACCATGACCGACGCGGAGGGCATTTCGGAGACGCCTCGCGAGGGTGCGGCGCCGTTCGACCGCACGCGCGAGTCGTTCGCTGACCTGGCCGCCGGCGACCGGCCGGCCGTGGTCCGGGTCGAGACCGACCTCGACGTCGATATCGACCCGCTAGCGGCCTACGCCGCGCTCACCGGCCGGACGAGCGACGCCGAAGGGGCCGACTACACGTTCCTGCTGGAAAGCGCCGAGAAGGTCGCCTCCAGCGATCCCGACGGAGCGTTCGCGCCGACGCCGGACGACCGCCACGCCCGGTACTCCTTCGTCGGCTACGACCCGGTCGGCGTGGTCACCGTCGAGGAGGAGACCACTGTCGAGGTTTTCGACCACCGCTACGACGACCTGCTCGCGCCCAACGGTGGGGACGTCCTCGATAGTCTCCGTGCGTGTCTGCCCGACGCCGAGCTCCGGGGGTTCCCCGAGCACGACCGCCAGCTACTGGAAGGCGGGCTCGTCGGATTTCTGGCCTACGACGCCGTTTACGACCTCTGGCTCGACGAGGTCGGACTCGACCGGCCCGATTCGCGGTTCCCCGACGCCCAGTTCGTCCTCACGACCAAGACGCTCGTGTTCGACCACGCAGAGGAGACCGTCTCGCTGGTGGCGACGCCGCTTTTGGGGCCCGGCCACGACGCAGCCGCTCGGTACGACGAACTCGCGGCCGAGGCCGACCGGGTCGGAAACCTGCTCGCGGACGCGGCCGACCTCTCGACCGACGGGTTCGATCAGCGAGCGGCGACTGCGGGCCCACAGGACGAATACGAGGACGCCGTCCGCTCGGCTAAAGAGTCGGTGCTGGACGGCGACATCTACCAGGGCGTCATCTCCCGCAAGCGGGAGCTGTACGGCGACGTCGATCCGCTCGGGTTGTACGACGCGTTGCGTTCGATCAATCCCTCGCCGTACATGTACCTGCTCGACCACGACGAGTTGACCGTCGTCGGTGCCAGTCCGGAGACGCTGGTTTCGGTCGACGGTGATCGCGTGATGGTCAACCCGATCGCGGGCACCTGCCCGCGAGGGACGAGCCCCGTCGAGGATCGCCGCCTGGCCGGCGAGATGCTGGCCGACGGCAAAGAGCGGGCCGAGCACACGATGCTCGTCGACCTCGGCCGCAACGACGTTCGGCGAGTCGCCGAACCCGGTTCGGTTCGCGTCGAGGAGTTTATGAACGTCCTGAAATACAGCCACGTCCAGCACATCGAATCGACAGTGACGGGTACTCTGGCAGGGGAGTCCGATGCCTTCGACGCAGTCCGGGCGACGTTCCCGGCCGGGACACTTTCGGGTGCACCGAAGATCCGTGCGATGGAGATCATCGACGATCTCGAGCGCGCGCCGCGCGGGCTGTACGGCGGTGGCGTCGGCTACGTCTCCTGGGACGGCGACGCCGACTTCGCGATCGTCATCCGCTCGGCGACGATCGAGGCCGATCAGCCGGTACCTGCCACTGCGGACACGTCGGGAGACGCCGCCACGACCCCATCGAAAGCCGCCGACACCGCTACGGCTGACCGGATCACCGTCCAGGCCGGGGCCGGGATCGTCGCCGACTCAGTGCCCGCACGCGAGTACGAGGAGACCGAAAACAAGATGCAGGGAGTCATCGACGCTATCGAGACGATTCGGGCCGAGTCCGGGGAGGGTATCGTATGAGCGCGACCACCGCCGAGGGCGCACAGGTGCTGTTCATCGACAACTTCGATTCGTTCACCTACAACCTCGTCGAGTACACCAGCGAGCACGCCGAGACCGAGGTACTCCGCAACACCGCCTCCCTGGCGGAGGTCCGTTCGGTCGATCCCGACGCGATCGTCATCTCTCCCGGGCCCGGCCATCCGAAAAACGACCGCGATGTCGGTGTCTCCGCTGATGTCCTCAGAGAGATCAGCCCCGAGGTGCCGACGCTGGGCGTCTGCCTCGGCCTGGAGACGGCCGTCTATGCCTACGGCGGTTCGGTCGGTCGCGCGCCCGACCCGATCCACGGCAAGGCGTTCCCGATCGACCACGACGGCGACGGCGTGTTCGCGGGCCTCGATCAGGGATTCCAGGGCGGACGCTATCACTCGCTGATCGCGACTGACGTGCCCGACTCCTTCGAGGTAACGGCGACCACCGAGACCGACGACGGTACTGAACTCGTTATGGGGATTCGCCACCGCGAGTATCCCCTCGAAGCGGTCCAGTTCCACCCCGAGTCCGTCCTGACTGCGGTCGGGCACGATCTGATCCGCAATTTCCTGGATGTCGTCGCTCGTCGGCAGTAGCGAGGCGCTGACTAGGTGAGAGGTTCGCCGGAACTATAGGATTTATAACTAATGCGTGTGTCCAGTTGACAATGGGATGGGGAGAACAGCACTGAATTCGGTATTTGATGTGCCGAACCGCCGTCAGTTCATCGGGGGGTCAACAGCGGGTGAACGATGAGTATCGTCCTGGAGCTTTCGATTCCGGGTTCGGATCTCTCATTCGGGAGCCTTCTGGATATCGCCCCCGAGATCCGGATTCGATTCGACCGGGTCGTGCCGATCGGTGACGGATTGTTCTCGTACGTGTGGGTGAACGTGCCTGATCAGGCAACCTTCGAAGGAGCGATGCAGCGCCATTCGATTGCCGAGTCGTTCCGCTTCCTGCAGCGCGAAAACGGGGAGTGCCTGTATCGTGTCAACTGGCAGCCAAAGACCGATCCGTTCTTGCGGTGTCTCGGCGAGGTTGACGCCGCCGTGCTGCGAGCCAGGGGGGTCGCGAACCGGTGGTACTTCGACCTCCGATTTGACACACACGACGACGTCAATCACTTTCAGCGACGCTGTTCCGAGCAAGACGTGTCGATTTCGATCGAACGCGTTGTCCATGAATCGGCCGGCGGACAGACGAGTGCGTTGCTCACTCCCTGCCAGCGCCAGACGATCGCCCTCGCGCTGGAGCGCGGATACTTCGACGTGCCGCGACGGACGACGATGGTCGAACTGGCCGACGAACTTGGCGTCTCCGATCAGGCGGTCTCTGCCAGGATCCGGCGGGCGATGAAACGGCTCGGTCAGCAGGCGCTCTCGGATGTGGCCGAACTCGACACGACGCAGTCGCGCAGCACTCGGCTGTGACGGCATCCGCGACGCTGTCGTAATCAAAAGCCGTGCGCTTCCGTACTCTCCTGTTGTGGTATTCTTGGTAGCTCTTCGGACTATAGACGTGGGCAATCCAGCTCGTACTCCTCGGTCTGCTGGCAACGGTCGCCGCCTGCACCATCGTACACACCTGGAGCGCGACCAATACCGAGTAGCGCTCTGTTGTGGCTCTCACGCCGGTGCTGACGGCACTCTCCACCTGAAAACACCGTTCCGTTTCGCCTGGGGACCGCCGGATAACGTCGGAATCGATTCCGCCGGATTTCACTTTCACTTCGGTTTAGACACCATTAATAGGATCCACATATTCCATACGAGCGTACGCGTAGTACCCATCAGGCGTCACTGCGGCCGAGAAAGTTACGAATAGTGATATCTGTACTGATGGAGAAAACACCGACGTAACGGAGCCGACGCCTTAATGTGGCATCGGCGAGTAACAGATTTCCGCTACAAATGATACAAACGAGTACGCATTTCGCCGGACGTATCGACCGACGACGGGGCGACATCGTCAGGGGGGCTGACGCGTGAGCCAGCCGGACCTCTCCGCGGACGAGATCTCGCTGCCGATCAAGCGCACGACGGGCGACACCCTGGAGGAGCGACTCACCGCCAACGCCTATCACAATATTCTCCCTGCTCGCTACCTCCGGAAGGACGCCGATGGCGACCTGATTGAGTCCCAGGACGATCTCTTCGAACGCGTCGCGAAAAACGTCGCACTGGCGGAGGCCGTCTTCGAGGCTCGCAAGGATGACACCGAGATCACGGTCACCCCCGACCAGCTCAAACCCGACCATCCCCGCCGGGACGAGCTCGCCGAGGAGGTCTTTGGGAAAGGGACGTCCGTCGACGACGACGCCGAGACGACGCTGACGCGGTACAACGTCAACAAGTTCGCCTACGAGACGATCGTCCCCGAGCTTCCCGTGGAGGTCCGCGAACACGTCGAGTCCGTCGCCACGGAGTACCAGGACATGATGGAGCACCTCTCCTTCATGCCGAACTCGCCGACACTGATGAACGCCGGCGACGAACTCCAGCAGCTGTCGGCCTGCTTCGTCGACTCCCCCGAGGACGATATCGACGACATCCACCAGACCGCAAAGGAGGCCGCACAGGTGTTCCAGAGCGGCGGTGGCATGGGCTATGCCTTCTGGAAGCTGCGCCCGTACGGCGACGCCGTCGGCTCGACCGGCGGGATCGCCTCCGGTCCGATCACGTTTATGCGGACCTACGACCAGATGTGTGAGACCATCGCCCAGGGCGGTGCTCGGCGCGGTGCTCAGATGGGCGTCATGCGGGTCTCCCATCCGGATGTCATCCAGTTCATCCACGCGAAGAACAAGGACGTCTCGCTCGCGGAGACGCTGCGGCTGAACGACCCCGACGACTTCACCCACAACTCCTTCGAGGACGCCCTCGAAGAGGCCCGCGAGTTGATTGACGAGGACGGGAAGGTCCCCGAACATCTCCGCAACGCCGTCGAAGGCCATCTGTCGAATTTCAATATCTCCGTCGGGATCACCGACGACTTCATGGACGCGCTGGAGGAGGGCGGGGAGTTCACCTTCACTAACCCCCGGACGGGCGAACCCCACGTCACGACCGAGGAAACCAAGGAGCTGTACGACATGTTCGGCCTCGGCGAGTACGTGGAGGTCGGCGAGGAACTGTCGGTGCCCGCTGCGGAGCTCTGGGACCACATCATCCAGGGCGCACACGAGAACGGCGAACCCGGCGTCGTCTACCTCGAACGCGCAAACGAGGAACATTCGTTCGATGTGGATAAAAATCCAGACCACCGAATGCTTGCAACAAATCCCTGCGGCGAGCAGCCGCTGGAGGAGTACGAGGCCTGCAACCTCGGACACATCAACCTCTCGACGCTCGTCGACGAGGATGCACCCGACTGGCGAGTCTGGTCGGCGGCTCACGCCGACGAGTACGACTCGACGGACGAGGCCGTCGAGGCGTTCCTGGAGGGGGCCGTCGACTGGGACGCGTTCGATCACCGCATCGAGATGGGGACCCGGTTCCTCGAAGACGTCGTCACGATGTCCGACTTCCCCGTCCCGGAGATCGAGCAGAAGGTCCGAGAGATGCGCAAGATCGGACTGGGAATCATGGGCCTGGCACAGCTGTACGTCCAGCTGGGCGTCCAGTACGGCACCGAACCGGCGAACGAGATCGCCAACCGGCTGATGGTCCACATCAACCACGAATCGAAGTGGGCCTCACACGAACTCGCCGAAGAGCGCGGCACGTTCGACGAGTGGGAGAAATCGAAGTACGCCGATCCTACCGAATACGCCGACTGGTTCGAGCACCACACCGGTCTCGATCCCGCGGAGTGGGAAGACGGATTCCCGATCCGTAACCACAACACGACGACCATCGCCCCGACGGGGACGACTTCGATGGTCGGCAACACCACTGGCGGCTGTGAGCCCATCTACAACGTCGCCTACTACAAGAACGTCTCCGACGACGTGCAGGGCGATGAGATGCTCGTGGAGTTCGACGATTACTTCCTCCGGACGCTGGAGGAGAACGACCTCGACGTCGAGGCCGTCAAGAAGGAGGCCCAAGAGCAGATGGCCGCAAACGAGTTCGACGGCATCGACGGTCTCACGACGGTACCCGACGCCATCGGCGAGTTGTTCGTCACCACTGGCGACCTGGACCCCAAACAGCACGCTTCGATCCAGTGTGCGCTCCAAGACGGCGTGGACTCGGCGATTTCCAAGACCGTCAACGCGCCCAACGACTCGACCATCGAGGACGCCAAGGAGGCCTTCGAGTACATCTACGAGCACGGCGGCAAGGGCGTCACCTACTACCGCGACGGCACCCGCTCCAAGCAGGTGCTGACCACGCGCGCCCAGAACGCCGAATTCGCCGACATGGACGAGGGTGAGATCGTCGCGCGGATCGAGGAGGTCTTCGACGGCATCGAGGGCTTCCTCGAGAGCGAGGAGGTCCAGGCGGCGCTGGACGAGTCCATCGCGGAGATCCTCGATGTCGCTGACGGCGATGTGGACGAGTACGCGCAGAAGCGCTCGCGGCCGGACGTGCTCCACGGCGTCACCCAGCGGATCGACACCGGCTACGGGAAGCTGTACGTCAACATCAACGAGGACGAGAATGGCCGACCGTTCGAACTGTTCGCCAACATCGGCAACTCGGGCGGCTTCACCGCCTCGTTCACCGAAGCGCTCGCCAAGACGATCTCGACGGCACTACGCAGCGGCGTCGATCCCGACGAGATCGCCGACGAACTCCAGGGCATCCGCTCGCCGAAGGTCGCCTGGGACAAAGGCGAGCAGATCCAATCGATCCCGGACGCCATCGGCACCGCGATGCGCCGGTATCTCGACGACGATATCGAGCGCGCCTATCCCCAGCAGCAGAACCTCACCGAACTCGAGGACGAGGTCGAAGAGGGCGAGGCCGAAGTGCCTACCGAATCCCGCTCGACTGACGGCGGGGCGGCGGCCGCCCAGGAGACGACCACCGGCGATCAGCAGGAACTGATCGACAAGGGCGAAAGCCCCGAGTGTCCCGAGTGTGGGTCGATGTCACTGTACTACTCCGAGGGCTGCAAGACCTGCGAGAACTGCGGCTGGAGCGAGTGCTGACACTCCCTAGCTGATTTCCCGGAAAGCACCGCTTCGAGCACAACGATCAAATCCGCTCCTGCGGAACGCGGATGTATGACCGATTCGGGCGGGCGGCCGTGTCCGCAGTGTGACCGGCCGATGTATCGTCGCCACTGCAAGTACGTCTGTCCGGCACACGGCGTCGTCTTCGACTGTGCGGATACGTTCTACTGATCGACTGTCGGCCCCTCAAATATGCCACGCTGGCGGAGGCGCCGATAGGCGGGCCCACTCACGAGCACCACTCCAAGCAGCGTCGCCGCCAGCAGCAGCGACAGCGTCGATCCGGCGCGTTCGAGCGCGAACGTCCGCATCGACGCGCCGGCCAGCACGGTCGCGACCACCCACGGCGTCTCGCCGAGGAGCGTCCCGAGCGCGTAGCGTCCGACGGGCACCCCTGTCAGCCCGGCCGCGTAGGAGACGCCGTCGGCGGGCAGGGGCAGCAGGCGCGCGGCGATCAGTCCGCGGAAATCGCCCGTCACGTCGACTGCCGAGCGGCCGAGGGCGTGCAGCCGCGCGAGCGGCCCCCGTTCTCGCGGTGCGTACCGGGCGAGCAGGTACGGCGGTAGACAGGTGTAGACAGCCCCGGCCAGGCCGACCGGGATCCCCACTGCTGGCCCGTAGACGAACCCGACGAGCAGCGATAGCGCCGAGATGGGCCACAGCACCAGCGAGCGGACGCCGTACAACACGACCAGCGCGAGCGCGAACAGCCCCGGCCGTTCGGCAAGTGCCAGCAGCGACCCGAGCGCCCGTTCGGGCGTGACCACGAGCATGCCGAGGGCGCCGGTCGCCGCCAGCGCCAGCCCGCCCGCGAGTTGGATCCGCACCTGCCGGTCCATTACCTGACGGTGTGCCGGCCACCGAAATACGCCTTGTGGTCGTGTCTTTCTTGCGCACGCCGGCCGTTGGGCCGGTGTGGACAGCGATCCCGTGGAACTCGGCGTGACGCTGCTCGCCCACCTCGAAGACGAGTCGCTGTCGGTCGCCGAGGCGATCGACCGCCTCGAAACCATCACGACCGACCCCTATCTCACCCGGGAGATCCTCGACACGGCCGAGCTACGCGGGGTCATCGAGCGCGAGGACGGGCTAATCCGCACGCGGTCCGGTTCGTTCGTCCGCTTCGAGAGCCAGGTCGTCTCACGGGAGGGTGACTTCGAGTGTCGTCGCTGTGGCTCGTCGCTGTCGACCGGCTATTTCATCCAGTTCGAGACCGGCGAGCTCGGCCCCTTTGGCTCCTCGTGTATCCGGAAGGTCACTGGCCGTGAGGATTGATACGGTCAGTCTGACAGCCGGTAGACGAGTTGCTCGCCGGTGTCGAGTCCGTTCCGCAGCGCCGCGTGGAGCCGTGCCTCGCCGGGGATCCAGTCGCCGACGAAGTACAGGTCGTGCTCTTCGGCCGCGGAATCCAGCGGTCCCTGCCTGACGGCGTCGTCCGGCAGGGCGTATCGCCACCCCTGGTGGTCGGTCCAGTCGGGCTCTCGGAGTCGGTCATCGTCCAGCAGGTCCGCGGTGAGATCGATCAGTTCGGCGACGTTGGTCTCGGCGTCGCGTTCGAAGTGTCGCGCCGACCAGTCCTGGCCGGCCTGGACGACCAGTAGCGACTCGCCGTCGGGGACGTGGCCCGGCTTGCACTCCTCGCGGGCGACCCAGCCGATCTCGTGTTCGTCGTCGGTGTTGATGACCGCGTAGTAGGGCCGATCCTGCTCGAACGGGTAATGCAGGATGGCCGTCCAGACGCTCCGGTAGGGGACGGCGTCGATCGCCTCAGAGAGGTCCTCGCGCAGGGGATCGTCCCAGTCGGCCGTCCGCAGGAGTTCGGCCGTCTGTGGGGCCGGCGGGTTGACGACGAGTACGTCGAATGGCCCCCACGACGTCCCGTCGGTGTCGGTGAGCCGCCACCGCTCGCTCTCACGGTGGATTGTTTCGACACGGGTGTTCCGGTGGATTGTCGCGTCGGTTCGTCCGAGCAGCCGCTTTGCGATCTGGGTCAGACCCGCCTCGTAGCTCCACTTGTGGCCGTCGCTATCCCTCCCGGGCCCGATCTCGCCGTCGGCCTCGTAGGCGTAAATCGGGCCCTGCGTGTCGACTAACCCGTCCGCGTCGATGGTCTCGGTGAGCAGCTCGGTTACCCGGGGATCGTCGTCTTTGAGGTAGTTCGCGCCGTAATCGTAGGAGACCGGACCCTGCCGACGGGTGGCTGCCCGACCGCAGAGGCCGCCTGACTTTTCGAGCACCGTCACTTCGGCGTCCTCGATCGCCCGGTCGATCACGTACGTCGCGGCCGCGGCCGCCGCGCCGGCGCCGACGACTCCGATCGTTGTCATAGCCACGTTTAGGATCGGATCCTCAAAACTGCCAGCTTTGGACGCTTCGCTGTCCGGAAGTGAACGAACGATCATACGAGATAGCTCGAAACGTTCAACACTGAGACCACGAATCCGTGGATATGGCTCACAGATTCAGCATGGACCGCCGCGCGTATCTCAAGACGGTCGGGGCGGTCGGTGTCTCGGCTACGATCGCGGGCTGTTCGGGCGGCAACGACGACACGATCGTACCCGGGACCAACGCGGCGTTCGCGCCGTTCGAATACGAGGAGGACGGGGAGATCGTCGGTTTCGATATCGACCTGGCCGAGGAGGCGATCGACCGAGCCGGCTACGAGGTCGGCGACTGGTCGGATCTCAAGTTCAGCTCGCTCATCCCCTCGCTGAACAACAACGACATCGATCTCATCGCGGCGGGAATGACGATCAACCCGGACCGAAAAGAACAGATCGCGTTCACCGATCCGTACTGGGAATCGAATCAGTCGGTGCTCGTCCAGTCGGACGGTGACTTCCAGCCGGAGGGCGAAAGCGACCTCGACGGGGCCCGCGTGGGCGCGCAGAAGGGGACGACCGGCGAAAGCGAGACCGAGCGGCTCCGCAACGAGGGCGTGATCGCCGAAGACGCACTCAAGCGGTACAACAACTACGTGCTGGCTGTCGAAGACCTCGAAGCCGGTAACGTCGACGCAGTCGTGGTCGACCAGCCCGTCGCGAACAACTTCGCCGCCGGACGGGACGTCTCGGTCGCGTTCGTCATCGAGACGGGCGAACAGTTCGGCATGGGGATGCGTCAGGACGACGACCGGATCGGTGACATCAACGACGCGCTCGCCGAAATACGCGATGACGGCACGTACGACGACCTCGTCGCCGAGTGGTTCGAATAAGACCGATGATCGACACCGCGCTGCAGGCCGCGACTCCGATCGACACTGTGCTGCAGGCCGCGACTCCGATCGACACCGCGCTGCAGACCGGCGACTGGGCGTTCGTCGCCGCCAACTGGGAGTACCTGCTGGCGGGGACGGTCGTGACGGTCCTGCTGACGATCACGAGCCTCTCGCTGGGTTTCCTGGCCGGGTTTCCTGCCGGCGCGATCGAAGTATACGGTTCCGGTCGGCTCAGCGGCGCCGTCAGCACGTTCGGCGTGTTGCTCCGGGGTACGCCCATCGTCGTGCTTGTCGTGTTGATTCATTTCGGCCTGCCCCTGCCCCGATTCGGATCGGTCCCCTGGCTGGATATCGATCTCACGGCGTTTCTCTCGGCGACGCTGGCGCTCGGGCTCCGAAGCGGGGCCTACCAGAGCCAGGTGTTCCGCGGTGCGATCCAGTCGATCGACGACGGGCAGATCGAGGCCGCCCGCTCGGTCGGGTTGAGCACGCGCCAGGCGATCCGCCACGTCGTCTTCCCGCAGGCGCTGCGACGCTCGCTGCCGGGCTTTCAAAACGAGTTCACGATCGTTCTCAAGGACACCAGTATCGCCTTCGCGATCGGGCTGGCGGAACTGCTGACTCGCGCCGAGAACCTCTACTTGCAACCCGGTCATGGAACGGCCGTGATGGAGGTTATCCTCGCGATCACGGCGATCTACTTCGTGTTGACCTTTGTGACTAACCGGTCGTTAGAGGCCGTCCATCGACGCTATTCGATCCCCGGTGGTACAGAATGAGTCTGCTACGCTTCGAGGATGTCTCGAAATCCTACGGCGACGAGGAGGTACTGCACGACGTCACCTTCGAGCTAGATGCCGGCGACGTCGAAGTGATCGTCGGCCCGAGCGGGTCGGGCAAGTCGACGCTGTTGCGGTGTGTCAACCGACTCACCGAGATCGACGGCGGCGCGATCTACCTCGACGGTGCGGACGTCCACGCGATGGACGAGAACGCGCTGCGCCGGCGTGTCGGCATGGTCTTTCAGGACTTCAACCTCTTCGCCCATCGGACCGCCCGCGGGAACGTCACGCTCGGGCTGACCGAAGTATTGGGGCTGTCCGAACGGGAGGCCGCCGAGCGCGCCGACCAGTACCTCCAGCGAGTCGGCGTGGCAGATCAGGCCGATTCGTACCCGGCGGAGCTGTCGGGCGGGCAGAAACAGCGCGTCGGGATCGCCCGCGCGCTGGCGATGGATCCCGACCTCATGCTGTTCGACGAACCGACCAGCGCGCTTGATCCCGAACTCGTCGGCGAGGTGCTGGGCGTCATGCGCGACCTCGCCGACGACGGCATGACGATGCTGGCGGTGACCCACGAGATGGGCTTCGCCCGCTCGGTCGCCTCCCGGCTGACGTTCCTCGAGAACGGCCGGATCGTCGAGCGCGGGTCGCCAGAACGGCTCTTCGAACAGCCCGACCACGACCGCACCCGCGAGTTCCTCGGGGAACTGACCGATCTTCACCGATGAGCGTCGACGAGACTGAACCGGCCGCGGTCGGCGAGCTCCCTGGGCGGCGACGTGTTGCTGTGCTCGCGGTCGGGGTCGTCTTCTGGGCGTGGCTGCTGGCGCGCTGGGCGTCTCACAACGCGGTACTGGACCGACTGTTCAACGCGCTGGGCGCCCCGGGTCTGATCCGCTCGGAGGTGCCCGTCAGGAATCGCGAGCCCTGGCTCTCGCCCGAACCGTTCGCGTCGGCTGCCGACGGCGTCGCGTCGCTGGGCCTGCCGGAGGTCGCCACCGGCTGGCTCGTCTGGCTGCTCGATATCGTCGCGTTCGCCATCGAGAGCGCGCCCGCGCTGGCCGAAGGGGCGTACGTAACGGTGTATCTCACCGTCGCGTCGATGCTGCTCGGGCTGGCCATCGCGATCCCGCTGTCGGTCGCGCGCGTCTACGGCGGGGCCGTACTCAGCCGTCTCTCGCTGGCGTACACGGAGTTAATCCGCGGAACGCCGCTGCTCGCACAGCTGTTCCTGCTGTACTACGGACTGCCGCTCGCGGGCGCGATCGACAGCGTCGACCTCGTCGGGAGCGGATCGATCCCGGGCGCGGCGGTCTTCGTCGCAATCGTCGGGTTCACGATCAACTCCTCGGCCTATCAGTCGGAGTACATCCGGTCGGCTCTGCAGTCCGTCGACGAGGATCAGCTTGTCGCCGCCCGATCGGTCGGCCTCTCGAAGTGGGCGGGGATCCGCCACGTCGTCCTGCCCCAGGGGCTGCGCTACGCCATCCCCGGCTGGACCAACGAGTTCGTCTACCTCATCAAGTACTCCTCGCTGGCCGCGTTCATCACCGTGTTGGACCTGTTCGGTCGGGCGGACGTCATCGCCTCGGACACGTTCCGAACGACCGAGATCTACGTGATCGTCGCGGTGTTCTACCTCGCGCTCGTGTTGACGACCGCGCTGGCGATGGAGCGCGTTGCGACGGCCGTCTCGATCCCCGGTGTCGGCCAGCACGACGGTGACCGGTGATCGGGACTGTTGAGGTACTGTAATTCTGGACGGTGCCGGTTCGCGGCTGGGCCGCCCAAATGTGTCGGATTTATGATACCGTGTCGAAAACGAGGGTGTGTTTCCGCGATACGTCTCGCCGTGGAGCCGCTCGTGGCGGCTACTCGTCGCCGTTGACCTCGCTGGCCAGATCTCCGAAGGCTGCGACGCGCTCAGCGTGGGCGTTGTGCTGGTGGATCGACTCGTCGTTCGACTGTTCCATGCGGACGATTGCGTCGTCGCCCAGGTCGGGGTACGCTTCGACGACACCCTCAGCCATCGATCGGACGCAGTCCTCGACGAACTTGGCGTCGCTGTGGGACTGGTAGGTCATGTGGTCCTCGTCGGGGCGTTTGGCCAGGTTGTAGATCCGGGCGCTCATCGACTCGCGGGCGATCTCGATGAGCTCGTTGAGATCGACCGGGGGGTCACCGTCGGTCTCGACGGTCAGCGTCGCGTGCCCACGTTGGGAGTGTCCCGGCTGTGGGACCGTCTCCAGAAACTCGTCGATGACCTCCGCCTCGACGTCGAGGTCGTTCAGCGTCTGTCTGGCCCGCGCGACGGACATCCCCTGACTGCAGGGGCAGACCGTCATGCCCGTGACTTCGGCACCGATCTCCTCTCTGGTACCGTCTTCGGTTGCGGTCGCCGACGCGATGATGTCGGCAGTCGACTGCGTCGGTTTCTCGCTTACAGGTGTCTCCTCGCGCGTGACGTATTCCGCCTCCATCTTCACCTCGGCCTGTTCGGTGTAGTCGTGTTTCTCCAGCAGACGTTCGGCGGCCTCGCCACAGACGTTCTCGACGCGGTAGACTTCTTCGGCGACGGCGGCTTCCAGCGTCTCGTCGATGACCTCCATGTTTCGGGACATGTCCGCGCCCTTCCGCCAGGACGGCAGGTCCACGAAGACCTCGAACTCGGCCATCAGGACGATCGGTCGCTTGTCCTCGCGACCGAGCTTGACGAGTTTCTCGACGCCGGTGACGCCGACCCGATTCAACCCCACGGTAACGTCCGGACTGGTCGCCTGGACGTCCGGCAACTGCTCGCTCATTCGGCCCGTCCTATGGGCGAACCGACGTTAGGGCTTTCGGAAGCGACACTCTCTCACTCGATCACTTCGTCGGGAAGCGGCGGGCTCGGGTTCAACTCGCGGAACATCGCAGCGAACGCGTCGTCGTTGAACTCCGAGAGCGTCTCGTCGAGGTGCTCGCGGACCGCCTCCCGTCGCTCCGTGAGTTCGGCGTACTCCTCGCTTTCCGCTAACGTGGACTGGCTCTTGTTGGCCTGCAGCGTCGCGAGCTTGCTCGTCAGCGAGTAGAACTGCTGGAACTGCTCGTCGTATTTGGCACACGTGAGCAACCGCCTGACGGTCTCGAACAGTTCCGATCGCGAGACTGGCTTGGTCAGATAGTCGTCGAAGGGCATCTCGATGATGTCGAAATCCGGATCGACGGCCGTCACCATCGCGACCCGTGTCTCGATTCCGTCCGAGCGCAGGGTCCGGAGCACTTCGTCGCCGGACATCTCCGGCATCCGCCGGTCCAGCAACACGACGTCGATCGTCTCGTCGATCGCGTCCAGTGCCTTCTGGCCGCTGTAAGCCGTCCGCACAGTGTACTGCTCGCGCAGCTGTGCGGCGTAGGCGTCAGCGACGTCCGGTTCGTCGTCCACGACGAGGACCGTCTGCGTGTCACCGGATGACATGCGATACGTGAGAGACGTTCACCGACGACCAAAAGGGTTCTGGCCATGAGTTAGCGAACCGACACGATACCCGTTGCCGTCGGGCGGTTGTTCTGCCCGTGGCGGAGCCGACGTGTTCCCGCACCGCCACTGTTATGCCGCCCGGACTGCCAGTGACGCCCATGAGTTCGGATCTGACTGCGACGCTGCACACGAGCGAGGGCGATATCGAGGTACAGCTGTTCGAGGAACGAGCGCCCCGGACAGTCGAGAACTTTGTCGGTCTGGCCGAGGGCGCCAACGACTACGAGAACACGGAGATTGCGCCCGGCACCGGCGCGTGGGAGGATCCCGACACCGGCGAAAAGCGGATCGATCCCCTCTACGACGGGGTGGAGTTCCATCGCGTGATCGAGGGCTTCATGGTCCAGGTCGGCGACCCGCTGGGCAACGGCCGCGGCGGTCCCGGCTACACTTTCGACGACGAGTTCCACGAGGAACTGCGCCACGACGGCCCCGGGGTCCTCTCGATGGCCAACCGCGGCCCGAACACCAACGGCTCGCAGTTCTTCATCACACTCGCGGCCCAGCCCCATCTCGACGACAAGCACCCGGTCTTCGGCGAAGTGATCGACGGGATGGATGTCGTCGAGGCCATCGGCTCGGCGGATACCGATGCGAACGACCAGCCGACCTCATCGATCTCCCTCGAAAGCGTCGAGATCCATCGGGAGTAGCCCGATCACGGATCGGTCACAGCTGCTATCCAAACCGTTTATACTGGACGGGGGGCAACGACGCTACATGGCGAAAGAGCAGACAGAGGTTCGCGAACTCGACGAGGGTAGCTACGTGATGATGGACGAGACGCCGTGCAAGATCACCGGTTACAGCACGGCCAAGCCGGGCAAACACGGCAGCGCCAAGGCTCGAATCGAGGGCAAGGGCGTCTTCGACGGCAAGAAGCGATCGCTCTCCCAGCCGGTCGACGCGAAGGTGTGGGTCCCGATCATCGAGCGCAAGCAGGGTCAGGTCGTCAACGTCGAAAGTGACGAACTGCAGGTTATGGACCTCGAGACTTACGAGACGTTCGTGATGGTCAGTCCCGACGAGGCCGATCTGAGTCCCGACGACGAGATCGAGTTCCTCGAGTACGAGGGCCAGCGCAAGATCGTCTGAATGTCGGGGTTCCCGGGTGCGCACGCGGATCGAGCGACCGCCGAGTACGTCGTCGTCGGTGCACCGCTCGACCGCTCGACGACCTACCAGCCCGGAACGCGGTTCGGCCCGCGGCGCATCCGTGCCGTCGCTGAATCCTTCGAGGATTACGACCACCACACCGACAGTCGCTTCACTGACCTCGCTGTCCACGACCACGGCGACGTCCGGCCTGGCGGGGATGTCGGGGAATATCTGACCTATCTCGAAGGGGTGCTCGGCGATGCTGACCGAGACGGTGCGATTCCCCTATTGCTCGGCGGCGAGCACACCGTCACCGTCGCGGCCGTCCGGGCGCTGGATCCGGACGTGTTCGTCTGTCTGGACGCTCATCTCGACCTCCGCGAGGAGTTCGGTGGCGATCCGTACAGCCACTCGACGGTCACCAACCACGCGCTGGATGTCGCCGATCGGGCCGTGATTCTCGGCGCGCGTGCCGGCAGCGAACGCGAGTGGGACCGAGCGGCCGAGGCCGACGTGACGGTCGTGCCCCCGGCCGAGGTCCCTGACTGGAAACCGCAACTGGACGGACAGGCGTACCTGAGCGTCGACATCGACGCGGCCGACCCCGGGTTCGCACCGGGCACGGGGACGCTCGAACCGTTTGGACTCGATCCGGCCACGATGCGGCGGGTCGTTCGGGCGGTCGCTCCTCACGCTGTCGGTGCCGACGTGGTCGAAGTGAACGACCAGGACGACGACCAGGCCGCCGTCCTCGGAGCGAAACTCGCTCGCGGGTTCGTCTTCGCGCACGCGGATGCGACGGCGGATCGGTAACCCTCAGCATACGGTCGACTGCCCCCTGTATCGCTCCTCGGTGTCAGGCACCCATAGTTTTGGTCCGTGCCCGTTTGTTACCGATATGGATCGACTCGCGTCGTGTTATTTCTGCGGGGACGCTGTCGACGCACAACTCCAGGAGTACTCGCTCGTCACGTCAGACCGCATCGAGACCGGACGAACAGTCGTCCTGTGTCCGTCGTGTCGCCAGAAGTTGACCACCGTCGTCGAGGACGTGCTGGCTGCCGCCATCGACGGCGGATCGGCGACCGACGGCCCCTCGGTCGACCTCGACGACGACCCGCTGGAGACGCTCGAGCAACCAACAGACGAGGACCACATGACCGCGACTGATGTCGAACCGATCAACGGCGACGGTGATACGCCCTCGGACGATCGAGCTGCGGACGCTGCCGCGATGGGGGATCGAGAAACGACCGATGGCGCAACTGTGACCGGGGACGAGGCCACGTCCGACAGCACTGACGAGCAGGCTGGCAATTCCCAGGACGACGCTAGCTTCGAGCGTGCCGAGTACAACAAGGTCGTGAAACTCCTGCAGAACCGCGAGTTTCCCGTCGAGATCGAGGAGATCACTGTCGTCGCTCGGAGCGCCTACGGGATCGATCGGAATACGACACATGCGATCCTGGACGCCCTGATCGACCGCGGCGTGCTCGAAGACCGCGGCGACGAACTCGTCCGGGCGTGATCGCAACCACTACACTACAGGACGCTGAACGAGGACTATGCGCTGTGGTGAACTCGCCGAACGGCTGGACGAACGACTGGCAGTCGAGGAGTACGCTGACGTCGACGCGAGCGCCAACGGGCTCCAGGTCGGTCCGGCCGATCGGGAGGTCGCCCGGGTCGCCGTCACCGTCGATGCCGCCGTCTCGACGATCGAGCAGGCCGTCGACGCCCAGGCCGACCTCGTGATCGCCCATCACGGCATCTCCTGGGGCGGGATCGACCGCGTGACGGGGACGGCTTACCGGCGACTCGCACCGCTCATCGAGGACGGTCTGGCGCTGTATGCGGCCCATCTCCCGCTGGACGGCCACCAGACGCTCGGCAACGCGGCCGGGTTGGCCGACCTCCTGGAGCTGACCGACACCGAGCCGTTCGGCGAACTCGGCCCGGTCCACGTCGGCCAGCGCGGGACCGCTCCGGACGCCTACAGCGTCGACGCACTGCACGACTTGCTTGCGGGTGAACTCGTCCACGGCGGCGAAGGCGTACAGGTGCTGGAGTTCGGACCGGATCGGATCGAGGACATCGCGATCGTCACTGGCAGCGGCGTCGACTGGCTGGAGGAAGCCGCCGAGAGCGGTGCTGACGCCTTCATTACCGGTGAAGGCAAGCAGAAAGCCTACCATCTCGCGAAAGAACACGGGATTCACGCCTTCTTCGCCGGCCACTACGCGACCGAGACCTTCGGGGTCAAGGCCCTGCAGGATCGCCTCGAGGAGTGGGGGCTGAAGACGACGTTCATCCATGAACCGACCGGGCTCTAGTCGAATACTCTTTACTTGCGGCCGTCCTGGCCTGTCGTATGTCCGAGGGAGCCAGTTTCAGCCAGCAACTCGAATCGCACACCGATGCCTACCTGGACAGCTTCCAGGCAGGTATCGAGCTCCTGCCCGAACTACTCGAGCAGTACGCCGCCGGAGAAGACTACAGCGAGACCATCGAGTCGATCGAGGACTTCGAAAGTGACTGTGACGACCGCAATCTCGCGATCGTCGCGTTGATCACAAACGCCGACCCCATCGACATGGGCAAACTCAACACGCGCATCAACTACAATCAGTCCGCCCTCGTCGAGTTCTACCGGACGATCGACGTCGTCGTGAACATCACCGAGCGGATCGCTCACGAGATCGATATGATGCGACCGGCACACGACAACGCGTGTTTCGAGGGGCTCCAGCGGATGGCCGCCGAGGTCGCGGACACGACGGAGTTGCTCGAGGCGGTCATCGAGCGGTTCGTCCGCGATCTCGGCACCTACGAGGCTTCGGACTCCCTCACCGAGGAGATTCAGGCGATCAGAGATATGGAGAGCCGGTGTGACGAGATCCGAAACGACGTGATCGCGACGGCCTTCGCGGACGATTCGATCGAACAACCGCTGATGTACCGCGAGTTGGCCATCCTCTTTGACGATCTGGCCAACCAGATGGAAGACATCACCGAAGAGATCATCATCGTCGCCAGTAACGCGCCCGGTATCGTCGCCGAGGACGGTCCCGATATAAACTGACTCGCACGGGAGCGTCGGCTCGCTCGCCGTCGTGAGACGATGTCCTTAAATGACCGACCGCAGTATAAACGCTCAATGACGACACTGTACGATGTCCCCGCGGAGGACCTCATCGAGGCCGTCGCGGACCGACTCGCCGACGACGGCGACGTCGAGGCACCCGACTGGATCGAGTTCACGACCACCGGCGTCGACCGCGAGCTCCCGCCCGAGCAGGACGACTTCTGGTCGCGCCGTACAGCCAGCCTGCTGCGAAAGGTCGCCGTCGACGGCCCCGTCGGTGTCGGATCGCTCGCCACCGCCTACGGCAACACGAAGGGCGGTTCCAACCGCTATCAGGTCCGGCCCCCGAGCCAGAGCGACGGCTCGCGAAAGATCATCCGCACCGGGCTCCAGCAGCTTGAGGACGCCGGCTACGTCGAAACGAAAGGCAACGACGGCCGTGTGGTCACCGCCGAGGGACGACAGCTGCTCGATTCGATCGCCGACGACGTGCTCGAGGAGATCGACCGACCCGAACTCGAACGCTACGCCTAATCGCCTGGCAGCCACTTTCTCGACTGCAATCCAAAGACATAGATAGACACGCACGAACTACTGTCCAGTGATGGCGGATCACAACTTCCTCGAATCGGACTGGGACTACATTCTCGTACTGGACGCCTGCCGGTACGACGTCTTCAGCGAGGTCTACGAGGACTATCTCGAGGGCGATCTCGAAAAGCGAACGAGTATCGGCTCCTCGACCCCCGAATGGGCCTCGAAGACGTTCACCGGCGAGCACGACCTCGCGTACTTTTCCGGGAACCCCTTCATCAACGATCTGGGGATCCCGCTCAACGAACTCAAGTGGGGTGCCAGTTCCGGCTACGAGTGGACGGCAACCGAGCATATCAGCAATATCATCGACGTCTGGCAGTCCGGCTGGGACGACGACCTGGAGACAGTCCCGCCGGACAGCCTCAACGAGGCCTTCTACGCCAATCAGGACGCCGTCGAAGCCGCCGAGCGCACGGTCATCCACTACATGCAACCCCACGCGCCGTACCTCTCGCGTGGCACGGGCCAGAAACTCAAGCAGATTCAGAAGGGGATCAAACGCCAGGGTGCCCAGCAGTCTCAGTCCGAGGACGAGGACGGCGTGCTCTCGTCGGTTGTCGGGACGGTCCGCCCGAAGGTCGAGAGCGTGCTCGACGACAGCGAATTCGCCCAGAAGATGGGACTGTGGCTGGAACTCGGTCCGCGTGCGGTGATGAAAGACGGGACGCGCGGCGCGGCGATGAATCTCTACGAGGAGAACCTCCGGATCGCGATGGAGTCGGTCGTCGATCTCGTCGAGGACCTTGATGGAGACGTCGTCGTCACGGCCGACCACGGCGAAGCGTTCGGCGAGGAAGGCGTCTGGGAACACCACATCGAGACGCACATCCCGGCGCTCGTCGAGGTCCCCTGGCTCGAAGTCGAGGGCGTCAAGTAGTCCGGCTCGCCCCCTCAAATTCCCGCTGATCCGCTGTTTTCACCGTTCGATCGCATCGCGACCTGGACGGTGACGTTTATACCGTTCCCCGGCCGACAGTGCGGTATGGTCTGGCGACCGAGGGCACGGACGACCGTCTGGCTGGTGACGGTCGTCGCGGCCCTCTCGTTTGCGGTCGGGGTCATCAATATCGCTTCCCAGGAACTCGTCTTGCTGGGTGTCTACGTCCCGGAATCGGTCCAGCGTCTCGCCGGATTCACCGGCGCGCTGACCGGTTTTCTCATGCTGGTCAGCGCCTATGGCCTCCGGAAACGCCTGCGTGCGGCCTGGTACTCGACGCTGATTTTGTTGCCGGTCACCGCGCTGCAGGGATTCGTCCAGGCTGGCGTGCTCACGTTGCCGCTGGTCGGCGTCCCGGTGCCGACCTCAACGCCGCTGATCGCCCTCTCGCTGGTGTCGATCCCGCTGGTTGCGGTCAGCCGGGACCAGTATACGAACTCGTGGTCGCTCTCGACGGCTCAGATGGCGGCGCTGGCGGCGCTGGTCGGCGCACAGATCTACGGCACCGTCGGGACCTACGCACTGCGCGAGCACTTCCCGGCCGTGAACACGGCGCTGGACGCGTTCTATTTCACGCTCGTGACGGCCTCGACGGTCGGCTACGGCGACATCACGGCCGCCACGCAGATCGGACAACTGTTCAGCATGTCCGTGCTCGTGCTCGGCGTCGCCAGCTTCGGCGCCGCCGCCGGGACGCTGCTTGGCCCGGCGCTCGAAGCCCGGTTCGCCGCCGCGCTCGGCCAGGTTTCGGAGGCCCAACTCAATATGCTCGACAATCACATCATCGTCATGGGGTACGGCGAACTGACTGAACCGATTCTCGAAGAACTGACGACGGCCGATAGCTCCTACATTGTCGTTACACCGGACACGGACCGGGCGTCGTCGCTACGGAGTCGCGACGTGACCGTCCTGACGGGCGATCCGAGCGACGAACAGCCGCTGCTCGACGCCGGGATCGAACGCGCGGCGGGCGCGCTGGCCGCGACCAACAACGACGCCGAGGACGCGCTGGCGATTCTGACTGCCCGAGAGCTCAACCCTGACATCCGGATCGTCGCGGCGGCCACCGACCGACAGAACATCGACAAACTCCGGCGCGCCGGCGCTGATACCGTCATCAGCCCGGCTCTCATCGGCGGACACTTGCTCGTACAGTCGGCGCTGGGTCGGGCCGAAGTCGAGTCGGTCGCCGATCGGATCCTCGGGACCTCGGGTTCGGACGTCGAAGAGATCGCCGAGGACGAATCTTCGTCCGACGCTGACGGCGAGTCACGGCCTGATACCGACGGTGAGTCACGGTCCGACGCTGACGGCGAGTCACGGTCCGACACTGACGGCAAGTCACGGTCCGACACCAACGGCGATCAGTAGTTTCGGTCGAGGATCGCGATGTCCGATTCGAGGTCCCCGAGGCGCTCGTACGTCGGCGGCGAGAGGAACCGCGAGGCGGTGCTCCGGTCCCGGCTCGATCCCAGCACGATCAGGTCGAACTGAGCGGCGTTTTCTTCCAGGAACGAGGCGATATCGGCGCGAGCGACTCGCGTCTCGACGCGGCCGTCCGCGGTTTCGGCGAGGTTCGCGAGCATCTCCTCGGCGTCGCGACGCTCGCGTTCGGCGTCGATACAGTGGCACACGCTGACTGTGCCGCCGGTCAGTCGCGTCGCGAAGTCGATCATGGCATGAGAGACGTCGCTGGCCTGTCGCACCGGCACCAGGACCCGCGACCATCGGGCCCGCCCGTCGTAGGACTGGTGGACGAGCACGTCGATGTCGCCCCGGAACAGTTCGCGGATATGCGGGGCGGGGCCATCGTTCCCGGTCCGATAGGGGACCGTTATCAGATCACAGCCGGTCTCTTTGGCCGTCCTGGCGATCGTCCGGGCACGGGATCCGCTGCCGGCCGCGACGACGACCTCACAGGGGACGCCGACGACCGTCTCGATGCGTTCGGCACGGGCTTCCAGTGCAGTCGCCGACGACGCCACGGCCCGATCTCTGGCACGGTCCCGGATCGCTCGTTCGTCGTAGGCGTCCCAGTCCTGGCTGATATCGCCGGCGTCCACCCCCTCGCTGTGATCGGGTGGTTCGCGCTCGAAATCGGCCCAGTTCTGGTGTACGTCGCCCGGCTGGACGCCGGCCGAGTCGGCTTGCGGGACGAGCACGTCGCTCTCCTCGTCAGTTCGAGCCCCGTGCCCGTCGAGCAGCGCCTGCTCCTGGGCGGCGATGTCCTCGTCTTCGACGATATCACAGAGGACGACCTTCCCCGCGTCGTGGGCGGCCGCGAGCCGCGCACCCAGCATCGCGGTCGCGTCCTCGTGGGGGCCGCCGGTCGGGACCAGCACGTGATCGTCGCCCCGGGTCGACTCGTAGAGGATGTTCGCTCGCTGTTCGTAGACCGTGTCCCGCCAGAGGACGAACGCGCCGGCCACCAGAGTACTCGACGCCGCAACGCTGAGGACATACGCGAACTGATTCGCGCCGGTGACGTGCACCAAAAGAGCCGTTGCGAACGCCGACGCCTCTTCGATGTCGAGCCCCCAGGTGACGACGCCGGTCAAAAGCAGTCCGAGTGCGACGGCACCGGGATCGGCAGCCAGTGTCTGGGGCTGGGGCTGATACCAGAATCGAAGCGCGAGTTCCAGGGCGATCCAGCCCGAGAACGCGCCCGCGGTGAGGCCAGCGACGAACCGCCGCGGCGAGGCGTAGCGACTCTCGGGGTTGGCAAAGAGGGTGTACGACCCTGACGCCAGCGGCGGGAACAGGAGAAACGGCAGGAGGTCGATCGCGTTCGACAGCGCCGTCACGGCTCCCAGCAACAGCGGCAGCGCGACGAGCACCGAGAGGTGTACCAGGTTGCGGGTGTTCTCGATCCAGCGGCGAAACGCCCGGACCTGCCCGTGGAACCGTCTGGAGAGTTGCTTCCGGAGCCCTCGCACGCGTTCGGCCGGGCCAAGCATAGCTTACCGTTCGATCCACCCACAGAGACAAAAAATCCGCGGCCCTGTTCCGCGTCGCGCGGGCCTCACACTGTCGGCAGTCTCACGACGGGACCACGCGTTACAGTTTCACGGCGGCTTCGAGCGCTATCTCGATCGCACGCTCGACGTTGTTCCTGGCTTTCTCCGGGAGTTCCTCGCTCTCGGTTTCGCCTTTCTGGGTCCCCTCGACGAGGTTGCCGTCGACGGTGCAGATCGCGCCAGCGGCGAGCCCCTTCCGGCGGGCAAGTGTGAACAGCGCCGCCGCCTCCATTTCGACGGCCAGCAACCCGGCCGCCTCCCAGGCCTCGACGTATTCGTCCGTTTCGGCGTAGAAGGCGTCGTCAGTCGCGAGCGGGCCGACGTGGACGGTCCCGCCGGTCGTCCCGTCTTCGATCCGTTCAGCTGTGTCGGCGAGCCCGGAGAGGACGCCGTACTCGGCCACGGCGGGAACGGTCGCGGACTCGTAGCGTTTGGTCGTCCCCTCGTCTTTGGCTGCGCCCGTGGCGACGATCATGTCGCCGATCTCGATGCCCGACTGGAGCGCGCCGGTCGTCCCCACGCGGAGGACGGTCTCGACGCCCACCGCGGCCAGTTCCTCGATGGCGATCGCGGCCGATGGACTGCCGATGCCGGTCGAACAGATCGTCAGCGGTCGCCCCTCGTAGGTGGCGTTGACGACCCTGTACTCGCGGTTCTCGGCGACGAGTTCGATGTCCTCACAGTGGTCGGCGATGCGGTCGACGCGGCCGGGATCGCCCGGCACGAGCGCCAGATCGTGAACGTCGCCCTCCTCGACGAGCAAGTGTGGCTGTTTGGCCATGTCTCGCGGTGGGTGCTCGGGGGACAAAAATCGGGCCGATCCGCGACGCACGTGCCGCGAGTTGAACCGAGACGTGCAAACCCCGGAACGATCCACAACGCACAAGCACGCTCCGGGGCGACTCCCGTTCGTGTCGCCAGTCGACTCGGGACTGCTGTCGATCTTCGCGACCGCCATCGCGCCGATCATCGCCATCGCCGCGGTCGGGTACGCGCTCGGCCGGACGCAGGACGTCGACGCCGGGCCGCTGAACACGATTACCGTCTACGTGCTCGCGCCGGCACTGGTCTTTCACAGCGTCGCGACCACGCCGCTGGGCGGGGAGACGCTGCTGTGGCTGGCCATCGGCGTCACGGGGTTCACCCTGACGATGGCTGCTCTCGCCGAGGGAATCGGCCGGATCGCCGGCGAGACCGAACCCCTGCTCGGGGCGTTCGTACTGACGAGCTCGTTCAGTAACGCCGGCAACTACGGCATCCCGCTGTCCGATTTCGCCTTTGGCTCGGTCGGTCGCTCGACGGCTGTCCTCTTTATCGTCGTCCAGAGCGTCCTGCTGTACACGCTCGGGGTCTACCTCGCTGCCCGCGGTCGCGACGAGAGCGCGTTGGCGGGCGTTCGGCGGATCTTCTCGATCCCGCTCGTCTACGCCGTCGTCGTCGGACTGGTCGCGGGATCGCTTGGGGTTCTCCCACCCGCAGAGAGCGCCACCATGGAGACCGTCGGGATGGTCGGCAACGCCTCGATCCCCGTGATGTTGCTGTTACTCGGGATCCAGCTGTCGAACGCCGAACTCGGGGCCGCCCTGGGCAGCGTCGTCCGCGCGAACGCGTTGAAGATGGTCCTCGCGCCGGCCGTCGCCGTCGGCGTCGCACTGCTTTCGCTGGCAGCGTTTGCCAGACTCGGACTGGAGGGGCCGCAGGCGACTGTCGCCCGGGTGTTCGTCCTCGAATGTGCGACGCCGGCGGCCGTGACGCCGCTGATCCTCGTTGGCGAGTTCTCCGGCGGCTCGGTCGAGGGCGTCACGCCGGAATCGTACGTCTCGACGGTCGTGTTCACCTCGACGCTCGTCTCGATCCCGACGCTGACTGCGCTGATCGCAATTCTGCAGACCGGGATCGTCCTCTAGAACACCCCGGGTGACCCCGCTATAGCTCCTTCACGCGAACGCCGTCGTCAGTCCCACAGTGGATCTCGTCGGCCAGCCCGACAAACAGGCCGTGTTCGAGCACGCCAGGCACCATCGAGAGCTCCCTCGCAAGCGCCGCCGGATCCTCGATCGTCCCGAAGTCACAGTCCAGCACGAGGTTGCCGTTGTCGGTGACGACGGGGCCGTCCTTGCGCTCGGCTGCCCTGAGTTGCGGGTCGCCGCCGAGATCGGTCACCGCCTCGGCGACCGTCCGCCGGGCGTCCGGGAGCACCTCGACCGCCACCGGATGATCGAGGGCGTCCGCCTCCTTCGTCGGGTCGACGACGACGAGCAGCCGGTCGGCGGCAGCGTCGACCAGCTTTTCCCGAGTATGGGCCGCGCCGCCGCCCTTGATCAGCGTCCCGTCGGCGACCTGATCGGCCCCGTCGATCGCCAGGTCGGGCGTCGCGTCTTCGAGGCTCGTCAGCGGAATCCCGACCTCGCGGGCCAGCTGCCGTGACTGGTAGGAGGTCGGGATTCCCTCGATGTCCATGCCGTCATCGATCAGTCTGCCGAGCTTACGGATCGCGTAGGCAGTCGTGCTTCCGGTTCCGAGGCCGACGACCATCCCGTTCGAGACGGCGTCGACCGCGGATTCGCCTGCGGCGCGCTTCTGTTCGTCGGACCCTCCGCGTTTCATACCTGTTGGGCCGAGCGGTGTCCGGAAAAGCGTTCGCGTCCGGGTCCGGGATGGGAGGACGTATCAGCTGCTATGTGAATGTCTGACGTAAGTTTATCCGGACGGGGACGTGTGGTAGGGATATGTGCGGTAACCGCGTCGAAGAGCTCGAAGAGCAGGTCAATCAACTGCAGGCGACTGTCGACGGGCTGACGGACGAGCTGGTCGAGTGCAAGGTTCGCATTCGGGAACTGGAAAACGCCGTCGACGCCGATATGGGGTTCAGTCCGGATTCGGAAGCCGCGGAGCCGGACTCGGCCGAAGAACCTAACACCCAGGAAACCGATCCAACGGACGAGCAGCGCAACGACGAACCGGAGACGGACGGCGATTCGGACATCATCATCGCATGATACGGACTGCCGTATGACGCCACCGGGTGCCCAACCGGCGTCAGCGGAGCATTGACCCCCTATGCACATCAAAGAGCTCGTACTCGACAACTTCAAGAGCTTCGGTCGGAAGACACGAATCCCCTTCTACGAGGACTTCACCACCATCAGCGGCCCGAACGGCTCCGGGAAGTCCAACATTATCGACGCCGTGCTATTCGCGCTCGGACTGGCCCGGACCTCGGGCATTCGCGCCGAGAAGCTGACTGACCTCATCTACAACCCCGGCCACCAGGACGAAAGCGCCGAGACGGCCGGCGAACGGGAGGCCAGCGTCGAGGTCGTGCTGGACAACGCCGACGGCACGCTCGATCGCTCACAGGTCGTCAACGCCGCCGGGACCGACAAGGTCGGCGAGATCGACGAGATCACGATCAAGCGCCGCGTCAAGGAGACCGACGACAACTACTACTCGTATTACTACATCAACGGTCGGTCGGTCAACCTCTCGGACATTCAGGACCTGCTCGCACAGGCCGGGATCACGCCGGAGGGGTACAACGTCGTCATGCAGGGCGACGTGACCGAAATCATCAACATGACTCCACACGCCCGCCGCCAGATCATCGACGAGATCGCGGGCGTCGCCGAGTTCGACGCGAAAAAGGAGGACGCCTTCGAGGAACTGGACGTCGTCGAAGACCGCATCGAGGAGGCCGATCTCCGCATCGAGGAGAAACAGGATCGGCTCGATCAGCTCGAAGACGAACGCGAGACCGCCCTCGAATACCAGGATCTCCGCGAGCAAAAAGAAGAGTACGAGGGCTACCGCAAGGCGGCCGAACTGGAGGACAAGCGGGACGATCTCGCGGCGGTCCGCGACGAGATCGACGAGACGGAGGACGAACTCGCCGAGTTGCAGGCCGAACTCGACGAACGGGAGGGCAAGGTCGTCCGACTGGAGGACGAACTGGCCGAACTCAACCGCGAGATCGAACGGAAAGGCGAAGACGAGCAACTCCAGCTCAAACGCGAGATTGAGGAGGTCAAAGGCGAGATCTCACGGCTGGAGGACAAGATCGACACCGCCGAGGAGAAAGTGGAAGACGCCGAAACCGAGCGTCGGCAGGCCTTCGTCGAGATCGACCGCAAGCAGGAGACGATCGACGATCTGGAGGGCGAGATCCGCGAGATCAAGGTCAACAAGTCCTCACTGATGGCCGAGATCCAGGAGCGGGAAGCCGAACTGGAGTCGGTCGAGGCCGAAATCGAGGCGCTGGGTGACGAGTTCGACGACGTCCGCGAGGAGCTCGAATCGCGCAAGGACGACCTCGCGGAAGCTAAATCCGAGCGCAACGACCTCCAGCACGAGCAGGATCGACTGCTCGATGAGGCGCGGCGGCGCTCGAACGACCAGCGAGAGAAGGAAGCGGCGATCGAAGACGCCGAGGCCCGGATCCCCGAGATCGAGGCCGAACTCGAGGACTTGCGGGCGGAACTGGACAAGGCCGAGCAGAACCGCGAGACGATCGCCGATGTCGTCGAGGACCTTACCGAAGAGAAGCGTGAACTGCAGTCGGATCTCGAATCCATCGAGGACGAGATCAGCGCCAAACAGCAGGAGTACGCCCAGCTGGAGGCCAAAGCCGACGACAGCGGCGACAGCTCCTACGGCCGGGCGGTGACGACGATCCTCAACGCCGACAAGGAGGGCGTCCACGGGACAGTCGCTCAGCTCGGCAGCGTCAGCGGCACGTACGCGACCGCCTGTGAAACCGCGGCCGGCGGGCGGATGGCACACGTCGTGGTCGATGACGACGGCGTCGGCCAGCAGTGCATCGAGTACCTCAAGTCCCGCAACGCCGGCCGGGCGACGTTCCTGCCGATCACGGAGATGCAACACCGGTCGCTGCCCGGCAAGCCCGACCATCCGGGTGTGGTCGATTTCGCTTACAACCTCGTGGATTTCGACAGCGAGTACGCGCCGGTCTTCTCGTACGTGCTGGGCGATACGCTCGTCGTCGAGGACATGGCGACCGCCCGCGAGTTGATGGGCGAGTTCCGGCTGGTGACCCTGGAGGGCGATCTGGTCGAGAAGAGCGGTGCGATGACCGGCGGCTCCCAGAGCGGCTCTCGCTACTCCTTTGCGGGCAGCGAGGGGAAACTCGAACGGGTCGCCCAGCGGATCAACGACCTCGAAGACCAGCGCCAGGACATCCGTGCCGACATCCGCGACGTCGAGGACCGCCTTGAGGACGCCCGTGACCGGAAGTCCGATGCCACAGAGCAGGTCCGGGACATCGAAGCCGAGATCGAAAAGCGAGAGGACGAACGCGAAGGCGTCCACGAGGAGATTGCCGATCTCGAAGACGACCTCGAAGAAATCGAGGCCGAACGCGAGGAGGTCTCCGATCGGATGGACGAGATCGAAGCCGACATCGAAGCGAAGGAAGCCGAGATCGAGGCGATCGAAACGGACATCGCAGAGCTCGAAGCGGAGATCGAAGACTCCGAGCTGCCCGATCTCACCGACGAGGCAGAGGCTATCAACGAGGAGATCGACGACCTCCAGGAGCAGGTCGACGGGCTGGACGCCGACCTGAACGAGAAGCAACTGGAGAAAGAGTACGCCGAGGACGCCATCGAGGATCTCCACGAGAGAATCGAGACGGCACAGAACCGCAAGGCAGACCGCCAGAAGGAGATCGCCGAACTGGAGAGCAAGATCGAGGACAAAGAGGCGGTCCTCGCCGAGAAAGAAGCCGCGGTCGAGGATCTCGAAGACGAGCTGGCCGATCTCAAGGCCGAACGCGAGGATCTCCGTGAGGAGATGCGCGCGGCCAAAGACGCACGCGACGAGCAGAAAGAGGCCGTCGAGCGCGTTCAGAGCGATCTCGACACCCTGGAGGAGACGGCAGAGCGCCTCGACTGGGAGATCGACGAACTCGAGAGCGAGGTCGGCGACTACGACCCCGAGGAGATCCCGGACCACCACACGGTCGAGTCGCAGATCGGTCGCCTGGAGAGCGAGATGGAGGCGCTAGAACCGGTCAACATGCTCGCGATCGAGGAATACGACAACGTCCAGGCCGATCTCGAAGACTTAGAGGAGAAACGCGCCACGCTTCAGGAGGAGGCAGACGGGATCCGCGAGCGGATCGCGACCTACGAGGCGCGCAAGAAGGAGACGTTCATGGACGCCTTCGAGTCGATCAACGATCACTTCGAGTCGATCTTCGAGCGCCTCTCGAACGGGACGGGTCACCTGTATCTCGAAAACGAGGACGATCCCTTCGACGGCGGGTTGACGATGAAGGCCCAGCCTGGCGACAAACCGATACAGCGGCTCAACGCCATGAGCGGCGGCGAGAAATCGCTGACAGCGCTCGCGTTCATCTTCGCGATCCAGCGACACAACCCGGCACCGTTTTACGCGCTCGACGAGATCGACGCGTTTCTCGACGCGGCCAACGCCGAGCGGGTCGGAGAGATGGTCGACGAACTCGCCGGGGACGCCCAGTTCGTCGTCGTTTCCCATCGCTCGGCGCTGCTCGAACGGTCCGAACGGGCAATCGGCGTCACGATGCAACAGGACAACGTCTCGGCGGTTACCGGGATCGATCTGAGTGCAGGAGGTGTTCCTGCTGATGACTAGGGAGACGCGAACGGTAGTGAGCGTCTCCGACAGTCGAGCGGGGAGAGCGAGACGCGACTGTCAGGAGCGTCTCGGACGCGAGTGGGGAGAGAATCGACCCGCGAGCGAAGCGATCCGCGAGACTAGGGAGGTTCTGAACGAAGTGAAGATCCTCGAAAAAGCGAGCGGGGGAGCCAGACGCGACTCACGAGCGCGGTCGCGTGGCAACCTGGAGGCGAGCCATGACTGACGACGAGATTCCGCTAGACATCACAGGTCACGAGACCCGGGAGGAACCGGACGACGACCGCAGTTTGCCCGACGGCGGCACCAGCGTTCTCGCGGGCGGCAAATCGGGTGATCCGGGCGGACCGCCGGAGCCGGACGGCACGCCGGGAGACGATGTCGAGCCGGTCGAAGTGCTCGTCCAGCTCGCGGAGGACGGGGAGATCGACCCCTGGGATATCGATGTCGTCCGGGTGACGGACAAGTTCCTCGACGCACTCGAAGAGGCGGATCTGCGAACGTCCGGCCGTGCGCTGTTCTACGCGAGTGTGCTCGTGCGCATGAAAAGTGATGCTATGCTGGACGACGGCGAATCTGCGGATCAGGGACCCGCTGACGGCGACGACCCCTGGGTCGAGCCGCTCGGCGAGGACGAGTTGGGCGTCGACCCCTTCGATCAACTCGACGCCGAGATCGACCGCCGACTCGAGCGCAAGCGCGCTCGCGGGATGCCCCAGACGCTGGACGAACTTGTCCGGGAACTCCGCGATGCCGAGCGGGGCACCTGGTGGAAAGAATCCCGGGAGTACGACACCAGCGACTCCCCACACGGGTATCAGCGCGGGACGCAGCAACTCGACTATCGAAGTGCCGACGATCTTCGGATGGACGAGGAGCCGACCGCGGCCGAGGTCACGGGGACGGCCCACGCCGAAAACATCGACGAGATCATCGGCAGCGTCGAACGTGTGCTCAACGAGCAGTACAACGCCGGCCGATCGGAAGTTCTCTATCGTGAGATCAGCGACGTTACCGGCTCCCGTGTCGAGACGTTCCTCGGACTGCTCTTTCTGTCTCACCGGGGGGAGGTCCTGCTGTCTCAGGACGATCTTTTCGGCGACCTCTGGATCCAGGACCCCACCGCTTCCGGGGCCGGTCCTGCATCTGACGACTGATCCGGGCTGGTCGCCACCGACGAAATCGAACCGGGATAGTGCGCCAGCAAACTGGCGCGGGGCCGCGGCCGACCGCAAGTCGCGTTTTCCATTGGTGCCACCCCCAAGTGGCAACCCCCCAAGTGCGGTCGGCGATCCTTTCCCCCGCGTGTGACACTATCCCTTGTTGCAGTCCGACACCAGTTTACTATAAAATATTTTTGATCGCGATCAGAGTTCGGCACCGAGGTACAGCGAGACGACGAGGAAGACCCACACGAGATCGACGAAGTGCCAGTACATGGAGACTGTACTGACAGATGTATGACGATCCTCGGTGTACTGGCCCATGAGGCTCCGCACGAAGACGATTCCAAGCAAGAGTGCGCCCAGCGACACGTGAGCGCCGTGGAGCCCGGTCAGTCCGTAGAAGGCGCTGTTGAACGCTCCGCCCTGGATCGTGAAGCCCTCGTGGACGATAAATTCGTAGTACTCGTAGGCCTGTCCGCCGATGAAGACGATCCCGAGCAGGAGTGTCACCCCGAGCAACCGCACGAATCGCCGGCGGTTCCCGTTGCGAAGCGCGACGTGTGCGAAATGCAGGGTCACGCTACTCGCGAGCAGGATCGCGGTGTTGATCACGACCAGACTCCCGAGCAGTTCGGGAAACGCATCGGTACTCCACGCGCCCGACCGGATGAAGAAGTAATAGACGAACCCAGCACCGAACGTGGCGATCTCCGAACCCAGGAACAGTACCATGCCGAACCGGAGGGAGCTACTGCCTCGCTGCTCGGTGCCGTGTTCCCAGTAGTTAGCCACGAACGCGTGATACAGCCAGCCGTAGATCCCACCCAGCAACAGCAGGACGCTCGCCGAGAGGACACCGCCGGCGGCGACCCGGAGCGTGATCGCTCGTCCGCCGAGTGTCGTCAGCGTCGGATTCGAACTCTGGCTCCAGATCACGAGCGCCAGGCCAATGTAGATCAGCGCCCCGCCCACGGCTGTCACGAACGGCCACCAGCTGGCCTCGCCGAACCCGCGGGGCCAGTCCTCGACTGCCGGGAGGTGATGTTCCCCGTGGTCCTCGGAGTCTGCGGTACTCATACCCACCCGTAGCGGGCCGGATACTAAAAATCCCCCTGAATACGGGGGTGTTTGCTTATACTTCCGTCCGGAAGCTATTCCACGACAGGCCACACAAGGATATCGTGTATGTGCGCCTGTCGGTCCCGCCGTCGATATGGCCGGCTCGCGAGCCTTCTAGCGCTGCTTTCCGTGGCCGTCGGCTCGGTCTCGGCACACGGGGCGGCGCTGAGCGACGGCGGTCGCGAGACCGTCGCCATCCCGACCTGGCTCTTTCTGGTGACTGGCGGGGCCGCGATCGGCGCGTCGTTCCTGCTCGCGTCACTCGTCACTGATCGGGCGCTGATCGACGCGATCCACGGCTGGCGCCGCGACCTTCCGATCGTCGGGGAGCCCCTCGCGCGGCCGCTTCTCCGTCTGTTCGGCGTCGCTGGACTAGCGTGGGTGTTCGTCATCGCCCTTTTCGGACCGTCACGAGGGACTGCGAACGCGGCGGTCCTGCTAGTGTGGGTCGGCTGGTGGGCTGGGTTCACGATGTCGACGTATCTCGTCGGCTCTGTCTGGCCGGCGCTCAATCCCTGGCGGACGCTCGCGGACCGGCTCCCTTCTCTGGAGTCGTCCTATCCCGAGCGCCTGGGCGCCTGGCCGAGCGTCGTCGGCCTGCTCGCGCTGATCTGGATCGAAGTCGTCAGTCCGGTCGCGGACGAGCCACGGACGCTGGCGGCTGTCGTCGCCGGCTATACGGGCGTCACGTTGCTCGGAGCGTTCACCTACGGCCCGGACCGCTGGTTCAGGACGGTCGACCCGGTCGCGCGCGTGTTCCGGTACTACGGCCGTCTCGCGCCGCTGGCCCGCGAAAACGGATCGATCAAACTGCGGTTGCCCGGAACGGCGCTCGCCGAGACTCGGCTGATCGACGGATTCGATGAAGTCGGGTTCGTCATCGCGCTGGTGTGGGCGACCACGTACGACGGATTTGTCGCGACGCCCGCCTGGGAATCGGCCGCGACACCGGTCGTCGAGGCCGGCGTCCCGCCGCTGGCGCTGTATCTGCTGGTTCTCGCCGGCGGGTACCTGCTGTTCGTGGGCGTCTATCTGCTCGGCACGCGGTACAGTCGACGACTCGCGGGGACCTACCTGTCGACGGCGACGCTGGCCCGTCGGTTCGCTCCGCCCCTGCTGGCGATCGCTGCCGGCTATCACCTCGCTCACTATCTGGGCTATTTCCTGACGTTGGCCCCGTCGCTGGCTACGACGGCGGCGACGCCGCTGACACTTCGGGCAACTGTCCCCGTGCTCGTCCTGCCGGGCTGGTTCGACGCCGTCGGACTGGTGACCGTCCTACTGGGACACGTCCTGGCGATCTGGGCCGCCCACGCAGTCGCGTTCGACAGCTTTCCCGGCCGGCTACAGGCGATCCGTAGCCAGTATCCCTATACCGTCGTCATGATCTTGTACACGATATCGAGCCTGTTCATCGTCTCCCAGCCGACCATCGAACCCCCGCTCCTATGATCACCGATACATACGACGTACCGCCGGGCGAACCGGTCTACGAGTGCCCCTATTGTGGACGGCCGTTTCCCGAGGAACGGCTCCTCGCGCTTCACCGCGGGATCGATCATCCCGACCGCATCGACGCCGAGGAACAGGCGGCTTTCGAGTCCGCATACGAGGCTGAAGCGGACCCCCTCCAGCGCTACCGGATCGCCGCCGTCGGCGTGCTCGTCGTGCTGTATTTCGGCCTGTTGATGGCGTTCGCGCTGCTGAGCTGATCCACCCCAGCTGACTATGCCTGCCTACTGTGTCGCCTCTGCGCGCAGGTCGGCCGGCGGCTCGCCGGGGAGGTCGTCCCTGCCGGGGTCGGCTTCGAAGTCCGGATCCGGCCCCTTCGGGACGATCCGCTTGGGACTCACGTCGGGATGGGTCGTGTAGTAGTGCTCCTTGATGTGGTCCATGTTCACGGTCTCAGCGATATTCCCGGTTTGATAGACATCTCGAAGATACGGCCAGAGGTTATCGTACTCGCGGATGAGCGTGTGGTTACACATGAAGTGCGTGTGATAGACCTCGTCGAACCGGACCAGCGTCGTGAACATCGCGATGTCTGCCTCGGTGAGGCGGTCGCCGGCGAGATACCGCTGGTCGGCGAGCACCGAATCCCAGTGGTCGAGCGCGTCGAACAACTCCTCGACGGCCTCGTCGTAGGCTTCCTGGGCATCGGCGAATCCGGTGCGGTAGACGCCGTTGTTGATCGGCTCGTAGATCGCGTCGATGATCCGATCGACTTCCTCTTGATAGCCCTCGGGGTAGAGATCCACGTCGTTCTCGGCGACATCGTCGAACGCCGTATCCAGCATCCGCATGATCTCCTCGGATTCGTTGTTGACGATCGTCCCCTCCTGTTTGTCCCAGAGCACGGGTACGGTGACCCGTCCCGTCATCTCGGGATCGGCCTGTACGTAGATCTCCCGCAGGTAATCCGCGTCGTTGACCGTGTCCGGCGTACAGCCGTCCTTCTCGGGCGTGAACTGCCAGCCGTCTTCACCCCGGTAGGGATCGACGTAGTCGACCGATATCACGTCTTCCAGCCCCTTCAGTTTCCGCGTGACGAGCGTCCGGTGGGCCCACGGACAGGCCCGACAGACGTAGAGGTGATACCGGTCCGCTTCCGGCTGGAACCGCGCGTCCGGCTCGTCCTGAACCCAGTCGCGGAAGGCGGTCGTCTGGCGTTCGAACTCCCCGTCCTCGTTCGTGGTTCGGTAGGCGTCGGTTCGCCACTCTCCGTCGATGAGCATGTTCATGGCTCCCCGTACGGCCTCCCCCCGGAAAAACAGACCAGTAACGTCGATGTCACCGACCGACGGTATCATCCTGGCCCTGCTAGGGCGACACAGTATTCGGTGGGGTTCGAAGCCCTTATCCCGACGCTGGGCCACGTATTCTTCAAGAGTACCTATGTCGGACAAACCCGCCTCGATGTATCGAAACATCGACAAGCCGTCGTACACCCGACGCGAGTACATCACTGGCATTCCCGGGTCGAAGATCGCACAGCACCAGATGGGCAACAAGGACAAGGAGTCCGAGGACTACCCCGTCCAGATCAGCCTCCTCGTCGAAGAGGAAGTACAGTTGCGTCACGGCTCGATGGAGGCCGCTCGGCTGTCGGCTAACCGCCACCTGATCAAGGAACTCGGTGAGGGTAACTACAAGATGACCCTCCGGAAGTTCCCGCATCAGGTCATCCGAGAGAACAAACAGGCCACTGGCGCCGGCGCGGACCGTGTCTCCGACGGGATGCGCGCCGCCTTCGGGAAGATCGTCGGCACCGCCGCCCGCATCCAGAAAGGCGAGCGTCTCTTTACGGCCTACTGTGACGTCGATCAGGCCGACGCGGTCAAGGAGGCCTACCGCCGCGCGTACAACAAGATCACGCCGCCGTGTCGCATCAAGGTCGAACGCGGCGAAGAGCTGCTCATCTCCTGAAAGCCCTCGCGAGCGCCTGGCTGCGCCCGCTCGCCCTTTTCATGTCCACCAGGACAGCATCGAGACGGCCAGCGGTCGCTGGCCGCTCGCCAAGACGCCAGCGCTTTCTGTAGCCGCTCGCGAGCTGCGAGCGGCAGGCCTGCCCGTCCCCGGGGAGCGCCATGAACGCCGCTCCCGGCCGCCGCCCGGACGTACTCGTTCCTGCCACACGTCGAACACCCAGTAGCAAGTGGTTTGACCCAGGCCGCCGAGAGGTCGCATATGGACGCAGACATCACCCAATCGACGGTCGGCGGGACCGTCCAGGCCCCGCCGTCGAAGAGCTACACGCACCGAGCGATCCTGGCAGCCGGCTACGCCGGCGGCGCGACCGTCCGCGATCCGCTGGTGAGTGCCGACACGAAAGCGACGATGCACGCGGTCGAGGCCTACGGCGGTCGCGTCGACCGCCACGACGACCGCCTCGACGTGACGGGATTCGACGGCCGCCCCGAGGTTCCCGACGACGTGATCGACTGTGCCAACAGCGGCACGACCATGCGCCTCGTGACGGCCACGGCCGCCCTCGGCGACGGACTGACCGTTCTCACCGGTGACGACTCCCTTCGCTCGCGACCGCAGGGCCCGCTCTTGGACGCCATCGACCAACTCGACGGCCGCGCCGAGAGTACTCGCGGGAACGGCCAGGCTCCGCTGGTCGTCGGTGGCCCCGTCGATGGCGGGCGCGTCTCGATCCCGGGCGACGTCTCCTCGCAGTACATCACCGCTCTGCTGATGGCGGGCGCGATCACCGACGGTGGCATCGAGATCGCCCTCGAAACCGAACTCAAATCGGCCCCCTACGTCGACATCACTCTCGAAGTGCTGGAGGGGTTCGGGATCGACGCCGAATCGACAACCGAGGGGTTTGTCGTCGCGGGCGGACAGTCCTACGATCCCGACGGCGGCGAGTACACCGTCCCCGGCGACTTCTCGTCGATCTCGTATCTGCTGGCGATGGGCGCACTCGCCGCGCCGGACGGCCTGACTGTCACGGGTGCGTATCCCAGCGCGCAGGGCGACGCTGCCATCGTCGATGTCCTCCAGCGGATGGGCGCGGATCTCACCTGGGATCGGGAAGCCGGCGAGATCGACGTTACGCGATCGGATCTGACCGGCGTCGAGGTCAGCGTCGCGGACACTCCGGACCTGCTGCCGACGATCGCCGTCCTCGGGGCTGTCGCAGACGGAACCACGCGGATCGTCGACTGCGAGCACGTCCGCTACAAGGAGACCGACCGCGTCGCCGCGATGGCCGAATCGCTCACTGCGATGGGCGCCTCGGTCGAAGAAGAACACGACACGCTCACGATCCACGGCAGCGACAGTGATCTCGACGGAACGACCGTCGACGGGCGCGCGGACCACCGGATCGTCATGTCGCTCTCGGTCGCCGGGCTCGTCGCTGATGGCACCACGACTGTCGAAGGTATCGAACACGTCGACGTGTCGTTCCCCGGCTTCTTCGACGAACTCGAGGCGCTCGGCGCGGCCGTCGAGCGCTAGTGTTCCGGCTCCTCAGCGGGAGCGAGCATGTCGTCGATCGTCAGAATCAGGCTGTTGCCGGTGTCGTCTTTCCCCTCGACCGTCCCGACGACCTGTAGTTTCGACAGCGGCGTCGGGCCGACGGTGACGGTATCCCCTTCGTCGAACTCGCCAATCGAGCCCTGGAGTTTGATCTCCGCCCGGCATTTTTCGGGGTGGTGGACACTCGTCAGGTTGATCTCCTCGACGTTCGCGAACTCGACCCGCTCGCCGTCGTGAAAGAGCGGTACTTCCGCTGGCTGTTCCATCTCCTGTATCTGCAACGCGTCGTAGGCGTTTGCCGTCGGCTTGTAGCCGCCTTTCGGCCCCGGCACGCCCTCGACTAACTGCAGGGCTTTGAGACTCTGCATCTGGTTTCGGATCGTTCCCGGGTTCCGGTCGACCTGCTCGGCGATATCTTCGCCCTTGACTGCACTCTCCCGCTCGCGGTAGAGATTGACGAGCTCCTGGAGAATGTTCCGCTGGCTGGGAGTCAATTCGATCGATGACATTACCGGTTTTTCGTTATAATACGACTTAAACTCCCCGGTGCTGGCAGTCGCCACCCGATATGTACAGGCACCGGGGTGACGCCCGCGGCCCCGTGTCACTCGTTCTCCGATTCGGACTCGTCGTCCGGCAGTTGCGCCGGCGGCTCGTCATCTACCGGCTGACCGTTTTCTGCGCTGTCGACGCCGTGTACGTCCTCGGGCACGTCGCGACCGAAGTGAAGCCAGCCGGCGATACCAGTCAGCGTCGTCAGCGCGCCCGCCCCGATCGGGACCCACTCGTCTTCGCTTGACTCGCTGACCCCGGTCGCGCTGTCGGTGTCATTGGTCGGAGCCGGCTCCGTCGGTGTCGGTGTCGGAGTCGGTTCCGTTGGTGTCGGTGTCGGGGTTGGCTCCGTCGGCGTCGGCTCCGAAACCACGAACCGCTGCTGGACCGTGTCGGTTTTCCCGGTTTCGTCCTCTACCGTCAGTTGCACGTGGAATTCTCCCGCTCGGTCGAACGTGTGCTCGATCTGCTCTCCGGACTTCGATTCCGTGCCGATCAGCCACTGGTACGAGACGATCTCACCGTCAGGGTCGGTCGACGGTGCCGCGCTGAACGTGACGGTTTCGTTCGGGATGGGTTCGGATGGTGTATGCTCGATGGCTGCTGTCGGCGCCTGTCCGCTGACCGGTATCAGTTGCTCGGTCGTGTCGGTGAGTCCGTTCTCGCCAGTGACGGTCACCGCCACGGTGTAGTTGTCGATATCATCGAACGTTGCCTGGACCGTCTCGCCTGTCGCCTGCTGGCCGCCGATCGACCACTCGTACGACGATATCAACTGGTCCGGACCGGACGACGACGCGTCGAAGGTAATCGTCTGTCCGGTTTTCGGATTCGACGGCTCGTACTCGAAGGCTGCGCTGACGAACTCCGAGAACGCAGCGATGCCCTGCTCGGTCAGGACATATAGCCAACCATCAGCTACCGATGGGGCTGACAGTACCGGTGATCCGGCGTCCGCTGCGTATCGTTCGGCCCCGTCCACCGTCTCGAATGCGTGAACTGTCCCGCCGTTCGTCCCGACGAAGACTGTCCCCGAAGCTACGACTGGTGTCGTTCCGGGACTGTCGATGCTCGCCGTCCAGCCGTTCCTCCCGTCGCCGATGTCGAGCGCGTACAGCGTCCCGTCCGAGTCGGGTACGTATACTGTCCCGTCCGCGACGGCCGGTGACACGCCAACCGGCACACCGAGGTCGCGTGACCAGTCGGCCGATCCATCGCGAATCGCATGCAGCACACCGGCGCCATCCGCGACGAATATCCGTCCGTCTCCGACGACGACGGCCGATCTGATCGGTTCGGGGATGTCCCTGTACGTCCAGCGTCTCTCCCCGCTCGCCGTGTCTATCGCGTATACGTTCCCGTAGTCGTTGCCGACGTAGACTGTTCCGTCCGCGACTGCCGGCGACGACCGGATCGGCGACCAGGTCTGGTGCGTCCAGACTTCCGATCCGTCGGTCGCATCCCTGGCGTGGAGTCGCCCGTTTTCGTCCCGGCTTCCGGCGTACACGACCCCGTCGGCCACCACGGGTGACGTCTCGATGCGCCCCTCCGTAACGTGCGTCCAGCCCTCGTTTCCCTCGATCGACACTGCTCGGATATCCTTGTCGAGGCCGACGTAGGCCGTCCCGTCCACGACTGTCGGCGTCGAACCGACCGCGTTCTCGCCCCGGAGTCGCCACGACCAGTCACCGCCCGTTACACCGTCTTCCAGATTATAGCCGTACACGTTGTCCTCGACGGTCACGAACAGCCGGCCGTCCGCAACGACGGGAACCGACCCGCTCGTTGCGTCGTTCGCGGCCTCCCACTGCTTGGCCGCGTTGACGACCGGGGCCCGGTTTTCGGGCGCGTGCCCCGTGTTCGCCGTGTCGTAGCCGAACTGTGGCCACGACGTACGCTCCGCGTTCGCTAGCTGTGTCGTCTCGCCCGCTAGCCCTGCCCCCGCCGTAATAGCGCCGAGCGTCTGCAGGTAGTGCCGGCGCGTCGACGACGCCCGCTTCCCTACTGACTCGCTCTCGTTCGGGCGACTCGTCTCGCTGTCTCCCGTATCGCGGTCACGACGGTGGGGCCAGCCGACCATGTCTACCTGTCCTTGGCTGTCCAGCGTATGAAAACCATTCCATCCGGTCCGACAGCGAAACGTCTTTGCCGTCGGCACGTGCTGGTTCGCGCATGGACGGGAAACGCGTACTCGTGACCGGCGGTGCCGGATTCATCGGCTCGAACCTCGCCAATCGGCTCGCCGCGGACAACGACGTGATCGTCGTTGATGACTGCTCGCTCGGGACGCCGGAGAACCTCGTCGACGGCGTCGAGTTCCACGAACGGACCGTCGTCGGCACGGACCTGCCAACGGACGTGGACGTGGTCTTTCACCTGGCCGCTCGTTCCTCGTATGCGATGCACGAAGAGGACCCCCAGCGCGGCGCCCGCGTCAACGTCGAGGGGTTCGTCAATACCGTCGAGCAGGCCCGTCAGGACGGTTGTGACACTGTCGTCTACGCCTCGACCTCGTCGATTTACGGGACTCGGACCGACCCCTCGCCCGAGGACATGCCCGTCGCGGTCAACACGGGCTACGAGGCGTCGAAACTCGCCCGCGAGCGCTACGCCGAGTACTTCGCCAACCACTACGACATGACGATGGCCGGACTGCGGTTCTTCTCGGTCTATCAGGGCTACGGCGGCGCGGAGGCGCACAAAGGCGAGTACGCGAACGTCATCGCGCAGTTCGCCGACGACATCGCACGCGGCGACTCGCCCGTGCTCTACGGCGACGGCACGCAGACCCGGGATTTCACCCACGTCTCCGATATCATTCGCGGCGCGATCCTGACCGCCGAACACGAGCTCGAAGGGGTCTACAACGTCGGCACCGGCGACCGCTACTCGTTCAACACCGTCGTCGCAATGCTCAACGACGAACTCGGAGCCAACGTCGACCCCGAATACGTCGAGAACCCGATCCCCGACTCCGTATACGTCCACGACACCTGTGCTGACGCGACGAAGCTCCGGGAAGCCACCGGCTGGGAACCCGAGATCGACTTCGAAGAAGGGATCCGACGGGTCTGTGCCCAGTACGAGTAGCCGCTGTTCGCTCGACTAGAAGAGTCCCCGGCGTTCACGTGGCGGAGGATGTCAATCGGCGTCTTCGTAGACCCATGTCGCGTCGGCGCGCTCGTAGTCGACCAGCTCGTCCGCCTCGAAGAACAGGTCGATCTCGCGCTCGTTCGAGCCGGGATCCTCGTGGTCGGAGCCGTGGATGATGTTCTGACCCAGATCCAGACCGTAATCGCCACGGATCGTCCCGGGCGCGGCCTCGGCGGGGTCGGTCGCGCCCATCATCTGGCGGACCTGCCGGGTCGCGTCTGCGCCCTCCCAGACCATCGCCATGACGGGACCGGACGTGATGAACTCCACGAGCCCGTCGAAGAAGGGCTTGTCCTCGTGTTCGGCGTAGTGCTCGTGGGCGAGTTCCTCGTCGATCTGCATGAACTTCGCGCCCACGAGCTTCAGGCCGCGCTCCTCGAGTCGCGTGATGATTTCACCGACCAGCCCGCGCTGGACGGCGTCCGGTTTCGCCATTACGAAGGTTCGCTCGTCGTGCTCGCTCATTGTTGAAATGAAAGTGATCGCTCAGGCCTCGGCCTCTTCGGCCTCGGTGTCTTCGTCGTCCGATTCCTCGCTTGATGTGTCCGACTGGGCGTCGTCCGACGTGTCCTCTTCGGCCTCGGTGTCTGCCTCGCTCGACGTGTCTGACACGTCCTCCGCCTCGTCTTCTTCAGGGTCCGGCGTCGTCTCTGACTCCTCGGGTTCGCTCTCGGCGGCCTCCCGCTCGGCCGTGACCGTCTCCTGACGGTCGCTCTCGCGGCCGGCCGCGGTCCAGTTCAGGTCGCGGGGTTCCCGGCCGAGTTCGGCGTTCTTCTCGCACTTCGAGGAGCAGTAGTACAGCGTCGTCCCGTTCGTTCGGACGAGCATCGTTCCCGTTCCGGGCTCAATCTCGCCCCCGCAGTAGTCACATTCGCGTGTCTGTGGCATCTTACTGGCCTCCGATTGCGTCGGCTTCGCGGGCAGTCTCCCGAAGCTGGAGCACGTCACCTTCCCGGACCGGGCCCAGGACGTTCCGGGTGATGATCCGGCCCTGGTTTCCCCCTTCGCGGATGCGGCACTTGACCTGCATGGCCTCGCCGTGCATCCCCGTCCGGCCGACGACCTCGATGACTTCGGCGGCCGTGGATCCGCTGTCTTCGGATTCCTCAGCACTCATCCGTGCTCACCTCACCGAAGCTCCTCGAGCTTCTCGGCGATGTCTTCGACATCGCTGTCGGCGTCGCCGGCGTCGACGATCGCAGCGGCCGCGCTGCCGACTTCCAGGCCGGCGGCCTCTCCGAGGTCGTCCTGCTCGGCGACGAAGACGAACGGCACGTCCTTCTCGTCGGCCAGCTCGGGGAGATGCATGACGATCTCCTCGGGCTGAACGTCCTCGGCGACGAAGATCAGTTCGGCCGAGCCGCGCTCGACGGCTTTGGTTGTCTCGTTGGTACCTTTCTTGACGGAACCTGTGTCCCGCGCGATCTCGAGCGCCTCGAGGGCGTCAGCTTCGAGATCGGCAGGGACGTCGAAATCGACGTATACTGGCATTGTTGGTCACCTCCTGCACGTGGGCTCGCGCTCCCCCGCCGTTTCGGAGGGCGACCCTCCGGCCGCGCCGAAACCGGCGCGCGCAAATCCTAGATGGCTAGGAGCATCATCAACCCCGCGCAGGCTGTACCCGATAGTGAACTGCCGTACCTAAAAGCGCTTTCGAAGCGCGTACCGCGTGTGGGGGCGGCACATACCGGTCGAAGCGACGGACGATACCGTCACGCGATGTCCCGGCGGCCGAAGTACAGCATGCTCGCGCCGACCAGCAGTGCCGTCGCTCCGAGCAGGATCGCGCCGCCGGCCCAGTCGTAGCTCCCCTCGACGAGCACCGCCGTCGCGTCGAAGTACCGCATCGGTGCGATCGAACCCAGCTGCTCGTAGTCTGCGATGATGGTCACCGACTCGAACAGGAACAACCCGAAAATCGCGACCAGGGCACCGCGCTGGGCGACTGACGATCGGCTGGTCAACACCGATAGGACGACCCCGATCGCACCACAGGCCAGCAGATACGGGATCGCGAGCAGGTGGACGACCGCCAGATCCACAGAGTCGATCGGGTAGCCGATCGCGACCGTCCCGGCGTAGATGACGACCGGCAGGACGGCGTTCACGACGACGATCGGCACGAGCAACGCGAGGAACTTCTCGCCGAGCACGCGCGCCCGCGACACCGGGAGTGACAGCAGGATGTCCATCCGCTCGCGGTCGATATCGCCCGCGATTATCGTCGCGGCGCTGTAGGCCATATACAGCCCTAGAAGGAGCACCCACCCGATCGAATACAGTTCGGCGGCGAGAAAGCCCTCGATCGTGTTCATCGTCGCGATGTTGAACAACTCCAGAAAGACCTCGGGCATCTGCTCGAGGAACTGGTCGAGGTTCATATCCTCCGCCATCGACGGGAACGTCGCGATGTACATCCCCGCGAGCAGCGTGAGTCCGACGGTGAGATACAGTGCTCCCTTCAGTCGACGCCGCGCCTCGTAACGGGCGAGTTCAAGCACCCCCGTCACCTCCAGCAGGTTTGGCGACGCCGTGTTCGTCTCGCGGTGCTCGTCCGCGCTGCTCGGGGCCGTAAAACCGCATGAACACCTCTTCGAGCGGGGCTTCCTCGACGTCGAGATCGACGAACGAGTACGAAGCGAGATCCGCTACGAGGTCGTTGATATCGCCGGTGTAGGTGAACCGAACCTCGGTGACGACATCGGCGTCGCTTTCGAAGTCGGTCGCCGCGAGCAACTCCTCGGCGCGGTCTTCGATCAGCGTCCGTTCGAAGCCATGGACCTCGTCGCCGTCGAAGGCGTCGCTCTCGACGTGGCCGGCGATCCTGGCGCGGACGAACTTCCCGGAGCGATCGAGCAGCGACTCGATGGCCTCGGTCGTGACGAGTTCGCCCTCCCGGAGGATCGCGACCCGATCGCACACCCGTCTGACTTCGCTGAGCACGTGCGAGGAGAAAAACACCGTCACGTCCTGCTCACGTTCCGCGCGGACGAACTCGTTGAACCGCTGTTGCATCAGTGGATCGAGGCCACTCGTCGGCTCGTCCATGATCACCAGCTCGGGGTCGTGCATGAACGCCTGCACGACGCCGAGTTTCTGCCTGTTGCCCGAGGAGTACTCCCTGACCTCCCGATCGAGCGGTGGTTCGAACAGGTCGAGCAGCTCCTCGCGCCGATCGTCGCCCTTGATCGAGGCGTGGAGGTCGAGAATCTCCCGGCCGGTCGAACCGTCGTCGAACGCGGGATTGGCCGGCAGGTAACCGATCGACCGCTTGGCTTCGATCATCGCCGGCTCGTCGGTGCTGTCCGCGCCGAGCACCGTCGCCCGTCCTGCGGTCGGGTTCAGCAACCCCAGCATCGTCCGGATCGTCGTGGTCTTGCCCGCGCCGTTGGGCCCGAGAAAGCCGAAGACTTCGCCTTTTTCGACGGTGAAGTCGACCCCCTCGACGGCCCGGATATCGCCGTAGTGTTTCGTCAGGCCGACCACGTCGATGACGCTCATTCCCTTATATTTCTCAGCCGTGCGTGAAATAGGTTACCCGAGTCGGCTATCGCCGCGAGACGATCGGCTCGCTCACAGCAGCGCGATCACGACGACCGCAACGAGGATCGAGCCGGTCAACAGCGTCTGGACGACGACCGTCCCGAGCACGCCCGCGGTCGCGTAGGCCGCCGTTCGGATCCCGGCGGCTGCTTCCCGTTCGCGGATAACACTCGCCAGGAACACCGTCCCCGCGACGCCGACGAGCAGGCCGACTGGCCCGGCGACGACGGTGCCGAGGAATCCGGCCACTCCGGCGAGCAGGCTCACCCGCGTCGAGACGCCGCTGCCCTTCGCGGCCGCCGTCCCGCCCAGCCAGTCGACGAGTACCGCCGCCACGCCGACCGCGAGCAGCACAGTCAGTGCCAGCCAGCCCGGGTCGCCGGTCTCCCACCAGTAGACGAGTACGCCGGCGACCGACAACACCGGCCCCGGCAACAGCGGGATGACGCTGAAGACGACTCCCGCGACCAGTAACGCGAACGCGACGGCGACGAACGGGTCGGGAATCGGTACCCCGCGTATCAGGGATGCGAGTATCGTTGGATCGCGAATCATTCGAATCGCTCCAGTTCCGCTCGCGCCTCGTCGGTTCCGTACGCTTCGATCAGTCGTGCAGTCACGTCCCCGAGCGCGCGCATGCACTCCCGGCGGGAGACGAAGTCCAATTGCGCCGTGACACTGTCCCAGTCGTGGGCCTGCAGCACTTTCCGAACGAGCAGTCGTTCGGCCCGGGGTTCGAGCGCCGGTTCTCCGTCGCCAGTCGATGTCGGGCCATCAGTGTCGGTGCGCGTCGGACTGTCGGCCATCGCGGGGTCGCCACCGCCAGTGGGCGTCGAGCTGCCGGCGTCAGTCAACGCCCGGAGCGCGAGCGCGCGGAAGGCGTCGGGCGCGGTGTCGAACAGCCCTGCGCCGTGTGGTGAGCCGGCGAGCAGTCGCCACTCCCATGCGGAGAGATCCAGTCGGGTCGACCCGTCGACAGCCGACAGCACCGCCCGAACCACGTCCGGATCGAGATCCGCGAGGGGGTCGGTGAGCATCCCCCGGACGCGCTCGAGAAACCACTTCGTGTGTCGGTCCTGTAGCGCCTCGCCCGCCTCCGAGAGCGCCCGCAGCATGATCGCAGAGTGCTCCCCGCTACGGTCGTTGCGCGTCGTTGAGACGTGGACGGTCCGGTAGCCGTTGTCCGCCCAGAACGCGACCAGTTCGGGCGTCGCGCCGAACCCGACGCCGAGGTAGTCGTATCTGCTGGGCCGTTCCGTTCCAGCCTGATCGGACTCGCCGGTCGCTTCCGCTTCGATCCGTTCGAGCAACAGCGACCCCAGGCCACGCCCGCGGACCGCGTGGTGGGTCGCGATCCGCATCACACGCCATCCCGTCTCAATCCCGGCGGCCTCGTCACGAAGCTGGGTCGTCAACACGTCCGGCAGCATATTTCCCCTGACCCGAGCGCCCTCGTACATGTCTGCCCGCCGGTCGGCGTCCAGTCCGCCCTCGCGGGCCAGGAGCGCGACCGAGACGACGTGACCGTCGTGTACGAGCGCTCGAACAGAGACGTTCGGGCCGTCCAGCAGCCGCGCGAGGTCGTCGGGTTCGGTCTGGTAGTGAGCGAGCACGAGCAACCCGAACGCCTCCCGAAGCAGGTGCTCGTCCGACAGGAGTCGCTCGGCCGAGAGGGATTCGTAGGACACTGTCTCCGGGCGGGCGTTGGCGACCAGCGGCTCGACGGGCGGGCGCGCATCGAGCAACAGCGCCCGCGTCGCCCAGACCTCGACGGGATCGCCGGCCGCGTACCGGATCGGCTCGTCCATGCGCACCTCCCGGACTGTCCGATCGGACTCGGCCAGCCGGTCCTTGAACCGGACCGAGAAGCCCCGCCCAGCCCCCTCGTAGCCGTGGATCGTCGTCGTGAACGCCACCGCGGGGGCGTCGAGAAACCCCGAAAGCAGTCGAACTGGCAAAGCCGCCGCCTCGTCGACGACGACCGCGTCCGGATCGTCGGGCAACTCGACGGCGTCTGTCGGCGGCGCGTATCGTACTCGTCCCTCGTCAGTCGAGAGCCGATGGGGCGTCGTCTCGTCGTCGAGTGCTACCGGCTCCTCGATAGCGTTCAGCAACTCCCGGGCACGAGCGAACACCTCGCCGGCGCGCCCGTACTGTGGCGCGGTCACGAGCACGTCCCGACCCGACGCCGCCAGACACCCCGCAGCCAGGCCCGCAGCACTTGACTTCCCCCGGCCACGGTCGGCCTCAACGACGACTGTCCCACCAGGTTCAGAAAGCGCCTCCATCGACGCCAGCGCCTCGGATTGATCGCGCGTCAGGCAGGCGCGGTAGGCTTCGGTGGGGAACGCACGGTCATCCCGGTCCGGAACCGCCGGACCGGGTACGGACAGGCGTGGGGCAGGATCGGTCAGCCCATCGGACTCGACCGTATCGCTCTCGACGTCGACGATGGCGACCCCGCGATGGGCGTACAGCGTCTCGACCAGCCGAGCCCGGAAGTGGCCGGTCACGTCCTCGGGACCGAACGGCGGGACGGCGAGCGCCTCGGCGAAGTCGTCCCGTCGCGAGGGCCACGCCGACAGCGGCGGCGCGAGTAGCACGAACAGCCCGCCGCCGTCGACGGTCCCGACGACCTGGCCGAGCACGTTCGGACGGAGCGACTCGTGGGCGTCGTAGACGACTGCCGTTCGCGTTTGACCGAGCAACTCGCTGGCGTGGACGGGATCGAGTCGCTCACAGTTCACGAACGGCTCGGGGCCGACCAGCGTCGTGGACTCCAGAGGGATGTCGGCCGTCGCCAGCGCATCCACCGCGCGGTCGCGCGTCGTCTCCGGCTCGCCGGCGAGCACGAGCACGCGACGCTCGTTGCAGTCCCGGGCCTCCGCCCGGAGCGCGGCCGCAAGCTCCATACCCGATCTGGTCGTGCCCCTCGTAAGTCAATTCCGCCTCTCTCTCCTCGGTCCGAATCGTTGCTGTCTGTCGACTATCTATCAGGCCCTGTCCGGCCGGCTGCCGTCGACGTCGATCGCGTCGACCGGGCAGACGTCGACACAGAGCATGCAGTCGATACACTGGCTCTCGTTGGCCGGATCGGCTTTCATCTCACTCTCAGGATGACCGGGCGTCTCTACCCACTCGAAGACGTCGACCGGGCAGTCCTCCAGACAGGCACCGTCGGCGAGACAGATGTCGAAATCGACCGCGACGTGGGTCCCGTGGATCCCCAGCGACTCGGGTTCGTCGACCGGCCCCCAGACGTCGTGTCCGTTGTGCTGATCGACCTTTTCGCGGTTCTGCTCGAAGTTTGGATCGATGGCCATAGCCGAACCAACTCTTGAACGTACCTAATACTGTCGCCGGATCGCTGCCCTTGTTTCCGGTTCCGGTTACGAAACGGTGTCGGCTACTCCGCGAGCAACGCCGCGAACTCCTCGCGGACCTTCTTGACCTTCGGCTCGATCTGCACCTGGCAGTAGCCGTCTGCAGGGTTCTTCTCGTAGTAATCCTGGTGATACTCCTCGGCTTCGTAGAACGTCTCGATCGGCTGGACTTCCGTGACGATCCCACCGTCGTAGACCTCCTCGTTCAGGCGCTCGATGAACCCTTCGACCTGCCGGCGCTGCTCGTCGTCGTGATAGAGCACGATCGAGCGATACTGGCTGCCGACGTCCGGCCCCTGGCGGTCCTTCGTCGTCGGGTCGTGCACCTTGAAAAAGACCTCCAGGAGTTCGAGGTAACTGATCGTCTCGGGGTCGTACTCGACCTGGACGACTTCGGCGTGACCGGTCGAACCCGAACAGACTGCCTCGTAGGACGGGTTCGGGACGTCGCCGCCGGCGTAGCCGGACGTGACCGACTCGACCCCGCGGAGTTCCTTGAGCGCCGCCTCGATACACCAGAAGCAGCCGCCGCCGAGCGTCGCCGTTTCTGTCATTACCTCGTGTTGGTGTTCCAGGACTAAGTCCTCGGCGGTGGTGGCAATCGAATCCGGCGGTCTGCCAGCAAAGAGCGGCTACCGATCGGACTGCTGCAGGCCGAGGGCGTCCACTACCGATCGGACAGCTGACCGGGCGTCCACTCGCCGTCGAAATCGACGTGCGTGAACGGCTCAGCGTCATCGCCGGCGTAGGTGGCCACGAGCTGTCCGTCGCCTTCCAGGTAGTACTTGTACGTCGTCAATCCAGCAAGCCCGACCGGACCGCGGGCGTGGATCTTGCCGGTCGAGATGCCGACCTCCGCGCCCAGACCGTAGCGGTAGCCGTCCGCAAAGCGGGTCGAGGCGTTGTGGAAGACGCTAGCGGCGTCGATCCCGGTCATGAACGTCTCGGCGGTGTCGCCGTCCTCGGTGACGATCGACTCGGTGTGCTTCGAGCCGTGCGTGTTGACGTGTTCGACCGCCTCGTAGACGTCCTCGACGACCTTGATCGACAGTTCGAGGTCGCCGTATTCGGTGTCCCAGTCCGCCTCGGTCGCCGGGTCGACGTCGACGGCCTCGCGGGTCCGCTCGTCGCCCCGTAGCGTGACACCGGCGTCCTCGTAGCGCTCGACCATCCCGGGCAGGTACTGCTCGGCGACGGCCTCGCTCACCAGTAGCGTCTCGACGGCGTTACAGACTGCCGGGTACTGCACCTTCGCGTCGAAGGCGATGTCCTCGGCCATCTCCAGGTCGGCCGCCTCGTCGACGTAGACGTGACAGATCCCCTCGGTGTGGCCCAGCACCGGAATCTGGGTGTTGTCCTGAATGTAGGAGACGAACTCCGAGGAGCCACGCGGCATGAGCAGATCGACCTTGTCGTCCATCTCCAGGAGTCGATCGACTTCCTCGTGGGCCTCGATGAGCTGGGCCCAGCCTTTGGGCACTATCTCCGCGGTCGCCTCGACGATCGTCTCGTAGAGGATCCGGTTGGACGCGCTAGCCTCGCTGCCGCCCTTGAGGATGACGCTGTTGCCGGATTTCAGCGAGAGGGCGGCAATCTGGACCAGGGCGTCGGGCCGGGACTCGAAGATCGTCCCGACGACGCCGATCGGGACCGCGACCTTGTACAGTTCGAGGTCGTCGTCGAGTTGTCGCGCTTCCAGGGTTTCGCCGAGCGGATCGTCCTGCTCGGCGACGCTCTCGACCATCTCGGCGATCGATTCGAGCTTGCCCGAATCGAGTTTGAGCCGGTCGACCAGTGCCTGGGTGTACTCGCCCTGCGCGAGCATCTCTTCTGCCTCTTCGACGTCTTCAGCGTTGGCTTCGAGGATCGCCGCCTCGCTGTCGCGAATCGCGTCGGCGATCGACTGGAGCGCCGCGTTGCGCGTCTCCTCGTCGACGTTGGCGAGCCGGAGTGCCGCCTGCTGTGCCTCGGTCACCTGCGCTTGCGTGTCGTATTCACTCATCGTGGACACCGTTTATGCGGACGAATAACGTCCCGACCGGTTTGGCTGTGGCGATTTTCTCCAGGACGTCCCGCTCGGTCGATTTCGCGATAATCGCCGGGATGCCGTACTCGCTGACGTCCCGGGCACCCTGGACTTTCGTCTGGATGCCCCCGAACCCACCGGTCGTCGTCTCCTCGATGATCTCCTGCACATCGTCGTAGTTGTCTCCGACCGCTTCGATCAACTCGGCGTCGGGGTCGTCCTTGGGATTGCCGGTGTAGACGCCGCCGACGTCGGTCAGCGTGACCAGCAGGTCGACGTCGATACCGACCGCGATCGACGCGGAGATCATGTCGTTGTCGCCGATCTGGATCTCCTCGATCGCGACCGCGTCGTTCTCGTTGACGATCGGGACGACGCCCCACTCGAACAGCGTCTCGACGGTGTTGCGGAAGTTGGTAAACCGCTCGGGGTTCTCCAGGTCGTGTTCGGTCAACAGCAACTGGGCGACCTGCTGGTCGTAGCGGTCGAAACTCTGGGTGTAATGGTGCATCAGGTGGCTCTGTCCGACCGTCGACAGCGCCTGCCCTTCCTCGACCGTGTCGCTGTCCCTGTCCAGCAGCCCCGTTCCCGCGCCGATCGCGCCCGAAGACACCAGCAGAACGTCCTTGCCCCGCCGGCGCAGATCCATGATGTCGCTGACGAGTTTGTCGAGCTTGACTCGGTCGAGCTGTGAGTCCTCGTCGGTCAGGGAGTTCGTCCCGGCCTTGACGACGACGCGCTGGGCGTCTGCGGCCAGCTGGCGTGCCTGCTCGACCTCCTCGGCGTCGACCGTCCCGATCGTTTCACTCATCGTCGAACTCCTCCGCGATCTCCGCGGACCGTCGTTCGGCCGCCTGCACGGCTTCGATGACTTTCCCTTCGACGTCGCTGTCCCACAGGACCTCCATCCCTTCGATGGTCGTCCCGTTGGGCGAGCAGACGGCGTCGATCAATTCGTCGACACTGCGCTCGTCCCGCAGGACGGTCTCGGCCGCCCCTTTGAACGTCTGGGCCGCGAGCGTCTCGGCCTGCTCGGGTTCGAGGCCGCCCTCGATTCCGGCTTCTTTCATCGCGCCGATGAGATAGAAGACGAAGGCCGGCCCGCTCCCGTTGACGGCCGTCGAGACGTCCATCAGTTCCTCGTCGACCACGGCGTACTCCCCGACCGTCTCCAGTAGTTCGCGAACACCCTCTGAGAGTCCCTCGTGAGTAACGGCGGCTGCCATATCGCCGGTCTCGGCGGCGAGGTTCGGCATGACACGAACGACCGTCGCGTCCGTCCGATCGGCGACGAACGCCCGCGAGACGCCCGCCGCGACCGTGACGATCGTCTGGTCGGACGACAACTCCAGGTCTTCGAGCACTGTCGCGACCACGTCCGGCTTGACCGCGAGGACGACCACTTCGCTTCCCTCGGCGGCCGAGAGGTCCGTTGTCGTCTCCGTGCTGTCCGCCTCGATCGCTTCGAGCGCGTCGGGATCGGCGTCGATCGCCGTCACCCGGTGCTCGCCGTCGCGGGCGAACCCACTGATCAGAGCGCCGCCCATGTTACCACAGCCGATGACGCTGACGTCTACCATCTTATCCGAGCAGAGTGGGCTAGGCGACATACCAACTGCGGTTTCTGTCGAGACATACGGTGTCCTTGGCCGTGGAATCTCCCGTCTCTGGCGTAACGCCCATCCGATCAGTGTGGGACGTGTCGCGCGATATCGACCACCACACACTGCTCGTCGAGAGTCACCTCTAGACGCTCTGCACCCGCTGTGATCGTGACCTGATACCGCGGCGGCGATTCCGAGACGACCGAGACCGCATCGCCGTAGACGAAATCCAACTCCCAGAAGCGCCGCTCGTCGATGAAGGTGCCGTGATCGGCCAGAAAGGATACGACGGCCGGTTCCGCGAGGAGGTGCAATCCAATCGGGAAACTGTAGGGCGCCCCACAGTCCCTGCAGCGTCCCTGGGCTGCGACGTCGATCGCCCAGTCGGGATCGACCTCGATTCGTGTCTCCATGCGACCGCTACAGTGCGGACAGACGCCCCGATGAGCGAGCGTGACGTCGCGCCAGACCTGCCGCGAATAGGCGTCGATGGTCTCCTCGGCGGTCCGGGTCGCTCGGCCCCGCGGCGGGAAAAATCCGTAGTGGACGACGGTCTCACACGACGGACAGGCCAGCCGCATGTCCCCGTCTTCGTAATAGACGTGCAATCGCTCGCCACACGCCGGACAGTCGGCGTTCGTCGGCTCGTCGATCGGTGACGGCGAGAGCCCGAATCGCGCGTCCAGGAGGAGATCGACGACGTTCGCACCCAGCGATGTCAGTCGGTAGCCGTCGTCGGTCTTCCGGACGAACCGATCGACCAGTTGATCGAGGTGGTAGTTGAACCGCCCGCTGTCGTCGATCCCCGCCGCGCGCCGGAGGTCCTCGAACGACGACTGCTCTGCATCCCACAGCGCGAGCAGGATGTCGACCCTGGAATCGTCGGACAGAACCCCGAACGCGTCCGCCGCTGCCTCGGTGTCAACCTCCAGTGTCGACTCGGACATACCTCGTCTATCCACGCGCGACCGATTCAACCTGTTGCTACCCGGCGGACCGTCGATGTTGTTGCTACTCGGTGGTGGGCTGTCGATGCTGTTGCTACTCGGTGGTGGGCCGTCGATGCTGTGCTACTCGATAGTTCGCCGTCGGTGCCCGCGGCCACCGGGGCCGTCTCGCCCGACGTTCGCCCCTTCGTACCGAACGAGTCTTCACAATCTCGACGGCATACCTATCTCGCAACCGATACGTGTGCTCACGTCGCGGCCCGGACTCTTCTGATGCGGCCCGCTCATCCCCGATCAACTGTCGCAAGACCGGTCAGTCCCCCGTCGCTTCATCGAACGGACAGAAATGTGATTCTGAGTAAACATATCCGTCCATACCGCGTCACACCCAAGAGATGCGACGGAGACAGTACCTCGGCAGCGTCGCCGGTCTCGGCGCGCTGTCGGTCTTGCCGACAGTAGACGGAACCGCACGCGCACTCTCGGCTGGCGTCACGCCACAGAGTCACCATCCGGGGCCGCCGCGGGTTATGCACGCCGGCGAGCGACTCGTCGACCCGCCAGCGGCCGATTACAAGGGCGATCCCTCCCCGGACGATCGGGATCTGCTGGCCCCCCGTGTCCCGGATCCCCAACGCGATCCCGACAACTACGGCGCCGATGCGTTCACCTGGACAGTCGTCGAGACGCCGCCGGACAGCGAGCTCGAGGGGTTCTACGAGAACGACGCCGAGTACGATTACGGGACTGACAACGTCGTCGCGTTCGATCCGGACGTCCCCGGCCGGTACGTCCTCGAACTCGACGCGCCGGACGGAACGCACGAACTGACGGTTCGGGTCTTCCCGGAGCCCGCTTCGGACGCCGCCGGACCGCCTCGTGTCCGGCCGACCGGTGAGTACGACGCCGGTGCAGACGCGTTCGTGATCGAGGCCAACCAGGCGACCGCCCCGGACAGCGACACCTCTCCCGAAGACGTGACTGTCGAATTCCTCACCGACGATCGGGATGGCCTGACCGACTCCGACCTCGGGGTCGACGGTGCGACGGCGACCGTGCCGGCCGACGCTATCGACGACACGGCGCGAGTGCACGTCGTCGCCGTCGACGACCAACCGAGCGTCGCTGGGACTGTCGAACTCGACGCAACCGACGGAACAGTGACACCCTGGAACGCGCCGCCGGAGTGGCTCAAGGACGCGACGATGTACGAGATCTTCACCCGGTCGTTCGGCACCGAAGCGGGCGAGGTGGACTTCCAGTACCTCCAGTCGAAAGTCGACTACCTGGCCGATCTCGGCGTCGACGTGGTCTGGCTCACGCCGGTCGTCGACGCGACGACCCACCGCGAGGACGACCCCGTCGGCGGTCCCCACGGCTACGACACGATCGATTACTTCGAGACGGCACCCGCACTGGGGACCGTCGAGGAGTACGAGGCGTTCATCGACGCCTGCCACGAACAGGACATCAAGGTCTGTTTCGATCTCGTGATCAACCACACGGCCCGTCGACACCCGTTCTTCCAGGACACCGTCGATGCGGGCGAGGACTCCAAATACTACGACTGGTACGAACGGACGGCCGACGGCTCGCCGGCGAACTACTTCAGCTGGTCGGACCTGATGAACATCAACTACCAGTCGGTCGCGATGCGCGAGCACGTCCTTTCGGCTGTGGACTACTGGGCCGAGAAGGTCGACGGCTTCCGGTGTGACGTCGGCTACGGCGTCCCCCACGGCTTCTGGAAGGAGGTCCGCGAGCGCGTCAAGGCGATCGACGAGGACGCGTTCCTGCTGGACGAGACCATCCCCTACATGCGGCGGTTTAGCGAAGGGGAGTTCGACCAGCACTTCGACGACGTGCTCTACCAGACGCTGGTCGACGTCGGGCAGGGGCTGGATGCCAGCAACGTCGTCGACGCGATCACCGAGCGCAACCGCAGCGGGATCCCGGATCGGACGCTATTCTTACAGTACCTGGAGAACCACGACCTCCCGCGGTATCTCAACAACGTCGACAAGCAGGCCGAGCGGGCCGCCGCCGCGGCGACGTTCACGCTCCCGGGCACGCCCATGATCTACTACGGGCAGGAACGGGCGCTGCCGGAGTACAGCGAACCCCGCGTCACCGACCAGGGGTACGCCCGCGCGTTCATGAACTGGGACGACTACGACGAGGAGCATCTGGCGTTCTACAAGTCGCTGATCGCGGCCCGCGAGGAGATTCCCGCGCTCGCACACGACGCCGACTTCCGGGGCGCCTACTACGAGAGCGACTCCGAGAACGTCGTCGCCTACGGCCGGGACGCCGGCGACCAGACGGTCGTGGTCGTCCTGAACTTCGGGGACGACTCCGCCCGCGTCGATCTCCGCGGCTCCGTGTCGACGACCGATCTGCGTACCGGCGACGACCTCGGCGTCGACGGCGACGGCGAGACCACGACCGTCGAAGTCGGCTCCGTCGCGATCCTGGAGACGCCGTCGCTGTCGGGGCTGGGGAGCCACGTCGTCGGCATCGACGACGACGCCGGCGACGTACCCTACACGTATCCGACCGGCGACGCCTACGCCGAGGGGGCGCTCGATCTGACCCGTCTCGACCTCCACGAATCGGAGACGGACTATCAGTTCCGCTTCCGGTTCGACGGGCCGATCGAGAACTCCTTCGGTTACGACGGCGGCTTCTCCGTCCAGCACTTGCAGCTCTACCTCCGGGATCCGACGGACCCGTCGGGGTCGACCGCGGCCCGTGAGGGGATCGACGCGACGCTCTCGGCGCCGTATCAGTACCGGATCGTCGCCGACGGCGAGCACGGTGCACGCGTCGAGACGCCCGACGGGGAGACGATCGCCGAGGGATCGGTGTTCGCGAGTCCGTCGACGCGTTCGATCCGGGTTGACGTCCCGAAACACGCCGTGCCGGGCAACCCGACCGACGAGCAACTCGTCCCGCTGGTCGCGGGCTACGATCCGGACGCGCCGGGCAACGTCGCTCGCGTCGACGAGTCCGCTGGCGAGCGTCGCTTCGGCGGCGCCGACGGTGACGTGCCCAACGTGATCGACCTGTTCACGCCGGAGGGCATGTCGGCAGCGGACGTGCTCGCATCGGACGCCGGGATCCCGTATCTCGTCCTGACGGACCCCTTCGAGGGCGACTTGCTCGCCGAGTGGGACGATCCGGTCGGCGACGACGACGGGCCGGGCACGTACACCTACCCGACCGGCGAGGCGTTCACCGACGGCGCGTTCGACGTCGAACGGTTCACCATCAGGGACACCGGCGACCGCCTCCTGTTCGTGCTCGAACCGGCCGGCGAGATCACGAACCCGCTCGATGGCGGGCTCGGATTCTCCCTGCAGCACCTCCAGCTGTACGTCGCCACCGACGGCGACGGCCCGACCGCGACTGAGGGTCGAACCGCCACCAACGTCTCCTTCGCGAGTCCCTACAACTACCGGATCGTCGCCACGGGCGATCGAGGTCGCAACGTCGTCGAGGACGCCACCGGCACGGTTGTCTCCGAGTCCGTCGACGCTGCGGGCTACCCCTCTCAGGGGGCGATTGCCGTCTCGGTGCCGAAGGCAGCTCTCGGCGGCGGGCTGGACGGCGCGGCCGTCGCCCCGCTCGTGTTCGGCGACGACCCCGACAGTCCGGGCGGGATCCGACCGGTCGAGTCCGAGGCGACCGAGACGACGTTCGGCGGGGCCGACGCTGAGGACGCCCCAGCAGTCATCGATCTACTCGCGGAGGAAGCCGACCAGTCGACAGTTCTCGAAAGCGGCGACGCCGTCCCCCTGCTCCCGCTGTCGAACTTCTCCGGGACGCTCGTGCACGACTGGAGCGATCCGACCGGCGACGATCACGGGCCTGGCAGCTACGAATATCCGACTGCCGAGATACTGACGCCCGGGACGTTCGACATCACGGACGTCGAGCTGTACCGGGCCGGGGATCGCTACCGGTTCGTCTACTACCTGAACGACGAGATCACGAACCAGTGGTCTGGCAGCCAGGGCTTCTCGCTGTACTTCATGCAGGTCTACATCCGGGACCCGACGGCGGACCCGGCCGTTCCGGCGACGACGGAGGGCCGGACGGGGACGAACACGGACTTCGCACAGCCCTACCACTACCGCGCTGCCGTGACCGGCTACGATCTGCAGGCGATCGAAGCGGCCGACGGATCGATCGTCTCCGAGGACGTGGCGACGACAGTCCATCCGGACCTGCCGGCAATCTCCTTCGACTTCCCGGCGGACGTGATCGGCGACGCGGAGGAACTCCAGTTCGCCCCGTTTTTGTTCGGGTACGACGGGTTCGCGGCCGGACAGGTCCGGACTGTCCAGGCAGAGCCGACCGAGTGGAACTTCGGCGGCGGGAGCGCCGAGGGCGAAAACTCGAACGCTCTCGACATGATCACGCCCGAGGGCGTCCCCCAGTCCGAGGCGATGGCGTTCGAGGACGGTACCCGGCTCCCGTTCGTCCCGCAACTGGACGCCGACGGGCGGCCGACCGCCAGCGCGACTGCGCCGGATACCGTCTTCGCGACGGCGGAGGCGACTCTCGACGCGACAGGATCGACCGATCCCGACGGCCAATCGCTCACCTACAACTGGGTGCAGGTCGCCGGTCCCTCGGCCGAGCTCTCCGATGCGACAGTGCCCGACCCGACGTTCACCGCACCGGAGGTCAGCGAGGAGACGGCCCTTGAGTTCACGGTGACCGTGACCGACACCGACGGCAACAGCACGGGAGTGACGACGACGACGACAGTTCTGCCCCAGTCGGAGAACGAGGGGCCCGTCGCCGAGGTCACGCTCAGCACGGACGTCGAGGAGCCGGTTCCGGCGGGGACGACGGTCGAACTCGACGCTGGCAACTCCTCTGACCCCAACGGCGGCACGCTCAGTTACGCGTGGACGCAGGCTGGCGGGCCCGACGTCGATCTCGGCGGCGACACCGGTTCGACGACCTCGTTCGCTGCGCCCTCGGTCGGCGAGGCGGCCACCGTCACCGTCGAAGTGACCGTCTCCGACGGACAGGGCGCGTCCGACACTGCCACGATCGACGTCGCCGTCGAACCGGTGCCGACGACCACCCCCACCACGACTCGATCCGACGCCGGGACGGGCACCGACACAGCGACTGAGACGGGTGACGGCTTCGGTCCCGGGTTCGGCGTCGTCTCGAGCGCGCTCGGCACGATCGGCGGCGCGGCCTACGCGATTCGGAGTCTGACTGACGCAGAGAGCAACGCTGACGGCGAGCAGTAGCCCTCATCAATCGGGTTCGTCCCCGGAGGTGGACGATTCACAAAGCCTTTTGCCCGGATCGCCGTTCGTGGTCGTGATGGAATACGGGCTGGTCGCGCTCTGGCTGGTGACGTACCTCCTGTTGCTGTACCTCGGGCAGCCCCTCGCACACGCGCTGTTGCCCGATATGGAGGACCGCGGGGCTTCGCTGGCGCTCCCGCTCGCGCTGGCGGTCGTCTGGCTCGTCGTGTTCGTCCTCGGGCGCGTGTCTATCCAGCTGGGACTCTGGACTGGTCTCCTCGTGCTCGCCGGACTCTCGGCGTTTGCGATCTATCGCGGTTTCGAGGTCGATCACGACGCCTACGCTCGCACTGCGCTCGTGTTCGCGGTCGCGTTTCTCTTTCTCGTCGCGATCCGGGCTGTCGATCCGGCGGCCTCGCCCGGCGGCGGCGAGAAGTTCCTCGATATGAGCCTGTTGCAGTCCTCGCTGCGCGGGTCGACGATCCCGCCCGAGGACGCCTGGTTCGCGGGCGAGCACGTCCGGTATTACTATGGCGGGCACCTGCTCGCGTCGCTTTTAGCGCGGCTGACCGGTACCACCGGGCGGTTCGCCTACAACCTCGCACTGTCGGGGTACTACGCCATGCTCGTCACGGCGGCCTACGGGCTGGCCGGCTCGGTCGCCGCCCACCGGGGATTCTCGTATCGACGGGCCGGGATCGGGGCCGCCTTCTTCGTCGGGTTCGCCAGCAACCTCCTGACGCCGCTGCGGTTCGGCGCCGCGTTGCTGGATGCCGTCGCAGCGCGGATCGGGCCGCTGGGTACGGTCCCGTCGGCGCTGGCAGGTGTCTGGGAGGCGTTCGCCGGACTCTTGCTCCCGTTGCCGCGCGGGTACGGGATCGGATCGTCGCTGTCGGAGTTTCACTACTGGTCGGCCAGCCGTGTGCTCGAGGGCGCGATAACGGAGTTCCCGCTGTTCGCGTGGTACAACGGCGACCTGCACGCCCACATGATGAGTACGCCGTTCCTGCTGGCCGTCGCCGCGGTGCTCTTTCAGGTGTTCGTCGCCGGCGCGGATCGGTCGCGTCGCCGAACGCTCGGGACGATCTTCGGCGTCGTCCCGGCGCTCGGGGCCGTCGTCGCCGTCGTCAACTCCTGGTCGTTCCCCGCCGTCGGCGGACTGTCCGTCTTGGCACTCGCGCTCGCGCCGGACCGGCCGATGGCGGTACTGTTCGATCGCGAGCAGCCGATACTGAACGTGCGGTCGTCCGCCGGCCGCTCCGCGTCGTCTACTGGCCGGCCGGTGTCGTCCACTGACCGACTGTGGACCGAGGCGCGGACCCTCGCCGTCGCGACTGTCGCCGGCGTGGCCGTCCTCGCGATCGCCTGGCTGTTGTCGGCCCCCTACTGGCTCTGGGTGGCGAGCGCGACCGGTTCTCCCGGGGTACTTCCTCACCGGAGTACGCTCGCGGAGTTGCTCGTCGCTCACGGCGCGTTCCTGCTTCTGTTCTGGGTGTATCTCTATCGCCACGCCCGACCGTCGCTGTCCTCCCGTCCGGTCTTTTTCGCGCTCGTCGCGCTGACGCTCGCCGTGACGACGGAGATCGGTATCGCCGCTGTCGGACTGTTCGTTCCGCTGATCCTCATTGGATGGGCGCTGCTGCGGGACGAGCGACCGTCCGATGAGACGGCCACTACGACGGATCGAGACCCCCTCTCGAAACTCGGCTTCGAGACGGTGCTGTTGATCGCCGCCGCCGGGCTGATCGTGCTCGTGGAGTTCCTCTATCTGCAGGACGGCGCGATCCCCGGCCGGTTCAACACGGTGTTCAAGGTGTACGCCCAGGCCTGGGTGCTCGCGTCCGTCGCGGCCGGGGTCGTGCTAGTGCGACTGCTGGCCGATCACCGTCCGGCGCTCGGTCTCTCCGGCCGCCAGTGGCGACGCGCCTTCCAGATCGTGGCAGCTGGACTGGTCGGTGTGCTCTCGCTGTACGGGTTGTTGGTTCTCGCCGGTCACTTCGGGCTGTCCGACCCCGACTCGGCACCGATCGAACCGCTGTCGGTCCTGCCCGGCTGGCTCGTGTTCGCGAGCTTCCTGCTCGGCCTCGCCGTTCTCGGACGAATCGGGATGCGGGCGGCCCCGACGCTGGTACCGTCCGACCGTGACGCGTCCCGTGCCGGCGCTCGACTGGCCGTCGGGCTGGTCGTCGTCGCGGCCGCGTTCGGTGGCGGGATCTGGCTGATCGACGCGGCGAACGAGGACGTCGATCCGACGATGGACGCGCTGGCCTTCGTCGAGTCCGACCACCCTGCGGAAGACGAGTCCATCTACTGGCTCGACGAGGAAGTCAAGGGGCAACCGAACATGGTTAGCTACCCCGGCCAGCAGTACCGCTGGGACAACGCGCCGGCCAGCCTGACCGGCGTTCCGACCGTGGTCGGCAAGCCACCGGAAGCCGTCTATCGCGGCTCGGATGTCTACGACCGTCGCGTCGAGGACGTCAAGACGATATTCACCGGCCAGCCGGCCCAACAGCGCCGGTTACTGGCCGAGTACGACGTCGAGTTGATCTACGTCGGCTCGAACGAGCGGGTTCACTATCGGCCGATCACCGTCGACCAGCTGGATGCCGTGCACGTCGAGAAACAGTGGCAGGCTGTCACGATCTATCGGGTCGATCAGTCGGCGCTCACGACTGGCACGTAACTCCCGGTCACGTCCTGATGGAGGACGTACCGGCTACGCCTCGACGACGGTCACTGCCTCGGCGTCCGCTGAGAGCGTATCCAGGTGCATCGGGATGTACTGGCGACGCTCGTAGGCTTCACGCTCGTCCTCCTGGCCGACCGTACACCACAGCTGGGGCCGGTCCGGTCCGTGCCAGTCGCCCTGGCGCTTGACGGAGAAACAGGTGTACTCGTCGCCGTCGTACTCGATGACGGCGTCCTTGCGGAGGTCCCCGGGATCGCCGTTGATGATGAGGTTCTTCATGCTCGCCCGTTCGGTGCAACCGCACTTAGGGACTTCGGAGCCGGCGGTCGGGCCGGACGGAACCAAACGGGTTTTAAGCGACGGCGAGAAATCACACGCAAGGTCGATTCGCTATGCAGATGCCACGCCGATTTAACACGTACTGTCCGAACTGTAACGAGCACCACGAACACGAGGTCGAGAAGGTCCGGTCGGGCCGCTCTTCCGGTATGAAGAAGGTCAACGACCGCCAGCGTGAGCGCCAGTCCGGCATCGGGAACGACGGCAAGTTCTCGAAGGTCCCCGGTGGCGACAAACCCACGAAGAAGACCAATCTCACCTACCGCTGCAGCGAGTGTGGCAAAGCCCACGTTCGCGAAGGATGGCGTGCCGGCCGACTGGAGTTCCAGGAGTAGATACGATGGCTGGAAACTTCTACACCGTCGCCTGTCCGGACTGTGAGAACGAACAGATCGTCTTCGGCAAGGCTGCCAGTGAGGTCGCCTGTGCAGTCTGTGGCCACACGCTCGCGGTCCCGACCGGCGGCATGGCCGAGATCGAGGGCGACATCGTCGACACCGTCGAGGCACGGTAACCATGAAGTACAGCGGGTGGCCGGAAGAGGGCGAACTCGTCGTCGGCCGCATCGACGAGATTGAGGATTTCGGCGTCTTCGTGGACCTGCTCGAGTACGACGACAAGCGCGGTCTCTGTCACATCAGCGAAGTCGCCTCCGGGTGGATCAAGAACGTCCGCGATCACGTCAACACCGACCAGCGGGTCGTCGCGAAGGTACTGGATGTCGACGAGTCCGCCCAACAGATCGACCTCTCGCTGAAGGACGTCAACGACCACCAGCGCAAGGACAAGATCCAGGAGTGGAAAAACGAGCGCAAGGCCGACAACTGGATGGAGCAGTCCTTCGGTGAGGACATCTCTGACGAAAAGTACGCCGCCGTCGGAAACGACCTGCTCGCGACGTTCGGATCGATGTACGAGGGCTTCGAGCAGGCGGCTATCCACGGTGACGATGCGCTCGAAGACACCGATCTCTCCGAAGACGAGGTGGATGCGATCGTCGAGACTGCCCGGGAGAACGTCTCCGTTCCGTACGTCGAAGTGTCCGGCTACGTCGACTTGCAAGCGTTTGACGGCGACGGCGTCGACGCGATCAAGGAGGCACTCCAGGCCGCCGAAGGAAACGGCGAGGTGCCCGAAGAAGTCGAACTCGAGGTGACCTACGTCGGGTCGCCGGAGTACCGGATCAAGGTCCGGGCGCCGGATTACAAGACCGCCGAATCGCAACTCGAGGCCAGTGCCGAGCGGGCCGCCGACGAGATCGAGGTACACGGCGGCACCGCGCAGTACCACCGTGAACGCAACACCGACGAGGAGTAATCTCCCTCGCTGGTATGAAATCCGATATTCGCGTCTGTTCGGCGTGGCAGGATACCCACGACCGGCCGATCTATACGCTTTCTGAGACCTGCCCCGAATGCGGGGCCGATGCCATCAACAGTGCCCCTGCCCCCTTTTCGCCGGAAGATCGGTACGGCTCGTACCGACGGGCACTTAAGCAGCGACGCCGCGAGTAGCGGGTATGGACACGTTCGAAACCGAGATTCTCGCCGAGCCCGACCTGGAGGACCCGGTGCTCGTCGAGGGACTGCCCGGCGTCGGACACGTCGGCAAACTCGCTGCCGAGCACGTACTCGAAGAACTGGACAGCCAGCTCGTCGCGCGCGTCTACTCGACGCATTTCCCGCCGCAGGTCACCGTCGAAGACGGCACGGCGGAGCTCGCACACGCCGAGTTCCACGCCGTCGAGACCGAGACTGGATCGGACCTGATCACGCTGACCGGTGACCACCAGGCCCAGGACAGCCAGGGTCATTACGGCCTGACTGACACGTTCCTGGATGTCGCCGAGCAACTGGGCGTCGAACGGGTGTTCGCGCTCGGCGGCGTCCCGACCGGCGAACTCATCGAGGAATACGACGTGTTGGGCGCGGCGACGAGCGACGAACTGGTCGAGGACCTGGAAGCCGTCGGCGTCGAGTTCCGCGAGGACGAACCCGCCGGCGGGATCGTCGGCGTCTCGGGCCTGTTGCTCGGACTGGGCGCCCGGCGCGACCTCCCGGCGGCCTGTCTGATGGGCGAGACCTCGGGATACCTGGTCGATCCCAAAAGTGCCCAGGCCGTCCTGGAGGTCCTGCAAGATCTCATCGGCTTCGAAGTCGACTTCGCGTCGCTCGAAGATCGGGCCGACGAGATGGAAGAGGTCGTCCGGAAGATCCAGGAGATGGAGGGCGGCGGCCCCGCAGCGTCCGAAGAGGATCTCCGGTATATCGGCTAGAATCGGGCACGCGTTGCCTCTAGCGAGCGATTCTTGTCGCCCTGTTCGGTATTCGGGATGTGCTCGATAGCCTCGCCCAGTTACCGTCCTGGCTCGTCGTCGGTACCGCGCTGGGGCTGGCCTGTAGCCTCGCCGTCGCTGGGCTGTTCGTGCTGACTGACCGGCTGACCGGGGCTGACCGCCCGTCCGGATCCGGCGACAGCGAGGCGCGTCGGCGCTCGGAGATCCGGGCGTATCTCGGGCGGATCGGCGAGCAATTTATCGAGGATCACACTGTCGCCGACCAGCGAGTGGCGTTCTATCTCCCGGAGCGAGCCGTGGCGATCACCTTCGACGCGCGGACGTACTTCCGACTCGTCGGGACGGGGACGGCGCCGGTCCTCGTCGAGCACGAACTCCCCGGCGTCGCTCTCGGTGCGCGGTTGCCGTTCGAGACGCCGGCGGAGTCGGCCGGACCGGCTGGTCATCCGGCAGCGGCCGCGTTCGCCCGTCTGGGCGTTCCCGTTGGCGCGCCCCTCGCCGACGTTCGGGACGCCTATCGCGAGCGCGTCAAAGAGGTCCATCCCGATCAGGGCGGCGATGAGGTCGCGTTTCGGGAAGTCCGGGACGCGTACACGACGGCTCGCCAGTACACCGGCGACTGATCTCGCGCGCTCGTCATGACGAACCGGACGAGTTGCCGGCGGCGATCCGGACATCGCCACGTTCCGTGACGTAGACTCGGATCGGTCGTTTGAGAATGTTGTCTTCGATTGCGTCGGCGACCGACGAGCGCACTTCCTCGACCAGCTCGACCGCGGAACTGTTGACCTTGACGTCGGCCTCGTCACACGCGGAGTACACCCTCGGTGGCACGTCGAAAAGCGACGTATGGGCCTCGATTTCGGTCTCCACTGGCGGGTCTAACAGCTCCAGAAAGGCGACGGTGTTGCGCGCTTGCTCCGCGTTGTCTCGCGCGCTCGATTCGATGTTCGCGACGTTCGCACGCGTCGTATCGAAGCGATCGGCGATCTCGGCCTGTGTCAGCCCCCGCTCGCGGAGCGCGAGCACTTCGGCCTGCCGGTCTGTCAACACGAGCTTCTCAGCGGGATACTCGAACTCCGCGAGCGGGTCCGCGTCTCCGTCGGCCATAGCTGTTGCTCTCGATATCTACTCCCGGCGCTCGCATAAACCCCGGGGAGGCGCCGTGTCGTTCCCAGCGGCCACGGTATCATTCTTTACCGGCGGTCGAGGCGAATGCTCCCGGGCTTGACCCCGAGCGATTCACCACGGCGGGTCCCGTGACCGGTTGCACTCCCCGTCTAGCTTCAGGATAGCGACGTACTGGTTTGCCGCGAACTCCTGTTCGTCGCCGTACTGGTCGCTGTGAGGGTAGATGCCCAGCGGGATCAGATCACGTAGCGATCCCGGCTCCGCGCGGTCGGGGACGAAGTTCGGCGGTCGCTCGCCGAACTCCTTGACGATCGTGTAGTTGTACTTTCCATCAATCAGTGCCCGGACGTACGCCGCCCGCGCGTCGACGTTCGTATCCACGTCGTAGCCCCGCTGGTCGTCAGGGATGTCCCGCAGATACAGCAGTTCCTTGTATCCGATCTGGATGTAGGCGGGACAGCGATCGATCGCGCTCTCGTCGTCCGTCCAGATCGGATTGATCCGCATGTCGTGTGGGATCGCGTTTTCGAGGAATCCGTGATAGTACGTCTCCATCGTCGCGTTCTCCTCGGCGTTGTCGCGCAACCAGTCGGTCGCCTCGTCGCGGGGCATCGACGCGTAGCCCGCGACGCCGACACCAGCGTATATGGACGTCGAGACGATCAGTATCGCGAGCCCGACTCTGGCTACTGTCCGGCGACGGCGTCCGAGTTCCCTGAACGTCCACGCTGTCAGAAGCATAATCGCCGGGAACGTCGGGAGCAGGTGATGAACACGCCAGTCGTGCCACGTCGAGATGAGCAACAGGAAGGCTCCGAGGTGAGCGACGAGCAGCCAGATGCTGTCCAGCTGTGGCGCGGCCGCTCTCGGATCCGGGAGCGCGACGAGCCGCTTCCCGAAGAGGTAGAGACTGGCGCCGACGCCGAGTACCGCTCCGACGAACAGCGGGATCCCGAACGCGCTGAAGTACGTCCGCAGGAACCACCACCACGTCGGGGCCGTCGGGCCGACTGCCGTCGACACACGTTCGCCCCCGCTCAGAAACCACCGCGCCGTGACTTCCCGGACCGATCCGACTAGCAGCGTCGGCGTGCCGAGTATCATCACGGCAAGTCCGATCCCGGCACCTGTCAATATCAACCGCGGCCGCCAGACCGCGTCCCTGAACGATCCGTCCGCCGACCGCGCACCCAACAGGTGGGCCAGTCCGATCAACAGGACGATCGGCGCGACGGTGAGCTTGAAGACCATCCCCACTGCACCGGCGGCGCTGGCCTGGTAGAACCGCCTGTCGTCGTCGGATTCCAGAAACAGCACGAGCGCGTACAGCGATGCGAGCAGGAAAAACGTCGCCGGGATGTCCTCGCCGCCTTCCTTGGCGAGTTTCACGAATCCGAGCGTCAGCCCGAGCAGGACAGACGCGATGCGACCGGTCGGCCGATCCCAGATCCGGGTTCCGAGCCGATAGGTGAGATAGACCGTCCCGACGGCGAACAGGACGTTCGTGAGCCTGATGAGCACGAGGCTCCACGTCCACACCCAGCGCGGCGTCGAGGCCCAGGTCTCGTAGTGTGCGTAGCCGCCGGTCGGAATTCCGATCCCGGCGATGGCGTCGACCTGCCCGGTCAGCGCTGCGACGAGCACGACCGGCAACACCGCGATCACGTACAGATAGGTAGTCCCGGCCCACGGCTCTCGACTCCAGGTAATTCCCTCCCGGAGCCCGCTGAAACTGGGGTCGTTGATGACCGAACTGTACGTGACCAGCGGATCGAGCACCCGGTCGTGTTCGTCCCACGTCGCGAATATCGGAACCCGATGCCAGAACCAGAACCCCGCAAGGACGAGCGTGACGAGCAGGATATAGACCAGATACGGGTCCGAGCGAACGTCGTCGCGGACTTGCTCGCTCGCGCGTCCGAACCAGCCCGACCACGTTCCCATCGGGTCGGAGTCCGGGAACCGGCTACAAAAACGTTGTTCTTGCCGGCGTCGCTCGCCGTCTCGCTCTCTCTCTGCTAAACTTGAAAATGGATTTATGCGTCCCGTTGAAACCGACGGCTACCATGGAATTCCCGGATGCCGTGCCGGTCGACTCGACTCGGGAGTTGCACGACTGGCTGGTGGACAACTGGTGGGTCGTCCTCGTCGCCGGCTCCGTCGGCGTGGTGGGGCTCGCGACGGTCGTGAAATTCGCGGGCTCGCCGTTCTACATCCACAAGGACTCGGCGCTGTTCCAGCACGGCGGCTGGTACATCCTGAACGGTGGGACGCTGTACGTCGACATCTGGGATCTCAAGCCCCCGCTCATCTACTGGGTGTCGGCCGTCCTCGCGCTGCTGTCGTTCGGCAACATGGCCGTCCTCCAGATCTACGGCATCATCGCCGCGGTCGCCGCCGTTTCCGGCGGGATCATCTTCGTCGGGCTGACGGCCCACCGGCTCACTGACGATCGCTTCGCCGCGCTCGTCGCCGCCGGGTCGATGCTTCTGGTCACGTCGCTGTACACGTTCCCCTACGCCGGCATCCGGCCGAAGTACTTCGCGTTCCTGTGTGGTGCCGGGGCTCTGTATTTCGCCCTCGAGGACCGCTCTCTCGCCAGCGGCGTCGCTGCCGCGCTCGCGGCCGGCTTCTGGCAACTCGGCGGGTTGCTCGCGTTTCTCGTCGTCGCGATCAACGCCGATCGCGGCGGCGCTCGCGGTGCCGGACGGACGATTGCCGGCGGACTCGTCGTGACAGTGCTGACCGTATTGCCCTTTGTCCTCACCGGCAGAACGATCCCGCTCTTCGTCGAGGTCGTCCTCGGTCCGATCTACGGCGTCGAACGGTACACGCTCGTCGGACGGTTGCTCACGCTGATCGTCGAACTCGGCCCCGGACTCTTGCTCGTTCCGATTGCGTTCGCCGGCTACGCGCTGGCGATCCGGCGAGACTGGCGGACGTACTGGTGGGTCGCTGCCGGCGGTGGACTGTACTCGCTGCAGATCTTCCTGGAGTTTCAGGGCACTATCGAGCTCGTCCTGTTTTTCGTCTTCCTCGCGCTCGGCGCTGGAATGCTCACGGCCGAGCTCTCGGTGCCGTCACGCCAGTCGACGCTCGCCGGCGTGCTCGTCGTCCTGATACTGCTTTCGGGCCTGTGGGCCGAGAGCTCGGCAATCCCGGGCAACGACGCTGCCGTTGACCTCCAGCAGGACCACGACATTCCCAACTACGAGGATCTGCCGCCGGACCCACCCAACTCGCCGTCGATGCAGGAGATCTACTGGGAGAAACAAAAGCCCGACAACTGCCATTACCGGCTCGGTCACAAACAGAAGTACTTCGAAATGGTGACCGGCGGATCGATAAACAAGACTACCTGTGGACAGTGGCCGTACGACCAGGAGCCGCTGCCGTGGGTTCTGGACGCGTTGAACCCTCTATCCTGACCGTTCACGGCAGTCTCAGGTGATTTATAGCGTCCTGAAGACCCGTACCGTGTCCCGGCTCGTCGGCTTCGTGGTGAGCTGAGCGAGACCGAGGTCGGTGAACACCCGCTTCCAGTCGCGGTGATACAGCGGGAACTCGTCGTTGACGTAGCTCACGTCGCCGTCCGACCGGCCCCGCTCCGGGCTATTGCCCTCGTTTTCGGCAGTTATCAGGATATCGCCCGTCACACGCGTCAGTTCCTCGAACACCCACGCGTCGTCGGGGTGGATGTGCTGCAGCGTCTCGACGGAGTAGACGACGTCGAAGGCATCGTCCTCGAACTCCGGGACGATGTCCTCGATTGCGCCCGTCCGAAAGGTCCCCGTCTCCGCCAGCGTGGGGTACCGCTCGCCCATCACCTCGAAGGACTCGTCGTTGATGTCGATCCCGGTCAGATTCTCGAACCCAGTCCGACGCAGGTACTCGAGGTGGCGGCCGGAGCTACAGCCGACCTCGAGGATCGCCGCGTCGGTCGGGACGTAGTACTCCAGTACTGTCGCCAGCGCGTCGCTCACCTCGTTTTCTCCGATACCTGCGTAATACTCGGGCGAGAACTCCCCCGAGCGCTCCGCCCACGACCGCCGGTTCGCGTCTGGATCCATACTGACTCGTTTGTCATCAAGGCCCTTGACGGAATCGTTGTGTCGGCCGCACCGCTGTCCCCTCGAGGGACGTGTCACTACCGCTCCGAGTATCGTGCTGGAACGTATCGGGCGAACGGGACGTGTCTGACGCGCGGCGCAAACTATTTGACCACGATGGGACTTGTGCATGACAATGACGACGCGCGCGGCCGACCGAGTGGACGAGTGGAAATCGCGTCCGTTCACCGACGGTTACGAGCAACTGCGGACGCTCGCCGACCGGTCGTTCTCCGGTGCGGTCACGGCGGGTCGTGCGACGCTGTATCTGATCAACGGGACCGCTGTCGACGTCCTCGGCGGGTCCATCGAGGACTTCGAGGACGCGACCGGGACGGTCCGGGAAGCACCGACGCCGGCGCTCTCGCTTCTGGCCGTGATGCAGGAACGGGGCGACGACGTCCGGGCGAAATACTACAGCGAGGAGACCGCGCTGAGCGAGGCCGACCGAAAGCTCTCCGACGGCGGTTTCACCGGCTACGTCGAACTCTCGGAGAACGTCCTCAGTGGCGACTACTACGTTCTCTACCAGGCCGGCAAATCGATGAGCGTCGCCTTCCTCGGCGAGAGCGAGCGACTGGTACACGGCGAGGACGCCTTCGAGCGTGCCGACGAGGAGGTCGGCATCTACAAGGTCTATCCGGTGTCGATCGACCCGATCGAGATCCCGGAGCCCGAGGAGCCGGAATCCGACGCCCGGTCCGGAACCGGCGAGGAACCGCAATCGGAGACCGACGCTTCCGACCCGGCGACGGCCGACCAGTCCAGCGCGGCTGACGCCGATGCCGACGCCGACTCGGCCGGCTCGCAGGCGGAGACGACCGCAACTGCGGACTCACGGGACACTGAGCCGGCGACCGATACGGTGCCAGCGGACGAGTTGTCGGCCGATACTGGCCGTTCGGCCGAGACCGACTCGTCCGCGTCAGCGAGCGACGCCGGCGAGTCCGCAGCCTCGACAGGAGATGCCGATCGGACCGAGATGTCGGAAGATGCCGACAGCGTACACCGTGGTGGGCGCGGCACTGATACGGTCCCCCGTGAGCGTACGGATCCACCTGAAACGACGCGTGATACCCCGGCGACGCGGGACGATGACGTGGCGCGTGATGCCCCGGCGGCGCGAGACGACGCGTCCGAACGCGGGCAACCGTCCCGGTCACAGGACGAGAGCACGCGTGACTACCCGAGCGAACGAGCGCAAGCGCCATCCGAGCGCGAAGAGGGCCGTCGGCGCGAGCAGAGTGGTGGCGACCGGCGACCCGACACACCGTCCCGCGAGTCCGGGTCGCGACGGGATCGCCAGCCCCGTGACGCCGACGCTGCTATCACCGAACACGTCGACGACGCGGCGGGCGGATCCGACGATCGGGACGGCGGCTCCAGTGATACCTCCCTCGAGCGGCGCGTGATCCCGTCCGTCGATCCCGGCCGGACGTGGACTCCAGAGGACGATCACACCGGCACCGACCCCGAGTACGAACAGCCCGCGGGCGCGACTGGCGACCGCCGGACGAACAGCGAGTCGTCCGCCCGGTCAGCAGCCAATCGATCGGCGTCCACGCGCTCGCCAGCGGGCTCCCAGCCCGCACAGTCCGAGGACACGCGGGCTGAAATCGCCGATCTTCAGCAGCGGATCGACGAGCTCGAGGCCGAACGCGGGGACCTCGAAGCCGAACGCGACGAGCTGCAGGCCCAGCTCGAGCAGGTCCGGGACGAGCGGGACGACCTCCGGGAAGAGGTGCAGACGCTTCGCGAGCAGGTGGCGACTCTCGAGGACCGTCTCGAAGCACAGACAACCTCGTCCGAAGCGGGATCGCCTCCATCCGGCAGTGATACGTCGTCGGGACAGTCCCTCACACCGCAGGAAGCCATCGCCGGCACGAACCTGTTCGTCCGCTACGGCTCGAAAAGCGGCGCGACGCTGTCGGCGGCCCACGATGGCGACGCCGACGCGACGGCCGTCAACGACAACCTCTCGCTGGAGTACCACACGGAGTTCGACGACGCGACGGCCACCGTCGACGGCGAACCGTACGAGTCGTTCCTCGAGGGGACGATCCACTACCGATTCGTCGCGTGGCTCGTCGAGGATCTCCTCTATGCGGTCCGGGACACGGGTCATCGGAGTTCGCTCGCGGATCTGTATGACGCGATCCCCCGGATCGATCGCGTGCAGTTCGCCGGTACGGTCTCGGCCGATGCGGACGCCGAGGACGGAGACTCCCGTGCGGATACGTCGTTCGATGTCGTGGTGCGCGACCGGATGGGCAATCCGCTGATCGTGACGAACCTCAACGATTCCCGGTCGGCGACGACCGAGGGGATGATGACCGACCTCGTCACCGCCGCGAGGCAGGTTGGGGACATACACGAGCGACTCGCCGGCGCGTTTTTCGTCACGTCGAGCTTCTTCGACCCGGATGCCCTCGAAACGGCCGCGGAAGCGACCGGCGGCGGGCTGCTCAGCCGTGACAAGCGCGAGAGCTTCGTGCGACTATCGAGAAAAGACGGCTTTCACCTCTGTCTGGTCGAGTCACGCGACGACGACTTCCACCTCTCGGTGCCGGAACTTTAGTTTTCGACTTCGGCCGCGTCGTCGATCTTCATCCCTTCGAGTTTCTCGCCGATGTGGTCGATCTTCTCGTCCAGATCGTCGACGAACTCGCCGGTCTCTTCGGTCGTGATCGCACCCTGGCTGGAGGGCTCGATGAGGTTTTCCTCCTCGAGGACCCGCAGCGAGTACCGGACCTTGTGATGGGGGTAGCCCGTCTCGTTGGACATCTTCACGATTCCGATCGGTTCGTTCTCGATGACCATCCGCAGTACCTGCAGATGGCGTTCCAGCATGTCGACTTCCTTCTCAAGCCGGTCTATCATGGCATTCGTTAACTTGTGTGCCCAGGGTTTAAAGGTTGCTGTCTGGCCGAAGGAAAATCGCTACAGCGAACTACGATTCCCCGGTATTTAGAGGTTGTGATGGGTTCACTAGCAGTCCGTGGCCGTTCGACGGTGTCGGACCGTAATCTGTTTACCCGGGTGGTGGGAAATCGACCCTGATGACTGTCACGATCGTCGGCTCACAGCTCGGCGACGAGGGAAAAGGCGGCGTCGTCGATCTCTACGGCGACGCGGCCGACGTCGTCGTTCGCTATCAGGGCGGAGATAACGCGGGCCACACCGTCGTCGAGGGTGGGGAGACCTACAAACTCTCGCTGGTGCCCAGCGGTGCGGTCCGGGGCAAGATCGGTGTGCTCGGAAACGGCTGCGTGATCAACCCGCGGACACTGTTCGAGGAGATCGACGCGCTGCGCGATCGGGGGCTCGATCCGGATATCAGAGTTGCCGAGCGCGCTCACGTGATCATGCCGTTCCACCGTGTACTGGACTCCATCGAAGAGGACGTCAAAAGCGAGGACGACCAGGAAGTCGGGACCACGGGCCGGGGGATCGGCCCGACCTACGAGGACAAGGCCGGCCGTCGCGGGGTCCGCATCGGCGACCTGCTCGATCCCGACGTGCTCCGCGAACGGCTGGAGTACGTCGTCCCGCAGAAACGCGCGATCGTCGAGGGCGTCTACGGGTTGGATCCGGACGGGTTGGACTACCCGAAGGCCTTCGACGTCGAGGCCCTCCACGAGGAGTTCAGCGAGTACGGCCGCCGGCTGGAATCGATGGCCGTCAATGCCGGCCAGTTCCTCAGCGAGGCACGGGCCGAGGGCGACAACGTCATGCTCGAAGGGGCACAGGGGACGCTGCTCGATATCGATCACGGCAACTACCCGTACGTCACCTCCTCGAACCCGACCGCTGGCGGGGCCTGCGTCGGCAGCGGCCTGGCACCTGGCGTCGTCGGCGACGGCGAGGTGATCGGCATCGTCAAGGCGTACCTCTCGCGCGTCGGCTCCGGCCCCATGCCGACGGAACTGGGCGGCGTCGTCGAGGACACGCCCGGGTACGACGAGCAGGGCGAAGGTGACAACGAGGAGTTGGCGACGTACATCCGCGAGGAGGGCGACGAGTACGGCACCGTCACCGGCCGTCCCCGTCGAGTCGGCTGGCTCGACGTGCCGATGCTCCGCCACGCCGCGCGTGTGTCCGGGTTCACTGGTCTGGTAGTCAACCACGTCGACACGCTGGCTGGACTGGACGAGGTGAACGTCGGCCATGCCTACACGCTCGACGGCGAACAGCTGGAGACGGTCCCGCCGACGACAGAGGAGTGGGCCCGCTGTGACGCCACGCTTCGCACGTTCGACGGCTGGCCACAGCAAGACTGGGGCGCCGTCGCCGAGGCGGGCTACGAGGCGCTGCACGAGAACGCCCGGGCGTACCTGGAGTATCTCAGCGACGAACTCGACACGCCGATCTACGCGGTCGGGATCGGCCCCGGGCGCGACCAGTCGCTCGTCCTCGAAGAACCCGAGTACTGATCTCAGCCGTACGGTTTCTTGCGATTTCACACCTCCTCATCAGCTGTGCCGCTCACGAACCCGTCGCGGATTTAGCTCCGGAACGTTTACGTATTAGACGCGTCTAAATTCTCGCAATGAGACGGAGTCGGTCCGGAGGGAGTCGCCGTGTCTGAGTTCTTGACGGTCGTGATCGTCGCAGCGACGGCACAGCTCGCGGTGCTTCCGGGCGAGAAAGTCCAGTTCATCATCGCGGGCCTCTCGACACGATATCACCCGCTCGTCGTCGTGTCGGCCGCCGGGGCAGCCTTCGCCGGCTGGACGGCGCTGGAGATCCTTTTCGGCAACGCGCTGAAAGGAGCACTGCCGACGCTCTACCTGGATCTGTTCACTGCAACGCTGTTCGCGGTGTTCGCGGTCTTACTGTTGCGGTCGGCCCCGGCAAAGCAGGCGCAACCGACTGCGACCGACGGCGGTGCGTTCGGTAGCGAGGGTGACTTAGATGTCTCGTTGTTCGGCTACGAGGTGCCCAACGCCCTCGGCGGCTGGCTGCCGATCTTTGCGATGATGGCGGCTGGCGAGTTCGGCGACAAGACCCAACTGATCACGATCACGCTGGCGGCTCAGTACGGCGCTCATCCCGGGATCTGGGTCGGCGAGATGCTCGCGATCATCCCCGTGAGTCTCGCGAACGCGTACTTCTTCCACACGTTCTCCAGTCAGTTCGACGCCCGAAAGGCGCACTTCGCCGGCGCGGCGATCTTCGCGTTTTTCGCTGCCGATACGCTACTCGCGATCACGACTGACTTCTCGGTCTGGGAGACCGTCGTCGGGGCGGTCTCGTCGGCACTTTCGGCACTGGTCGTGGTCAGTTGAGTCGGTCGGTGTCGACTGCCACGTTCGGCGGTGCGATGACGAGAAAGCCTCGGAAGTGGACGAGTTCTCCACCCATATCCCGTATCTCCCGGGCGAAACCGGCCGCGCGCTCGTTGACGTCGCCCTCGACGCTGAGCACGAGGACGTCCCCGTCTTCGATCAACTCGACCCACTCCTCGTCGGCTGTACTTCCGTCGAGGATATCGAGCACGATCCGCCCATCCCCGTCGTCGGTTCCATCGAGTTTGTCCTCGACGGCCTGCAAATCGAGATCGAACTCGGCCATACGTTGTCCCTTGGCGGCCACCACCAAAAATCGTTCTCGTCGAGTCGAACCGGACATCCGTCCAGACTATCGGGGTAGCTCGGTGCCCGAACGGACAACTATCCATTGTGTGGCCCGGACATTGAAATACCGTCCACGCGCTGTGACGATGGAGAACAACCTTTTTATATCACGAGCGACCTTGATTCGGATGCAAATGACCCAACATACCGAGGGCACGTCGGAGTCTCCGGCGGATCGAGTTCTTCCAGGGCACACTCGATAGCACCTCTGAAATCGACGAGGCACGAATTTTCGATACGACGCTCCGTGACGGGGAGCAGTCGCCTGGTACGTCGTTTAGTTACGAAGACAAACGCGAGATAGCCGCGCTGCTCGACGAGATGGGAACCCACGTCATCGAGGCCGGGTTCCCCGTCAACTCCGACGCGGAGTTCGAGGCGGTCCGGGACATCGCCGCCTCGACCTCGACGACCGTCTGTGGACTGGCCCGTGTCGTCGAGGACGACGTCGAAGCGGCGCTCGATTCGGGCGTTGAACTGGTTCACGTGTTCGTCTCGACCAGCGACGTCCAACTGCAGGACAGCATGCACGCCACCCGCGAGGACGCGTTGCACCGCGCGGTCGAGTCCGTCGAGCGCGTCAAAGAGGCCGGCGTCGAGTGCATGTTCTCGCCGATGGACGCGACCCGGACCGACGAGTCGTTCCTGATCGAGGTCGTCGAGGCCGTCTCCGAGGCGGGCACCGACTGGATCAACATCCCGGACACCACGGGCGTCGCGACCCCCGGCCGGTTCGAGGATCTGGTCGGGACGGTCGTCGAGCACACCGACGTCCGCGTGGACGTCCACACCCACGACGACTTCGGGCTGGCGACGGCAAACGCCCTGTCGGGCTACGAGGCCGGCGCGGCTCAGGCGCAGGTGTCGGTCAACGGCATCGGCGAACGGGCTGGCAACGCCGCTTACGAGGAAGTCGCGATGGCGCTGGAGAGCCTCTACGATGTCGACACCGGGATCGATACGACCCGGATCACTGAACTGTCACGGCTCATCGAGGAGAAGAGTTCGATCGCCACTCCCGGGAACAAGCCGGTCGTCGGCGACAACGCCTTTGCCCACGAGAGCGGCATCCACGCCGCCGGCGTCATCGAGAACGCTGACACCTTCGAGCCGGGCGTGATGACGCCCGAGATGGTGGGAGCCGAACGCGAACTGGTGTTGGGCAAACACACTGGCACCCACTCCGTCCGCGAGCGGCTGACCGAGGCCGGGTACAACCCGACCGACGAGGAGGTCCGGCAGGTAACCCGCCGCGTCAAGGACTACGGCGCGGAGAAACGGCAGGTCACGCTGGACGTCCTCGAACGGTTCGCCGACGAGGTCGGCGTCGACCGCGCACGAACTGAGGAGGTCCGTGCCTGACCATGTCGCCGACGGCGTTCACATTCGCGGTTGACCAGCGGCTGCGGTACTGGTCGACACGCCATCCGTCGGGCGACCAGCCGCCGGCACACACCCGGTGTCGCCCACGGCCCCGACATCGACTCTCACGGAACCTTTATTATTCGGGACGGACAGCTTCACGTACTGATGACACAGTCCGCTGGCATCCGGGATCGCCCCGCCACCAGCGGCGCGCTCGTCCTTCTCGGTGTAGGGGCCCGTTAGGCCCCGCCACACCCCTCTTCGTTTCGGCCGGTATCGCTTTCGACTACCAACTCAGCAACCAGCAATGCAGACACGACACCCAACACACAGTGATCGACCATGAGTGAGCGCGCATCGATTCCCAAGCGGGACCCAGAAGAAGTTCCTGAACGAGAGAGCGGCATCGAAACGGTCGAATCGGGCTCGGAGGCGATCATCGCCTCGCTCGAGCAGGCCGGCGTCGACCACGCATTCGGCGTCCAGGGCGGCGCGATCATGCCCGTCTACGACGCTCTGTACGACTCCTCGATCCATCACATCACGATGGCCCACGAGCAGGGCGCGGCCCACGCGGCCGACGCCTACGGGATCGTCACGGGCGAACCCGGCCTGGCGATGGCGACCTCCGGTCCCGGTGCGACGAACCTCATCACCGGGCTGGCCGACGCGGCGATGGATTCGGACCCGATGATCGCGCTGACCGGCCAGGTCGCGACCGACTTCGTCGGCAACGACGCCTTCCAGGAGACTGACACCACGGGTATCACGATGCCCGTCACGAAGGCCAACTACTTCGCCAACCACTCGGATACGGTCGGCGACGACGTCAGCGAGGCGTTCGCGCTGGCCCGTGAGGGCCGGCAGGGCCCGACGCTGGTCGACCTCCCCAAGGACATCACGAAAGGCGAGACCGACCAGTGGCCGAAACCGCCGGAGGCCCCGGACACCCACGACGAGCCTGTCGAAGCCGACGAGTCGGCCGTCGAGGCCGCGGCCCGGACCCTAAAGGCGGCCGATCGACCGCTCATCCTCGCCGGCGGCGGCGTCATCAAGAGCGAGGCCAGCGACGAACTGCGATCGTTCGCCCGCGAGTACGAGATCCCCGTCATCACGACGATGCCCGGGCTCGGCACGTTCCCGGAGACCGACGACCTCTCGCTGGGGATGGCCGGTATGCACGGGACCGGCGCAGCCAACATGGCCGTCACGAACTGTGACGCACTGTTGGGTGTCGGCACCCGATTCGACGACCGATTGACCGGCGGCGTCGACACGTTCGCACCCGACGCCGACGTCATCCATATCGACATTGACCCGGCCGAAATTTCCAAGAACATCGAAGCCGATCACCCGCTGATCGGCGACGCCGAGCGCGTCCTCGAACAGATCGACGACGCACTGACGGCCGCGCCGACGGCCGATCAGTGGCGCGAACAGTGCCGGACCTGGACCGAGGAGTATCCGCTGGACTACGAGATGCCCGACGACGAACCGCTCAAGCCACAGCACGTCGTCGAGACGTTCGACGAACTGGCCGATGACGACGCCATCGTCACCACGGGCGTCGGCCAACACCAGATGTGGGCGGCCCAGTTCTGGACCTACGAGTACCCGCGCACGTGGGTCTCCAGCAACGGCCTGGGGACGATGGGCTATGGCGTCCCCTCGGCGATCGGCGCGAAGATCGGCGCCCCCGATACGGAGGTCGTCGCCTTCGACGGGGACGGATCCTTCCTGATGACGATGCAGGAGCTGTCGGTCGCGGTCCGGGAGAACCTCGATATCACCTACGTCGTGCTCAACAACGAGGCGATCGGGATGGTCCGCCAGTGGCAGGACGGCTTCTACGAGGGCCGCCGGATGGCCAGCGAGTACCCGTGGGTGCCGGAGTTCGACAAGCTCGCGGAGGCCTTTGGCGCCCGCGGGTTCCGGCTGGAAGATCCCGAAGACGTCGAGGAGACCATCCAGGCCGCTCGCGAGTACGACGGCCCGGCCGTGATCGACGCGATCATCGACCCCGCCGAGAACGTCTTCCCGATGGTTCCCAGCGGCGGCGACAACGGACTGTTCGCCCTGAACGAGCAGCACCTGGAGATGATCTGAGATGCCCGGAGAAATGCCCGGTCCGGCCCCGGACCAGCGGATGCGGCCCGAGGGGCGGCGCAGCTCTCAGGGGATTCGTGTCGATCCGGAAGCGGAAGCGACACACGAGCCACGGATGGCCGTGCTGTCGGCGCTGGTCAAACACGAGCCCGGCGTCCTCTCTGAGGTCTCCAGCCTGTTCAGCCGCCGGCAGTTCAACATCGAGAGTCTCACTGTGGGCGCGACGACAGACGACGGCACCGCCCGGATGACGATCGTCATCGAGGAACCCGAGCCGGGCGTCCAGCAGGCGAAAAAACAACTCCGCAAACTCATCCCCGTCATCGAGGTCGAGGAGCTGGAGTCGGCGGCCATGCGCCGTGAGCTGGCGCTGATCAAGGTCGCCGGCGACAAGCCCGACGACGTGCAGGCGGTCGCGGAGATGTACGGTGGCGACGCCGTCGACGCTTCGACGAACGCAGTGACTGTCGAGATCACCGGCAGCAAGCAGAAGATCGATGCCGCGATCGAGGCCTTCGAGCAGTTCGACGTGCTCGAGATCGTCCGCACCGGCGCGGCCGCCCTCGAACGCGGCTCGAAGACGATGGGCGCGACGACAATGGAAAGCGATAACTGAGCGATCCCCGAGAATTCACCTATGGTAGACGAATTTAGCACGGACGTATACTACGACGAGGACGCTGACGAATCGGTACTGGACGACAAGACAGTCGCAGTGCTGGGCTACGGCAGCCAGGGCCACGCCCACGCGCAGAATCTTGACGACAGCGGGGTCGACGTGGTCGTCGGCCTTCGCGAGGGGTCGGCCTCGCGTACGGAGGCCGAAGCCGACGGCCTGGACGTACAGACGCCGGCCGACGCCGTGAAAGCGGCCGATGTCGTCTCCGTGCTGGTCCCCGATACGGTCCAGCCGGACGTCTACGAGAACGCTATCAAGCCCAACCTCGAGGAGGGCGACACCTTGCAGTTCGCCCACGGGTTCAACATCCATTACGGCCAGATCGAACCGCCCGAGGACGTCGACGTGACGATGGCCGCACCCAAGTCACCGGGCCATCTCGTCCGGCGGACCTACAAGCGCGGGGAGGGCGTGCCCGGGCTGGTCGCGGTTTATCAGGACGCCACCGGCGAGGCCCACGAGGAAGCGCTGGCCTACGCGAAGGCCATCGGCTGCACCCGCGCGGGCGTCATCGAGACGACCTTCCAGGAAGAGACCGAGACCGACCTCTTCGGCGAGCAGGCCGTTCTCTGTGGCGGCGTCACCGAGATGATGAAAGTCGGCTACGAGACGCTGGTCGATGCTGGCTACAGCGAGGAAATGGCCTACTTCGAGGTTATGAACGAGATGAAGCTCATCGTCGATCTCATCTACGAGGGTGGGCTGATGGAGATGTGGGATTCTGTCTCCGACACTGCCGAGTACGGCGGGCTGACCCGCGGGGAGTACGTCATCGACGACTCGGCCCGCGACGGGATGGAGCAGATCCTCCAGGAGGTCCAGAACGGCGAGTTCGCCAAGGAGTGGATCTCCGAGAACCAGACGAACCGACCCAGCTACAAGCAGCTCCGAGAAGCCGAGCAGAACCACGATATCGAAGACGTGGGCGGTCGCCTGCGCGAGCTGTTCGACTGGGACGAGAGCGACGAGTAACGGATTGTAAGTGAAACGAAACAACGGAGACAACGATTTCGAATGAGTTCAGGAACGCTGTACGACAAGGTATGGGACAAGCACAAGGTAACCGAACTGCCGAACGGACAGGATCAACTGTTCATCGGGCTGCACCTCGTCCACGAGGTCACGAGCCCGCAGGCGTTCGGGATGCTCCGGGAGCGCGACATCGACGTCGCCTATCCCGGGCGGACCTTCGCGACGACCGACCACATCGCGCCGACCGAGGAGGCAAAGCGCAAGCGGCCACTTGAGGACGACCAGGCCGAGAAGATGTTGGACGCGCTGGACACGAACACGGCCGAGAACGGCATCACGTTCTTCGACTTCGAGTCCGGCAGGCAGGGCATCACTCACGTCGTCGCGCCGGAACTGGGGTTGACCCAGCCCGGCATGACTGTCGCTTGCGGTGACAGCCACACGGCGACCCACGGCGCCTTCGGCTCGATCGGGGTCGGCGTCGGTACCAGTCAGATTCGGGATATCCTGGCGACCGGCTCGATCGCCGCCGAGAAACAGAAGGTCCGGCGGATCGAGGTCGAAGGCAGCCTCAACGAGGGCGTCTACGCGAAGGACATCATCCTGAAAATCATCCAGGAGCTGGGTGTCGACGGCGGCGTCGGCCACGTCTACGAGTACGGCGGCCCCGCGATCGAGGAACTCGGTATGGAAGGCCGGCTGGCGGTCTGTAACATGTCCATCGAGGGCGGTGCTCGCGCGGGCTATATCAACCCCGACGAGACCACCTACGACTACCTGAAGGGTCGGGAGTACGTCCCCGAGGGCGAGGAGTTCGAACAGCTCAAGGAGTACTGGGAGTCCATCGCGAGCGACGCGGACGCCGAGTACGACGACGTCGTCACGATCGACGTCGACGACATGGATCCGATGGTCACCTGGGGTATCAATCCCGGGCAGGTCGTCGAGATCTCCGAGCCAGTCCCCGCACCCGAGGACTTCGAGACCGAGACCGATCAGGAAGCCGCCCAGCAGGCGCTGGATCACATGGACATCGAACCCGGCCAGTCGATGCTGGGCTACGATATCGACGTCGCATTCTTGGGCACCTGTACGAACGGACGCGTCAGCGACTTCCGGCGCGCCGCCGAAATCCTGGAGGGCCACACCATCGACGATGGCGTGCGTGCGCTGGCCGTCCCCGGATCGGAGACCGTTCGCCGTCAGTGTGAGGCCGAGGGTATCGACGAGACGTTCATCGAGGCCGGCTTCCAGTGGCGACGGGCGGGCTGTTCGATGTGCCTGGCGATGAACGACGACTCTCTGGAAGGTGACGAGGCGGCCGCGTCCTCCTCGAACCGCAACTTCATCGGCCGACAGGGATCCAAGGACGGCCGGACGGTCCTGATGAGCCCGGTCATGGTTGCCGCGGCGGCGGTCGAGGGCGAGATCACGGACGTGCGGCGCTTCTACGACGATCGGGCGGATGCACTGTCTGCCGAGGACGTTTCGGAGGTGGCTGACTGATGGTCGACAAACCCCAGCATATCACGGACGTATCGGGGACCGGTGTGCCGATCTACGGCGACGACATCGACACCGACCAGATCCTGCCGGCGCGGTTCATGAAGGAGGTCACCTTCGACAACATGGCCGATTACCTCTTCTATGACGCCCGGCGCGACGACGACGGCGAGTTCAACGATCACCCGCTGAACCGCTTTGCGGGTGCGAACGTCGCAGTCGTCAACAAGAACTTCGGGATGGGATCATCCCGGGAACACGCCCCGCAAGCGATGATGCGGTGGGGCATCGACGGGGTCGTCGGCGAGTCCTACGCCGAGATCTTCCGTGACAACTGCAAGTCGCTCGGCATCCCCGCAGCCACAGCCGACCACGAGACTGTCACCGAAATCCAAGAGTGGATCGAGGCCAATCCCGACGAGGACATCCACATCGACGTCGAGGCCGAGACGGTCACCTACGGCGACACCACTGTCGACGTCGAGATCGACGGCGCGATGCAGCAGGCGCTGGTCGAGGGCATCTGGGACACGACGAGTCTCATGTACTCGAACATGAGCAAGGTCGAAGCGACCGTCGCTGACCTGCCGTACATCGAAGCCGAGTAGCGCTCACGCGAGGTTTCGACCCGTTGCGATGAGGCAGTCGCAATCGTCCAATTAGCTCCGATTTTCGGGGCTGCGGGGACGTTAAGGACTTCGGGTACCAACCGTTCGCATGCACGACAGCGACTCGCCACACCAGGGCCAGCCGCTTGCGACAGCCGGAAGCAACCTCGACGACGCCGACGCCGCGGCGATTCTGCTCCACGGTCGGGGTGCGACTGCCCAGAGCGTCCTCCAGTTAACCGACCACTTCGAGGTCGAGAATATCGCGTATCTCGCGCCCCAGGCGGCCGGAAACACGTGGTATCCGAACCCGTTCACCGCGCCTGTCGAATCCAACGAACCGGGGCGGACGTCGGGACTGCGTGCTATTGGTGGAGCCATCTCTGAGGCCGAATCGGCCGGGATTCCGACTGCAAACACTGTTTTGCTGGGCTTCTCGCAGGGCGCGTGCCTCGCCAGCGAGTTCGCCGCGAGGAATCCGGATCGCTACGGCGGGGTCGTCGCGCTGAGCGGCGGTCTCATCGGCGAGTCGATCGACCTCGAGGCGTACGACGGAGATCTGGACGGCACGCCGGTCTTCCTGGGCTGTAGCGACAGCGATCCGCACATCCCCGCCGAGCGCGTCCACGAGTCGGCGGCCGTCTTCGAACGACTGGGCGGGGACGTGACGAAACGGCTCTACGAGGGAATGGGCCACGGCATCAACGACGACGAGATCGAGTTCGTCTCGGGACTCCTCGCGGATCTGTGAACCGCCCTCGGCCTGCTCGCCTGTCGACTCTGCCCTCGCTCGGCACTCACGCCGAAAAAAGGCTGTTGTGGACGGGTGCGAACTCCCGACTCTCCTCGATACCGTCGTCCTCGGTATCGGAGATGGCTGTGCCGTCGACCCCCTCATCCAGAAAGTCCGCCAGCGGCGGGCCGACGTTGCCGGGTTCGACCAGGAACGCGTCGTGACCGTGGTCGGACTCGACGACGTGATGTGCAGTCCCAACGTCGGCGGCTCTGAGCGACTCAGCCAGGTCTTCGGCCTGATCGACGGTGAAGTGCCAGTCGGCGGTAAAGGACATCACGAGCGCCTCGCCCTCGAAGGCGGCCAGCGCATTGCTGTCGGATTCGAAGCCCGACGCGAGATCGTAGTGGTCCATCGCCCGGGTCAGGTACAGATAGCTGTTGGCGTCGAACCGTTCGACGAACCGCTCGGCCTGATAGTCCAGGTAGGACTCGATGTCCCGATATGGAAAAAACGACGCGGCGGGATCGGTCGGGAACGACCGAACGGCGTCCCGTCCTGCCGCTCTGCGGCCGAACTTCTTCTCCATGCTGGCTTTCGAGAGGTACATGACGTGGCCGATCTGGCGGGCGATGGCGAGCCCGTCGTCCGGGCTGGGGCCGCCGTAGTAGTTGCCGCCGTTCCAGTGCTCGTCGGTGGTGATCGCCCGGCGGGCGATCGCGTCGAGCGCGAGACCCTGTGGATCGACCCGGGCGGCGGCCGCGATCGAGGCGATCCGATCGACGTGGTCGGGGTGGCGCTTGGCCCATTCGAGGACGTTCATTCCGCCGACGCTCCCGCCGACAACCGCGTGTAGTGCGGGCACGCCGAGTTCGTCAAGCAACTTACGTTGGGCTTCGGTCCAGTCGCCGATCGTCACCGGCGGGAAATCCGTCCCGTAGGGCTCGCCCGTCTCGGGGTTCTCGCTGGCCGGTCCGGTCGTCCCGTAGCAGGAGCCGGGCACGTTCGCGCAGACGACGTAGTACTCGTTAGTGTCGATCGCCTTCCCGGGGCCGACGATGTCGTCCCACCAGGCCCGGGCCTGGCCGCTCGTCTCGGCGGTGTCGCGGTGGCTGGCGACGTGTGCGCTGCCGGTCAGGGCGTGACACACGAGCACCGCGTTGTCGCCGGTGAACTCCCCGTAGGCCTCGTAGGCGACCTCCAGGTCCGGGATCGACTCCCCGCACTCGAACTCGAACTCGCCCAGCGAGACCGTCCCGCGCTCGACCTCCATACTTACTCGATACCTGCTTTGAGGTCCGCAATGATGTCTCTGGCGTCTTCGATCCCGACCGATAGCCGAACGAGGTCGGGCGTGACGCCGCTCTCGCGCTGCTCGCTCTCGCTCAACTGGGCGTGGGTCGTCGAGGCCGGGTGGATAATCAGCGTCTTCGCGTCGCCGACGTTGGCCAAAAACTGCGCGAGTTCGGTCTCCTCACAGAGTCGCTTGCCCGCCTCGTAGCCGCCTTCCAGACCGAACGCGATCATCCCGCCGTATCCGTTTTCGAGATATTCAGCCGCATTGTCATGGGTCTCGTGGCTTTCCAGTCCGGGGTACTGGACCCAGGCGACCGCCTCGTTGTCGTCGAGCCACTCGGCGACGCGGGCGGCGTTTTCACAGTGGCGCTCCATCCGCAGGGCAAGCGTCTCGACGCCCTGGAGCGTTTGCCAGGCATCGAACGGTGCCTGTCCGTCGCCCAGGCTCCGGACCGCTCGCTGACGAGCAGCCACGGTAAAGGCCCGATCACCGAACTGCTCGGCGAAGTTCGTCCCGAACGCGGGGTTCTCGGCCCCGATCTCGGGATAGTCCTCCGCGTGGTCGGCCCACGGGAACGTGCCGCCGTCGACGATGACGCCCCCGATGGTCGTCCCCGACCCGTGGATCCACTTCGTCGTGGACTCCCAGACCAGGTCCGCGCCGTGTTCGGTCGGGCGACAGAGCGCGGGCGTCGCGAAGGTGTTGTCGACGACCAGCGGGACATCGCGGTCGTGTGCGATCTCCGCGATGCGCTCGATGTCCGGCGTCACCAGTGACGGGTTAGCGATCGTCTCGATGTGGACGTAGGCCGTGTTCTCGTCGATCGCCTCGGCGTAGCCGTCGTAGTCGAGGGTGTCAACGAAGCGGGCGTCGATTCCACGACGGCTCGCGGTTTTCGTGAAGTAGCTATGTGTGCCCCCGTAGATCGAGGACGCCGAGACGACGTTGTCGCCCGCTTCGGCCAGCAGGAAGGTGATCCCGTCGAGCGCGGCCATCCCCGACCCGGTCGCGACGGCGTCGATGCCACCCTCGAGGTCGGCCAGTCGACGCTCCAGCATCCGAACGGTTGGATTGTCGAACCGCGAGTAGATGTTGCCCTCCGCCTGCAAGGCGTACTGGTCGGCTGCCTGCTCGGCGTCTTCGAAGGCGTAGGACGTTGTCTGGTAGATCGGCGGTGCGACCGCACCCGTCTCCGGATCCGGGTGCTGGCCGGCGTGGACACACCGTGTCCCGAAGTACTGTGGCCCCACAGAATCCTGATCAGTCATGTACTACACTCATATAGATCTAGCAATCTATAACTGATAGTTACGGCAATATTCGCGAGTGGGTCGTTGACTATCTTTCCGCGCAGACTGATCCAAAGGATTATAGTAACTGACCGGTTAGTCAGATTGCCGGCAGTAAACACTTTCAGCGGTCGTAGGACAGCAGCCATCCGGCTGTACCGTTGACGGTCCGTTTCGGACCACTTTTGAGGAATCTCGGATAGCTACGGATTTTGACGACCGAAACCACTATTCGCGGCATCTGCGTTTACACGACCATGTCGTGGCCACGAACGGCCTTCGTTCTGGTGGCGCTCTGTCTCGTGATCGGGGCGAGCGGCGGGACCGCTTGGGCTGTCGACGGTGACGCGTCTCAGTCGGACCGGGTCGGCAACGAAACGACCGACGTGCCACCGGACCCTGACGAGGACCGAATCGGGTGGGAAGGCGGCTACTGGTACAACGAGTCCGTCGACGTCGATCAGTATGACGGGCTCTCGGACGCCGAACTACAGCGATACAAGTACCGAACGATGGCTCGACTGGAACGGATTCGCGGGCTGGAGTTCACTGACGATGTCGCGATCGAATTTATCGGACCCGGCGAAGTCGAGGATCGCATCGAGGGCAACATCACGCAGTTTCGCGGCACCGGCCAGCAGTGGGAAGCGCTGTTCGTGATCGGCGAGGACCGCAATGCCGAGCGAGTCCTTCTCGGGACGCTCGTCGGGAGCGTCGCCGGCTGGGCCGCCGAAGAGGGGTCCGAAACCGTCGTGTTGATCACCGACGATCCGTCCGAGCCGACCGTTCCGCCGACGTTGCTGGCTCACGAACTCGTCCACGTCCTCCAGCACCAGCAGTTCGATCTCAGTGCCGAGCGGTACCAGCGGGCGACGCTTGACGGCGAACACGCCAAAGACGCCGTCGTCGAGGGCGAGGCGAGTTACCTCGACAGCGTCTACGAACAGTACTGTACCAACGGGTCCTGGGACTGTGCCGATGAGCGTCCCTTCGCGACTGGGCCGGATGTCGGCGTCGAGTACGGACTCTTTCCGTATCTCCAAGCCCCGTACACGCTCGGCGGTGAATACGTCAGCCGCCTGGTCGATCGGGGCGGGTTCGACGCCGTCGACGCCGCACACCGGAACCCGCCCGAATATAGCGTCACCGCGTTACACGGACGACAGGCCGAGACCGCAAGCCAGGCCGGGATCGCACCGTCGTCGCCGTTGTCCGTGCCCGACCGATCGGCCGACGGCTGGACGCGCCAGGGTGGGCCGGACCGCGTCGGTGCCATGGGGTTGACGGCGATACTCGGTGACAGGGCGCTGGCCTGGCGTAACGGCGTCCTCTACGCGTACGCGAACGGCTCGGCGGACGGCTACGTCTGGGAGACGCGCTGGTCGAACGCGACGACGGCCCAACGGTTTCTCGACGCGTATCGCGACGAGATCCGATCGAAAGACGGAGTCAACGTCTCTGCAGGGGTCTGGCAGATCCCGGACGGCCCGTTCGCCGATGCGTTCGCTCTCGATCGGACCGGTGATACTGTCCGAATCGTGAACGCCCCATCAGTCGGGGCGCTCTCGGCTGTCCACGACTCCCCGTCCGATCCGGACGGTGCTGACGCTGGGTCGACTGTCGACGCCGGGAGTCAGACGACTGCCAGCAGCGCGGAGCAGACGACGGCCGCCGACGGGAGCGGCCCTGGGTTCGGCTTCATCGCCGCACTCGTCGCTGTCTTCGTTGCTATAGCGGCCGCAAAAAGATCGGCAGTCTAGTGGTCGTGGCCGGTAAGTTCGCCGTAGCTCGCGCCGAACCGGTCTTCGAACAGCTCCATCGTCCGCTGTTCGGCGTCTTTGACGTTTTGTGGCGGCTCGCCCTGTCCGTGGTGGATCGCTCCGTGGATCCGCTGGGCGAGGCCGAACATTGCGATGTCACCGATAATCTCGGCCGGCGTCTCGCCCTCTTCCTCGCGCAGCATCTCGATCAGCGCGATCGGCACCGTGAGTTCGTCGGTCGTGTCGTCGTCCTCGATCGTCAGCGTGACAGTATCGTCAGCCATACCACTGGTTTCGGCGACCGGACTCAAGGGTCTTCGGATCGAGATCAGTCGCCCGCCTGTGCCGTCTCGATACCGGCCGCCTCCTGCTCGATCGATTCGAGGTACTCGTCGACGTCGAGTGCCGCCTTACAGCCCATCCCGGCGGCCGTCACGGCCTGCTGGTAGTGATAGTCGACGACGTCACCTGCGGCGAAGATCCCCTCGACACCGGTTTTGGTCTGTCCGCCGCCGCTTCCCCCTTCTGTTTGGATATAGCCCGCCTCGTCCAGTTCGACGGGCGTGTCTTCGAGGTACTCGGTATTGGGTGTGTGCCCGATCGCCAGGAAGACGGCGCCGACATCGAGGTCGGACCGTTCGACCGCATCTCCCTGCCCGGACTCGAGTTTCGCTTTCGGGTGGCCGTCCGGGTGCCGAACCAGCGAGACGTGATCGATGCCGTCGGCCTGACTGCCGTGGATCTCGGTCGCTTCCGTGTTCTTTAGCAGCTCTACCTCGCCCTCGTCGACTTTCTCCATGATACGGTCGACCCAGTACTCCTCGGCCCGGAAGTCCTCCCGACGGTGGGCGATGTAGACGGTGTCGGCGAACTTGGTCAGGAAGTTCGCCTCTTCCATGGCAGCGTCGCCGCCCCCGATCACCAGCATATCCTCGTCGCGGAAGAAGGCGCCGTCACAGGTCGCACACGTCGAGACGCCGTACCCCATGAGATCGTCCTCGCCGGGGATATCGAGCGTCCGAGCGCTCGCTCCCGACGCAGCGATGAACGCGTCCGCCGTCAGCGACCGTCCGTTCGTGAGTGTCACCCCGATCGGGTCTCCCTCCTCGACGGTCTCGACGACGCCGTTCTCGATCTCGGCCCCGAACGTTCGTGCCTGCTCTTTCATGTTGTTTATGAGTTCGGGGCCACCGATTCCCTCCGGGAATCCCGGGTAGTTCTCGACGTCGGTCGTGAGCGTCAACTGGCCACCCGGCTCGTCGCCTTCCAGAATGAGTGGATCGTTGTTCGCCCGCGCCGCGTAGATGGCGGCCGTCAGGCCGGCGATACCTGTCCCTGCGATAACGAGTCGACGATCGGCCTCCCCAGACATGCCCGAAGGTACTGCCGGGCGTGATTTGTAGCTTGTGCTGACGGCAGCCCCGAGATCCGGAAAACGAGTTTCGGTCAGGTCACGACAGTAGACGATACGGCGCTACTGTTCGTCGTCAGGCACGTTGGCCTCGCCCGAGCCGGGTCCGGTCGGGAAGTAGAACTCGTGTTCGGACTCGGTCTCGAAGCGATCGAGGACCTCCCGCAGCGGGCGCGCGTAGCGTGAGAGGTCTTCGGCGCGCTGGCTGACCTCGTTGAGTTCAGCGGCCTGCTCCTCGGCAGCGCCGGCGACGTTTTCGGATTCGGCCATGGTCTGCTCGCTGAGTTCGACGACCTGGTTCAGCGTGGTGGCGATCTCCTCGATGCGATCGAGTGAGTCGCCGAAGTCGACGTCGTTCTCGGCGGCGAACTCTTCGAGATCGTGTGCGATGTCGTCCATCGCGTTGGAGATTTCCTGGAGACGCTCTTTCTGATCGTAGGCGTCGTCGGAGATCTGCTGGATCGAATCCGCGACCTGCTCGGAGGCGTCCCGGACGCTCTCCGAAGAGGTCTGGACGACCTCGCCGGCGGTCTCGACTTCGTCGGCGAAGCTTTTGAGCTGTCCGGTGGTCTTCTCGAGTTCGTCGATCATCTCGTTGAACTCGCTGGCGATACGATCCATCGCCTCGTTCTCCCCGTCGGGCTCCATCCGCTGGGTGAGATCACCGGCGGCACACTGCTGCATGATCTCCGCGTACTCGTCGGCCCGGTCCTGGAGGTAGTTGGACATCTCCATCGCCTCCGCTCGGGATACCTCCGCCTCCTTGCGAGCCTGTTCGGCCTCTTCGATCTGCTGTTGCAGCGCGTCGCGCATGTTGGCGAATCCGCCGTATAGCTGCCCGATCTGGTCGTCGCGTGGCGAGTACAGGTCCACGTCGAGGTTTCCTTCTTCCATCTCCTCGGCTTTGCCTTTCAGCCGGTCGATGGACTTGGACGTGTTCCGGCCGAGCACTGCACCGAAGATGCCGATCAGGAGGACGCCGACGAGAGTCGCCGCGAGCGACTGGTTCGAGACCGCCTCGACGTCACCGTATGCAGTCTGGCGGTTCGTGTGTTCGAGCACGACCCAGTCGACCTCGACCGAGGTCGAACCGCTCAGGGTGACAGAGGTGACTGGTGCCGCACCGACGACGTATCTCTCCCCGTTGAGGTTATAGTTAGTCGCCTGATCCCATTTGGACCCATCGAGGACACCGCCCGCAGCCGTGTCCGATGCCATGCCGACGCGGCTGTTCTGGCTGCGGACCTCCGTGATCGGTTTCTTCCACTGGTCGTACTGGTGGATCGAGTCGTGGATCGAACTCGCGTACCCCTCCATGATGATCTGGTCGTCGTCGTCGACGACCATCGCGACGCCACTGTCGAGACCAGTGCCGAGACCGGCAGTAAAGCCGCCAGTGTACGCTTCCGTTGCGATCGAGTAGATGACTGCCCGCTGTTCGCCGGTACCGGGGTCATCGACGAGGGCGATGTATGCGAGATGTATGCCTCCGAACCGTGAGGTCCCCTCGTCGCTGATGTACGCGTCCGTCAGCCTGATCGTATCTCCGGAGTCTTTCAGGTCCGCCAGTTCGGCTGCGACGGTCTGGTTGATACCCGAAACGGGTGCCGTCCTGTTTTCGTTCGGATTTATCGCGGACCGATCGGGTGCGCCGTCGGTGGACGCGACGATCTGTGCGGGGTCCGAACCGTTGCCCGGCTTGACGTAGTGGATCGTGTATCCCTGGCTCAGATAGTCTCCGCCCTGGTTCTTTTCGGTCGACAGCCAGTCGTGAACTTCCGCGTCGGTCTTCCCGTCGAAAATCCTCGTCAACTGCAGCGTCTCCTGGCCGTTGTCCGCGACCCACGTCTGTAGCCCGTTCGCATCGTTTTTCGCGAGATTGCTGTACTGATCGTTGATCTGGTCGTGGACCTCGTCTTTGACGAGTTCCGATCCCACGAATCCGGCCGCCCCGACTGAGAGGCCGATTATCAATAGCGCGATACCGAATTTGATCGCGAAGCTCTTTCGAATGAATTCCGGGAGTATCTTTCGTACGATGCCCATGAGCCCGCCGCCTCTCGAGCTCTTGTCCGACCCGTCGGTTTGATCACTGCTCATAGTTGGTCTCTGTGTGCGTGCCTGTCTGAATACGTCATCTGTAATCCTGTTGTGCGCCCATCAGCAGCCAGTGATCGTCGGCATGACGGTCACCAGGCTCGCTATGGCAGTGGGTTGATCCAGTCTATAAATAAAGATTTGCCATACAGTATCGTCTATTGAAATGGAACGTAGTCATACTATTATCTCACAGTACCTGGGGCAGTGACAGCGACGACAAACCGGCATGGATTGCCGAATCCGTGTGGGTCGGTCACTCGCCACAGAACGAGCGCGGTCTAACAAGCTTCATAATCCCGGGGAATGCAGTCTCAAGGTATGTACAACGGATCAACCAACGGGTTTTGGACAGGTGCGGAGGGCTGTAGCGATGCGTAACGCGAAAATCGTCTGTACACTCGGTCCGGCGTCGGATTCGACCGAGGAGATCACGGCCCTGGCGGAGGCCGGGATGTCCGTCGCGCGGTTGAACGCCAGCCACGGCTCGCCCGAGCAGCGCCGCGAGACGATCGATCGGATTCGGGCGGTCGACGAATCGGTCGACCATCCGGTCGCGGTCATGCACGACATCCCCGGCCCGGAAGTCCGGACGGCCGACATCGACGAGCCGATCCATCTCGAGGCCGACTCCCGGGTTCGATTCTATCAAGGCGACGACGCCACGCCCGAGGCGGTCGGGTTGTCGCTGGACATCTCGGCCGTCGAGGCAGGCGATCGGGTCCTGCTGGACGACGGTCGCATCGAAACCATCGTCGAGGAGGTCGACGGCAGCGACATCTACGCGCGCGTCCAGAACGGTGGCGAACTTCAGGCGCGCAAGGGCGTCAACATCCCCGGCGTCGAACTCGGCCTGCCGACGGTCACCGAGAAAGACCGCGAGGAACTGAAAGTCGCAGCCGAAAAACAGGCCGATCTGGTCGCCGCGTCGTTCGTTCGGGACGGCTCGGACATCCGCGAGATCGCCGACACCCTCAACGAGTTCGGCGCCGACATTCCGATCGTCGCGAAGATCGAACGGGCTGGTGCCGTCCAGAACCTCGACAGTATCATCGAAGAGGCCTACGGCATCATGGTCGCCCGCGGCGACCTGGGCGTCGAACTCCCTCTGGAGGAGGTCCCACTCTACCAGAAGCGGATCATCCGGAAGTGCAATCAGGCGGGTGTGCCCGTGATTACGGCGACTGAGATGCTCGATTCGATGGTCGAGTCCCGGCGGCCGACCCGCGCGGAAGCCTCCGACGTCGCTAACGCCGTCCTGGACGGCACGGACGCGGTGATGCTCTCGGGGGAAACCGCCATCGGCAACCACCCCGCACGCGTCGTCGACACGATGGCCAGTATCGTCGAAGAAGTCGAAAACAGCGAGGAGTACGAAGACGTCCGCAGACAGCGCATCCCCGAAGCCGACGACACGCGGGCTGACGCGCTGGCTCACGCCGCCCGGTTCCTCGCCGAAGACGTCGACGCCACCGCGATCGTCGCCGCCAGCGAGTCGGGTCACTCCGCGCTGAAGATGGCCAAGTTCCGGCCCTGTGTCCCGATCATCGCGTCGACGCCGAACGACCGGGTCCGGCGGCGGCTCGCCCTCTCGTGGGGCATCCACCCGACTACCATCCCCTACACCACCGAAGGCGCGGACGCCATCATCCAGAACGCTGCCAAGTCAGCGCTCGACACGGGGATCGTCAGGGATGGCGACAGGCTAGTCGTCATGTCTGGTATGATGACAGAACTCGAGGGGGTCGACAGTTCGAACATGCTGAAAATCCACGTCGCGGCCGAGACGACCGTCAGCGGTGACGCCGTCGTCAGCGGCCTCGTCACGGGCGAACTCCACCGCGTCGAAGACGGCGACCTCTCGGCCGTTCCCGACGGATCGATTGCGGTCGTCCCCTCGGAGTATAGCGGCGAACTGACCGGTGACGCCGACCATATCCACGGGATCGTCGGTGGAGAGCGCGGCATGAAACCCGGTTCGACGAGCCACGCCGCCGTCCTCGCTCACGAACGTGATATCCCGATGATCGCCGACGCCGAGGTCCCCGACGAACTCGAAGACGGGACCGTCGTCACGCTCGACGCCGAGCGGGCCATGCTCTATCGCGACGCTCCCGGCGACACCTCGACGCAGTAGTCGCTCTTCGGCACGGGCGTCTGCGAAAAATATTATCCGGGCCGTGTGCTGTTGTCGAGCTATCGGGCGGTAAAGCCGCTGTCGACGGTTAGCGCCTCGCCGTTGGTGAACGACGCGCCGTCGGAGCACAGCCACAGCACGGCGTCAGTAATCTCCTCGGGTTTACCCAGTCGGTCCTGGGAGTGCATCCCCTCGATCCACTCTCTGACGTTCTCGTTCGTGCTGATACCGGCATCCTCGAGCATCTGCGTCTCGATGAATCCCGGACAGACGGCGTTGACGCGGATGTCCTGATCCGCGTATTCCCAGGCAGCGGTCTTGGTCAGTCCCAGGACACCGTGCTTGGAGGAAACGTACGCCGAGGAGTTCTCGAAGCCGACTTTCCCGAGGATCGACGCCATGTTGACGATGACGCCGCCGTCGTCCTGTTCGGTCATCTGGTCGAGTTCGGCCTGCAGCGAGCGCCAGACACCGTTCAGGTTGATATCGATCGTCTGTTCCCATCCTTCCTCCGGGACATCGCCAGCCGGCTGATCGCCGCCGGGGACGCCGGCGTTGTTGACGGCGTAATCGAGACGGCCGAACTCCTCGACGGCGGTCTCGACCATCGCCTCGACGTCGTCCATGCTCGTGACGTCCGTGGAAACGTACACGGCCTCGCCGCCGCCCCTCTCGATCTGTTCGACTGTGTCTTGCCCACCCTCGTCGTCGACGTCCGCGACGACAACGGACGCCCCGCTCTCGGCGAACTGGGTCGCTATTTCTTGACCGATACCCGAAGCGCCACCCGTGACGGCAGCGACGCGTCCACTGAAATCAAAGTTACCCATACATACTAAAACAGAAGCTCATAGTATATGGAAATTTGGTTATTAGTATGTCATTATTATATGCATGTATTTGTTGTAGCGGAACGGCCCGCCGGGTACTCACGGCGGGTCGGCTACGACGCTCGCGTCACCAGCGGTGGTGGACGTAGTCGTAGACGTGTTCCTCGTAAATGTCCCGGAGAGCTCCGTGAGTTTCGTGTGAGAGGGGGTCCAGGTCGGCGGAAGCGACGTTCTCCCGGACGTGTTCGGGTGAGGTAGAGCCCGGGATGACGGTCGTCACGGCTTCGTGATCGAGGACCCACCGGAGTGTGAACTGCGCCATCGACGCCTCCGTTGGGACGAGCCGGCGCATGTCCTCGACCGCGTCCAGTCCGGACTCGAATGGAACGCCCGCGAAGGTCTCTCCACCCTTGCGGCCGACACCGGCCTCGACGCCCTCCTCCGCGGCGATCCGACGGTGGTCGTCCTCGTCGAGGTCCTCGATATCGTGAATCGCGTCCGCGAGCAGCCCCGACGCCAGCGGGACGCGGACGATGATCCCGACATCCTCGTTACTCGCGCGCTCGAACAACCGCTCGGCCGGGCGCTGGCGCAGCGGGTTGAAGATGATCTGGACCGACTCGACGACGTCGTACTCGATGGCCTTGGTGGCTTCCTCGATCTTCTCGACGCTGACACCTGCGTGGCTGATCTCACTCTCCGCTTTGAGAGCTTCAAGTACCTCGAAGGTCTCGGGCTCGTAGAACGCCGCCGTCTCCGGACAGTGCAACTGGAGCAGATCCAGCGTCTCCACGCCGAGTCGGGCCTGCGAGCCTTCGACGGATTCCCGGAGTCCGACCTCGGAGTGGCGCTCGTCCTCGTCGGGAGCAGCCTTGGTCGCGACGCGGATCTCCTCGGCATCGTCGCGCTCTTCGAGAACCGCACCGATGAGCCGCTCGGCGCGCCCATCGCCGTAGACCTCGGCCGTGTCGACGAAGTTCGACCCGGCGTCGAGAGCGGTGTGGATCGACTCTCTGATGTCCTCGTCGGCCACGTCGCCCCAGACCGGGCCGACGTTCCACGTCCCGAGACCGATCTCCGTCAGGTCCATACCCGTCGATCCGAGTGTGCGCTTGCGCATGAGTACTAGGTGGTCCAGCCCGGAGAAAAAGATAGGGGCGGAAGACGATTTGTCGGAATGTGTCACCCGGCCCTACTGCGCCGCAGTATCCCGAACCAACGCGGCCAGATCGTCCCAGAACCCGTCCTCGTACTTCGTTGCGCTGTCGATCGTCGGTCGAGCATTGGTTTCGTTGACCACTGCCCGATCCTCGGTCACCAGCAGGTCGACGCCCAGGTAGTCGATATCCAGCACGTCAGCTGCGCGCTCGGCCAGATCGCGGAGTTCGGAATCGAGATCGACACCCTTCGCTTCGGCGCCGCGGTGGACGTTGTGCTTCCACTGGCCGCGCTCGCGAGCGTCAGCGGGCAGGCTGCGTTCGACCGCGCCGACGTACTCGCCGTCGAGGACCATCACGCGGTAATCCCTGGCGTCGGGCAGATACTCCTGGAGGAGATACGAGCGGTCGCCGGTCGCCCGGTAGTCCTGGACCAAATCGAGGTAGTCCGTCACGCCGAGCAGCGAATCGAGATCCGCCACCTTCGCGACGCCGGTCCCGCGGGTCGTGGAGTTGGGTTTGACGACGACCGGCGGATCGAACGCCTCGGCGGCGGCCGCGACAGTCTCCTCGTCAACGGGGTTGGAGATCATCGTCGTCTCGGGGACCGGAACACCGGCTCGTGAGAGGCGTGCGAGCGCGTCGGCCTTGTTCCGGGATCGGAGGATCGCCTCGCGGCCGTTGATCCAGGGAACCGAGAGCCCGGCGTCGACGACGCCGCCCTCCATGATCCGCGACGGGTAGACGAACCCCACGTCGACCGCGGGGAGATCGGGGTTCGATAGCTCGAAGGTCCGCTGACTCGACTGGAGAGAGACGGCCTCGATCCCGCGCTCGACGAGCGGATCGATCATCCGCTCGTAGGTCTCTGCCTGCGTGGTGACGGCAAGCCGGAGCGACATGCCGATTCACCCGCCGCTGACCGGCGGGAACAGCGCGAGCTCGGCGTCAGCGTCGAGAGTCGTCCCGTAGCCGTCGGCCGTCTCGAAGGGATCGGCGCCGTCGACGAGCAATCGGACGTGCTCGGCCAGTTCGCCGTCTTCGTACACGTCCGATTTGAGGTCGGGATGGCGCTCGAACAGCGCCTCCAGCGCGTCTTCGACGGTCGCATCGCCATCGAGATCCAGGGCGATATCCTTCCTGCCGGCCGTCTCGGCCAGGTTGGCGAACAGCTTCCACTCCATACCCGGCTAGGGGGGAGCCGCCGCAATGATACTGACGGTCGGCGAGACGAATCGAAATCGCCAGACGCGTCACGACGATCCGATGTCCGGCACCGAACGGGCAGCTGCCGCGGCCTCAACGGCCCGGAGCTCGTCGGGTGCCGCGATGACGTAGATGGATTCGCCGCCGCCGAGTACGCGATCGCGCGACGGGAGCGTCTCGATACCGCCCTCGGATTCGGCCGAAATCACTGCGACGACTGTCACGTCGAGCGCACCGACCGGGGTTCCAGCCAGCGCGCCCTCGGGGCCGATTTCGACGATGCCCATTGTCTCTTCGGCCGCTCGCAGCAGCGAGACAAACTCCCGGTCCGGACGGGCGTCTGTCGCGAGTGTGACCAGCCGGTAGCGCTCGTCGGGATCGAGTTTCGCCGTGTCGGCGGCGTCGACCGCGACAGTAACGACTTCGCCCGACGCCGCTCTAATTTCACCGTTGCAACGCCGTCGGGTCCCGTCTTCGGACCAGATCTGAACGAGGTCGCCGGGTCCAGCCGCATACGAGGGGTCCGCCCGGATCGCCATCGCGACGCTCTCGGGAGGGAGCGTCGGGCCGAGGCCCGCGATCCGGCGACCGACTGCGAGGTGTGTGACCGTCCCGTTGTCGAGTTCGAGGTCGACGTGGCCGACGCCGTAGTCGGTCTTGAGGCGTGTGATAAGTCGCTCTCGAAGCTGTGCGACTGTCAGCCCCCGCGGGAAGAGCAGCGACTGTCCGGCGAGCGCCTCTTTCGCCGCCGAATCGACCGGCTCGTAGCCGACGATGTCGTCGATTTCGTCAGGTAACTCGACGGTGATGACTCGCCCGCCCGCTCTGACGACCCGCGTCAGGTCGTCGAGCGTCTCCATCCCGCTTCGCGAGAGCAGGGCCACGCCGGTTCGGTCGCCCACCCGGTGGCCGATGACGCTTGCGACCGAACTCACGATGACAGCACCGATGTTGAACGCCGCAGCCGCGAGGCTGATCGTCGCCGCACCGTCGATCACCTGTCCGAGCGCCGTCTGCGTGTTGAGATACGCCGCGACGACGCCGAGTCCGACCAGGACGATCGCTCCCGTCGGCGCGCGCTGTGTCACGTACCAGCGATACCCCAACGCGGATATCATGGCAGCAAGCCCGGCGGCGATCGCGAGTCCCGCGATCCGGCTGAGCGGCCCGGCCACGTCGGCGAGCGCGAGTTGCAGTGCGTTCACGCAACCACCTCCCCGAATCGATCGAGTGCGTCCCTCGATCCCACGGCGAACAGCTCGTCGCCCGCTGCGAGTCGACGGGTCCCCTTCGGGGCGAACTGCCAGCCGTCACCCGTTCGGGCGGCCAGCACGGCGACCCCGTAACGATCCCGAACGTCCGCTTCGTCGAGTGTAACGCCGTCAAGCTCGCTCTCGGAGCGGACTGTCAGCCGTCGGAACCGCTTTCCGGCCCGACGAAGCAGCGAGAGCACCTCGTACTCCCGGCGGACGCCACGGGATTCGACGATCACCGTCGCGCCGTCGGCGCGGAGGAGCGTCTCCACGTCGGACCCCGCGACCGCGAGCGTGACCTGTCCGTCCCCGCCGCCCGTCGTCGGCGCGCGCGCCGGTGCCAGCTCGGCCGGTGTCTCGGCACCGGTCGGTGTCTGTTCCGCCGGGATCGCCGCAGCCGTCTCGTCGGCATCAGGTCGCGTCGACCTGGCGCTGACGACCTCGCCACGAACACGCCCGTCCGGCGTCACCGCCACCACCAGATCGCCGCGAGCCAGCCCCGTCGGCACGAGCGCGTTCACCGAGACCGCTTTCCGATTTCCCTCAAGTCGCCGTGACAGCCCCGAGAGCGGCGGTGCGGCGGCGACGCTTGCCGACCCCGATTCGTCGATCGAGGCCGACACGTCACCCAGTTCGAACTCCGTCCGGAGGCGTTCGGCCAGCCGCGCCTCCAGCTCCGAGACCTGCAGGTCCGCAGGCAGTCGCCAGTCGCTGTCCCGGATCGCAGCCCGGAGGTGTTCAGGTAGCGGGGGGTACCCCTCGATGTCAGCGATGTCGCCGGTCACGCGGATCCGGATCTCGTTTCGCCCACCCACCATCTCGACGAGATCCGCAGAGAGGGTGCGCTCGCCGAGCGCGCGCAGCGAGAGCCGACGGGGGACCGACGCCCCGAGCTGGTCGCCCTTGGCGTGAGCGTACAGCGACATCATCATCACGACCAGCAATCCGGTCGTGACCGTCGGCGCGTTCGTGGAGGCGAGAATCGTCGGATCCGCCAGCGCGAGCAGGCCGCCGTTGATTCCCGCAAGCGCGACTGCCAGCACGACGACACCGAACCCCGGGAGCGTCACGCCGGTCACGTACTTGAACAGGAAGCCGAGCACGCCCGAGACCAGCGCCGGGATGATCCCGGTCAACACCCCCAGATAGAGCCCATAGACGATCGCGACGGGGAGTGGTTCCATATCTGCGTAGGGACGCGCCCACAAGTTAGTGCTATCGGCGTCATCGGGGCGAGTAGCCCCGCTGTCTTCGAACGGGCAGGCCACTTTCGGATCGGGATCAAAACTACCATGCCAGTTCACTGCGACCGTGCGGATACCGACAAGGTGGTTTCCGGTGACTGAAAAACGAGAATATACCGACGATTACCCCGAGAAGACGCTGTATCTACCCGGTCCGACCGAAGTGCGCGAGGACGTCATCGAGGCGATGGCCGAGCCGATGTTCGGCCACCGCATGGACCGGATGACCGACCTCTACACGACGATCGTCGAGGACACCAGGGAGTTCCTCGACACCGACCAGAACGTGATCGTGCTCACGGCCTCGGGCACGGAGTTCTGGGAGGCGACGACGCTGAATCTCGTCGAGGACCGCATGCTCGTCCCGACGTCAGGATCGTTCAGTGAGCGCCAGGCCAACGTCGCCGAGCGCCTGGGCAAGACCGTCGATCGTATCGAGTACGACTGGGGCAAGGCGGTCAAACCCGAGGACGTCCGTGAGGCCCTCGAAGCGAGCGACGAGGGCTACGACGCCGTCGGCATGGTGATGAACGAGACCTCGACCGGCGTGCGCAACCCCGTCGAGGAGGTCGGCGACCTGCTGGGCGAGTACCCCGACACGTACTTCGTCGTCGACGCGATCTCCTGTCTGGGCGGCGATTACGTCGTTCCCGAGGAGCACAACATCGACGCGCTGTTCACCTCCTCCCAGAAGGCCTTCGCCATGCCCCCTGGGCTGGCGATCACGACCGTCAGCGACGACGCCTACGAGCGCGAACTCGAGAAGGACTCTGCGTCGTGGTACGGCGGCTTCCAGCGGTGTCTGGACTACTACGACCGCAAGGGCCAGACCCACTCGACGCCCGCCATCCCGCTCATGCTGGCCTACCGCAAGCAGATGAAGCACATGCTCGAAGAGGGCCACGAGGCCCGCGACCAGCGCCACCGCGAGATGGCCGAGTACACCCGCGAGTGGGCGCGCGAGCACTTCGGCCTCTACGCCGAGGAGGACTATCGCTCCCAGACGGTCACGGCCGTTCAGAACACGCAGGGGATCGACGTCGCCGCGACTATCGAAGAAGTCTCCGAACAGTACGACCTGGTCTTCTCGAACGGTTACGGATCGATCGGCGAGGAGACGTTCCGGATCGGCCACATGGGCGAACACACCGTTGAGACCGTCAAGGAACTGACCGACGCCATCGAGGACGTCGCCGGTCTGTAGGTCGGTAGACGGGGTTTGTCGCCGAATTTTATATACGCAGACCACAAATACACAGATACACAGATGTCCAGCAAGACGATCAGCCTCAAGGAAGAAACCTACGAGCGATTGCGGAGGGCCAAAGGCGAGGGCGAGAGTTTCAGCGACGTCATCGATCGGCTCCTCGGGGACGACGAGCATCCGCTGTACGGGCTCGTCGGGTTGCTTGCGGAAGACGAGGCCGACCGACTGCGGGAGCGCTCGCGAGCGTTTCGTGAAGACGTGGACTCACGGATGGACTCCGAAGGTCGGGCCGAACAGTGATTCTCGACGCCTGTTTTTTGATTGATCTGCTTGAGGGCGACGACGCCGCCGTCGCCAAGCTCGATGAGATCAGCGACGGCCTTCTGGTCGTCCCGACGCTCGTCTATACTGAAGTAGCCGTCGGCATCGACCCGGAGACGGCGGCCGGCGAACGATTCGAAGAGATCATGGACGGGATTCCGCTCGCCCCCTACGACGGGGAGGCCACACGCCACGCCGTCGACGTGCAGCGAGACCTGCAGTCGCGAGGCGAACGCATCGGTGCCGTCGATGCGATGATTGCCGGGATCGCACTCGCCCGCGGCGAACCGATCGTCACGCGAAACGCGGGCGAGTTCGCACGGACGCCGGTGCGCGTGAGTCCCTACTGATTGCACGTATCGTAGCCTTCTTTCTCTCGGCGACCGCGTACTCGGGCATGCCAGACGCCGAGCCGCCGGACAACCCCTACGTCGAGGATCCACCGACTGACTTCGAGCCAGTCGAAGACCTCGATCCCGAACGCGCCCGCGAGCAGGCCGAACAACTACGCGAGGCCATCCGCTATCACGACTATCGCTACTACGCCGCAAACGACCCCGTCGTCGGCGATCGGACCTACGACGCGCTCTTCGCTCGCCTGCACGATCTCGAAGACGCCTTCGACCTCGATCGCGAGGACAGTCCGACACAGCGCGTCGGCGGCGAACCCCTCGACGAACTGGCGACTGTCGAGCACGTCGCGCCGATGCGCTCGATCGAACAGAGTGGCGACGCTGAGGACGTGCGGGCCTTCGACGAACGCGTCCGCCGAGAACTGGTCGACGCGGGCTACGACGGCTCCGTCGAGTATCACTGCGAGCCCAAGTTCGACGGGCTCTCGATCGAGGTCGTCTACGAGGACGGCATCTACCAGCGGGCCGCGACCCGCGGCGACGGCGAGGAAGGCGACGACGTCACCGAGAACGTCCGGACGATCGGGGCCGTTCCCGAACGCCTCCGCGGGGGCTACCCCGACTACCTGGCCGTGCGAGGCGAGGTCTACATGCCGCGGGCGGCGTTCAACGAGTACAACCGCGAGCGCGTCGAACGCGGCGACGAGCCGTTCGCCAACCCGAGAAACGCCGCCGCGGGGACGCTCAGACAGCTCGATCCCTCGGTCACCGCCGAGCGCCCGCTGTCGATCTTCTTTTTCGGCGTGCTGGACGCGAGCACCCAGTTCGACTCCCAGTCGGAGCTGTACGAGCGATTCCCCGAGTGGGGCCTTCGCGTCTCTGATCGGGTCGAACGTGTCGAGGACATCGGGGCGGCGATCGAGTACCGCGATCGGATGCTCGAGGTCCGGGACGACCTCGACTACGAGATCGACGGCACCGTCATCAAGGTCGACGACCGCGCGGCCTGCGAGCTGCTGGGGTCGACCTCGCGATCGCCGCGGTGGGCCTTCGCCTACAAGTTCCCGGCCCGCAAGGAGACCACCCGAATCCGAGATATCGTCGTGCAGGTCGGCCGCACCGGGCGGCTGACTCCGGTTGCGCTGCTCGATCCGGTCGAGGTCGGCGGCGTCACCGTCTCGCGGGCGACACTGCACAACCCCGCTGAGATCGAACGCCTCGGCGTCGCGGTCGGCGACGAGGTCCGGATTCAGCGGGCTGGCGATGTCATCCCGCAGGTCGTCGAAGTGACTGACAAGCGGGCTGATCGAACCTTCGAATTTCCTGATCGGTGCCCGGTCTGTGGGGCGCCAGTCGAACGCGACGGCCCGATGGCGTTCTGTCCGGGCGGGTTCACGTGCGAGGCCCAGCTAGAGCGGGCGATCGTCCACTACGCCTCCCGCGACGGACTGGACATCGAGGGCCTCGGTGAGGCCGGCGTCGAACAGTTGCTCGACGCGGGCCTGGTCGAGTCGCTGCCCGATCTTTACGAACTGGACGGCGACGCACTCGCCGATCTCGACGGATGGGGGAGAAAAAGCGCGGACAACCTCCTCGAGGAACTCGACGCCAGTGGCGAGCCGCCGCTCGCGGATTTCCTCTCGGCGTTGTCGATCCCCGACGTCGGATCGACGACCGCAGCCGCACTTGCCCGGGAGTTTGGCACGTTCGAGGCGTTCCGCGAGGTCGCCGAGGCCGGCGATACGGAGCGCCTGCAAGCAGTCGAAGACGTCGGCCCCGAGGTCGCCGACAGCATCGTCACGTTCTTCGGGCGCGATCGAACCCAGGAGACGCTGGATCGGCTGCTCGAACACGTCTCCCCGCAGGAAGCCGACACCGTCGGCGGCGACGAACTCGACGGGCTGACGTTCGTGTTCACCGGGACGCTCGCGGCGTACACGCGCAGCGAGGCACAGGAACTCGTCGAGACCCACGGCGGCTCGGCGACTGGCAGCGTCTCGGGCAACACCGACTACCTGGTCGTCGGCGACAGTCCCGGACAGCGAAAGCGCGAGGACGCCGATGCCGAAGGGGTGCCGGTCCTCAACGAGGAATCGTTCGAGGAACTGCTCGAAGAGCGCGACGTGTTATAAGTCGGCCGTCCGGAGTTTGAGGTATCCCAGCGTCACCGGCAGAACGATCCACGCGATCACGATTATTGCTCCGAACCACGGTTCGGCGTAGTAGGGTTCGCCATCAGGGAGACCGGGAGCGTACGCCACGAGCGCGACGGTCAGGTCGGGTTCGACGCCGGCGATCACGTTCCGGACGGCGGCAATCGGCTGGATCTGCCGCCAGACCATCGCCCAGGTCGGGGACGGTCCCGACGGGAACGAGAAGCCGTTGAGCACGTACCGGACGGCGACCGGCACACCTTCCCACAGCCGGAACAGGAAGACGATGAACAGGCCGAACGCGCCGGCGGCCGCGCGAGTCGTGTTGACTGATCCCGCCGAGAGCCCGATCGAGAGACTAACGAACACGGCCATTAGTCCGGCAGCGAAGACGACCGCAGCGAGCAGCGCGCTGGCGGAGACGGGAGCGCCGAGCGCGGCCGCCAGCACGCCTGCGATGGCGATCGAAGTGGTCGTCATCGCGACTACCAGCACCAGCCGCCCGAGGAAGGTTCCGTAGACGACCTCCGTCCGCGAGAACGGGAGACTGAGCAACACCCGGAGCTCGCCCGAGGCACGCTTGCCGACGATCTGGTTGTACGACATCGATATCGCCGCGACCGAGCCGAGAAACGCCATCGCCCCCAGTCCGATCCGCGGCACGTCCACGCCACGCGCGGTATCGGGGTTCGAACCGGCGAGATATCCGATCCCGAGCCCGACCAGCAGGAACAGCGCTCCGAGAGCGTACAGCTGTCGGTCCCGGATCGCGTCCGTGAAGTCCTTCCGCGCGATCTGGAGGAGGCGGTCCATCAGTTCTCACCCCCCGTATAGGAGACGAACAGGTCTTCAAGGGAAGCCTCGCTCGTCTCGACATCTTCGACGATCCCGGCCCCGTAACAGTCGCTGACGACCGCGCCCTTGGCGGCGTTCTCACAGCCGACGACGAGCGTCGTCCCCTCGACAGCGACGCTTGTGACGCCGTCCCGATCCTGGACCGTCTCGATCAATCCGTCGGGAATCGACGCCATAGCTACCCGGATCTGTCCGGTCGCGCCGGCGGTCTCGCGGAGCCCGTCGATCGTGTCGACGGCGACCAGATGCCCCTGGTTGAGGATCCCGACCCGGTCGCAGACGGCTTCGACCTGTTCGAGGATGTGGCTGGAGAAAAACACCGTCGTGTCCCGCTCGGCCTCGGCCTGCACGATCTGGCGCATCCGCCGTGCGCCGTTGGGATCGAGGCCGGTCGTCGGCTCGTCCAGCACAAGCAGGTCGGGATCGCCGGCCAGCGCCATCCCGAGCATCAGTCGCTGTTTCATCCCCTTCGAGTAGTCTTCGACCCGTCGGTCCGCTGCCCCGGCGATCCCGACGCGGTCGAGAATAGCCTGGGGATCACCGTCGGCGCGTTTCGCCTGTAGTGCGAACTCGACGTGTTTGTGCCCGGTCATCCGGCCGAGCGGCCCGTAGCCTTCCGGGAGCACGCCCGTCCGCTCGCGGACGGGGATGGACTCGTCCTGTACGTCCATCCCGAACACGCGTGCCGATCCGGCGGTGGGACGGACGTGGTTGAGCAGGATGTCGATCGTCGTGGACTTCCCTGCACCGTTCGGGCCGAGAAAGCCGAACACTTCGCCTTCCTCGACCGTGAGATCGAGGTTCTGGAGGGCTGTGACGCTACCGAACTGCTTGGATAGGTCACTGATTTCGATCGCGGCCATACAACCGCGTTCAGCGGGGTGGGTAAAGTAAGTACCCTTACAGATCCGCGTTTTTGAACCGCCAGTAGCCAATCGCGACCGGGACGACGATCCACAGCAGGAGTATCACTGCTGCGGTCCACGGGCTCGCGTAGACCGCGTCAATGTCGCCGGCGTTAGCCGATAGGGGCCATTCGGTCATCGCGGACAGCGACGCGTTTAGCAGCTCGTTGAACGCAGCGTTCGGCATTATCGTCTGTGGAATGTACAACCAGTCCGGGTCTCCGGAAAGATCCAGCAGGAGGGTCACCAGGGCGATGATGACACTCCAGAAGAACTGGAGCACGATCAACGCGACGGACCCCGCGACCGCAAGCGAGGACGATCGCGTAATCGCCGAGATGCCGACGAATATGCTCACGTACAACGCGATGTAGACGAGAATCGCGACGAGGAATCCGGCCGCGACAGCGAGGAAATCGACCGATGTCAGGACTGAGCCGCCGAGCAACGCCGCACCGAGGCCGAGTCCGAGAACCAGCGACCCGATTGCCGGCACCGCAATGACGCCTGCTCGTCCGACGATTTTGCCGAGGATGACATCACTGCGCGTGTGCGGGAGCGATAGCAGTAATTTCAGGCTACCTTGCTCCCACTCGCCGACGATCGATTTGTGACAGATGATCGCGCTGATGAACATGATGAAGATGGTGATCGGACTCTGGACGAAAAACACCAGCCCGATACCTGCTTCGGAGGCGGGAACGCTCGCGGCGAGTTCGTCAGTGAAGTAGCCGTACGCCCCGCCGATACCGATCGAGAGGAGACCGAAGACGATAGCCAGCGCCCAGAACATCCGCGATCGGATCGCATCACGGAAGTCCTTGCGCGCGACCGCGATCCAGCTCATCGTTCACCTCCCGTGTACGCCATGAACAGCTCCTCGAGCGAGGCTTCCTCCGTTTCGAAGTCCGAGACGCTCGCACCGTTGTCTTCCAGTGTCGTCACGACGTTCATCTTCGCGCCGTCCTCGACCGAGGCGGTCAACAGGCCGTCGCTGAACGAGACGTTCGAGACACCCGATAGCGACTGTACCGCACCGACCGCTTCGTCGGTGACGCCGTCAGCTGTCACCCGAAGCGTCGCCTGCGTGCCCGCCGCATCGCGCAGGCCATCGACTGTGTCGACGGCGACGAGTTCGCCCTCGCGGAGGATCCCGACGCGATCACAGACGGCCTCGACCTGGCTGAGGATGTGACTGGAGAAAAACACCGTCGTTCCCCGATCGGACTCCTCGTTGACGATCTGGCGAACGTCCTGGACACCTGACGGGTCGAGCCCGGTCGAGGGCTCGTCGAGGATCAACAGGTCGGGATCGCCGACCAGCGCCATCCCGAGCGTCAGGCGCTGTTTCATCCCCTTCGAGAAATCACCCGCCTTCCGGTCGATGGCGTCTTCCAGTCCGACGCGCTCAAGGATCGCTTCCGGGTCGTCGTCGACCGCTTTGGACTCGGCGACGAACTCGACGTGATGGCGAGCCGTCAACCGGTCGTAGACCTTGTATCCTTCCGGCAGGACCCCAGTTCGGCGACGTACCTCCTGGGAATCCGCCTGGGCATCGAACCCCAACACGCTGGCCGTGCCCGACGTCGGGCGGACGAAATCCAGCAGGATGTTGATCGTCGTTGATTTGCCTGCACCGTTCGGGCCGAGAAAGCCGAACACTTCCCCCTTGTTCACCCGCAAATCGACACCACGGAGGGCCATCACGGACCCACCGTACTGCTTCGTGAGTCCGTTTAATTCAATCGCTGCCATAGACAGGTGATTCGCCTCGGGGGAAATATAAAAAAGATAGGATATCGGATCGAATTGACGCCGACCGATCGCGATTGATTCCATCACTATCTATAAAAATCGACATAGGTTCCGGCGTTCGCGGGATCCGATCTGCACCGGATGGGTAGTAGTGGTTCTTCAGAATGTAAATGTACTCGATGATGTGAACTACCCTACCCTACTCGCTCGCGGCTTGCGCCGCTCGCTCCTTGAGGGTAGGGCTTCCTGTTTCCACGACGCGCTTTGCAGATACGGACGTATCCACAGGGAGCGCAGTCTCCACAGGCGTTGATTCGGAGTATCCCAATCCTACATCTTCGAGGCCGCGAGAAAGGATGTTCCACGCCGCATTCGCGTCCCTGTCCGCCTCAAACCCGCAGGCGGGACAGGAGTGTTCACGGACCCACAACGACTTGTCGGTCGAAACACCGCACGACGCGCACTCCTTGGTCGTCCCTCTCGGATTCACGGCGACGAAGTGCGTTCCTTCACGCTCGCACTTGTATTCGAGCAACGAGAGGAACGTTCGCCACGCCGCAGACGCGGTGTTTCGGCTATTCGACGGCGATTCTATCATCCCCTTCACGTTCAGGTCTTCGACTGCCACGAGGTCGTACTCCCGAGCGTAGTAGTTCGAGAGTTTGTGCAAGAAATCACGGCGCTTCCGTCGAAGATCGGCATGGCACTCCGCAACTTCCCTCCGTTGTTTCTCGTAGTTGGTCGAGCCGTGCTGTTTCCGTGAGAGTTTCTGTTGCTCGCGCTCCAAGCGTTCGCGCTCGTCGGAGAGGTCGAGCGACCCGACCGCTGTGCCGTCAGTGTCGTGGGCGTACTTGAGAATCCCCACGTCGATGCCGACGCACTTCTGAGGGTTCACAGGCGGTTCTGGTGGTTCATGCTCCATTTCAACGCCGAAGGTGGCGAACCACTCGCCGGTCGGTTCCTTCTTGAGTGTGACCTGCTTGAGTTGGGCGTCGTCGGGGATGGCGCGGTGGAGCCGAATCGGTATGTCGCCTAGTTTCGAGAGTGACAGCACAGCCTGACCGCCCTTCTTGTCGAGCTTGAAGCCAGACTGGTTGTACGTGAAACTGCGGAACTCCCGTGGTGGCTTCCATTTGAGTTGGCCGACGCCGTATCCGTTCTCTTTGAGTTTGGAGAGTCCTTGGAGGTTGTTGAACAGGCGTTCCACGACAGTTTGAAGAACTTTCGAGTACACGTCGGAGAGACTGTCCCACCACTGTTTGAGGCCGGGTAGCTCCGACCGAAGCGTGGTCATGGACGGCAGTTCACCGTGTTCGTCTTGGTACTCGTTGAGGCGGTAGAGCGTGTGGTTGTAGAGTTGCCTACAAATGTCTCGGTGGCGGTCCAACTCCTCGCGGTGGGCGTCGGACGGCTTGAGACGGTACTTGTAGGCGTAGTACATCCGTTACTCTCGTTCCTCAATTAGTTCGTCCAGTTGCTCACGGATGAACGACGAGAGATTGAGGTGGTGGTCCTCAATCCACTCGTCCTGGTCCTCTCGGATGGTGATTGTCTTCCGTTTCACTGTAATGCATACTATGCACGCTGTAGGTATAATATTGGTGAAACGTTGGCCTGTGGGCCGAGCATCGAGGACGTTTGAGAACTGTGCGGCGCTGTATCCCCTCCCTGCTCGCTCCCGTTGGTCGCTCGCTGAGGAAGGGGGCTTAGCGCCTAATTTCAGCTAAAGGGGACCTAGATCGTTGGCTCGCGTACGGGCATGGGAGATTCGCTATACGCGCTGCTGGGTGTTGGGAGAGACGCGGACCGGGAGACGATACGAGCAGCGTACCGTGATCGAGCCAAACAGGAGCATCCGGACGTCAGCGACGAACCGAACGCGACACGCCGGTTCAAGCGACTCATGGTCGCCCGTGACGTACTCCTCGACGGGGACGAACGCCGGCGGTACGACGATCTCGGCCACGAGACGTATCTTCGGGAGCACTCCCGGGCGGAGTTGTTCGACCTCCCGCCGGAGTTCGCGGATCAGACTGACACTGTCCGTTCCCCGACAGCCGAGACAGGCCAGGAGGACGGTGAGACGACCGACAGCCCGACAGCGGCCGACGGGATGGGGGCAGGGAAGTGGTGGCGCGACCGTGGGCCTGCTCGGGAGGCCGGCAGTTCGACGCCGGCATACGCTCGCGACGGACCGTCGGCAGCCTGGGCACGGGCGAGCGATCAAGTCGAGACACGGCATGGACCGACCGCCCTGGAGCGACTCAGCGGGTTCATCTACGATGCCGGCGGCTGGCTGCTGTTTCACGTTCTACTGCTCGGAGCAGCGGGCGCGACCGGCTGGGTCATCTATCGTTCCACCCCACCGGAGTTCGCCGTCGCTGGCGTGTTCGCCATGGTCGGGATCGTCGGGATAGCGGCCTTCGCCGTCGTCTTGCACCTCATCTCGATCGTATACACGTGACCGTATCCGACCGCTCGTCGGTCAAATAGCTCTTTGAGCTACGGCAATCGGATTATGAGCGGGTCTCGTACGGCCGAATATGTCGATACAGCGGCTACTCCCCTCTCGCGTCGATCCCACGCCGCCGGACGATCCGGACGTGTTCGCGCTCGATGAGGACGACGCCTCGGACGCACTCGACGCGCTCTCTGCCGGCACCGCTCGCCAGATCCTCTCACAGCTCTACGAACGCCCCCATTCGCCGACCGAGTTACGCGAAGCGGTCGGGACCTCATTACAGAACGTCCACTACCATCTCGACAGCCTCGAATCCGCGGGCCTGATCCGGCAAGTCGGAACACGCCACTCCGAGAAGGGAAACGAAATGGCCGTCTACGGACCGGCCAGCGAGGCCGTCGTCTTCGTCGCTGGCGAGAGCGAGTCGCGCATCAAGCGCGCATTCTCCCGGATACTCGGTGCGGCGGCGCTTCTCGCCGGCGGGAGTCTCGCGTTCGGTGCGGCCGTCGAACGATGGCTCGCGCCCGAACCGGAGTCCCCTGAGCCGTCCGGGCCGGGGATCATGTCCGAATCACCCCGGACTACGACGGAGGTCATCAACGCGATCGACCCGACGCTCGCGTTTTTCCTTGGTGGTCTGTTCACGCTGGTGCTGGTCGTCGGCTGGTGGATACTCCGATCGCGGTAGCTATTCATCACGTTCGATCCGGACGGAACGCTGTCCCGTCCGTGTGTTGGCGAGCGAAATGACAAACCGTATGCCACTCCAATTTGAACGGCTACACGTATGGACGTACAGTCCGTTTCCGAACTCGATCCGGCGAAGCGACGCGCCCTGTTCGAACGCGATGCGGGGCTCGAAGAGATCCGCGATGACGTCGCGGAGATCGTCCATCGCGTCCGTAACGAGGGCGACGTCGCACTCCGGGAGTACTGTCGGAAGTTCGACGACGTCGAGGTGGGCAACTTCGACATCACGGACGATGCCGAGCGGGCCTACGAGTCGATCGACGACGACGTCCGCGAGGCCATCGAGACTGCCGCCGACAACATCCGGGAGTTCCACCAGCGCCAGGTCCCCGAGGACTGGTCCTACGAGACCGAAGGTCGCGAACTCGGCCGTCGGTTCTACCCGCTCGATAGTGCGGGCGTCTACGCACCGGGCGGCACGGCGGCGTACCCTTCGAGCGCACTCATGGGGATCGTCCCGGCGAAGGCGGCCGGCGTCGAACACGTCGTCGCCGTGACGCCGCCGGCCGACCAGATCAACCCGGTCACGCTCGCGGCGATTCACGCCGGTGGAGCCGACGCGGTCTACCAGATCGGTGGTGCGCAGGCGATCAGTGCGATGGCGTACGGCACCGAGTCGATCGATAGCGTCGACGTCATCGTCGGCCCCGGAAATCGATGGGTGACGGCTGCCAAAGCCGAGGTCCGCGGCGACGTAAAAATCGACATGCTCGCCGGTCCGAGCGAGGTACTCGCGCTCGCCGACGACAGTGCGGATCCGGAGCGGCTGGCCGCCGAGACGATCGCACAGGCCGAACACGATCCACACGCTGCCGTCGTGGCCGTCACTGACGATCCGGAGCTCGCCGACGCCGTTCTCGAAGAGATCGAGGACCAGGTCAGCGAGCGCGAGCGCGAAGACATCATCCGGGAAGCCCTGGACAACGAGGCCAGCGGCGTGTTCGTCGCTCGGTCGATGAGCGAGGCGGCGCTGTTCGCCGATCAGTTCGCGCCCGAGCACATCTACATCGAAGCCGAGGACGAGGACGCGTTGCTCGATCGGATCGAAAACTACGGGAGCGCCTTCCTCGGGGCACACTCCCCGGTTGCGGCTGGCGATTACGCCAGCGGAACCAACCACGTCCTCCCGACCGACGCGCAGGCCCGAATCGCCAGCGGCCTGTCGGTCGATACGTTCGTTCGATCGGCGACTGTCCAGCGACTCTCCGAAGACGGACTGTCCGAGTTACGGGGGACGATCACCACGCTCGCCGATCGTGAAGGGCTGGAGGCCCACGCCCACAGCGTCGACGTTCGCTTCGAAGACGATTGAAATTCGCGACTGCGCTACCCTTCCAATTCGAACGCGACGACGGCCTCGGCCTGATACTCACGGTCCTCGGCCGTCGCGAGTTCGACCCCGAACTCCTCGACTTCGACCCACTGGATGTTTTCGAGGGTCGCCTCGGCGCGTTCGATCGCGTCGTCGACTGCGTCCTCGAAGCTCTCTGTGCTCGTCCCGATCAGCGTGATTTTCTTGAACACCATTGTAGTCACCTGCTAGCACGGCCCTAGCGGACCGTGTGCAGTCCCCAAATTATCCTGGTAAACCGATATAGTTAACGACCGCTACAGTCTTGCCGTCGGAACTCCGAGGTGCGGATATGCGGTACGAAGACCAGGGTTTGCGCGAGCCGCGCGACGAGCCGTGGGTCAGCGCGGGTCCGGGTGACGGGTCGTTGCCCCGTACTGAGGCAATCAAGGACGAACGCGTCCGTCGGTGGGACGTTGCGACGCCGAGCGCGACGCTGATCGGTCGGACACAGGGTTCTGAGGAGGCGTTCCCGGAACGGCTTCGACGGCTCCACGAGGAACGACACCCGGCGATGGCCGGTCACAGCGAACGCATGCATCAACTGGACAAGATCCGGATCGCTCACGCGATCTGTTCGCAACTCGATCTGACCCCCTGGGAGCGTGACCGCGTGCTCGGGCTGGTGGCCAAACTCGATCTGACGGCATTCGGCAGCCAGCGGGCCGTCCCGACCGTTACGCTGGTCGTCGTCAGTTACGTCGTCGACCGCGAGCGTCAGCGCCAGCTCGGCCTGCACGACGACGAACGCCTCGCCGGGCTATCCGCCGATAGCATGGAACGGCTGTACGAACTCTACGACCCGATCACCGACGACGAGCGCTACCGGCGCTTGCTCGATCGACAGGGGTTGACGACGACGAACGTCAACCGGCTCAAGCGTGTGCTCGAGACACAGATCGAAGAGCGAGACCTCGACGGGGCAGTACTCGGTCGGTCTCCGTTCCGGGATCCGACACTTCCAGTCGCGGCTGTCAGTCGGGATCGGTCCGGCGCGGATACACCTCAATCGGAGTAGCCGCCGCGCTCGTTCGCTACGCGGCTCTCGACGCAAAAATCCCGATAGATCGCTTCGGTTATTCGGATTCGAGCAGGTCCTGCGTGACAGCGACCAGCTCGGAAATATCGGCCTCGATAAGCCGGTCGTCACCGAACTTCAGACGGAGACGCGGCCGCCCGACGTCGATCGGGACCTTCTCCGTATCGATCAGACCCTGATCTTCCAGTTGCGTTTTCGTGCGTGAGAACGTCGCCTTACTCGCGAGGCCGATGTCCTCGCCCCACTTGCTGATGTCGTAGAGCAACTCGCCGTTCTTGGCAGCGACGAGGAGGCTGATCGTCACCTCGTCGAGCCCATCCCCGTTGCCACGGGCGGTTTCGAGCGAGTCCAGCACGGCGTCGAAATCGGCCCTGACGTCCTCGCCGATGTCCCGATCGAGCGTCTCCCGAACGCGGGAGATCGGCGGCGTCCGGAGCTTGAACCGCTTGGCGACTTCCCACTGGTCGGTGTAGTGTTCGTAGGCGTCGGTGACGAACGCGTCTTCGGTCGTCGTGAGGCCTGCAACCTGCGAACCGGCAGTCGCGAGCGAGACGACGAAATCGGTCGAAATCAGCAGTGAATTGACCGGCGGATCTTCGAGCACCCGCAGCGTGAGCGAATCCGACTCGATCAGGTCGGCTGCTGCACTCGCCACCAGGAAGTCGTCCATGACATCCTTGAGCGTCCGTTCTTCGGCGAGTACGTTGACTACCGGCACCTGCTCGAAGTCACCCATCGACGCAACGAGCGCACGCACCGTTTCGTGAGACGGATTGACGACAACGAGTTCTTCAGCGTCCGAAAGAGCTGTCTCGAGTATACTTTCGACGTCCGACTCGAGGAGGTTTTGGCTGACCATAACGTATTACTACATACTACCTCTGTGCATTTAATTGTATCGCTACGATTGGTTTTATTTCATTAGAATGTAAGGACAATGGCCCGAGAACCATGTAGTGTTACATTCCACCCCCTCTTTAATGCCACGAAAGTAACCGCATGCAGCTGGTTTCGGTATGCGGCGTCGACGGCTTCCGTTCCATCGGGATAACAGTTTGTGTTCTTATATCTTGCCGGATATGATTTTACAATTGACATCATTCCGGTGGCGAATCCGACTGTCTGTTGTGCCTGGCCCGTGAGGAACCAGCCGACGTACCTGATCCGACGCCCCGCTGTGTCACTACCGGGAATCAACTCAATCTGCGCTTCGATAGACGAAGTAGCCACTCGTCGCGGTGAAACAAATGCCGGCCGCAGGCCCCCAGTTGGGGCGACAGTCGCGCAGCGCGGACGGGCATGCGAGTGGAGCCGGAGCGATCGGTCAGCCAGACGTATCACCCGGTCGGATTCCTCCTCAGAACCGGACGCCTCGCCCGCCGGTCGCCAGTATGCGTCCCACGCGAGAGATCACTCCCTCAGACGCGATCGACACTCTGGCGTATATTCTCTGACACGACTGTCGGTTTCCTGCTGCACTGTCGCGGCTGACGGTCGTACCTGAGTGTCGGCCGGCAGGCACACCTCACTGGTACGGTCGATCAGTCAGCCACGACGCGCGCGCAGTACTGTCACCCCCAGGCGACCATGCAGTTGATATCTATCGCATTCACTGCCTTATATTTACCGGTTGTATCGTGTAGAAACGATCGGGCTGTTCGGCCGGCCGGAACCAGACAGGTAGATTATTATCCGACTAGCCGCCAACCACGAACATGGATTACGACGCGGTACGAGCGATCGATCCGGAAGTTGCAGCGGCTCTCTCCGGTGAAGTAGAGCGGCAAAACGACACGCTGGCGATGATCGCCAGCGAGAACCACGTCAGCAAGGCTGTGCTCGAGGCCCAGAGCTCCGTGCTGACGAACAAATACGCGGAGGGGTATCCCGGCGAACGGTACTACGGTGGCTGTGAGTACGCCGACGAGATCGAACAGCTGGCGATCGAACGCGCTACGGAGCTATGGGGTGCCGACCACGTCAACGTCCAGCCTCACTCGGGCAGCCAGGCCAACATGGGCGTCTACCTGGCGATGCTCGAACCCGGCGACAAGATCCTCTCGCTGGATCTCACCCACGGCGGCCACCTCTCGCACGGTCATCCCGCGAACTTCGCCGGCCAGGTCTACGAGGTCGAACAGTACGAAGTCGACGCCGAGACGGGCTACCTCGACTACGAGGGGCTCCGTGAGCACGCCGAGGCGTTCGACCCGGACATCATCGTCTCGGGCTACTCCGCGTACCCCCGAGAGATCGACTTCGAGCGCATTCAGGCGGCGGCCGACGCCGTCGATGCGTATCACCTCGCCGATATCGCACACATCACCGGGCTGGTCGCAGCTGGCGTGCACGAATCGCCCGTCGGCGTCGCCGACTTCGTCACCGGTTCGACCCATAAGACGATTCGGTCGGGTCGCGGTGGTATCATCATGTGTGACGAGGAGTACGCCGACGACATCGACTCGGCGGTGTTCCCCGGCAGTCAGGGCGGCCCCCTGATGCACAACGTCGCCGGCAAGGCCGTCGGTTTCAAGGAAGCACTGGAGCCCGCGTTCGAGGCGTACGCCGAACAGACGGTCGCGAACGCGCGGGCGCTGGCCGATCAACTCCGGGACCACGGGCTCGAACTGGTCTCGGGCGGCACCGACAACCACCTCGTGTTGATCGATCTGCGTCCCTCACACCCGGACACGACCGGCAAAGACGTCGAGGAAGCCCTCGAAGAGGCAGGGATCGTGCTCAACGCCAACACCGTCCCGGGCGAGACGCGCTCGGCGTTCAACCCCTCCGGCATCCGCGCCGGGACGCCTGCACTGACGACCCGCGGTTTCGACGAGGACGCTATCCGGGAAGTCGCAGACTTGATCTACGCAGTCGTCGATGCGCCCGACGACGAGGGCGTCATCGCCGACGTCAGCGACCGGGTGACGGCACTCACTGACGAGTTCCCGCTGTACGACGACGAAGAACCGCTTTACGAGTGATAGCCGTCCGACAGTGAAAGGAGTCACCGATGGGATCCGCTACGGTCACGCGCACGGTCGAAGCCCCGCCTGACGCAGTTCGGGACGTCCTCGGAGAGCTCGAACCGTTCATGCGGGCTTCCGGGTTCGACGAGGTCGACATCGACGGCGATCGAATCGAGATCTCGAAGGCCCTCGGTTTGTTGCGGATCTCGCTGACGCTTCGAGTCTACGAGGAAGACGGTGCGGCGCTGGCCTACGAGCAGACTGACGGGATCTTCGAATCGATGGTGACGGCGTATGAACTGTCCGAACAGGACGGTCACACGGAGGTCACTGCCCGGACGGAGTTCGCGCTCGACGCGCCCGGCGGCTCGATTCTCGACGGGACGATCGTTCGGCGCCAGCGCCGAAAGGAGCTTGAGGCCCAGCTCGACTTCCTGGAAAGACGGGTCTCGTAGTGGAAGCGACGGGGCCCGTAACTGAAACGACGGGGCCGTTACATCGAGGGGGCGACGAGCGGGCTGGATTCGAGTTCCTCGATGATGGCCTCGCGGTCGCTCTCGACGGAGTCGACCGGCTTGATGTCGAACTCCTCGACGAGCAGTTCGACGACGTTCTCCGAGAGGAACGCCGGCAGCGTCGGGCCGAGTCGGATCCCCTCGACGCCCTGGCTGAGAAGCGCCAGAAGCACTGTCACGGCCTTTTGCTCGTACCAGGCGATGTCGTAGGCGATCGGCAGGTCGTTGATGTCTTCGACGCCCAGCGCCGCCTGCAGCTCCATCGCGATCTTCAACAGTGAGTACGAATCGTTGCACTGTCCGGCGTCGAGGACGCGCGGGATCCCACCGATGTCGCCCAGGTCGAGCTTGTTGTACCGGTACTTCGCACAGCCGGCGGTCAGAATGATCACGTCGTCGGGCAGGGACTCGGCCATTTCGGTGTAGTACTCCCGTTCGGGATGGCGGCCGTCACAGCCGCCCATGACGACGAATCCGCGGATGTCGCCGGCCTGGATGGCTTCGATGATATCATCCGCCCGGTCGAGCACGGCGTTGTGTGCGAACCCGTTCGGCACCGTCCCGGTCTCGATCTCCTCGGGCGGTTCGGTCTCCTTGGCGTGTTCGATGAGCGCCGAGAAGTCCTTCTGGCCGCCGTCCGCGCGGTCCTCGACGTGGGGTAACCCGGGGAACCGGACGACGCCGGTCGTGTAGGTCCGGCCGGCGTAGGAGTCGTTTGGCGGGACCAGGCAGTTGGTCGTCATCAGCACGGGGCCGTTGAACGCCTCGAACTCCTCGTGTTGTTGCCACCAGGCGTTGCCGTAGTTGCCGACGAAGTGGTCGTACTCCTCGAAGGCGGGGTAGGCGTGCGCCGGGAGCATCTCACCGTGGGTGTAGACGTCGACGCCTTCGCCTTCAGTCTGTTCGAGAAGCTCTTCGAGGTCCTTGAGATCGTGGCCGCTGACCAGAATCGCCGGTCGGTCCCGCACCCCGATGTCGACCTCGGTCGGCTCGGGGTGGCCGTACGTACTGGTGTGGGCCTCGTCCAGCGTCGCCATGACTTCGGTTCCGACCTCCCCGGCCTCGAGTACCAGACCGATGAGGTCGTCGACGCTCAGCTCGTCGTCGAGCGTCGCGGCGAGCCCGCGCTGGACGAACGCGAACACCTCGTCTTTCTCCTCGCCGAGAACGTAGGCGTGGTCGGCATACGCGGCGATGCCCTTGATTCCGTAGGTAAGCAGCTCCCTGAGAGATTGGATGTCCTCGTTTTCGGTCGTCTGGACGCCGACCTCGGGGGCTTTCTCGTAGAAGGCCGCGCTCTCCGCTGCTTCCCAGGTCGCCGCCTCCGGGAGGGCAGCCTCGTCGATCGGCCCGACCTCGCGCTCGTAGCGCTCACGGAGGTCCCGACGACGTTCGAACCCCTCGCGGATCTGCTCTTCGAACCATTCGGGGTCGAAGTTGACGTTCGTGATCGTCGAGAACAGCCCCTCGGCGATGAACACACGGAGATCCTCGTCGACGATTCCCTCCGCGCGTGCCTCCTCGGCGAGATACGCGAGCCCTTTCAGTTCCCAGACGAACAGGTCCTGGATGTTCGATGTCTGGGCGTCCTTTCCGCAGACGCCGGTATCCGTACACGCCTCGTTGCTGAGCGTCTCCTGACACTGATCGCAGTACATACTCATGGGGGATCACCTGGTTGCGAGGACACGCACAACTCCCGATCCGGCCGGTGTGCCGTATCGATCTCGCGTCCTCGTCATACCTATGTCGATGATCGCCACCCACACGTATCTCCTCCCGAACTTGTTCGGATTCTGATAATTCTTCCATATTGTTCGTTATAGACATCGTCGACGGATGATCCTTATGATATTCGTTTCGACACGTTGCCGGAACAGTTTACTCGCAGTGGGTGCATTTACCGTCCATGGGTGACGAGACCAGACAGCGAGAGGCGCTGCTCGAAGCGATCGAGAACATCGCGGACCGGATCGACGAGGAAAAGACACATCTGACAGATCTGGACTCCGCGATCGGTGACGCCGACCACGGGGCGAACCTGAATCGCGGATTCAAGGCTGTCATGGAAAAGCTCGAGGGGATGGACGACGATGCCGACGTCCAGGAAATCGCCAAGACGGTCGGGATGACGCTCGTCTCCGAGGTCGGCGGAGCAGCCGGACCGCTGTACGGCGGTTCGGCGATGACCGCCAGCACGGAACTCGAAGACGGGATCACGGCCGAATCCTCGGTCGCGTTCGCCGAGGCGTTCCTCGAAAAGTTGCAGGACCGCGGGGACGCCCGCGTCGGTGACAAGACGATGGTCGACGCGATCACGCCGGCGGTACACACCTACAAGAAGTCCATCGAACAGGACGACTTGCCGCCCCTGGAGGCGCTGGCGAAGGCCGTCGACGCGGCCGAGCGCGGCGTCGAGTTCACCGTTCCGCTCCGGGCGAGCAAGGGCCGCGCCTCCTTCCTCGGCTGGCGCTCAACCGGTCACCGGGATCCCGGTGCGACGAGTACGCTGTTCATGCTCGAGGAGATACTGGATACCGCGGACGACTACCTCGAAGGCGACACCGACGTCGACGCCACGTCGCCGACGATTCCCGACGCGGAACCGGACGAACCAGAGGGGGAGTGAGATGATCGGACTGCTGATCGTCTCTCACAGCGGACAGGCCGCCGCCGGGATCAGGGAGATCGCTCTCGAGATGGGCGGCGAAGAAGAGACCATCGCGGCCGTCGGCGGCGACCCTGACGGCGGCATCGGGACGTCTATCGACGAGATCCAGGCGGCACTGGCGGACCTCCTGGAGGTGACCGACGGCGTCGTGATGCTCGTCGACCTCGGTAGCGCCGTAATGAACGCAGAGACGGCCATCGAGATGGTCGAGAGCGACGCGGTCGTCATCGCCGACGCCCCCGTCCTGGAGGGCGCACTCAACGCCGCGGCCAGCGCGACCAGTCCGAAAGCCACCGTCGAGTCCGTTCGCGAGTCCGCCGAGGACGCCGCTGACATCTCGAAGCTATAGACTGCTAGCGAGACCCGGCACGCCGATTCGTTTTCAGGGACTGAGAGCCCGCGGCGCGCTTAATGTCGCTGGCACGGCTAGTTCCGCCAGAGCCGATATGACCCTCACCCCACGGGAGACCGAACACTACGACCAGGTCGGTGACGGGACCGTCCGCTGTCGGGTCTGTCCGCGGACCTGCGTGGTCCCGGAGGGCGAACGCGGCGTCTGTGGCGTCCGCGAGAACCGTGACGGTCGCCTGTATCTGACAAGCTACGGACGGGCGGTCTCGACCTCGATCGATCCGATCGAGAAGAAGCCCCTCTTTCACGTCGCACCCGGTGCCGACGTGCTCTCGGTCGCCACGAAAGGCTGCAACCTGCAGTGTGACTTCTGTCAGAACTATCGCATCGCCATCGAGTACGAGGATGTGCCCGAGCACGAGCGGCCGCCCGCGGAGCTGGCCGGTCGGATCGAGGTCGGCGACGCCGACGGGCTGGCCTACACCTACACTGAACCGACGATCTTCATGGAGTACGCGCTGGACACCATGCGGGCGTCGCCCGACGACGCGCTGCAGGTGTTCGTCTCGAACGGCTACATGCGCCCCGAGACGGTCGACACGCTCGCGCCCCACCTCGACGCGATCAACGTCGACATCAAGGGCGACCGGGAGTTCTACCGCGAACACGCCGGCGTCTCGGATCCCGAGCCGATCTTCGAGACCGTCGAACGGTTCGCCGAGAAAGACGTCCACGTCGAGGTGACGAATCTCGTCATCCCCGGCGAAAACGACGACGAGACGAGCCTCCGCGAGCGCATGGCGTGGATCGCCGAGGACGTCGGCACTGAGACCCCGGTGCACGTCTCCCGGTTCCACCCGGATTACAAGCTCACCGACGTGGCGCCGACGCCGATCGAGACGATCGAGCGCGCGGTGGAGATCGCCACCGAAGCCGGCCTGGAATACGTCTACAGCGGGAACGTCCCCGGCCACGAGAGCGAGTCGACATACTGCCCGGGCTGTGGCCGACTGCTGATCGAGCGGAAGGGATTCGCGGTTCGGAGCATCGACCTCGAAGACGGCGCCTGTCCGCAGTGCGGCCGGGAGATTCCGATCGTGGGGTCACCACACGGACCGTCGGACGGTCGCCGCCGTCGCGCGTTCTGAGACTCGATCCACCAGTGAAATCATGTCAGAGAGCACGTCTCCCACGGATCGATTCGACCCCGACGCGGGTCGAGAAGTGGTATCGCGCGCCAGACAGGCGATCGAGGACGCCGTCACTGCCGACGGCGAATCGACGCCGTCGCTGGATCCGCCGAGCGATCGTCTTCGGGTGATCCGAGGGAGCTTCGTCACGATCAAACGCGGCGGGCGCTTGCGGGGCTGCATCGGTCGGCCGGCCCCGGACGAACCGCTCGGAACAGTTGTCGTCGACGCCGCGGTCGATGCCGCGTTACACGATCCACGCGTGTCGGCAGTCAAACCGGACGAGCTCGGTAACGTGACGGTTTCGGTATCCGTCCTCTCGGAGCCCGAACCGCTCCCGACCACGGACCCCGAGCACGTCGAGGTTGGCACACACGGGCTGATCGTCCAGCGCGGTCGCGCGCGCGGGCTTCTCCTGCCGCAGGTCGCTGTCGATCAGGACTGGGACGCCGAGACGTTTCTCGACGAGGCCTGTCGGAAGGCGGGGCTGTCGCCCGATGTCTGGCGTGGGGGTACTGTCGACATCGAGCGATTCACCGGCCAGGTGTTCTCGGAAGCACGGCCACGAGGCACAGTTGTCGAGCGACCTCTCGGCCGGCCGTCAGATGCCGGCCAGCGCGACGCGGGCGGAGCGCAACCTCGAACCGACGGCGGAACGGTCAGGGAACCGGCCGTCGCAGGCGAGTTCTACGCCGACGATCCGGACACACTGCGAACGCAACTCCGCGAGAGCTTCACCCACGAGATCGGCCCCGGCGCGCTGGCCGACCACGAGGGCGACTCGCGCCCGCTCGCGCTGGTCGCCCCGCACGCCGGCTACCCCTACTCGGGCCCGGTCGCCGCCCACAGCTACGCGACGATCGCCCGCCGCTCGAAACCGGAGACCGTGGTCGTACTCGGACCGAACCATCGCCGGGTCGGTGCGGACGTGGCCGTCGCCCCGAGCGATCGGTGGCGAACGCCGCTGGGCGAGACGTCGGTCGATCGGGGCCTGGCGCAGGCTGTCGTCGACGGCGCGGACGGCGCGACGTTCGACGCGGTCGCACACGAGACTGAACACTCCGTCGAGGTGCAGGTCCCGTTCCTGCAGCACGTCCTCGCGGACGTCTCGATCGTCCCGATCTGTCTCGGAGCGATCGGCCACGATCGGGCTGCATCGCTCGGCGCGACGCTCTCGTCGGCCATCGATCGAGCCGGGCGGGACGCAATCATCGTGGCTTCGACGGACCTGACACACTATCAGTCCCACGACGCCGCCCGCGAGGCCGACCGTCCGATCCGCGAGGCGATCGAGGCGCTCGACACGGACGCGATCGCCCGGCGCGTGGCGAGTGGCCACTCGATGTGCGGACCGTGGGCGACCGTGGCAGCCCTGCGTGCCGCTCGCGAGCGCGGTGCTGATTCGGGCGATGTGCTCACCTACGCGACCAGCGGCGACACGGCGGGCTCGCCGGGGCGTGTCGTCGGGTACTGCAGCGCCGCGATCCGATAGTGCACTACACAGAAAGTCGTCCGGCCCCTAGGCCAGCGGCTCGGCCGCGATCTCTCGGCGCAGCCTCGCGAGCCTCTCGGCGTCGATGCCGCCCACGCAGGCCTCGATGACGGCGCCGACTTCCTGGCGGGAGACCTTCACGCCGTCCGGATGAAGCACGTCCTCGGGCCGTGACTCGACCTCCCGGAGCGTGCCGACTGCCAGCAGATACGGAATCGCCCAGCCGGCGGTACGGTTGCCCGCCCGCTCGGGGACGTGTTCGAGCCACGTCTGGGCGTCGTCGAGGTACGCGCGTGCGTCGTCGATCGTGCGCCGGACGACCGAGACGACGCCGTCGACGTTGTCCGGATCGTCAAGTTCGTCCTGGTCGACCCCTTCGTCGGCCAGTTCGTCGGCGGGCAGATAGACGTTGTTTTCCGCCTGGAAGTCCGCGCCGACATCCTTCGTGATGTTCACTAGCTGGAGTGCGAGCCCGAACGCCTCGGCGTTGTCTTCGAGCGGACCGCGGGTCTCGGTGGGTGTCTCCTCGTCGCAGACCAGATTCGTCACGAGTTCGCCGACCGTCCCGGCGGCGTAGTGGCAGTACTCGTGGAGCTCCTGACGCGCCTGCAGACGCAGTCCGTCCTCGGACGCGTACCGCTCGACGAACGTCACCATTCCGCCGACGAGTTCGCGAGCCGGCGGTCGGATCGCGTCCTGAATCCGGTCCGGCTGTGCCCGGAACACGCGGACGACCCGTTCAGTCTGGGCGACGAGGTCCCAGTCCGCGTTCCGCTCGTCCGGAATCCACTCCCGGACGTCCGTCTCGAATCGCTCGGCGGTCGTCGGGTCGTCCGGATCGAGTACCGCGTCGTACGTTCGGAGTAGCTGTCCCTTCCGCTCGGCAGGGATGTGGCCCGCGTCCTCGATCGTGTCCGGAATTCGACAGAGAAGATATCCCACACAGATGGACGAGGACATCGGCTCTTCGAGGACGTCGATCGTGATCGCGAAGGTCCGGGAGACCTCCTGGACGATCTCGTGGCTCCAGGCGAGATCGCGCTCTACCGTCGAGGGGTCGATGCGTTCCGAAGTATCGGCCATTTGCTGTATCGTCCATTAGGGACGGGGGTTGAAAACTCCGGTACATTTCTGACAATCAGTCGACTCGCGGCAGCGCCAGCGCGCCGACCGCCAGCGCGAGGGCCGCGAGGCCGATCAGGACCGCGAGGTTCGCGAGCGGATCCCCCGACGAGTCGAACGTCGCCGCGCGCACGCCCCGCGAGAAGTACGTCAGCGGCGATAGCTCCAGCGCCGGGCGGAACCACGCCGGCAGGAGCGACGGCGGCGCGAACGTCTCCGAGAGGAACAGAAGCGGGAGCGCGATCGCGTTGCTGGTCGCGATGACGCCGTCCTGGGAGTCGGCGAGCGCCCCGATCAGCGCACCGATCCCGCAAAACAGCGCCACGCCGGCGACGACGAACGGAATCAGCAGCGGCGAGAGAGTAATCTCCGCGCCGGTGACCACGACCAGCAACGCGAGCAGCAGCAGCGCGGCCAACCCGATGACGGCGACGTTGACGAGCGTCTGGGCGAACAGCCACTCCCAGCGCCGCAGCGGCGTGGTCGCCAGCTTCTCGAAGCGGTTGCCCTCGCGGTGGCGTGCGACTTCGCTTCCGACCCGTGACAGCGGCGTGAACAACACGACGACGGCGAGATACCCAGGCACGTAATAGCCAGGCGGCTCGGCGAACAGTCCGCCACCGCCCGCCCCCGTCTCGATCAGCGCACCGAAGATGAGGACGATCAACAGTGGGAACAGGAAGGTGAAAAACACGGCCGTGCGCCGCCGGAGAAAGGACAGCGCCGCCGCCCGCGAGGAGGCTCGAAGCCGTCCGGTCCGACTCATGGCTCGCCCCCGTCGGCTCTGACCGGCCCACCGGCGTCCAGCTCGGCCGGATCGACCGGGTCCCCGCTGTACCCGACTGCCGTATCCGCTATTTCGAGGTAGACGTCCTCCATGTCCGGTTCGCGCCAGGCCAGCGATTCGGGCTCGACGCCGGCGGCGGCCAGCCGATCGACCACCCGGCCGATCTCCGTCGGTGACACGTCGTGGACGACGAGTTGCCCGTCCCGGACCGTCGTCTCGAACCCGATCGACGGCGCCCCCGTCAACTCGTCCGTGAGGTCGATCACGAGCCGGGGCCGCTCGCCGTATCGCTCGATCAGTGCGTCCGGCGAATCCAGTGCCAGCAATCGCCCGTCGGCGAGCAGGCCGACGCGATCGGCCAGTCGCTCGACCTCGGCCATGTAGTGGGTCGTCAACACGATCGTCGTGCCGCCGTCGGTGAGCCCTTCGAGCAACCGCCAGACAGCGCGCCGTCCCGCGGGGTCAATTCCGGTCGTCGGCTCGTCCAGCACGAGCAAGTCCGGGTCGTTGACTAGCGTCACCCCGACACACACCCGGCGTTTCTGGCCCCCGGAGAGGTTTTCGTAGGCCGTTTCGGCGGCGTCTTCGAGTCCGACGTCAGCCAAGACTGCGTTCGTCTCCCGCGAGTGATCGTACAGTCCCCCGTAGTACGTGATCAGCTCCCGGGCCGACAGTCGCGCGGGCGGGTCGAACGATTGCGGCAGGAGCCCGATCCGGGACCGATCGACTGACTGGGGTGACTCGCCGAACAGTCGTACCGTCCCCTCGGCGTCGGTCGTGCCCGTCAGCGCACGGACGAGCGTGGTCTTGCCCGCGCCGTTGGGTCCGACCAACCCCAGCACGTCGCCTTCGCCGACCGTCAGTGAAACGCCATCGAGCGCGACCGTATCGCCGTAGGAACGAGCCACGTCGCTAGCGACGACCACGTCAGTCATACGGCTGATTCAGAGTACAAGAGTCAAAGCCGGTTCGGTTCCGGCAGGCCTCGTCACCTCGTCGGCCGCCAGTACAGCAACCCCACAGTAAGTACGAAGACGGCCACCGAGAGGTCGTATCCACCGGCGTAGACCGCGCCGGCGATCGCCGCACCGCCGCCGATCGTCCCCGTGACGGCGGCCGCGATGATCGGCCACGTGCAGGAGATACAGGAGAACAGCCCCAGCACGCCCGTGACGGCCGAGCCAGCCGCGTCGATGACCGTAACGTAGACCAGATACGCCAGCGCGAGGTAGCCGATCAGCTTGTACGGAATGAGGGTTAGCTTGAGGAGTCCACCGTCGTACAGTACGGCCGGACTGAACCCAGGCGGCGTCCCGAGCGCGACGCTCGGCGCAACTGTGTGGTGGGTCCCGGCCCCGACCAGTCCCCCGACGTACGCCAGCACCAGGAAGTACCCTGCCGCGAGTACGCCGGCGAGAGCACGCCGACGCGACAGCGCGGGCGTGGGTGTCGTCCGGACGAGCGCCCACAGACCGACGTTGATCCAGACGAACGGATAGAGGACGTACCGCACTCCCAGCAGGGAGTTGAACTGTGGCTGGGTGGTCAGGTACCACAGCCACAGGACCAGCAACTCGGCGTTGACGACGATGAGTGCCCAGCGCGCGGTCGCGGGGGCGGGTCGCAGCCGGTCGCGCCAGTCGGAGGTATGCGTGGCCATATCAGATCGCGAACGCGTCGATCACGATGGCGACGAGGAACGCACCCAGATACGCGTTCGAGGCGTGAAAGGCACGAAACGCCGCCGATTCGGTCCGTTCGCGGTGCAACCGGACGACCATCCACAGGAAGACCGCGCCGAGGGCGACCGTCGTGAGAGCCACGAGCACACCCAGGTCCGCCAGCGCGGTCACGGCCGTCGCCGCCAGCAGCGTCGCCCCGAGGTACCAGAGGATGTGCTTTCGGGTTGTCGCCTCCCCGCGGACGACGGGCATCATCGGGAACCCGGCGCGGGCGTAGTCGTCCTTGTACGCCAGCGCGAGATTGTAGAAGTGGGCGGGCGTCCACAGGAAGATCACCAGTGCGAGCGCCAGCCCGGGAACCCCGATCGTCCCCGTGACGGCCGCCGATCCGATCAGCGCCGGCAGTGCGCCCGCCAGCCCGCCGATGACGGTGTTCTGGACCGTATTGGGCTTCAACACGAGCGTGTACACGACGCTGTAGAAGACGATCGCGACCAGCCCCAGCGCCGCCGCGAGGACGTTGACCGTCAGGAACGCACCGAGTGACAGTGCTCCGAGTGCGAACCCGAACGCCAGCGCGCGCGAGACCGGAACCTGCTCGGTCGTCAGCGGCCGGTCCGCGGTGCGGTTCATCCGCCGGTCGACGTCCCGTTCGAGGACGTGATTGAATGTGCCACTGGAGCCGATCGCCAGCACGCCGCCGCCGAGCGTCGCCAGCACCGTCTGGAACGTGATCGGCCCCTCCGCCGAGAGGGCCATCCCGGCCGCTGCGACCAGGCTGAGCAGCCACATCAGCCGCGGCTTGGTCAGACTGACGTACGCACGCACTGTGTCCCTGACCCCGCTCGGTCGTGTCACTGTCAGGTCACCGACCGGTTCCGGCGCGGGCTCGGGATCCGTCGAGACCGGTTGATCGTCGTCGGCGCCGGTTTCGAGTTGCCACGCCAGCGCAGCGACAAGTGCCCCGAAGATCGACGCCGCGACGCCGAGGTGAATCGCGGGCAGATCGCCGACCCCCCCGGTCGTCGCGACGCCGGCACCGACGCCGACCTGCACCGGGAAGAGTGCGAGCGCCAGCGCCAGCGCGTACTTGACGCGCCTGCGGCGTGCGACCCGCCAGCCGACGACGGCAGTCAGGACGACGAGCAGCCCGACCAGTAGCGCGGTCACGCGGTGGCCCCAGGCGATCAACAGCGTCGGATCGGCGAGCGACGGCGGCTGTGAACAGACCGGCCAGGCCGAGCAGGCACTGGCCGCGTCCGCGATCGCCGCTGTTGCGCCGGCAACGATCAGCGCGTAGACGCCGATTACCGTCCCGGCGAGCAGTGCGGTGAAGGTACGTGTGTCTGTCTCGCCCACGGGAATCGTCTTACCTATTCGGTCCGGTTCCGGCTATTTAATTCTCGCGCTACCCCCCGTTTCAGGGAGGGTTTTGAACATAAGATCCCCTGACATTGGGGGCAAGATATTACGGACAATACCGCAGGAGAGCCAGGTTATTTATATCACAGTTCCCAAGGGGGTGGCAATGACGCGCAACCGTGCCGGGGTCGCCGCGGTGCTGTCGGGCCTGCTGGTCGTCGCCAGCCAGCCTGCGCTCGCTCAGTCGACCGCCAGCTCCTCGACGGAAGAGGCGATCTGGGGGCTGAACTTCGAGTTGCTCGCGGTCGCAATCCCGATCACGATCCTGGTCGAGGCGATCCTCTTTTACACCGTCTGGCGGTTCCGATCGAGCAACGTCGAGGAAGCCAAACCCACCAAGGAGAACCGCCGGCTCGAGATCACCTGGACGATCGCGACCGCGATCGTGCTGCTGTTCGTCGGGATCGGCGCCTACGGCGTGCTCGCCCAGGACGACGTGTCCGGTCAGGGAGAAGCGGACATGGAGGTGCAGGTGTTCGCCGAGCGATACGCCTGGAGCTTCGAGTATCCTGACCAGAACGTCTCCTCGAACGACCAACTGGTGATCCCGGTCAATCAGACGGTGAAGCTGAACATCACCTCGAAGGACTGGTTACACGCGTTCCACGTCCCCGAGCTTGGATTGAAATCCGACGCGTTCCCCGAACAGTCGAACTACCTCGTCACGACCCCACAGCAGACCGGCCCCTACCAGCTCTACTGTGCGGAATACTGCGGTGCCGGCCACTCCGTCATGATGTCCGAAGTCAACGTGACGACCCAGGAGAAATACGAGTCCTGGCTTGCCGCACAGCAGGACGACGCGGTCGAGAACAGCACCGCAGAGTGACTGCTGACAGGCGTAGCCGACCAGTCTAGCGACAAGCTTTTTCTACTGTCCCGTGTGAATCATGACCATGGAGGAAGCGTACGTACGGTTGGTGTGTCCCGAATGTTCGAAAGACTGGCAGTCGACGCCGCGGGACCTGCCCGAGCCGAGTCAGACCTTTCACTGTCCGAACTGTCACGCCTCGCGACCGCTCTCCGAGTTCATGCGGACAGAACGCGATCTCGAGACGCTGAAAGAACTCCAGTAGTTTCGGAGTTGCCGTCCCCCATCGCCCGTGCCGATCAGCCGCTCGTCGAGGACCGCGCACCGCAGGCCTCACACTGCAGGAGCACTGCGCCCTTTTCGCGGATGATCTTCGTGTCCGGCAGACCACACTCCGAGCAGAGGACGAATTCATCGACGTAGGCGTCGAGCGCCTCCGAGATCCGACGTTCGCTGAAACTGCCCGTCAGTCGCGCGCGGCCGCTCTCGTCGATGTGGCCGCTGGTGCCCAGTTCGTTCTGGAGGAACTTGATCACGTGGTCGTCCTCGCGCCCGAGGCGGTCGACCGTCGTCTGGAAGTTCTCGTATACGGTGACGTTTCCTTCCTGTCGCACGTCCGGGTCCGGAACGTCGAATCGCTCGTCCCCGCCGTCGATGTCCGGCGTCTCCGAAATCGCCCGATCGAGCATGTCGTCGTAGTCCATACCGGGCCGTACCCGGCCGCCGAGTAAAAGCCTTTCATATACCGGATCCGCTATCGACCGTCGACTGCCCACCACAGACCGACAAACGGCCGGCGGTTTTCCGCCTCACGAAGTGAAGTCTGTGAGGTAGTATTTCGTCCCCCTTCATATCGGCTGATAGACCCTGACAAAACCCGCGAATATGGGAGGCTAGTGTTAACGATTCTCAGGATACTACTATAACCCTCCAGTCGGTATGGTTGAATGACTATGAAGAAGCAGGAGCTCATTCACCTTCACGGCCTGCTCGCACAGGTACAGGAACATTACGAAGAACACACCGGAAACGTCGTCGAACACGACGAATATCTCGACCAGGGCGTTCGGCCGACATCGATTCACAAATCGAAGACAGACCACAAGGCAGCCGTCTTCGCCCTGGCCGACGGGCTCACCTCGGAACTCGAATCGGAAGTCAAAGAACCTGTTTCTGCGAGTGCGGACTGATCTCCGAGCTCGGTCTCTACACGCTCGTTTGGCTTCCAGTCGCAACGCTCACAGTCGGTCAGTGTTCGTACTCGTCGTGAGCCGCACTGTGTTCGTGACCGTGCCCGTGGCCGGGGTCGGACCCGCCGATGACGACGACTTTCACCTGCTGGACGCCGCCGAGCGCCCGGAGCTCGTTCGCGAGCGCGTCGATATCGCCGGCCGTCCCGTCGACCACGAGCGTCTCCATGCACCGGTCCTGCGAGAGGTGGATGTGCTGAACTGACGTGACGAGGCTGGCGTGCTCGTGTTGGATCGACTGTAACTGCCCGGGGAGGTCGCTGTCGTGTTCGTGTTCGTGGACGACGACGATCGTCCCGTAGTGGTGTCCGTGGTCCCCGGCTTCCCAGTCGTACGTCGCAAAGAAATCACGGAGGGCGTCCCGGACGGCCTCCGACCGGCTCGAATAGTCCCAGTCGCCGACGATCTCGTCGAGACGGTCGGTCATCTCCGGCGGTACCGTCAGGCTCACCCGGTCCAGATCCTCGCTCATACCTGCTCTTGCATACTAACGTACAAGAGCGTTGATACTGGCTCCCCAGTATTACAGAATCAGGGAAACATATTATTGCCGGCCGACTGTACCGCTGTCTACCGATGCACATTCCCGATGGGTACGTCGATCTGCCGATCGCGGCGGCGTTTGCGGTCGTCGCGGGTGTCGCGCTGGCGATCGCCGCACGCCGAGGCGGCGACAGACTCGAGGGGAGTCAGGCGCCGCTCGTCGGTGTGACCGCGGCCGGTATCTTCGCCGCGCAGATGCTGAACTGGCCGCTTCCCATCCCCGGTGGGACGAGCGCACATTTCGTCGGCGGCGCGTTCGCGGGGATCGTCCTCGGCCCGCATCTCGGCGTTCTCGCGATGAGCGCGGTCGTCGTCGTACAGGCGTTGCTGTTCGGCGACGGTGGTCTGACCGTTCTCGGCGCGAATCTGTTCAATATGGCCGTCGTCGAAGTGTACGTCGGCTATGCGATCTTCCGGGTCGGCCGGCGCTGGAACGACGTCGGCGCGGCGTTCGTAGCCGGATGGGTCGCCGCCACGGCAGGGGCGATCGGCGTCGCCGTCCAGCTCGGTGCGTCCGCGGCGTTCAACTACGAACTGCTCACGGTCCTGGCGATCATGGGCGGCGGACACGCCGTTCTCGGGCTCATCGAAGGGGCGATCACGGCCGTCGTCTACCGGGCTGTCGTCCGATCGCGACCGGACGTCTTACCGAGTGCGACGCGGGAGGTGGCCGCATGAGCGTTCGCGAGTACTGGTCCCGGCAGTGGGTCAGGCGCGCACTCGTGGTCCTCGTCGTGCTCGCGTTCCTCGCGCCCGTGTTCGGCGTCGCGGCCGAACGGGTCGGATACACCGAACCGCTCGAGGTGGCCGCCGACGAGACCGGCGCGTCCGGCTCCGCCGATCCTGTGATCAGCTCTCCATTGCCGGATTACTCGGTGTCCGGACTGCCCGGACCGCTCGGGACGCTCGCGTCGGCACTGCTCGGTAGTGCGATCGTGTTGGTGGGTATGCTCGCGCTCAGCCGCCTGCTCGCCCGGGAACAGTGACAGTCGTCGATCGGACGCTCGAAGCAGTCAGCGAGCGCGTCCAGCGACTGCTCGAAGCCGAACAGATGCCACAGCGGGACGGCTTCCTGCAGGCGGTCGATCCCGCGATCAAGATCGTCGGCCTGTTCGCGCTGATCGTCGTGGCGGTTTCGATCGGTGTCTGGCCCGCACAGGCCGTGCTGCTCGCCCTCGTGGCCGGCCTGACACTCGGCTCTCGCGTGTCTCTCGCCACGCTCGCCCGGCGAATCGCGATCGTCCCCGCCGCCTCGCTCGTCATCGTCGCACCGCAGCTCGTGCTGCTATCCGGCAACTCCGTTCTCGGGCCGATCACTGCCGAGGGCGTGTCGTACGTAGTGACGTTCGTCCTTCGAGTCACAGTGTCGGTCTCGCTGCTCTCGCTGTTGATCCTGACGACGCGAGTCGCCGATCTGCTTTCGGGGTTCCGACGGCTGGGGGTTCCCGAACTCGCGATCTCGCTTGTCGCGATCACGTACCGTCACCTCCAGGTCTTCTTCGACGAGCTGTCACGCGTCGTCAGGGCGCGGCGGAGTCGAACGATCGTCGACCGCGGCGCCGGCCAGACCTGGCGCGAGAGCGGGTCGATGCTCGGGTCGTTCCTGTTGCGTGCGTTTGAGCGCGGCGAGCGCGTCCAGCGGAACGCCCGCGCTCGCGGTGGCACGACGATGGCAGCGTATCCGTCCGACAGCGACTTGAGCCGCGCGGACGGCGTCTTCGTCACGATGGTCGCCACAGTCGTCGCCGCTCGGATCGGGATGTGGATACTGTGACGCGCGCTCTCGATGCTCGGGCGGTGTCCTACAGCTATCCCGACGGGACGAGCGCGATCGAGGCGTTCGACCTCACGATCGAGGTCGGCGAGCGGGTCGCGCTCGTCGGCCCGAACGGCGCCGGGAAGTCGACGCTGATCCAGCTACTCGGTGGGCTCATCGATCCCGACAGTGGCTCGATCGCGTACTTCGAATCGGAGACACCGGCCGACGACCTGCGCGATCGCATCGCTGTGCTGCCCCAACAACCCGACGAGTACCTGTTCAACTCGACGGTGCGGGACGATCTGGAGTACGGCCCGGCACAGCTATCGATCCCAAAAGCGCAGGCGCGTGATCGGGTCGACGCGCTCGCCGAGCGTCTCGAGCTGACGGGATTGCTCGATCAGCCACCGTTCCGGCTGAGCGGTGGCGAGCAGCGTCGCGCCGCGCTCGCCAGTGCCGTCGCGGTCGATCCGGAGCTGCTGTTGCTGGACGAGCCGGTCGCGGACATCGACCCCGCATACCGCGAGCGTATCCTCTCGCTGCTCGAGGAGCGCTCAGAGGACGGTGACACACAAATCGTCTCGACGCCGAACGTCGATCTCGTCCCGTACCTCGCCGATCGGGTCGTACTTCTCGATGCGACCGGGGACGTTGTCGCCGACGGACCGACAGAGGAGATACTGATAGACAGTTCGTTGCTCGAACGGTGCGGTCTCGCGGCGCCGACCGTCACGGAACTCTTCGAGACGGCCGGTGCCGAGGAGCTACCGCTTACGGTTGCGGAGGGCGCCGCCCGGCTGTCTGATCTGCTTGAGTAGATTCCGGCTCCGTCTCTGTCTCCATCGACGGACAGTCCTCTGGCCAGTCGATCCAGGATTTGAGTGCGAGCGCACCGGGGATCTCCGGCAGTTCCTGGACGTCCTCGCTGCCACAGTGAGGACAGTAGCGATCCGGCCGGGGGTGGCGGCCGTCCGGTGCGGCCTCCTCGAAGCCGTACCAGATCGCCTGACAGGAGTTACATCCGAACGCCGCCTGGCGCTCGGGCAGCGGACCGACGAGCCGTCCCAACTGCTCAAAGTACTCTCCGTTCATCTATCCGGACCTACGACAGTGCTCGTCCAAAACTGCCCGGGAATTACCACGCCGTGAGAACGGGGTGGTTTCCGTAGGCGACCCCGACGGGACCGGTTCGCTGTGGATCCCGGGCGTTTGTTCGCGGTCGTCTATCGGTCGTCGTCGGTGGCCGAGACAGTCTCCTTGTCGGTCTTCGACCAGAAGTGCAGTACTTTCTCCGACGATTCGACGCGCGAGGTGGAACTCGGTTTGGAACTCATTGTGTATCTACATCTATCGCGACTTGGCATATATATTTTGCCCTATATCTGACTTCCGGTATAATCACTCATGGTAAGAATATAAGGTATTGTATTCTGTCCGGCATTCGGGGAAATACACCATCTATTTTTCGGATAGATGGGTCGGTTTTGCGCACACTTCGAAGAATATATAGTCTCGGAATGGCGATATATCGCGTAACATGCCCTCGAGCGAGCAACTCCGCACTCACGGGGACCGCAATGTCGTCCCGGAGGACGTTTCGCCGCGGACGCCAACAGCAGAGACGGCTGACGGCGAAACGGAGGCAAAAACGGGTGCGCCCCCGGTCGACGCGTTCACGCTGGCGCACATGCGGGCGGCCGACCGCGAGGACATCCGATCGGGGTAGCAGGTTCCGCTCCCTGTCGTCGTGTCCGACCAGTGGCCGCGGTTATTCCTCGTCGTATTCGCCGACCTGCTCGTCGAGCCACCCCGCGTATGCCTGGACGTGCTCGGCCCCTGCCTCGGTGAGTTCGTAGACGTCGCTGAGTCCGTCAGTCCGCGATTCGACGTGGCCCAGACGTTCGAGCGCCTCCAGCGCTCCGTAGAACTGTTCGGGGTCGATCCGTTCGTCGTGATGTCGTTCGAGCGCCGTCTTGAGTTTCTGTGCCGGACGGCCGTCAGTCCCGTACAGCAGGACACAGATGTCCCGGCGTCGACCGCTCTGGAGCCACTTCATACCTCACTGTCCGTGCTTGAGTGGCATATCGTCACTGTTCTCCTCAGCCGACGGTCTTACCTACCAGCGCTTCGAGGGGTGGCGTATGACGAAGACGGTACTCATCACGGGGTGTTCGTCCGGAATCGGGCGCGCGACGGCCGAAGCGTTCCTCGAGGACGAATGGACGGTGTACGCGACTGCCCGCGACGAGGACGACATCGCGGATCTGGACGACGCCGGCTGTGAAACGGCCGAACTGGACGTGACGAACGCCCGCGAAGTCGAGCGCGTCGTCGATCGGATCGCCGACGAGCAGGGGCGGATCGACTGTCTGGTCAACAACGCCGGGACGGCCCAGTTCGGCCCACTCGAGGACGTACCCACCGACGCTCTCGACGACCAGTTCGACGTCAACGTGTACGGCCCACACCGGCTGATCCGGGCGGTCCTGCCGCATATGCGAGACCGCGAGGCGGGGCGGATCGTCAACGTCTCCAGCGTGACTGGCTTTCTCGCGACACCCGGCGAGGGTGCCTACAGCGCCTCGAAGTTCGCGCTGGAAGGGCTGAGCGACGCGCTCCGTAACGAGGTCGACCAGTACGGCATCGAGGTCGTGCTGGTCGAGCCCGGCCCGGTCGCGACCGAGTTCGAGCAGCGCGTCGAGGCGTCCCGCGACCGCCTGGAGCGCTCGGGTGCCTACGAGGCGATCTACGGGATCCAGGACGACCGCGCCGCGATCGAGGCCAGCGACACGTTCGGGATGGCGCCCGAGGCAGTGGCGACGACGATCAGGGACGCCGCGACGGTGACCGATCCGGATCCGCGATATCCGGTCGGTCGGCTCGCGAAGGCGGCGACGCTCGCCCGGCATTTGCCGGATCGAGCGCGCGACCGCGTCTGGGGACTGCTTCGCCGTGTGACGTCGCTACGACGGTGATCCGAATGATCGAGGACCGCGACGAACTGGCCCGAACGCCGGCACACGACCTCGCACTGTCCTGTATCGAGGCCGGGATCGAAGCCGCTCAGCCCGAGCGCGTCATCGCCGAACACGTCTCCGTAGAAGGCGACACACTCCGGATCGTCGATACCCAGTATGATCTCACCGCATACGACGAGATCGTCCTGCTCGGTGGCGGCAAAGCCGCCGACGTCGTCGCCCGGGCACTCGGTGACGTGCTCGACGACCGGATCGACCGCGGGCTGGTCGTGACGACTGACCCCGTCGAGACGGCGGCCGTCGAGGTCGTCGAGGGCGCACATCCCGTGCCGGACGAGCGAGCACGCGAGGGCGCTCGCGAGATTCTGGATCGCGCTCGCGAACACGGGGAGCGCGCCCTCTTGCTCGTGCCGATCACCGGCGGCGGGAGTGCCCTACTCCCGCTGCCCGCGGGTGACGTCCGCCTTCGGGATCTGCAGGCGATCACGGAGACGCTCGTCGAGAGCGGCGCGGCGATCGAGGAGATCAACGCCGTCCGCAAGCACCTCTCGGCGATCAAAGGCGGTGGACTGGCAGCAGCCGCCGCGCCGGCGACGGTCGTCGGGCTGGTCTTCTCGGACGTGGTCGGCGACGACCCCGCGACGATCGCCTCCGGTCCGACCGCGCCGGACGCGACGACCTACGAGGACGCCCTCGCCGTGCTCGACCAGTACGACGTCGACGCGCCCGGGCCGGTGGTCGACCACCTGGAGGCCGGGGCGGCCGGCGAGCGATCGGAGACGCCCTCGGGCGAGTTACCACACGTCGACAACCACGTCCTCGCGAACGCGTGGACGGCGCTGTCGGCCGCCGAGAGCGTCGTCGCCGACACCGACTACGAACCTGTGGTCCTCTCCTCGCGGATCCGCGGGGAGGCGACGGAGGCGGCGCTCAGCCAGGTCGCCATCGCCGAGGAGTGTCGCGCGACCGGCAATCCAATCGAGCCGCCGGCCGTCTTCCTCTCGGGCGGGGAAGCGACGGTGACTGTCCTCGGCAACGGCGAGGGCGGACCGAACCTGGAGTTCGCGCTGCGGGCGGGGCTCGCCCTCCCCGAAGGCGTCGTCTGTGCGAGCGTCGACACGGACGGGTCGGACGGCGCGACCGACGCCGCGGGCGCGATCGTCGACGGCGAGACCGTCGCGGACCCGATGGCTGCCCGGCGCGCGCTGGTGGAAAACGACGCTGTCTCGGTGCTTGACGACGCCGGCGCGCTGCTCGAAACTGGACCGACGGGGACGAACGTCAACGATCTCCGGGTACTCGTGGTCGAGTCGGACGGCTAGTCCAGACAGGCCGCGACGGCCCGCAGGAGCGTCTCGCCGCGCACTTCGTCGGCGAACAGCGGGACGCGCTTGACGTCGTGACCGCGGAAGACGTCCTGAGATTGCTGGAGTGCCTGCTGCTGGACGTCCCAGCGGCGCTTGCAGAACTCACAGCTGTCGAGGTTCGGCGAGACGAACCAGTCGGCCTCGACGTCGGCGACGTCGGTCAGATCCTCCATCACGCGATTGACGACGATAGTCCCGACGGGAATGCCGAACTCCTCGAGCTGGGTCAGGAGTCGCTCCGATTCCATCACGCTGAGTTCCTCGGGAACCATGACGACGCGGAAGTCCGTCTTGTCGGGGTCCTGCAGCACTGCACGTAGCTTTTCAATCCGTCGGCTGAGCTCGCGCAGGTCGCCCAGCCCCTCTTCGAGCTGTTCGTCCTCGTTTCCGAACATACCGGTCACCGACTCCATCACGCCGCTCATACGCTCGCGGAACGCGATCAGGCGGCCGACCATCGTCTCCATCACGTCCGGGAGTTCGAGCAATCTGAGGGTGTGGCCCGTCGGCGCGGTGTCGACGACCACGCGGTCGAACCGCTCGTCGTCGAGGTACTCGATCAGCAGGCGCATCGCCGCGGCCTCGTCGGTGCCGGGCATCGCAGCCCCGAAGGGGTCCGCCATGTCGTCGCCGAGCAGTTCCGTGAGCGGGCCGAGGCTGTCCTCGACGCCGAGCGGGTTCTCGCCGAAGGCGTTCTCGGGATCGATCTCGACGGCGTACAGCGGGATCTCCTCACGGATCTTCGTCGGCTCGTCCGGGATGTCGGTCTCGAGGGTGTCCGACAGCGAGTGTGCCGGATCGGTCGAGACGATCAGCGTCGCGGTGTCGTCGCGGGCACTCGCCAGTCCCGTCGCGGCGGCCATCGTCGTCTTCCCAACGCCGCCTTTGCCCCCGTAGAGGACGTACTCGGGAGCGTCGACTCCGGCGGGCACGGCCGCGTCGTCGATCTCCTCGACCGGCTCGACGTCGATGTCTGTCATGCGCGGCGCTATCGGTGCTGGACTTGTGTACTCGTCGGTCTCGGCGTGACGTGTTTCGTGCTAGTTGGCGGCCTCAACACTCACGATCTATGGCGCCTGTAGAGTTCGCTTGTTCCGTCACCGCTCGTCCAGCATTTGAATGCCGTGCTCCACAACTGCTTGGGTCACGAACAGACTCGTCTCACGCTGGAGCGCTCGCATACGTGATGCCGCTTCGTCTCTGTCGAGCAACCCGCGACCGTAACCGAGCGCGATGATACCAATAGAGCCCCGAACTTCGATGTCCGCATCGGATGCCGCCTCTCGGGCAGCGAGGTCGTCGGTCAGGAGAATGACTCCCCGGTCTTCGGCGATTGCTATTGCGGCGCGCTCTCCGGCGTCTAGTTCTTCAGTTCCGACTCGACGTTCATCTGTTTCGACGTGTTCGTACGAGATATCGGCCAACCCGCTCGGAACACCACCGGCGTCAACCTCCTGATAGACCGTCTCTGGAACAAGGAGTGTGTCAAATATGGAAAACAATTCCAGCGAATCGATGCCGGCGAGATGGATGAGCGGTCCCGCGTCCGAGACAGCCGCGAGCGTCACGCGTTCAGGCCCCAGTTAGCGTCTTCCTCGACGACCGCACGCTCTTGCTCCGCTCGCTCGACCTTTGACCGACCGACACGTTCGATTGCTTCCTGACGCTCGAGTTCGCCGTCGAGGTACCGTGCGAGCACAAGGTCCTCCCACAGATCTTCGAGACCCCGTTCTAGGGCCCGCTCAAAGACCTCGGATTCCGGAAGATCGCGGGCCTCAGCGATTTCTCGAACCCGATCGGATATTTCGGCAGCCATACTGTATGATTGCGCAGCAACGTTCTTAAATCCGCGTGCGTCTGCCCGACGGATCTCTGACAGGGGCCTATCGATCTGCCCAGAACTGTTCGATCTTGCCCGAGAGAAAGTCAGGCGTCATCCGGCGGAACTCCCGCTGTTCGGCCGGCGAGAGAAACTCGTTGACGCCGTGGCGCGCGCCCTCAGTGTAGCGTCGATCCGCGAGGATCCGAACGCCGACCTCCTCGGTGCCGCGGATCACTCGGCCGATGGCCTGCCGGGCGCGTCTGACTGCCGGCACGGTCAACGCGTACTCGAAGGCGTTGTCCTCGCCGAAGGCGTCGCCGTAGGCCCGCCGGACGGCCCGGACGCGCGGGGAGCCGACGTTGACCAGCGGCACGCCCACGACCGCGGCCGTCGAGAGCTTCGCCCCGTCGTAGTCGACGCCCTCGGTCAGCGTCCCGCGCGTGCTCGTGACGATCACCTTGCCATCGCCGTCGAAAAACCGCTGTTTGAGTGCTTCGGTCTCCTCGTTTCCCGTCGATTCGTCGACGAGAACCGGCTTGTCGACCGCGGTTTCGAGATACGTGCCGGCCCACGCGGCCTCCCGGTAGCTGGGCATCGCGATCAGGACGTTGCCCGGACTGCGTGCGACCGTCCGCAGGACGTGGGCGTACTCGTCGCGAGTGTTCGTCCAGGATTGCTGGTCCTGGGTGGGCTCGCCGCGGTTGCGCGCGGTGAACGGGCTGGCGTCGACGAGCCAGCTCGCCCGATTGGATTCGGGGAATCGCAGCGGATACGACCGCGTCTCGATCGGCCGGCCGGAGTCATCTCCGTCGGGATCGCCCTCGGCCAGCGCGTCCAGGCCCGCGACCTGGGTGAACACCGACAGCGGCGAGAGGGTCGCGCTCATGAGCATGCCGCCGCCGAGGCCGTCGAAGATCTCCCGCAGGGCTTCAGTGGGCATACAGTCGAACAGCACGAGTCCGGCGGTATATTCGCGCTGCCAGCCCTCGACACGCTGGTCGTCGGTCGGGCTGTGTTCGAGTTCGATCTCCCGCAGCTTCGTGGCGTGGTCACGCTCCCACCACCGGGCCATGATCGCGCCCGTGGCGGCCGCGACCGGCTGGCGGGCGATCCCCAGCTGATCCATCGTGTCCTCGACGGCCGCGCCGATCGTGGGGAGGGTCCGCCACAGCGATCCGGTATATCCGTGTTCGGTGGCCCACTCGGTCAGGTCGTCAGTCTCGACGGCTTCGGGATCCCGGAGCGGGACTTCGATGTCGCGTTCCGGCAGCGCGTCGGGGTCGGCTCGCCAGCCGCGGCCGGCCTCCTCGTCGAGGGCGCGCTCGACGCGGTCGTCCAGCCACCGCAGGACGTCGTCGTAGAACTCGCGGGCCGACTCGACCGCGTCGAGGCTCACCTCGTGGCTCGTCAGCCGCGCCTCGACCTGCGCGCGGTGATCGTCGGTCTGGCGGGCGCGCTGGAGCAGCTGGTGACAGTCGTTGCGGGCCTGTACGAGGGTCTGGCGGCCGACGCGATCCGAGAGGAGGTCCCGGACGCGTCCTTCGAGTCTGTGGGCCTCGTCGACGATCACGAACGTGCGCTCGTCGAGGATCTCCGCCAGCAGCGGTCGGGAATCGGGATCGAACAGGTGGTTGTAGTTGCCGATCACCACGTCGGCGTTCGCGAGCAGGACGCTCATCGCCCGGTGCGGGCAGGTCCCGCGCTCGGTGGCCGCCGGGAGATAGTCCTCGGCCGTGAGGACGCATTCCTCGCCAGCGGTGAAATCCACGGGCGACCCCTTGTTCCGAGCGTACCAGTCGGCTTCGAAGGGGCAGTAGATCGGCGGGTCGTCGCCGGCGACGTCCTCCGGTGCCGTGGGCTGGCTCGTCCGGTAGGGGGAACTCGCGCCGGCCGTCGAGAGGCCGTCCCCGAGTGCGCGTTGTCCCGGGGCGTCCGCGCGGGCCGCTTTCGCGAGGTCGCTGGCGATGTCGGGGTCCCACCAGATCTCGTCGGGGTCGCCGCCAACGGCGCTTTCGGCGGCCGGCGGCTCGTCACCGCCCTCTCCGTCGCTTTCGACGAGGTGCGCCGTGTTCTCGCGGAGGTCCTCACAGCGATCGTGGACGCTAGTATCCGGCGGGAACACGTCCTCGCGGCCATAGGGACAGAGGTCGCGCTTGCCCACCAGCGAGATGCCTGCGAGGGGGTCTTGCAGGCCCGCGTTGAGCGTCCGGAGGTCATCAACGAACTGCGTGAGTTGCTGTTTGACGGGCGTGACCACGACGGCGGTCTCGTAGGTGTTGCCCTCTCGCAGGAGCGTCGCCGCGGCGGTCAGGGCCGCCATCGTCTTGCCGGTCCCGCAGGGGCCCTCCATCGCGAGATAGCCCTGCCGCTGTGCCACGTCGATCGCCGACTCGACGGCGTCGGCCTGGCTCTCGTAGGGCTCGTCGAATCCGAAGTAGGGCTCCCAGTCGGGGTCGGCCATCAGGTACTCCGGGCTGGGGCGTGGTCACTCTTGAACGTACGGATCCGGCGTCGCAGCTGACTCTCTCGACGCCGCTACGGTCGCTAGGCCTCCTCGTCCTCGGCGATGTTCAGCCCCTTCGAGAGGCGGTCGGTGATGACGCGCTCGACGATGTCGAGCAGCTGTTCGTCGTCGGTCGTGTAGTCGGCGAAGATCCCGAGCGGGATCTGCCCGCCGGCCACGTCGTGATGGCCGCCGCCGCTGCCCACGTCGTCGAAGGCGTCCCGGAGGAGGTTGCCGACGTGGACTCGCGGGTCCGGCGACCGGGCGCTGACGTGGATCGTGTCCTCGACGATGCCGAAGACGATCGCCGTCTGGACGCCCTCCAGTCGCGCGAGGTAATCGACGGCCTGGGGGAGCGAGTCGCGTTCGGACGTGCGGCCGACGTGGGAAATGAGGATCGCCCCCTTCGTCATCCGGTTGTCGATCGCCGTCGAGATCGCATCGAGCGTCGCCCCGGAGACTGACGGCGAGGAGATCTGTCGGACCATCTCGTCGTCGACCGTTTCCTGGAGAAAGCCCGCCGCCTCGTACTCCGCGTGGGTCGCCCCGCGAAGGAAATCGAGGGTATCGGACCGGATCGCGACCATGAGCGCCGTCGCCAGCGTCGAATCGACCTCGATCTCGAGCGTCCGGACGTACTCGGTGAGGATCGTCGCGGCCGCGCCGACCTCCTCTCGGCGGTCGACGAATCGCGCCTCGACGTCCTCGGCGGGATGGTGGTCGATGACGATGTCGACGGGCGTCTCCGGTGGGACCTGGTTGTTCTCGCCGGGTATCGAGTGGTCCACGAACGCGAGCAACGAGTCCGGCGGCCGATCCGTGACGGCGGCGGGATCAAACGGCTGGATGTCGATGTCGAGCAGGTTGACGAACGCGCGGTTCTGCTGATGGGAGATCGTCCCGCTGTAGAGGATGTGTCGCTCGTCGATGCCCGCGTCGGCCGCGATCCGGCCCAGCGCGAGCGCGCTCGCCAGACAGTCCGGATCGGGATTAGTAAAATTCATAAAATCCAGTATTTATAAGCAATCCACAATAATAAATAGTAGTAGCGAGATGCAACGGTCGTATTTGATTGGCGAGTTCGCAGATGAACTCGGTATTCACGTCCAGACCGTCAAACGCTGGTGTCGCAACGACAACCACGGCTACACTCGGACGCCGGGCGGTGAACGACTGATCCCTCATAGAGAACTCCGACGACTTGCTGGCGGTACTCGTCCAACAGACCATATTGCCCTCTATGCCCGCGTCTTCAATCACAGTCAGAAAGCCAATGGCAATTTTGATTGCTGCGGTGTCTCCATCACCGTCATCGAAGACGAGACAGACAAATCTGCACAGGAGGAACTCGTTGGTGACCTCAGCAAACTCGTCGCCAGTTTCTCGGACAAACTCTACGGAACCCGCTCCAGCAAAGAACAGCAGGTCGTCAACACCGTCGAATCTGCGGTGAGACCCGATGAGTGACCACCTCTCACTTCCGATTCGCCTCCCAGATGAGGACGCTGAGCGATTCGAGCGACTGGCAATCCTCTCCCAACGTGTTGCTAATCACGTGCTTGAAGACCACTGGACGCCACCCCATCTCGATGGAGTTGCTGATTCATCTTATCAGGCGTGGAAATATTTTGACGAACACGAACCGTTCGAAGAACTCGATCTGTATCTGCCCTCTCGATTCCGCCGCTGTATATTGCAGAAAGTCGGTGCAACGCTCCGCAGTCACGCCGACCGCCGAGACGCCTACCAATCCATCCGAGACGTCCTCCCTGACCACAAAATCCGACGCATCCATCGCCGTCGCATCAAAGAGAAGTTGTGGAACGACGGCGACTATCTTTCGTCGGGCTACGTTGACGATCTCGTCGACCAACTCAACAGCTACTACGACCGGCACGGCACGTATCCAGCCACATATTTCGAAATGCAGGACTGTCCAGAGTACGGTAGCGGCGTATTGCCGTTCTCTGCGGATGATGGCCCAACCAGCGGCCAAGTCGTCAAATACCAGTACGACGCCGACAGCGAGATATTGACCATCCGACTGAAAACGCCAGACACAGTTTCGCCCGAGACACGGGGCGACTGGTCGTGGACGGAGTACGAGCGTGGCGGCTACGACGCGTTCCACGACCTCCTCGCTCACGGCGACCTGTCGGCTCCCGAGTTCCAACCCTCTCGTCGCAAAAACGGAGACGCTTACTACGAACTCTCATTCCCCGTCGAAATCGAACACGGAGAGACGACCGACGACGCTGACTGCGTACTGGCACTCGACGCCGGGATACGAAAAGATATGACCGCCGTAGTGGTCACCGAAGACGGCGAGCAACTATCCACGCCACATTTCATCCAGTTCACTAACCGCGAGAAGATGCGACGACTCCACCGCGAACGTACCCGACTTAACGACCGACTCGCGGCGGTGCGCCGAGCTGGCCGCGCTCACACTGACGAGTTCGCGCATATCCAGAGCGAGTACGAACGGGTGAACAACAAGATTCGACACAAGCGCGAGCAACTGACACACGACGTAGCCAATCAAGTCCTCGCGCTCGCTCTCCTGTACGACGTAGATGCAATTGTTCACGAAGACCTGCGGTCACTGTCACCGCCGAGTGACGAAGAAATGTTGTCGTGGGAGTTATCGTCGTGGGCACGGCGGGATATTATCGAGAACATCGAGTATCGGGCAGAGTGTGCCGGAATAGACGTTGAGCGGGTGTTTCCAGAAGGGACGAGCCGGTCGTGCCCGCGTTGTGGAGCGAGCGGTCACACCTGCAAGTCCCCCGATCATCACGAGGAGCTGTGGTGGGGCGGGCACTTCCAGTGTGACAACGCGCGGTGTGGCTTCGAGGGCGATCGGGACTACATCGGAGCGCTGAACGTGGCCCGCGTGTTCTTCAGCGACGGCGATACGCTAGATCACGATTTCACGTCCTCGTATACCGGGGATTCTGCAATCGTGCTAGCTGACCGTTCCGCTGGTGAGCGAAGTGCCGCTTCGCGATCCACGTCAGATGCGGTGTCTGACCCTGGCACGCGACTCACGTTCGGGACTGGTATCGTTGCCTACGAGCCCGGACAGGCAGAGGCGACCGCTGGTGGCGGGTCGGCTGTGATAGCACCTGCCGTTGCCCTGCCCGAGTCGAAAAACGATAGTGGTGATGGACGTGGCCCAGCCGTCCAGCAGTGTTCCCAATTCCGACGGTGTACTACTGAAAACTACTGAAAATTGGAACGGTTGTCGTGACAGACGATGTTAATCTCCTCGCCGTCGGCCAACAATGCCCGGAGATCGGCGGCCGTGCTCATCTGTGGTTGTACTCGCTCTATGCAGTTAGGTGTGTAGGGAGTACTAGGCGTTTCGGGCGCGGTACTGGCCGTGTTTGACGCCGAGGACGAGGACGATCGCGCCGAATATTAGCGCTGACGGGAGGACCATCATCAGCGTCGTTTCGAGTGTCATCGGCGACATCGAGGCGCCGCCAACGCCGAGGGCGATCAAAGCGATGAATACGAAGGCTGTTGTGAGTGTGTCGAATTGCATCGTGTGGGGTTGTGTGCTGGCCCACGTTGAATGGTGGGCTGGCGGTGAAGGTTTCCGGATGGCTGGACAACGGCGTGGGCATACTTTCTAGCCGTGCATAACATAGTTCGTCGGTCGGTGAGATGTCCTCGGACAGTATTGGTGTGCGGTGAGTCGCCGGTCGTTTCGCAGACGTAGTTGATCGAAGTCCCGCCGGCGCTGGCGCTGGCAAGGACCTCATACAGTTTCTCCGTGGTGACTTCGACGTTCTCGCCGAGATCTATCCCAAGTTCCTCGTCAAGGCTGTTGACGACAAAATTAAGCAGGTGCTTTTCTCTATCTCGCTGTCTGCTTCGGTAGGCCTCACACCAAATCCACGCAGACACTTCCTCTAACCCGATGTGATCGACTGAACTTCAAGAAGGCCGCCAAGAAACTGTGATCCTGCTGCTGTACCGTATTTTCAACAAAGCGACAATTTGGGCCACACGATACAGATGTGTCGTCTGTTGTGTGTTTGCCACAGAAGTGCCAGATTCCTCTCTGCGACCGCTGGCTTTTTTTATGATGCGCTCGGTTCAGTGACTATGTCTCTCCTAAAGGTAATCTACGACTCATACCTACGTACGCATCTACCAAAAAAATCGGAGTTTACAATGGAGTTGCGATTCGACGCCCTCGTCTGTTCGATAAGACGGACGAACGCATACAAATAAAAACTGGATTCATTCGAGCAGTTCGAGAGACGGTAACTACTGGGGATACTGTCGTCGAAATTGGTACCGGAGGTGGGATAGCGACGGTGTGGGCAGCCAGACAATCCGGGAGCGGTCCAGTCTATACCTACGATGGTGCAGTCTCGAAGATCGAGAAATTTCAGGAGACTGCTCGTCTCAATCGGGTTGCAGATACCGTCACCGCGAACGCAGCCATCGTACAAGGAGACGACGTCGATACGACGGAGACAGTCGGTGGAACACACGACGGCAATATCGCCGAAACTATCGTTTCGATGGCTGATCTGCCCCGTGCCGACGTGTATCTGCTCGACTGTGAAGGTGCTGAAACCGACCTCGTACCCGACTTAGATCAGGGACGCGTTGTTGTAGAGACACATGGAGATAAAGGTGCACCGACAGACGAGATAACTGCCGAACTTCAGTCGAATGGGTTCCGTATCGACACCACATACGACGCTGAACCGGGGGTATCCCGCGACAACAAGGTGGTGATTGCAACGTATGAGTGACATCGCTGTCGTCCATCAGGCCGCACTGGAACGCGGAGGTGGATTGCGAGTTGCCGAAGAAATTGCCGAGTATCTCGATGCCCCTCTCTATCTCGGTATTACGAACGACGACGTTGTGAGTCGTGTCCCGGATTCTATCGATGTCCGACCGATGCACAACACGATTCTTACCCGCGAGTTCGCTGACAACGCCCAGTTCAGACGCCTCTATTCGCTCTTAAAATTCCGTCATTCTTCGATACTCAGGCAATACGACACACTCGTGCTGTCTGGCGCAAATCTACAATGGTATCTGCCTGACCCTGACCAGCACGTCGTCGTGTATCGCCACTCTCTCAAGTATCCGTATTCTCCGGAGGGGTTCGAACCGCTACGCTGGCTCTACGCAGTCGCAAAACATCCGACACTGGACTACCCAGACCGATATCTCGCGAACTCGGACCTCACTCAGTCTCACCTTCGCAAACGTCTCAATATTGATGCGACCGTGGTGTATCCACCGCTTGCGACAGAGGAGTATTACAACAGAAGTGACAAAGGATATTATTTCACTGTTACCCGTGTGACAGCAGGAAAGCGTGTCGACGATCTCGTCAATCAGTTCACTGGAATCGACCACCAACTGAAAATTGCGGGCGATGGCCCATTGAGGCAGTCCCTCAGCGAATGTGCCCCGTCGAACGTCGAACTCTTGGGATATGTCTCCGAAGAAAGAAAACGGGAACTGCTGAGCGAGTGTACGGCATTTATAAACCATTCCGGTGCAGAGAATTTCGGTATCGCAGCAGCAGAAGCCTTAGCGAGCGGTAAAGCAGTGCTTATGGCTGAGGGAGGATACAATCACGTCCGCGAAGGCAAAAACGGGTACACGTACGAGACAGGCAATCTAAGCGACGCCGTTGCGAAGTTCGAGTCTGACGGAGTCTCCTGGTCACCCACAGAAATTCAAGAGTTTACGGCCGACACATACGGCATCGAGCGATTTGAACGACAGATCGACGAAGCAGTCCAACCGTAGTTTCGACAGTACCGTTGTTCACTGCCTGTATATTTTGAGATGTTCTTTGGCAATATTTTCCATACTATTTTTTTCTGCGAACTGTTTCGCTGCCTCGATTTGGTCGTTTCGAGCCTCTCCATCCCCGAAATACCGGTCGAACACGCCGAGTGCATCCTCCACAGACGATGTCGGAGTGACAGCATCCGTTTCTTCTGATAACCGGAGAAAGTACGGGAGGTCACTGCCGACGACTGGGAGGCCGTGTGCCATCGCCCAGTTGAGAATCCCACTTTGGCTGGCGTCTTCGTACGGCAGATAGCAAACGTCAGCGGCGACGAAAACTTTCCTGAATTCATCGAAGTCGAGTACGCCCGTATGGATAGCGTTCGATGGAAGGTCATCCAGTATCTCCTCTGCGTAGGAGTCGTACGTTTCGTTCCGAACCCCGCCCGCAACCGCGTATATCCGGTCATCACGTTGTGCTGCTTCTACGAAGTCTTCATATCCTTTCTGTGGACGAATGTATCCAGGCAATACGACAATCTCCTCGCCAGGCCAGTCTAAGTCGTCTCGTGCCTGTTCCTGTGTTATGTCGATTGGATCGACTTGGACACCGTGTGGGAGCAGAGTGTAATTTTTGATATTGTACTCAGGAACCATCCGCTCTTTCCCACGTTCGGAGAGGAAGATGATATGATCCGCAGCTAGTAATATGAGTCTGTTGTTCAGCCATATATAGAAACGTTTCAGCCATATTAACGGCGGATCTGGTGTCGTGGAGTCCCAGGCAGTATGAATCGTGATTACTACTCTCTTACCAGTAAATACGTTTATCAACAGTAGTGTGAATATAACAGGCCAGCTACAGATAGAACCAGGTCCAAAGACTCCGTACTCGTGTTGCAGATGAATAACAGGGTCGTCACTTCGTAGTGCATCAATTGATTTTCTGACATAATGAACGATATCTGTACTGTTCGATTTAATACCTATTCGCGTGGACTCGACAGGGAGGGCGCTCTCGATGCTCGTCGTGTAGTCGTTTATTCCGCAGTCTTGATCTTTACCACTCGCAATGAATGTTACGTCCATCTCCTTTCACACCTTTTTTTGTCTTGTGATAGCCAGGCCGTTCTGATGAGACGAATACGATTCCATTCGACTCATTAGTAGTCCGCTGCGGGGTAAATAAATCCACGTTTCTACTTTTCGGCCAACAACTCGGTCGCCGACCAGCTCTGTGGGTAGAGGCACTACAAGTAACCCAGGTCTTCGAGTTGTTCCTCGGGGACTGTCGCCCTCTGTGAACTGCGCGAGTACTGTGGTATCCGGCTTTCGACCCATTCTCGGACGTCGAAGACTGATTGGGGTACCGTTTCTTCTGTCGAGGAAACGATCGGCCGCCACGAGTGATCCGCTGGTGTTCTGTGCTCGCATTTCCACTCTGTCTCCATACCGTGATCCGACAGTATAAGTAGTGTGTCTGTCGCGTCCATCTGCGACCGTATCTCTTCAACCTGGTTTGCTATCCAGTGATACATCTCGTACAGTCGTTCCTTGTCGTCCGCGAACGCGTGCCCCGCACAATCCGCAATGTGTACTTGATTCGCAACTAGTACAGTATCTGATTGCATCATCTCTTTGACCCAGGCGAACTTTCCACGTGCTTCAGCTTTTATCCGTCTAGTGAATTCGTCTTTCGTTGCCGAGCCGTCGTGAATGTCCGTCTTCAATATGTCCCGCGCAGCGAACATCATCTCGTTTCGTTTCACGCCGGGCCAGTTTTGCACCTCCCGGCCGTCTCCCTCGAACACACCGAGCCCATCGATAGTCCCTGCCTCCCACGACGCACCGACTGTCTCTTCTGCGACAGACTCGAGTTGGTCAACGCCGGGAAACGTCCCAATGGTACTTTCTATGCTTCCAACGACCCTGGATCCCAACTCTACGAATCGGTTATCCCATTCTCCGTCTGCATCGACACCATGTTCTCGAGGATGATTTCCAGTTGCTACGGAGGGCCAGACATCCAGGGTATGTGGGCGGTCATCGAAGGTATATGCGAACGATTCGATTTCTGAACTCGTCGATAATCTGAGTGTGTCTGCACCGGAATCGTCGACAAGCCACCAATCGAGCGCGTCGATTCCGAGTAGGATAACGGCCATACGTCTACACTAATTACTCTGATACATAGTTCCTTTGGAAGTCTCGATAGATTCCGTAGGCTGTTGCCCTGAAATGTGGTATCGCCAAGACGATGCACACTCCATAGATGAGTGCACCAATGCCCGTATATACGAACACGCTCCACCAGTGAGGAAACCCCATTGTTGCTTTCGCTATCCACACTACTGCACCCATTACGGCACCAGAAGCGACTTGCTTGACAAATGGACTGGTGACGATGAAGTCTATGTCAGCCAGCAGATTTGCCGCATATATCACTAGCAGGTACTTGACAAACTGCACGAGAACCGTTGCGATGACTATCCCAACTGCTCCAATCGAAAAGTAGAGGCCAATCCCAAGGCTAATGTTCAAGGCAAATGCTACGAGTGAGATTCGGAACGAGATATCTGGCCTGTCCAAGGCTGCTATTATAGCACCAAACGGCCCTGTCTGTGTCGTAATTACACGATACAGCGCTAGTCCTGCCACAAATACCCCGGCTCCTTCGTACTGTGAGCTGAATATCGTAACCGCAATTTCCTCTCCGAGTACTGCTCCCCCGAAAAATATTGGAACTGCAAGGATACCCCCGTAAGCAAGCGAGTTCCATACGTCGCTTTCCCATTCTTCGTCTCTGGATTCGAGATTTGATATCCGTCCCATCAACCCACTTTGGATAGCTCCGAAGACGAACATCGCCGGTAGTGTTATTTGCATACCAATCTGGTACTGTGACGAGAGTCCTGCACTCGCTAACCAACCCAAGAGGATTATGTCCATCCGGGAGAGGGCTGAGCCTACGAACCCTTCAGGAATCGACCACTTTGCGAAGGAAGCTATCGATTTTAGAGAGTCCACCGACGGTATTTTCGGACGAATCTTGATCCAATAGAGCAGTGCGGGGATAACAACGACGAATCCCATCACTGTTCCACCAAGTATCCCCCACACCCCAAATCCGAGGACCACTAAGACGACTTTCCCAACTGCCTGAGTTATCGTTTTCACTGCGTTCGACCAGATGGACATAGAAAAATTCTCGCGACCCGAGAGGAAGATCTGGAGACCTCTGTATATCGACTTCGTACCGAGGAGAACTGGCACAACTACCGGGATAAACGGATTCTCTGTAACGAATCCAAGTGTGAGAAACGAGAGCGGTGTTACTACGAACAGAATCACTAAGAAGGTAAGAAACACAGAACCAAGAGCTTCGCTTTCGTCGAACTGCGTCTCGGTCATTCGCTTTCGGCACGCATTTGCCCATCCCGAGATCAGATTTTCGAGCAGGTTCGAGATGGCAACTGAGATATAAAAAACACCGTACCCCGTCGGTCCAATAATACGGGCAACGACGATGGAACCAAGGAGTCCTGCCAGTGCAACGGTGACATTTCCAAGGAATCCGATTCCGACTTGGACTCCGAACTCGGTGTCCCCGACTTCCCGGTTTGGCATCTATTTATACCCGAGTGTCTCCAAACGCTCCGCTACCGCTTCCGTGTCTACTGGTGAAGCCTCCCCCTTTGCCTCTTGGACGTAATCTTCGATTGATCCCTCAAATGGTGTATCTGACGGCCTCTGGGTTTCGGTACCAACTTCTTCATCATACAGGTCTATCGGCAAATCCTGCATAAGACATGTTTCAGTATCCCAGACCCACCGTTTTGTATCGGTATATACTCCGCGCTCTGGACCACGCCACTTCTCTGTTCGGTTTTCTGCATTCACGCCCGCACGCTCGAAGCCAACGCGCTCTTTCGTTATGTCGACTGTTTCCCCCCTCTCGAAAGCGCGTATCAGTTCACCGATATCACGAAGACTCACCAAGCCGTCTGTGTTCACTGTTCCTGGAGGATTGAACACGAGTAGTGGCACGTGCGCCAGAGAATCAGAGCCTTTTGCGACGCTGTGCGCAATTGCACCTTCGGCTGGATATCCTAGATTCTCTCCGTGGTCAGACGTCACGATTACCGTCGTGTCGTTTCCAACTAATTCCTCGATAAACTCCGGAAGGACTCTGTCTAAATAATCGATAGATGCAGAATACACCGACTTAAATCGTTGAAGATACTTCTCATACTTTCGCGGGTTCTCGTTGATATCCACGAAATCGACATTCCGTGAACTCCACGAATTTGGAACGTTCTCCAGAAGAGAGGAGTCGTACGACGTGACTGGTCTGTGTGGGGCGTGTGCCTCCATCAGATTCATAAAAAGGAAGAAGTCCTGTTCGGGGAGCAACTCCTGTGCTGTGCTGATTGTCCTTTTTGTACCGTAATCCACCCGTCTCTTCAGTGGCGGCATCTCTCCTGTGATATTATATATTTTCTCGTGGGTGCCGTTTATCATACACCGAAGGAGTGTTCGTTTTTTCAGCGCTTCGAGCACGAAGCCGATGTATTTATGATCTCCTTGATACTTTTTCAAGAAGTCGGTGATGTGGAGGTCACTATCCACGAGAGCAATGCCTTGGAAGAGCGGATCGTCGTAGATATCAAAAAAATCAGTAAATCCTCGAATGTTGAGGTTTATATTACTACTTACACACAGCGTCTGATTTGATAATTCCTCAATGAAAGTCCCTCCTTTCAAATGAGACATATCGCCCCTATACAAATCTACTCCGTGTTGGTGGGGCAATTTTCCTGTTGCCATTGACGCGTGCGAAGGAGAAGTCCACGTGCTCGGGACGTACGCTCTCTCGAATGTCTCGTCAGCCATTCGATTGAGGGTATCGGCATACCTGTCGAAATAATCTTTTCTGACAGTGTCTAATACAATCAGTGCTGTGTTCATTCTATTTTCCTCTTTGTGTTTAGAACGTGTTGCTCATAGATATCCCAGATCTTTCAGTCTGTTATCTATTTCGGATTGGTCGAAGTCCCGTTCTTCAACGTCACCTGCGTTGATTTCCCGACGTTCACCGTGAGTTTCGACTGCCCAGGGAACCTCCAGTAGTTTCTTGTGATGCAGGTACGAAGGGTGTGCATATCCGCGCATCGGGAACGGGAACAACCATTCGCCCATCAGCTCGCCGTGGTCTGCGGAATATACTGTCTTTCCACCTACATTTTCTGCTAGTTCCTTCGCGTGTGTTAGCGCGTACTTGAGATTGTCAATATATGCGTCCCAGACCCTCTCTCGTGTCACTCGTCCAGCACGCAGGTTCTGGCCGGGACCAATCGTGTGATCGACCTCATTTTTGACAGTTCCGTCCGCGTTTCCGATACACGGTGCGTGTGGCTGGAAAAAGTGTACTACCAGCCGTTTATCGGGATACTCCTGGTGTGCTTCGTATGCAACTTCTGCCAGCCACTCTGCCTGAATTGTGCCCCACCCTTTCGGATCGTGATCTTTCAGGATATTTTCCTCGGCCTCAGCGTTCTCTTCTAGCCCGAACTCATCTACCCACAAGTTGTAGACCTTGTGGAATGAGTTTGCACCAATTCGTGACACCCATGGGTTGCCACTCACGTACACCACATCTGGATATTTTGTGTCGCCAAAACATTCCCTCATCCACTCTGCACTTGATGACCCTGGGGATAATGTACGTGAATACGAATCGAATGCATTGGTGTCTACAGCGTCTTCGAACAAATCTGCACGCGCTGCATCCAGAAGGAACAGATTATCCCAATCTTCTTCAAAAAAATTGTCGCCACTCTCGTTTAACGCTGACACTGTCGGACCAACTACGTTCGAGATGAACCGACTTCGCCACCACGATTTGTTTTGATAATTCTGTGACATTTCTTTGACAGCATAGCGAAGATATTCAATCGACATCTATTGTACCTCGCGTTCAGTCCTCATATCGCCTCTGGTGGTAATATTCTTTTGCATACGTGTGTCGTTCCTCGATTGGCGTCGCGTCGTTCATCTCAATATCGTGGTCGCGCCTCAGGACCGTTTAGACTTTACCTCCAGTAGCTTCGGCAGAGACAGTGCGATATATCTGTTCGTGAGTTGATTGATAGAGTACCTCATCGAAGAACTGGCTGTAGAGGTCCGGGTTCTGGTATTTGACGAGTCGGAGTTGAAGCACCGAATCCAGTCCAACCTGACTCCATTGCATCCAGTCTCGCTTGCACCGTTTGGCGACTTCACCCAATATGTTCGACGGGGTTCGAGGTCCACTGCACCTCGATCCCATCGAGTGCCTTCTTGGCAAACATCAACATCGATGGCAACCCTCGACGCAAGTACGTTGCTATCTTCTCCGAACCAAACTGTTCTAACTGCCAAGTCGTCTTCTCTATCCGCTCTCGCGTTCGTGCGATCTGATCACGGTTTGCCGAAGATTCTTCCGCTGGACAGTGTTTCTCCACGGAATTCTTCAGGTGATACAACTCATCACTCACCTCTGAGATGCTTCCTTTCCGCGTTTCCAAGTCCAGCGCACCATCAACAGACAACCTGTGCCTAAGTGAGCGTGGGATATGGACGAGATCGAGCTGATGCTCGTGTCTACCGCGTTTCGAATTGATAAAGCCATCGCAATTCCAGTAATTCGTACCGTGTTGAATAGCAATACTGGTCGGGACAGTCGAAATCTGAGTCGGATTCTTATCTGCTGATGTCGGCGGCCTCAAAATTAGTGCCGCTTCACCGTAGCTCCAAAATGCTATTCAACACAGCAGTAATTCGCACTCTTGAACGACCGCGAGTCGGGCGTCGTGAGCGTCCGCGCGTCCGTATCGATCGCTTCCCACCAGTACACGCCCAGTTTTCCGGGGTTTTTACCTGTCGAATAGCACCGCCAGTTCGGACAGGTGACTGGTGGGTGAGCGCTCTCCATATCGGTCCAAACGCCGTTCTCTCGAAGCGCTTGCACGTTCGAGAGCCGGCCGTCATCAAGCCACGGTTCAAGCAACGCCCAGTAGGCCCTATCGAGGCCAAGTATGATCGTTTCAACCATTGTTCTCAATGTTCGTCAGTTCCCGAAACGAGTCGAACTCGTCGGCGATCGTCGACTTAATCCGAGTATCGAAGGCGTCTCGGGAGAAGGTTTCGACATACGAGCGAGGATCGGCGTCGATCCCTTCCCGTTCGAATCGATTAACAGCCGCCTGAATGCCGTCCGCTGACCCGTCGTGGAGGAGTCCGTTGTCTCCGTCGGTCACGAACAATCCAGGGAACCCCTCATCGCGCGCGAGAACTGCTTTCCCACTGGCGTTAGCCTCGATCGGGACGATTCCGAAGTCCTCGTTGCGGCCGTTGAAAACGAGCGCTCGACACCTGGCCAGGAGGTCGTACTTCTCCGATTCAGGGACGAACCCACGGTACTCGATATTGTCGGCCTGCTCGATCTGGCGACGCACGGCGTCATCGATATCGCCCTCCCCACCAGCTAGCACGAGCCGTTGATCGAGATCCCGAAATGCCTCGATGATCTCGGGAACGCCCTTTTCCTCGTCGAGGCGGCCGAGATGGAGATAATACCCCTCATCGTCGCCGACGTGACACGCCTCGGTATCGACAGGGGGATAGACGACCGTCGAATCTCGCTCGTAGTATTTCTGTAGCCGTCTAGCGATGATCGGACTGTTCGCCATATAGTGGTCGACACGGGGATCGATCGCCATATCGCGAGTCCGAAGATGTCGAATGAGCGGCCGGGCCATCTGCCCGACGAACGAGTCCTTCCGGTCGTGATAGAGATCGTAAAACCACCGCGGCGGAGAGTGGCAGTAGTTCAGATGCAGCGTGTCGTCCGGCGTGATGACCGCGCGCGTCGTCGATCCCGACGTGATCAACACGTCCGGATCGCCGAATGCCCGCCAGTCGACATCCTCCCACAGCGCGTATTCGAAGACCCGACCCACACGGCTCTGGAGCCGACGCAGCGGCCACGGAGACAGCGACGGCAGAACATCCTGAAAGGATACGTCGCCGTACGGATTAGGAGTATCCGGCGACGGCGTCCCCAACGTGTAGATCGTGTCCACGTCGAGCACGTCAGCCATCTGGGTCACGAGGTACTCGGCCCCGCCCCAGGCGTTGACGTGCCAGTGAGCGATGGCGATATCGAGATCCTCGAGCGAGAGATCGGCCATACGTTGCTCTGCGCCGCTCGACTCAAAAAGTCTATCGTCAGCGATACTTCGTCAGCCCGTAGAGATACCCCGTGCCGACCATCGCAGTTAACACGAACAGCAGCAACAACTGCGCGCCCTTCTCACGCGAAGGAGCTCTGAGCAACCCAAACAGCCGACTGGGGACGTACTCCCCGAGCAACGCCCCGAGAAAATCGGACTCCTCGCCACTGGACTCCTCGAGGAGCACCTCCATCGCCCGCTTCGAGTACCCCTGCCAGAAGGCCCGATCGAGCAGCCACGCCGGCTCGGTCCGGTACTCAAACACTTTGTGGGCCACGACTGCGTCAGGGTTATACCAGACTCCGCGCCCATACTCCGATCTGAGACGATTACCCAGCTCTGGCTCTTCTGCTTGAAGGTTAGCATCTCCCTTGCGGCCGCCAACTGCTGGATCAAAACCGTCCAATTCCTGAAAAACATCACTCTGAAAGGAGATATTCGATCCGAATGTGTTCCGCACTTCACCGGCTGCCTCTCTGTCGCCATCTGGACCGAATCCGCGATGAGTGACTCCAACGAGCCAGTAGAACTCTTCAGGCAGAGACTCGGGCTTTCCGGCGACCCATTCGGGTACCATCTTTCCGCCGACGGCGATTGCATCCTGCTGTTCATACGAGCTGACGAGTTGGGAAACCCACTCTGGATCGGCAATTGCGTCATCGTCGATGAACGCGATCACATCCCCAGTTGCGGCTTTTGCACCGTGGTTTCGTGCTTTGAGCAGTCCACGATTCTCTTCGAGGGCCGTAATAATGATATCTTTGCTGTCCCCAAAATCGCGCTCAAACTGTCGAGTGACTGCTTCGCTTCCGTCACTAACGAGCACGAGCTCGATCTCATCATAGGTCTGCTTGCGAACACTCTCAACAGCGTCAAGTAGGTCGTGATATCGATCAAGCGTGTGTGTACACAGGACGACAGAGACGCGCATTCGTCCGGTCTTTCTGTAGTCGACTGACCTAAGTGTTATTGTTACGCTGACGCCCAACACGCGTTTGCTGAGGCTTGATGAGGAACGTACAAGGATTGAGATGGTATGACATAGAAAGTGGTGAGATCTTTGAGCTATGATCTGGTCGAATCACTAAAACTACTGTGGGGAAACCGGTGGGAAAACACCGAATTCGCTATTTGATTGAGACGATAAAGTATTTTCTGTGGACACAGAATATGAACCTATGTCCGAGCTCACGGATATGCGGATCCTCGTAACTGGTGGTGCAGGATTCATTGGTAGCCATATCGCTGCAGCGCTGGTTGATAATAACGAAGTGATAGTATTAGACAACCTCTCGTCAGGTCATTATGAGAATATTCCCACGGAAGTGACGTTCATTGAGAGTGATGTGCGGGATGTGGAAGCGCTTTCGGGGGTCGATGACATAGATCTCATATTCCACGAAGCTGCAGTCGTTAGCGTCGCTGAATCCGTTTCACATCCGCAGGCCTGCCACGAGGTGACTACTGATGGGACAATTCAGGTGCTGGAGTTCGCTCGCCAGCAGGACGCGCGCGTTGTGTTAGCGTCGAGTGCGGCGATATACGGCGATCCTAATTCAGTGCCGATTTCGGAGGACGCACCGATGCAACCGGGTTCGCCCTACGGAATCGACAAACTCACTGCTGACCACTATACGCGACTCTACGCTGATCTCTATGATCTACCGACGGTCGCCCTGCGATATTTCAACGTCTACGGTCCCAGGCAAGGTGCCAGCGACTACAGTGGTGTCATCAGCATCTTTTGTGATCAGGCACTCGCCGGAGATCCGCTCACAGTCTATGGAGACGGTACCCAAACTCGAGACTTTGTTCACGTTAAAGACATTGTCGCTGCTAATCTTGCGGCTGCGCGGACAGATATGATTGGCGAGGCATTTAACGTAGGAACCGGGACCCAAACTAGCGTACGTGAACTGGCTGAGACCGTTCGATCAGTAACAAATAGCGACAGTACGATCATTTACGAAGACGCCCGCGAGGGGGATATTGAGCAGAGCCTCGCTGATATTTCGAAAGCCCGTGAGTACCTGTACTACGAACCATCGGTAGACCTGAAAACTGGGTTGGCAACGCTTGTTGAGTAGTTTCAATATTTATCTGAATTAGAATAATATATAATTAATAAGTGAAATAACTATAGTATATGATATACTAGTTTAGGTAATTAAAATATCTATCTTAAATGTGAGATTAAATCTCAAATCCAACTAGCACGGCGGTCTTTATTACTGGCATTTGTTGTGACCAATGGGACTTCATAAGGCTTATGCGCGAGTTGGCAGTTTGACCGGCTAATGAGTCCCCGGAGTGTCGTATATCCATGAGCCAAGAGGAAGGGATGTCCGAGGAGCTCGAAGAAGGCATCGAGTGGTTCACCAAGTGGTATCATATCCCGTCAGTACTCGCGTTGTTCGTCTTCGCTCTGTGGACGCGGGCCCGAACGTGGAGCAACTTCGTCGTCGACGGCACGGTCATGTTCAGCGGCAACGACGCCTGGTATCACCTCCGCCAGGTCGAGTACACCGTCCGTCACTGGCCACAGACGATGCCGTACGATATCTGGACGAACTTCCCGAGTGGCACCTCCGTCTCACAGTTCGGGACGATCTACGACCAGGTCGTCGCCACAGTGGCGCTGATCGTCGGTCTCGGAAGTCCCGACCAGACGACCGTCCGGCTGACGCTGCTGTTCGCCCCCGCTGTGATCGGGGCCGGTATCGTGCCGATCGCGTACTACCTCGGCAAGCGGGTCGGCAAGAACCGGTTCAGCGGGATCGCCGCGGCGCTGATCGTCGCGCTCTCCAGCGGGGCCCTCCTTCAGCGGAGCCTCGTCGGCTTCTCCGATCACCAAGTCGCCGAGGCGTTCACGCAGGCGCTCGCGGCTCTGGCGATCGTCGTGGCGCTGCAAGTCGCCGACAGCGAGAAACCGATCTGGGAACTTATCGTCGACCGAGATGTCGCCGGACTTCGAAAGCCGGTAGGCTACGGGGCGCTGGCCGGCGTGGCGCTCGCTCTGTATATGTGGACCTGGCCGCCGGGCATCGTGATGGTCGGGATCTTCGGGCTGTACGTCACGATCCAGGCGATCATCGACCATCTCCGCGGGACGAGTCCGGAACCGATGCTGTTGGTCAGCGGCGTCATCTTCGCCGTCACCGCAGTGTTAATGCTCCTTCCATTCGATACGTTCGGAATCGCACCGACTAATTTCTCCCTTCTGCAAGTTGGTCTTGCAGCCGCCGGCCTCGTCTGGAGTGGCTTCCTCGCCGGACTCAGCCGCATTCTTGACGAGCGCTCCGAACCTGTCTGGACGTATCCGATCGGTGCTATCGGAGTTCTCGGCGCTGTGTCTCTCGGACTGTTCATTCTTTCGCCGGGAATAGCCGACCTGATGGCAGATCAGCTTGTCCGTGTCTTCGGAGGGATTATCGGCCAGGATCCAACCGGAGCAGCGGCGACCGTCGGCGAGATCGCCGCCCTAGAGAATCCGGGCGATGCGCTCTACAGCTGGTATGGCTTCGTCCACATCATCACCGTCGTCGGCGTCGTCCTCGCGCTCGCGAGACAGACTGTCACCTCGAACAAGCGATCCGAACTGTTGTTCGTCTCTATCTGGCTCGCCGTCGCATTTTCGATGACGCTCACACAGGTCCGGTTCGGGTACTACCTCACGGTCCCGGTCGCAGTGATGGCGGCCTACGCGATCGGCACCGGATTCACATACCTCTCGACCGCCGCCAGGCGCGCTTCGACGGACGTGCGGCCGTATCAGGTGATGGCCGTGTTCACCGTCCTGATCGTCGTGATGGCGCCGATGGTCATGGCGACGGGCGATCGCGGTATGCCACAGGACGCCGTCACCCAATCGAACGAGACGTACAACAGCGGCCCGGGTGGCGTCGCACAATGGGACAGCAGCCTCGAGTGGATGTCCGAGAACACCCCGACAGTCGGCGACTTCGCCGGCGCCGGCAACGACGTCGACTACTGGGGCGAATACGCAAAGACCGACGACTACGAGTACGAGGAAGGGTCCTACGGCGTGCTCTCGTGGTGGGACTACGGCCACTGGATCACCAGCGAGGCCGAGCGCATCCCGGTCGCCAACCCGTTCCAGCAATCGGCGACCGAGGCGGCGCGGTTCCTCCTCGCGCAAAACGAAAGCCAGGCCGACGGGGTCATCGGCGAGATGAGCGACGGCGAGAACCGGGACACCCGCTACGTCATGGTCGACTGGCAGATGGCCACGGGAGCGAGCAAGTTCAGCGCGCCGCCGGCGTTCGTCGACGGCGTCAGCGCGTCCGACTTCGTCCGGACCGCTCGCGTCGGGAACGCCGGGTTCTACTTCTACAGCCAGGACTATTACGACACGATGGTGAACCGGCTGTACCGCTATCACGGTAGCGCCCAGGACCCGCGGCCGGTCGTCACGAACACGGTCAACACTGAGGAGACCGACTTCGTCGAAACGTACCAGTCGCTCGAAGAAGCACGCCAGGCGGCCCGGCAGTCCGGCGGCCAGGTCGGCGGTGTCGGTCCGAACCCGGCAGAGCGCGTGCCGGCGCTTGAGCACTACCGGCTCGTGCAGGTCAGCGACGCGACGGTGAACCCCTACCAGGCGGCGCACTCGCAGCTGGCAACGCTCGTCTTCCGGTACGGGCTGAATCCAACTCGTCTCGGATTCGACAATCAGTCGTTTGGCTTTGCCGCTGAACCGAACCCGCACTACACGAAGGTCTTCGAGCGCGTCTCGGGCGCGACGATCGAGGGCGAAGGACCGGCAGGCGCGAACGTGACGGCGTCGGTCACGATGCGGATGCCCAACGCCAACGACACGTTCACCTACACCCAGCAGGCCCAGGTCGGCGAGAACGGCCAATTCAGTCTGAGGGTCCCGTACGCCTCGACCGGCGCCGGCGACTGGGGGCCGGAGGACGGCTACACGAACACGAGCGTCCGCGCGACCGGCCCGTATCAGCTCCGGACCGACCTGCAGACCGAGACGGGCAACGATACCGAACAGCTGATCATGTACAACGGGACGGCCCACGTCACCGAGGGACAGGTCATCGGGGAGAACGACTCGGCTTCGACGGTCGAGCTGAGCGAGACAGTCCTCACCGAGCGAGATCTCAACGAGACTGACGGTAACGGGACGAACAGCACCGACGGCAGCGAGACCGACGACGGCACTGACGGTAACACGACCGACGACGCCACGTCCGATCTGGTCGACCCCTCTGCTGTCGGCGTCGAACAGTCGCCGTCCGCCCGCATCGCAGGCTAACCATGGCCGGAGACACCCAGCAGGCGACCGAGGCGGCGCTGGGTGACGCCCTCACGAGCTGGCTGTCCGTCTACCTGAAGGGCATCGCGATGGGCACCGCGGATTCGATCCCCGGCGTCTCGGGCGGGACGATCGCGTTCATCACCGGGATCTACGAGCGCCTCATCACGGCGATCACGAGCGTCGACCCGGCCGCGGCGACACTGCTGCTGGGGATCACGAGCGGTCGCGGTCGCCAGCGACTGGCCGATCGACTTATCGAGATGGACGTGCCGTTCCTCGTCGTGCTCGGGACCGGCGTCGTCACGGCGGTCGTCGCCGTCTCCCGGTTCGTCTACCTGGCGCTCCAGGAGGCTCCCGGGGCGACGTTCGCGTTCTTCTTCGGGCTGATCGCCGCCTCGGCGATCGTCCTGTACGAACAGCTCTCGCTGGCGACGCCGGGACGGATCGCGGCCGCAGTCACCGGCTTCGTGCTTGCGTTTCTCGTGTCGGGTGTCACCGCTGGAGCCGACGGGATCCACGCGCTGCCGATCGTCTTCGTCGCCGGCTCGATCGCGATCGTCGCGATGATCCTGCCGGGCGTCTCCGGTGCGTTTTTCCTCGTCTTGCTCGGCCAGTACGAGTTCCTGACTGGCACGCTCACCGCATTCGTCGACGGGAGCATCGCCGCGGCCGTCGGCGACCGAGCGGTCGGGTCGCTGCTCGATCCCGCGACGACCGTCGTGACGTTCGTCGCTGGCGCCGTCGTGGGACTGTTCACGGTCGCACACGCCATCCGCTGGGCGCTCGATCACTACCGGGCGGCGACCCTGTCCTTTCTGGTCAGTCTCATGGTCGGCGCGCTGCGGTTGCCGGTCATCGAGATGCGCGATGCGACTGCGACGCTATCCCCGGAATCCATCGCGCCGCTGCTCCTCGCAACTGTCGTCGGCGGCGGGGCGGTCCTCGTGCTCGACCGCTACACCGACGACCTGTCGTATTGATCGGACGACGGCCGTTCCATCGCTGGACCTCTCTGCCGAAGTCGATCAGGCGATCCGGTCCCGATATATCGCCCACGCGGCGAGGGCGGCCGCGGCGACCAGTACCGGACCGATCGCGGCCGTCATCGAGAACTGATAGTCCAGGTTGTACGCGATCACGAGCAGATGGACGTAGCTCACGACGCCACCGAGGAAGTAGATCGCCGCGTTCTCGATGACCGGATCGCTTGCGGGATCGACCCGAACGGCGACGCGTGTGAATGCGATCGAAGCGAGCCCGATCGCGGGCGCCAGCATCACACCGACCGGTTTCGACACGTACGAGTTCGGCGTTCCGCCCGCGTCGAAGTGGATCGCCATCTCCGCGGGCAGCGACTCCCAGAAGACGACGCCAACGAGCGCGGCGGCGACGAGCAATCCGCTCGCGATCAGATCGCTACGCTGGAGGGACATATCCGACAGGGGAACGCCGACACGGAAAAGCGTTGCCTGGAACGCGGCCCGTCCTTCGCCACCGGCATCCGACTCCGACTGGATCTAGAGGTCGTAGAGATCGCCGTACTTCTCGGTCGCGTACTCGAGGAAGTACTCGGCGGTGTAGGGCTCGCCGGTCGCTCGCTCGACGAGTTCGTCGGTCCTGTAGCGCGCGCCGTGGCGGTGGACGTTCTCGCGGAGCCACGCCTGCAAGTCCTCGAACTCGCCGTCGCGGATCGCCCCGTCAAGGTCGCCGAGATCGTCCTCGGCCGCCGCGTACAGCTGGGCGGCCATGACGCTGCCCAGCGTGTACGTCGGGAAGTACCCGAAGTTGCTGTGACTCCAGTGGATGTCCTGCAGGACGCCCTCGGCGTCGTTTTCCGGGCGAACGCCCAGGTACTGCTCGTACTTGTCGTTCCAGACCGCCGGCACGTCCTCGACGGCCAGGTCGCCGTTGATCAGGTCGCGCTCGATCTCGAAGCGGACGACGATGTGCATGTGATAGGTGAGCTCGTCCGCGTCGACGCGAATGAGATTGTCGTCGTAGACGCGATTGGCCGCCCGATACAGCGTATCGGCATCGGCGTCGACGCCCTCGAAGGCCGATCGAACGTCGTCCGCGATCGACTCCCAGAACGGGCGACTCCGGCCGACGTGATTTTCCCAGAGCCGCGACTGGGACTCGTGGACGCTGAGGTCCCGGGAGGCACCGAGCGGCGTCCCGTACTCCTCCTGGGGGAGACCGAGATTATAAAAGGCGTGGCCGAACTCGTGGATCGTCGCCGTGAGCGCGCTCAGCGGATCCTCCGAGAGAAATCGCGTCGTGACCCGGCAGTCGAACTGGTTGCCCGACGTGAACGGATGGCTGGACACGTCCAGTCGACCGCGGTCCCAGTCGTATCCCAGGTCGGTGAGGATCTCCCGGGAGAGGTCTTCCTGGCGCTGCTCGGAATAGGTTCCGTCCGCGAACGGCTCCGGGAGGGTAACGTCGCTGTCGCCGACGGCCTCGATTAGCGGGACGAGTTCGTCGCGGAGTCGTTCGAGGACCGTTTCGGCCGTCTCCAGGCCGAGGTACGGCTCGTATTCCTCGAAGAGGACGGCATAGGGGTCCCGGTCCGGATCGATGTGCGCGGCGTACTCGCGGCGCAACTCGACCAGCTCGTCGAGCACGGGTGCGAACTGCGAGAAGTCCGCGTCGGCTTTCGCCGACTCCCAGACCTCGAGCGCCTCGGAGGACGTGGCACTGATCTGTTCGATGAGTTCCTGTGGGACCGCCGCGGCCCGCTCGTGTTCGCGGCGGATCTCGCGGACGACGGCCCGCTGTTCGTCGCTCAATTCGGCCTCGCCGGCGGCGTCGAGCGCGTCGGCGACCTCGTCGTCGGTCAGCAGTTCGTGCTTGAGCCCGGACAGCGTCGAGAGCTGCTGGCTCCGGGCCGGCCCGCCGCCCTCGGGCATCGTCACTTGCTGGTCCCAGGAGAGGACTCCGACGGCGGAACCGAGATTGCTCACCCGACGATACGCGTCGAGCAGGTCGTCGTACGCCTGTGGTGTCTCCGCTGACATGACCGGGCATACGGCCGCGGCGATAAAGTACCCGTGGTCACGGCATTCCACACCCAGATGTTCCAGTCACGGACACCGCTCGGCGAGGGCTCGATACAGTCGCCGGCACCGCTCCAGGACGGGGATCGAGACGCTTTCGGCTGCCGTGTGGGCCTCGCCGGGCTCGGCGGCCCCGACGACGAGCGTCCGCGTGTCCGCTTCGGCGGCGAGCCAGCCCGCGTCGGTCGCGTGCGGCTTGACCACGTGCTCGGGGTCGCCGTCCTGGACGTTCCGTGCGATCTCCAGAGCCACAGCGGCGAAGCGTTCGTCCTCGCAGGCCATCGGTGGGAGATCCTGTTCGACCGACCAGGTGACGCCCTCGATCGACTCGACAGCGTCGAGTCCGGCCCGTTCGCCGGGGACGGTCCGCTCGTCCACGGTCACGGTACACCGGTCCGGGATCACGTTCCAGGCGTCCCCGCCGTCGATTTCCGTGACTGCGAGGCTCCCCTGTACGTTCCGCCCGTGGACGGTCGTCTCGGGAGCGGGCAGGTCCCGAATCACGTCGACGGCGTCGGTCGCGCGGTAGATCGCGTTCTCGCCGGCACCGACTTCACTCGCGTGGGCCGCCGTCCCTCGCGCCGTGATCGTGCTCGCTCGGCGTCCCCTGTGGGCGATCGCGACGTCCGTGACGCCCGGAGCGGAGTAGCCCGTCGACCCTTCGCCGACGACGGCGTAGTCGGGGGCGAAGCCGTCCTCGATCGCCGCCCGACACCCGATACCGCCCCGCTCCTCGCCGACGAACGACGCGAAGACGAGTTCGCCCGCCGGATCGCTGTCCCGGAACGCACAGGCCATCGCCGCCAGCGATCCCTTCATGTCGGCGCTGCCGCGGCCGAACAGCCGCCCGTCGCGCTCCTCGACGAGGTACCCATCGTCTCGCTGTTCGGGGGCCGGCGGAACGACGTCGTGGTGGCCGACGAGCGCGAGCGATCGGTCCCCGTCGCCCCGGCGGGCGATGACGTTCCCGTGTTCGTCGCGTTCGACGGTCGCGTCCGTGTGCTCGCGCAGCCAGGATTCGAGCAGCGCTCCGGCCGCGTCCGGGTCGTCGTGGCTCGGCGTCGCGACCAGCCGCCGGGCGAGTGCCGTCACGGCCGGGCTCATACCGCGGTCAGTCCCCGCTCGCCGCGCAGTTGTTCGGGCCGAGCTCCAGCTCCGTCGCCGCCGCCTCGTCTTCGAGTTCGTCGCGGCCGGCGTTGACGGCGATGATCTCTTCGTAGTTGGGCGGCTTCTCCGGCAGCGAACGGGTGAGCCGGTCCACGAACGTCTCGCGGTCCGCGGACAGCAGCGCCAGCCCGGTCCGAACGGCACCGATCGTCGTCGCGACGGGCTCGCCGGGCGTCACGTCGGTCGCCCCGTCGGCGTCGACGGCGAAGTGCCCGGGCAGTATCGTGACCGAGTCGGGTTCCGCGAGCAGCGTCCGGTGTAGCGACTCGTACAGCTGCTGTGCGCCGGTATCGGCGTCGCCGTCGCCGAACTGGAGTTCGGTCCGGCCGACCGAGTCCACGAACAGGGTATCGCCCGTCAGGACGGCCGCGTCGTCGAGCAGGTAGCTCACGATCTCGGAGGTGTGGCCGGGCGTCGGGACGGCCTTGAGATCGTGCTCGCCGACCGTGACGACCTCGTTGCGCTCCAGCGGGTCGTACTCGTAGGTGACGCCGCGATCGACCGCGTCCGCCCCGAGGTGATAGGTCGCGCCGACGTACTCGGCCAGCTGTCGGCCGCCGGAGACGTGATCGGCGTGGACGTGCGTGTCGAGCACGTGCTCGATCGAGTACCCCCGACTGGAGGCGGCCGAGGCGAACCGCTCGACGTGGCGCGTCGGGTCGACGACGGCCGCGACGTCCGACTCCGGATCCCCGATCAGATAGCTGAGACATCCCTTTGCCCGGCGCTGGAACTGGACGACGTCGAGGCCGTCCCGCAGCGGAATGTCGACGGTATCGTAGACCTCGCTCCAGCCCTCCATGCCGTCGTCGACGACGGTGACGTCCTCGAAGCCGCTGTCTTCGAGGTGTGTCGCGAGGTCGTGAGAGGAGATCCCCTTCGCACAGATCGTGACGATCTCGTCGTCGGTCGACAGCCCGGTCGCCTCGCGGAACTGTTCGGCGTCGAACTCGAAATCCGGCTTGTACGTGTACTGGATCGCGCCCTCGATGTGCCAGGCCTCGAAGCTCTCTTCGGGACGCGTATCAAGCAGTGCGAACGAGTCGCCGATGTCGATTCGATTGCGTAACTGACTCGCGGTGATCGTTTCGACCATGCTCACCAGTAGGAGCTTGCCGAACTTATACCACGGAGAACCAGAACGTTTCGAGGGTGGCTGTGTCACCGCGTCTCGACACAGTTGCGGACTGGTAGCAAGTCCCGAAGCGACTCGCCGGACGGCATCAGTCGCCGTGGCCCTGGCCGCGCTGTTGCTGGACCTCGACCTCGACCGAGATCGCCGGGGGGAGATCGCGGCCGGCGACCGACCGCGCGAACTCGTCGTGCCCGACGATCTCGATGGTCCTGGTGTAGACGGTGTAGTTCCAGGCGTCGAAGTCACCGCCGGAATCGAGCAGCGTCTTCGACTGCGGGACCCGCAGGTCGTCCGGCGGCTGTGGATGGGGCCCCTTGTGTTCGACGCCCTTGCGTGCGGCGTCGGTCTTGATCTCGTCGACGACGTCCTCGAGCAAGTGCCGGTCCCCGCTCTCGAACGTGAGCTTCGTGACGAAGGGCATTGTTGGCAGTGAGTGGGCCGCCCGCACGTAAAAACACACTCATCGGAGCTGCCGTCTGATACTGGTGGTGATACCGTTTCGAAATGATTCGACACGCCGTCGTGCCGAATATCTGGACGAACGTATCGCCACCAGTATGAGCCACCCACAGCGTCGACGACCCGGAGAGATCGACAATCCGTCGGAGCGTCAGTCCGAAAGGGCCTGTTCGGACTTGTCGGCGTCTTCGATCGTCAGCTCGTAGAGGTTCTGTCTGGCGTCCGCAAAGTAGACGTCCTCTTCGACGACGCCGACTTCCTCGAGGCGTTCGAGCGCGTAACGTACCGTCCGGGCCGAGAGCATCGATTCCTCGACGATCCCTTTCTGTGTCAGTGGTCCCTTGTACTCCAGAACCTTGAATACGAGCTTCGCGCTCGGCGGTAGATCCGTGATCGCCTCTCCGTCGGATTCTGTCATTGGCTGAAAGCAGGGCCCCGCGCCGTATAAATATTGAGGCAACGGGATTCACGGTCGCGGTTTCGATTCGAACAAGCGAGTACTTGCCCCGAACTTTCGAACCACGTCGTATGCTATATCGTCTCGATAGACCGGGCACACCGCCGCCATGAACGAATCTGACACTCGTACACGATTAGATCGGACGATACACGCTCTACGCCCATTTCGTACGCTCGTTTCCATCCAGAAGCATATCGCCCGTACTCACGTACGGTCGGGTGACGATGACGTATACGATCACCACGACAGTCGACGGTCAGTTCGAAGACGTTCTCGAAGCGACGGCCGAAGCCATTGAGGACGAGGGATTCGGGCTGTTGACTGAAATTGACGTACAATCGACACTGGAACAGAAACTCGACACGGAGTTCAGGCGGTACCGTATGCTCGGTGCATGCAACCCGTCGCTAGCTCGCGACGGGCTCGACACGGAGCCGGAACTCGGAGCATTGCTGCCGTGTAACGTCGTCGTCTACGAGACCGAGAGCGGTGCCGTCAGCGTGCACGCGGTCGATCCGGAGCGCCTGATCGGTGTGACGGGCAACTCGGAACTCGCTGCGACCGCAGCCGACGTCGGCAAGCGGTTCGAGCGGGTCATCGCCGCCGTTGACGAACGGTTCGCGACGGCGACCGACGAGGATTCGGCCGTCGCGCAGCCGACGTGAACGGTTTCATCCGCTGGCGGCGGAGCGTCCGACAGGGGCCGGTGTCAGTCAGCACCGTATCGACCGCCGACTCTGGGTGGTCGGGGCGGTAAATCGTTACAGCAGTCCGTATCGGAGCCGACCCGTAACGAACGGTTTTTCACTTCGGGTAGCCCAGAGTGACGTATGGCTACCGAGACGGCCGACGGGTTGACCGGTCACGCCCGAAGCGTGACCGTGACGACGCTGGCCTCCCTGATGGGGATCGTCGCGGCGCTGATCTCCGAGTACGGTCTCGAAGCCGCGCCCGCTGGACGGATCAACGTCTTCGTCATTCTTGGCGCGGTCCTGGTTCAGATACCGATTCTCCAGGCCTTGGGCGTCGACACGCAGGACTTCAGTACGAAGGACCATCTCTACATCGCGTTTATGACGTTTTCCCTGTGGTTCATCTCCTGGACGATGCTTCTCACCGCGTCGACCGTATAGCCGGGTGACTCACAATGGCTGATGACAGTATAGCCGTCGTCGATCTTGAACGATGCCAGCCCGACCGCTGTAACTACGAGTGTATGAACTTCTGCCCGCCCAACCGGACGGGCAAGGAGTGTATCGTCAAGCGCGGCGACGCCTACGAAGAAGACGAACCGTTCGAGGGCGGACCCGATCAGGTCCGCATCTCCGAAGAGATCTGCCTGGGCGAGTCCTGTGGAATCTGCGTCGAGAAGTGCCCGTTCGACGCCATCGAGATCATCAACCTCCCCCAGGAACTGAACGACGAACCGATCCATCGGTACGGCGAGAACGCCTTCTCGCTGTACGGTCTGCCCGCTCCGGGCGAGGGGCGCGTGACGGGTATTCTCGGACCGAACGGGATCGGGAAGACCACGGCCGTCCACATCCTCGCCGACGAGCTCACGCCGAACCTCGGGGCGTACAACGACGAATCGTCCTGGGACGCGGTACTCGACGAGTATCGCGGGACCGCCCTCCAGGATTACCTGGAAGCGCTGATCGATGGCGACGTCAGTGTCGCCCGCAAGCCCCAGTACGTCGATCAGATCCCCGGCCAGTTCGACGGCACGACCCGCCAGCTGCTCGAACGGACCGACGAGCGCGGCGAGCTGGACGCCCTCATCGAGCGCGTCGGCATCGGACCCGTCGTCGATCAGGACATCGACACGCTCTCGGGCGGTGAACTCCAGCGCGTCGCGCTCGTGGCGGCACTGGCCCGGGACGCAGAGTTCTACTTCCTGGACGAAATCACGCCCTACCTGGACATCGGACAGCGGATGACCGCTGCCCGGATCATTCAGGAACTGGCCGAGGAGGGGGACCGGTCGATGCTCGTGGTCGAACACGACCTCGCAATTTTGGACCTGCTTGCTGACGCCTTGCACGTCGCCTACGGTGAACCCGGGGCCTTCGGTGTCATCACCGACCCCAAATCGACCAAGAACGGGATCAACGAGTATCTCAAGGGGTACCTGGACAACGAGAACATGCGGATCCGTCAGGAGGCGATCGAGTTCGAACAGCACGCCCCGCGGAACGTGACTCGCGGCGACGTGGCCATCGAGTACCCGGCCCTGGAGAAGAGCTACGGCGACGGGGAGTTCTCACTTGCCGTCGAGTCGGGCACTATTCGCGAGAGTGAGGTGCTGGGCGTCGTCGGTCCCAACGGAATCGGCAAATCGACCTTCGCGAAGATGCTGGCCGGCCGACTCGAACCCGACGCGGGAACGGTCGACGCACAGCTCGACATCGCGTACAAACCCCAGTACATCGATATCGACCAGCCGATGCGCGTCGACGCGTTCCTCTCCTCGATCACCGACGAGTTCGGCAGCTCCTACTGGAACACCGAGATCGCCCAGCCGCTACAGCTCGATGCGGTGATGGAACAAAATCTCGACGACCTCTCGGGCGGTGAACGCCAGCGGGTCGCCATCGCGGCCTGTCTCTCGAAGGACGCGGACCTGTACCTGCTGGACGAGCCGTCCGCGCACCTGGACGTCGAACAGCGCGTGCTCGCGACCAGTGCGATCCGCCGGTACGCGGAGAACCACGACGCGACGGCGATGGTCATCGACCACGACATCTACATGATCGATCTCCTGAGCGATCGATTGCTGGTGTTCGACGGCGAACCCGCCGTTCACGGGACCGCCTCCCAGCCCCAGGGCATGCGCGACGGTATGAACGAGTTCCTCGAAAACCTCGACGTCACGTTCCGTCGTGACGAGCGCACCGGCCGCCCGCGGATCAACAAGCCCGGAAGCAATCTCGACCGCGAGCAAAAACAGGCCGGTGAGTACTACTACGCGCCGGAGTAAGTGAACTCCATCCGGCCGAAATACGTGAATGATCTTTTTCAGGAAATGCGGTAACCCACCGAAGGAAAATTGCTATTTTAGGTAATATTTGTGATTGTTCGGCGTGACAGATGCGAACCGATAAGTTCCCGTAGCCAAACGGGACTGACAGATGACAAGTACAGCGGTTCTAGCGCTGTTCGCCGCGTTGCCGATCGCAGTTGCGTTTACACTGTTGGTCTGGCTCCGGTGGTCAGCGGCACGGTCGATGGGAGTCGGATGGGCAATTGCGACAGTGCTCGGGCTCGCCTACTGGCAGATGGAGCCGTCGTGGTGGGCTGCAGTGGCGCTCTACGGCGCGCTCGAAGCGGTATCGATCATCCTGATCGTCTTCGGCGCGATCTTGCTGATGAACTACCTGGAGGTCAGCGGCGCGATTTCGACGATCCGGTGGCACTTCAGCGGCATCTCGACCGACCGGCGGATCCAGTTGCTGTTGATCGGGCTGGGTTTCGAGACGATTATCGAGGGCGTAGCCGGCTTCGGGACGCCCGGTGCGCTGGCCGCGCCGCTGCTGATCGGCCTCGGGTTCCCGCCGCTCGGGGCGGCCGTGTTCGCGCTGTTCTTCAACGCGCCGAACCCGCAATTCGGGGCAGCCGGGACACCGATTCTCGGCGGTGTGAATTCGGTCATTGGGGCTGACGAACTCGCGGCCGCGTCAGATCCGATCACCCAGGCGGAGTTCCAGGGTCTGGTCTCGGCCTATTCGGGCGTGATGACGGGTCTCACGTTCGTCTTCTGGGGCGTCCTCGGGATCTTCCTGCTCAGCTACTGGTTCGGAAGCGAGGACGAACGCACCCTGCGCGGAGCCGCGCGCGCGACCGCCCCCGTCGCTCCGTTCGCACTCGTACTCGGGACTGTCGCCGGCGTGACCCAGTGGGCGATCGCGTGGTTCGTCGGAACGGAGCTGCCCTCCATCGTCGCCGGGTTCGTCGTCTTCGGCCTGGGGCTCGTCATGGCCTCCCGGGGCGTGCTCGTCCCCGAGTCGACGTGGACGTTTCCGGACCGTGAATCGTGGTCCGACACGTGGCTCGGCGGGCTCAGCCTCGAGAGTATCGAGGACGACGATCCACAGCAGGAGATGCCGGTGTGGCTGGCCTGGACGCCGTACCTGCTGGTCGGTGCCATCCTGCTGGTGACGCGCTGGCCGACGCTTGATCTCGTTCCCCTCCTGAAGGACTTCGCAGTCACGCTACCGGGCATCCTGGGATACAGCGACCTGGCCTGGGAGCTCCAGTATCTCTATCTGCCCGGGACGATGCCGTTCATCCCGATCGCGATACTCACGGGGCTGCTCTTCCGGATGAACGGCCAGGAGACGAGGGAGGCCTGGCGCGAGTCGGTCCGACAGGTCGCGCCCGCCGCGCTGACGCTGGTGATCGTCGTCTCGCTGACCCAGATCATGATCAAGTCGGGAGAAACAGAGTTCGTGGCCCTCACTCCCGGTATGATGGGGGCGCTCTCGCAGGCCGTCGCGGGCGCCGCCGGCGGGGCGCTGCCGGCGGTCGCCCCCTGGATCGGCGCGCTCGGGACGTTCGTTACCGGGTCGAACACCGTCTCGGACATCCTGTTCGCGAAGCTACAGTACAGCGCCGCCGGCGACGTCGGGATCTCCCGATCGATCGTCGTTGCGATCCAGAACGTCGGTGGCGGCGTGGGGAACATGATCTCGGTGCAGAACATCGCGGCGATCTGTGGTGTCGTCGGCATCTCGGGTCGTGAAGGTGACATCCTCCGAAAGGTAATCTTCCCGACGATCATCTTCGCGCTGTTTACCGGTGCCGTCGGCATGCTACTGGTGTACGTCGTCGCTCCCGGGACCTTCTGACCGGGGGCTTTTGTCACGCGCGGCCGTTCGATCGGCCATGTCCGGAATCGTCTTCTTCGGTACGGACCGCCACGACGCCGTCGTCGATTTCTACACCGAACGGCTTGATTTCGACGTCTGGCTCGAACAGCCGGCCTGTACGATCCTCCGACACGGGACACTGCTCGTCGGATTCTGCCAGCGCGAGGAGACCGAGACCGGCGGCATCGTCACGGTTGTCCTCGACGATCGAGACGCCGTCGATGAGTGGTACGGCCGGTTGACGGACGTGGCCGAGGGGCCGCCAAGCGAGAATGCCGAATACCGGATCTACAACTTCTTCGGGACAGATCCGGACGGCCGGTCGTTCGAAGTCCAGACGTTCCTGCACGGGACCGGCTCCATTCCCAGGGCCGGGACGCAGTCCGAAACCCGTAATCCGAGCGATACCTGAGGTCCAGTATGTACGATTACCACACCCATTCGAACTACTCGGACGGGGACTTCCTCGCTGCCATGCTCGCGGCCGCACAGCGCCAGGGGCTCGACGGAATCGGGTTCGCCGACCACTGCAACGTCTCCGCGGACCCGTCACAGCAGCAGTTCGCGAAGGAGTTCGGGTTCAACCTCGATCTGACCCACGAGCGTCGCCGGGACGCGATCGAATCGCTCCGGGAGCGATACGACATCGCGATCTTCGACGCGGTCGAGATGGACTACCGGCCGGCCGACGAGGCCGATATCGCCGACTTCCTCGACACGGCGACGTTCGATTACGCGATCGGCAGCGTGCACACCGTCGAGGGGCACAACCTTCACGACGAGACGTATTTCGGCGCGAAATCGCGAGAGGAGCGCCGAGACGTCGTCGAGACGTACGTCGATCGCGTGGTGTCGATGATCGACTCCGAACTGTTCGCGATCGCCGGACACGTCGATCTCCCGCAGCGCAACGAGGCCTTGCGTGGGTTGTTCTCCGAAGACCACTACCGTCGGATCGCGTCGGCTCTGGAGATGTCTCGGACGGTCCCCGAGTTGAACGCCGGCCGCGTCACCGACGACTACGGGCAGTTTCATCCGGGACCGGCCTTTCGCGAAATCCTGGCCGAATACGACGTGCAGTTCACCCTCGGGACGGACGCCCACACACCCGAGAGCCTCCGGGAGAACGCCGAGGAACTGGCGGCGTTCGTCGAGCGATGGGACGTGGACCCGGTTGTAATCCAGGGGTGAGCGATCGGGTTCGAAGCCCTTAAGCGCTCCAGCGGGAAAGGTTCGACAACTCGCTGGTGGCGGGCTCCAGCGGGCACCTGCTATTGGCGGCCGCATCGAGCGGTCGGCGACTCGCAGGCTGGAATGTGGTCGGGCGACCGACTGAACCACTCGACGCCCGCGGTGAAACTATGGCAAAGAGCTTCTACTCACACATCCGGGACGCATGGAAGGACCCGGACGACGGCAAAGTCGCGGAACTACAGTGGCAGCGCATGCAGGAGTGGCGCCAGCAGGGCGCGATCGAGCGCGTCGAGCGCCCGACCCGTCTGGACAAGGCCCGTTCGCTCGGCTACAAGGCCAAGCAGGGCGTGGTCGTCGCTCGCGTCAGCGTCCGCAAGGGCAGCGCCCGCAAGGTTCGACACAAGGCCGGCCGACGCTCGAAACGACAGGGTGTCACCCGGATCACGCGCCGGAAGAACCTCCAGCGCGTCGCCGAGGAGCGCGCGACCCGCAAGTACCGGAACCTGCGCGTGCTCAACTCCTACTGGGTCGGCGAGGACGGCAGCCAGAAGTGGTTCGAAGTCATCCTGCTGGATCCGAATCACCCCGCGATCGAGAACGACGACGATCTCAACTGGATCTGTGACGACACCCACGACGACCGCGCGCTGCGCGGGCTGACCAGTGCCGGCCAGTCCAACCGCGGCCTCCAGCAGAAGGGCAAAGGGACCGAACACACGCGTCCCTCGAACAACAGCGGCAAAGGCCGCGGCAAGTAACGACCGGTCGTTTTTCGGCTTTCGACAACTGGCTAGCCTCGCGTATCGCTACTGGATGTACGACGGGCCCTCCGCGTCGCAGTTCTGTTCGTGCTGCTCGGCGTCCGACCGGTTGTCGAACAGCATCTCGCATTTCTCGCATTGATACCACGTTTCGCCGTCTTTCTCGGCCGTGGTTACCATACTCGTATGTGTGTCTTGGTACCGTATAGAGGTTTCTCCGGGATCGCGTGACGGCATAGCGTACTCGCTCGGGAACGTAACCTATATCAATCGCACTCCGGCTACAATGAGGTGCCCAACGCGTGTCCGGGTTGGGGTAGTGGTTATCCTCCAGCCTTGTGGAGGCTGGGACGCGGGTTCGATTCTCGCACCCGGACTTTTCTGCGACGATCGAAGAGAGGAGCGAAAAGTCCCGGGAGAGAATCTAATCAGGGAGGTCGCGCGCAGTGAAACGAGCGCGTCCGACCGTGGTTCGATTCTCGCACCCGGACTTTCTTGCCGCGAGCAACCCGCGAGCCGCAGAAGTCCTCAGAGAATCGAGCCCTACCAGTCGCGCGCAGCGAAGCGAGCACGTCTGGTTCCGGTTCGATTCTCGCACCCGGACTTTTCTGTGGCGACCGAAAGAGTCGAAAAGGCAGGAATGGCTAGCAGTAGGGCCGAACACCCTCTCGGTACAATCTTATACTCGCGGTCGTTAGCCCCGTTCACCATATGACTTTTCGGACGGTGTTCACCCGATGAGCGGGCGACGGGGCGGGAGTCCGTACGTCCCCCACACGGACGCGGAGACGGCCGCGATGCTCGAGACGATCGGCGTCGAAGACGAATCGGAACTGTTCGACGTTCCCGAGTCGATCCGGTTTGAGGGGGCGTTCGGGATCGATTCCCAAGACGAGCGTGGAACGGCCAGAGAAATCGAACAGGTACTCTCGCGCAACGACGAGACGGCGTCATTTCTAGGCCGTGGACACTACGCCCACCACGTCCCGGCGGTCGTCGAGAGGTTGTCCGCACGCTCGGAGTTTCTGACCTCCTACACGCAGTACCAGCCGGAGGTCGCCCAGGGATTCCTCCAGGCGCTGTTCGAATACCAATCGATGCTCGTCGAGCTCACGGGACTGGACGTCGCCAACAGTTCGATGTACGATCGGGCGACAGCCCTCGGCGAGGCAGCGACGCTTGCCACTCGGGTCCGGGAGACCAGCGGCTCGCGGGTCCTCGTCCCCGAACTGCTTCGCGAGGAGCAGCGCGAGGTCCTGGAGAATTACGCGATCGGGGCCGGACTCGATGTCGAGGCCTACCCGAGCGACGACGGCAACGCCGATCTGGAGGCGCTCACCGCCACGATCGACGACGACGTCGTCATGGTGTACGCCGAGAACCCGACTGTCCGGGGAACTATCGAGGAACAGCTGGCCGAGATCGGCGACCTTGCGGACGGTCACGACGCGCTGTTCTGTCTCGGCAGTGACCCAGTCGCGCTGGCGTTGCTAGAAGAGCCGGCGAGCGTCGGCGCGGATGTCGTCGTCGGCGACGCGGGCGCGCTCGGGCTGGGACACGCCTACGGGATGAGCCACGGCCTGTTCGCCACGCGGGAGTCGTTCCTTCGGCAGGTTCCGGGTCGGCTGGTCGGGGCGGGGACCGACGGGAGCGGACGGCGGGCCTACACGCTGACCCTCCAGACCCGCGAACAGCACATCCGACAGGAGCGAGCGACCTCGAATATCTGCACCAACCAGGCGTGGGTCGCGCTCCGGACCGCGATCCACGCCGCCTGGCTCGGTGCGGACGGGCTGGTCGAGCTAGCCGAAGAGGCCGTCAGAGCCCCGAAGGCACTCGCGGCCCGGGTCGACGACATCGCTGGCATCGACGCGCCGGTCCACGATCGCCACCACTTTCGGGAGTTCCTCGCCCGGACCGACCGGCCGGCGCCGGCCGTTCGGGACGACCTCCGCGACCGGGGGTACGCGGTCCACGCGCTCGACGGGGACCACCTGCAACTGTGTGTGACCGACGTGAACGAGCACGCGACGGATGGACTCGTCGGGGCGCTCTCGGAGGTGGCCTGAATGCGCTACGATCAGGCCCGTTGGAGCGAGGCAGATCACTACGAGCCGCTGCTGATCGAGAAGCGCTCCGAAACCGTCGAGATCGAGGACTCGCCGCTGCCCGACGACCTGACGCGCGAGGAACTCACGATGCCCTCGCCCGCCGAACCCGAGCTTGCGCGCCACTACACACGTCTCTCTCAGGAGACCTACGGGGTCGACAGCGGCCCCGTCCCGCTTGGCAGTTGCACGATGAAGTACAATCCGTCGCTGCTGGAGGCGGTCGCGGCCGACGAAAACGCCGCGGTCCACCCTGATCGGCCCGAGGAAAGCGTCCAGGGGACCTTGGAGATTATGGCGACGTTGCAGGACTGGCTCGGCCGAATCGGTGGGATGGACGCCGTGACGCTGCAGCCGCCGGCCGGGGCAGCCGGGGAGTATACCGGCCTGCTGATCGCGAAGGCTTACCACGAGTCCCGTGGCGAGGACCGTTCGGAGGTGCTGATCCCCGACAGCGCCCACGGGACGAACTTCGCGAGCGCAGCGATGGCCGGCTTCGAGGTCGTCGAGCTCCCGAGCGGCGAGGACGGTCGCGTGGATCTCGACGCGCTGACGGCTGCCGTCGGTGATGAGACGGCCGCGCTGATGCTCACGAATCCCAACACGCTGGGGCTTTTCGAACGTGACATCGACGAGATCGCCGAGATCGTGCACGACGCCGGCGGACTGCTGTACTACGACGGCGCGAATCTCAATGCCCTGCTCGGACAGGCTCGGCCCGGCGATATGGGATTCGACATAATGCACTACAACGTCCACAAGACCTTCGCGACGCCACACGGTGGCGGGGGACCCGGGGCTGGCCCGGTCGGTGTGACCGCGGATCTCGCGCCCTTCCTGCCCAGGCCACACGTCCGGGAGTCCGAGGGCGAATACGAACTGTACGACCCCGAGCGATCGATCGGGAAGGTCCACGGCTATCAGGGTAACTGGCTGGTCCTGTTGAAGGCCTACGCGTACATCCGGCGGCTCGGCGACGCGGGACTGGCTGAGACCAGCAGGAAAGCCGTGCTCAACGCCAACTACCTGGCCGAACGGATCGACTTCGAGATACCGTATGGCCCGTTCCACCACGAGTTCGTCGCCAGCGCCGGCGACCGGGACGCCGCTAATGTCGCGAAGCATATGCTCGATCGCGGCGTCCATCCGCCGACGACGAAGTGGCCCGAACTCGTCGACGAGGCGTTGATGGTCGAACCGACCGAGGCAGAATCGAAGGAGACGCTCGAGTTGCTGGCCGACGCCTTCGACGCCGCGAGTAACGCGGATCCGGACACGCTCGAATCGTCCCCCCACCGGACGACTGCCCGGCGGATCGATCAGGTCGAAGCTGCCCGATCACCCCGCCTGTCCTGGCGGGCCCTCGAAGACAGCTAGTTCGCCACTTCGACGGCCGCGACGATCTCGTCGTGTGCGTTGCCGTTCGATGCCACGAGACCGTCGCTGTCGCGCGTCCAGCGGTTGCCGTGTACATCTGTCACCGTCCCCCCGGCGGACCGGACGAGCTCGACACCGGCGATCGTATCCCACGGCGTCGTCGGCTCAGTCGTGACGGCCGCTTCGAGCTCGCCGCTGGCGACGAATCCGAGCGTCGCCTGCAACGTTCCGTATCGACGGCTGTCCCCGAATCGCTCGTTGACCGCCCGGACGAGCGCCCCGAGTCGATCGCTTCGATCCGAGGGCCAGGCAGCGACCAGCCCAACTGCGAACGTCTCGGGATCGGCCCGGTCGCTGACCGCGAGTCGCTGTCCGTTCCTGGCTGCACTCTCCGGACCGACCGTGTAGATGTCCTGGACGGCCGGCAGATACGTCGCCGCTGTAACGGTCTCACCATCGACGACCGAAGCCACGCTGCTCGCCCACAGGACGTTTCCGCGGGCGAAGTTCGCCGTGCCGTCGATCGGATCGACGACCCAGCACGGACCGGTGTCGGGGACGCTCTCGACCATCGGTCCGGTCTGCCGTGTGGCCGGTTCCGCGGCGGTATCGCTACTTTCGTCAGTGGCCGTGCGCGTGTTGATCTCCTCTTCACAGACGAACGGCTCGTCGGGGAACGCGTCCGCGATCGTGTGGACGATCTGTCGCTGTGCCTCGCGATCGGCGTTAGTGACCAGATCGTTTTTGTTCGCTTTCGTTTCGACTGTCAGCGGCCCCCTGAACGCGTCCCGCGCGACTGCGCCGCCGGCACGGGCCGCCCGTTCGACCAGCGCAGTCCGCTGTCGGCTATCGGTCATACGTGCTACTCTGTAGGGGAACGTGATAGCCGCTGTGTTTGTGTTCCATATGCAATGTCCCCTATTCGTTTTACCTACTTGATCAGAGATATGAGTACTTTTATTTGTGGTAGATTTCACTCACTATTCATGGACGATGAACTCACCCGGCGGCGAATCCTTCGCATCGGTGGGCCCGCACTCGCGGGACTCGTGGCGGGCTGTTCGTCAGACTTGCTCGGTGACGACTCCGAACAGAACGACGACTGGGAACTGACGGACAATCCCTCGACAGAGACGGACCGACCGACGGAGACAGCTACCGAAACCGACGAGGAGCCCACAGATCCCGAGACAGAGACGACCGCGACGTACGTCGGCGACTGTCCGGACGGCTGTGATTGCTCGACCGTGATGCCGTCGACGACGAACGGCAGCTTCACGCTGTGGCACAATCGCACCCAGGCTGCGTCCCAGCTCTTTGACGGGACGAAAAACATGTTCAACGCGATGGAGGGGCCGACGGCGAAGCTCCAGCGAATTCCCTCCGCATTCCAGGACAAGCTCCGCCAGGATATCGCCGCCGGACAGGGACCCGACGCGTTCCAGTGGGCGCACGACCTGATGGGCGAGTTCGTCGAAAACGATATGCTCACGGACATGTCCGATCAACTCCGCGTCGGGGGGTGTATGTTCACAGACTCAGCGTGGGACGCCGTCCAATACGACGGTGGTATCTACGGACTCCCAGTTACGATGGAAGCGCCGGCGCTGATCTACAACCGGGACGCGCTGGACGACATGGGCGTCGAGCCGCCCGAGACCATCGGGGAGATGAAGTCCATCATGGACGACTGGGACGGCGACTACGGCTTCGCTCAGCCGGTCGACACCTACCACGTGACCTGGGCCGGCCACATGTTCGGATCGGCCATGTACGACGGCGAGGAACTCGGCCTGGACGATCCGGCGTTCGCCGCAGGACTTCGGATCATCCTCGATGAACTCAAACCGTACATGCCGACTGACGGCTTCTACGGTGCACAGACGGCCGCATTCACGGACGGTGCGGCACCATTTGTCGTCACGGGTCCCTGGGAGATCACCGGCTTCATCGAGGACGTCGACTTCAACGTCGGTGTCACGACGATTCCGGACAAGACGGGCCACAGCGAGTTCGGCGACGGCACCGCGCGACCGTACATGGGCGTGCGAATGCTCTACTTCACGAGTATGCTCGACTCGCCGGACGGCGAAACGGCGACTGCGGCCCGCGACTTCCTCGAGTGGTACGCGACGAGCAACGAACGCCAGCTCAACCTGGCTCTAAATGCCGGAATGGTGCCCGCAAAGAGCAATCTCTCCGGTAGCGATCAGCTGTCCCCCAACATCCGGGGTTTCAGCGAACAGACCGAAGAAGCGATTTTGATGCCGCAGAACCCCCGATTTGCTGCTGTCTGGGGGCCGTACTCCGAGGCTCTGACGCAAGCGTGGGACGGCGGCACCGACAGCCTCGAAGCCGACCTTCAGTCTGCGGCTGAAGACATCCGGACTACCTGGGACGAAGACTACTAACGAGAACACCCACGCCGGTCTTGTGGCCCTGCTCAAGAGCAGTGATCGAGAGTGTCCGATCACACTTCGGAGTCTGGACTGTGTACCGGTAGTGACGTGAGAAGTTTGCGAGGGAAGACCGCTCCAGCCAGTCTTCCGCATCTTTCGATGCGAGGGAAGGGATTTGAACCCTTGGACCTCTACAGGAGCGGATCTTGAGTCCGCCGCCGTTTCCAGGCTTGGCTACCCTCGCACCCGTGTTGTGCGGTTGGTGGTTATTCGAGGATGTTTAAACCTCCTACGGAAGCGATCAACACTGGTGAAGTACCTCGGGGGCAAGCCCCGAGGCTTCCCTATCTCCGGGTCGGCACCGCACCCGGCAAGGGAATTTAATTCCTCCCGACTTTCCCTAGATGGGTTAGCTGGAATTAACACCCGAACACACACGAGGTGTGTCCGTGGGAGTCGGTCGCTCCACTACGACCCGACAACTCCCGTCTCACCCACCATAGCGGCAGGGTTTTGAGAGGAGTCGCATTTCCAAACCTCGACACGGCCAGCGCGGAATTGAGGTCTTCAACTCCGTCTTTAGGGGTTGTTTTCTGACCGTTACAATCAGATAGTATTTCTTTTGTATTAACTGTTTGGATTGCTGTTCGGGCTGACGGGCTTCACCCTCGGGGTCAAGTGGTTCGAGACGCTTGCGTCTCGTCATCTGCTCACGGCGCTTGCGCCGTTCGCAGGTTCGTGGGCCTCCGCCCCACGCCTATCACGGAAATCTTCGATTTCCGTATGACCCCGAGGCACTCGCCCTACCCCGCCTGTAGACCAGGCGATGGTATTTCCCGTCGTCTCCCCTAATCAGAACTATGGACGAACACACGCGCGACGAGAGCGTTCCGCCACCATCGGGGTCACCGACCGGCTGGACCGGATCTGCCTGGGAGCATGCAACACTTCGGCGAGCAGTCGTCCACGGCGTCCGACTGTTCAACAGCGGTGCATACCACGAGAGCCACGACTGTTTCGAAGCGGAGTGGTTCAACTACGGCCGGGGAACGACCGAAAGTGCGTTCGCGCACGGGATGGTGCAGGTTGCAGCAGGCGCGTACAAGCACTTCGACTTCGAGAACGACGCCGGAATGGTGAGTCTCTTCGAGACGGCACTGCAGTATTTACATGGCATCCCGAGAGACTACTACGGCGTCGATGTCCTTGAGGTCCGCACCACACTCACGAACGCGCTCGCTGACCCGGCGACGATCGAGGCATGGCAGATTCCGCTCGATGACACCCGTCCGGTCGCTGCACAGGCAGATTATCAGTACGCCAGCAATCTCGACGCCTGACTCGTCCTGCAGCTATCCCATCTCGAAATGATTCGCCACGACTGCTGAATATCTATCCGAACGTACAGCCACCCGTATCTGTGCCGCTTGTCTCCCAATTCGAGTCGCGGTTGCTGTATTCGCTGGTGGTATTCCCGGCAGAGGTCGGTACTTTTAAGTCGGTCTATACCCCAAAATCGGGATGACGCTTCGCTTGGAGGGCCGAAGCGTCAGCGGGGACCAATTCAGGGCGGCAAGCGTCCGACCGGGCATGTTTTGCCCGGTCGGTTCGCTTTCCACTCGTTATAACTGTTGGATAGTGTCTACTGACCGGCCCCACTATCGTATGTCTCGTTCCCGATAGCGGCGGTCATACATATATTCCAGTCGTTGACACCTGGTGGCTCGTCAGTAATCGACAACACGATGTGCCGTTTCCCATCAGCGTCGTTATCTGTGACAGATCGAGCTGTCACGGACGAAAGTCGTGTCTATCGCCCGGACGCTCTTTTCGCTCCGATATATTTATGCTATTCCGATAGTAATGTAAAAGTGGACATTACCGATGTACGACTTGACAGGATTTCAGCGTGACCTCCTATATGTCATCGCTGGGAAAGAGGAGCCGCACGGACTCGCAATCAAAGAGGAACTCGAAGAGTACTACGAGAAGGAGATCCACCACGGTCGACTGTATCCGAACCTCGACACGCTCGTCGATAAGGGCCTCGTCGAGAAGGGCCAGCGGGACCGACGGACGAACTACTACAGTCTGACACGGCGCGGCCGGCGTGAAATCGAAGCGCGACGCGAGTGGGAACAGCAGTACATCGATCTGTGATCGCGACGGTCGCCTCCTCGCACTTCCGTCGGTAGCTACTGCTCTTCAAGTCCTGGCTCCGGAACGACGCCGTCTTCCTCGCCGCCGTCCAGTTCGTATTCTTCCCGGAGTTTCCGGATCCGATCACGGATGTCGGCTGCGAGTTCGAATTCGAGATTGTCGGCGGCGGCATCCATCCGTTCCTGTAGCTCCTCGATCAGATGTGCTGCGGCGTCGGCATCTTCGGGCTCCATTCCGGCGGTGTCGCGCGTCTCGGTCTTGCTGCCGGGCAGGTTCGTTTCGCCGATCTCCTTCTCGATGGTCGTCGGCTCGAAACCGTGTTGCTCGTTGTATTCCCGCTGGATCCGACGGCGGCGACGGGTCTCCTCGATTGCGGATTCCATCGCGTCGCTCGAGTCGTCAGCGTAGAGCACCACCTGCCCGTTGACGTTGCGAGCGGCCCGTCCCATCGTCTGCACCAGCGTCGTCTCACTCCGGAGAAAGCCCTCCTGGTCGGCGTCCAGAATCGCGACGAGCGACACCTCGGGGATGTCCAGTCCCTCCCGTAGCAGGTTGATTCCCACGAGGACGTCGAACTCGCCCGCACGCAGCCCGCGTACGAGCTCGTGTCGCTCCAGCGTGTCGGTCTCGTCGTGCATGTATTCGACGGCGACGCCCGCCTCTTCGAGGTACTCGGTCAGGTCTTCAGCCATCCGCTTGGTGAGTGTCGTCACGAGCACGCGCTCGTCTTGTTCGACCCGATCGCCGATCCGTTCGAGCAGGTCCTCGACCTGTCCGTCAGCAGGACTGACCTCGATTTCGGGATCAACCAGGTGCGTGGGACGGACGATCTGCTCGACGATCCGGTCGCTGACGTCGCGCTCGTAGTCGCCGGGCGTCGCCGAAACGTACAGCGTCCGGTCGGTCTTCCTCTCGAATTCCTCAAATGTCAACGGTCGGTTGTCGTAGGCAGTGGGCAGCCGGAAGCCGTTCTCGACCAGCGAGTCCTTGCGCGACTTGTCACCTTCGTACTGGCCGCGTATCTGCGGGATCGTCTGGTGGGACTCGTCGATGACCGTCAGGAAGTCATCGGGGAAATAGTCGAGCAGCGTATACGGTGCTTCGCCCGACTCGCGATCCGAGAGGTGGACCGAGTAGTTCTCGATACCCGAGCAGTAGCCGGTCTCCTTCAGCATCTCGAGATCGAACGTCGTTCGCTCCTCGATCCGCTGGGCGGCCACGAGATCACCCTGGCGCTCGAAGTAGGAGACGCGTTCGTCCATCAGCCGTTCGATCTCGTCGATCGCCCGCTGGAGGCGCTGTTCGGGAATCGAATAGTGTTCGGCCGGGTGTAACAGGACTGCCGGCTCCTCGCTTTTGATCTCTCCCTCCAGGGGGTCGATCTTCACGAGCCGGTCGATCTCGTCGCCCCACATCTCGACCCGGACCGCATATCGCCCGTACATTGGGTAGATTTCAACGGTATCCCCGCGCACGCGGAACGTACCCTGTGTGAAGTCCACGTCGTTGCGCTCGTAGTTCAGATCGACCAGCCGTCCGAGCAGTTCGTCCCGGTCGATCCGCTGGCCGCGTTCGAGCCGAAGCGACATATCGACGTAGTTCTGCGGGTCGCCAAGCCCGTAGATCGCCGAGACCGACGCGACGACGATGACGTCGTCGCGGGTCAGGAGCGACCGGGTCGCACTGTGGCGAAGCCGGTCGATCTCCTCGTTGATCGAGGCGTCTTTCTCGATGTATTTGTCCGTCTGCTCGACGTAGGCCTCGGGCTGGTAGTAGTCGTAGTAGGAGACAAAATACTCGACGGCGTTGTTCGGGAACAGCTCGCGAAATTCCTCGTAGAGCTGGGCGGCCAGCGTCTTGTTGTGGGCGATCACCAGCGTCGGCTGCTGGAGCTCCTCGATGGTCCACGAGACGGTATTGGTCTTGCCGGACCCAGTGACACCGAGTAATGTCTGCTCGTCCATCCCCTGCCGGAATCCGTCGGCGAGCTGTTCGATGGCCTCGGGCTGGTCGCCTGCGGGATCGAACGGCGCCTGTACCTCGAACGGACGCTCGGCCTCCGGTCGATCCGGTGACAGCGGGCCTCCACTATCGCTCATTGCTCTCAGCAAGGAGGCCCAGCCACTTCAGGCGCGCGATAGCACCATATATTCCGCCGTCTCGCAACGGAGCGACCGGACGCCTGCACTGCCGGGAGCCGAACCTATTTTCGACTGGCAGTCGTTCACGTGGGTATGGGCGACGTACTTTCCGACGACGAGATCGACGATCGACTTCCCGGCGGATGGAGCCACGACGGCGAGGAGATCGTTCGCACCTTCGAGTTCGACTCGTATCTCCCGGGCGTGGGGTTCGCGTCCGGAGTCGGGGGCCTCGCGGAGGACGCCTGGCATCATCCAGAGATCACGATCACGTGGGGTGAAGTCGAGGTGCGGCTGACGACCCATGACGCGGGCGGCATTACCGGGCAGGACATCGAACTCGCTCAGCGCTGCAACGAAATATACGAGTGACGAGACTGTCGTGCAGTGTGGTGGTTAGTTGCCCAATCCTTCTCCAACGTAGCTGTGTGGTTAGTACGGTGCGTAGAAGACCCACCCTTCCGGCGGGACGCTGATCTTCACCCAGCCGTCGTTGTTGACCGTCACGTCGCTGGCGTTCCCGGAGTAGTCGTTGAGCGTCTCGTCACGCCAGGACGTGTAGACCCACTCGTCACGCCAGCTGCTGGTGTTGTTGTTCAGTCCAACTAGCAGGTTGTTGTACCGTTCGTACACCAGCAAGTCGTTGCCGGAGTGGCGATAGTAGGTTTCCCCGCCGGCCAGGTTCTTCTTGACCCAGACCATGTTGTTGATGTTGTCGTTGTCGAGCAGCCAGCTCGGATAGAGGTTGTAGTGTACGGGGTATCCCTCGATCGTCGAGGCGTACGCGAAGGCCAGTTCGTACTGGCTCGGTCCGTCCTCGTCGTGATTATCAGCGAACGGCACCGAGTGCCACGGGTCCTGTCCGGTGATGCCAGCGCCTTCGAGCGCACTCATATCGCCGTACTCGAAGGCATCGTGCATCGTGAAAAAGAGAGGGTAGTCAAAGACGTTCATCCCGGTATCCGCGTAGTTCTGGACGTAGTCGACGCTCCCGTCGTAGACTTCGCCGACCTTGAACATCCCGTTGTCGTCGGCCCACTGGTTCGCGTAGTCCGAGAAGAAATCGGTGTACATGTGCTTTGCCGCGTCGAACCGGTGGCCGTCCGCACCGAACTCGGCCATCTTGTCCATGTAGTTTTTGAGTTGCTGGCGGACGTAGGCCGGATCGCCGTCGATGTGGCTGAGCTGGCCGAGGTCCTTCAGCCCGAGGAACTCGCCGTGTTTGACCTGATGCGGGTCGCTCCAGTCGTCGATCGCTCCGACATCGTGGTGGAAGTGTTCGTATTCGAACTGCGGGAACGTGTCGTAACTGGCCGCCGCCATGTGGTTGAGAACCGTGTCGAGGTACACCTCGACTCCATGGGAGTGTGCAGTATCGATCAGTGACTGCAACTCCGACTCGGTGCCGAACTCGCTGTTGAAGTTTCGAAGATCGACCGGCTGATACCCCAGCGGCGGGTCGTTTCGCCCATCCTGGTCGTCCCACGTGAGGATCGCCTCTGCCGGTTGCTGGATCCAGATTGCGTCGTAACCGACATCAGCAATAGTCGGGATGTCGGACTCGACAGTACTCCACGGCTCGTGAAAGTACTGCATCATGATGGGCTCGCCTGCCGCCTCGGCGGGCGAGCTTCCTGCCGATCCGAAACCGAGCGCACCGAGCGCTGCTGTACCGATGCCTTTCAGGACGCTACGTCTGCTCGTTCGAGGGGTTTCGCGCATGGATAGTCAACCTCGCTACGTGACACCGATTGTGTCCTGGTGGCACGCACCTCGATATCAGAATCTTCATTATTAAATTTGACGACCTGGGATGAGATAGTCATACAAACTTCACGGGAGGACGTTTGTCGTGGATCCCTGCCTTGTCGTGGACCTCGTGCTTAAGACCGCGGACGCGCACGGAGTGTACATGGAGGACGAAAACGCGAAAGATCCGGATCTCCGGAGCGCGGAGGTCACGGAAGGAACAGAACGCGCCCCCCATCGAGCGATGTTCCGCGCGATGGGATACGACGACCAGGACCTCTCCTCGCCGATGGTCGGGATCGCCAACCCGGCGGCGGACATCACGCCGTGTAACGTCCACCTGGACGAGGTCGCCGAGTCGGCCTACGAGGGCATCGACGAGTCCGGCGGCATGCCGATCGAGTTCGGGACGATCACCGTCTCCGACGCGATATCGATGGGGACCGAGGGGATGAAGGCGTCGCTGATCTCCCGGGAGATGATCGCCGACTCGGTCGAACTTGTGAGCTTCGCCGAGCGGATGGACGGGCTGGTGACGATCGGCGGCTGTGACAAGAACATGCCGGGGATGATGATGGCCTCGATCCGGACGGATCTCCCCTCGGTGTTCCTCTATGGCGGGTCGATCATGCCCGGCGAGCACGACGGCCGCGAGGTAACGATCCAGAACGTCTTCGAAGGCGTCGGCTCGGTCGCACAGGGCGAGATGTCCGAGGCGGAACTCGACGAGATGGAGCGCCACGCCTGTCCCGGGGCCGGCTCCTGCGGTGGGATGTTCACGGCCAACACGATGGCCTCGATCTCCGAGGCGCTCGGGTTCGCGCCGCTGGGCAGTGCCGCGCCGCCGGCCGAGGAGTGGTCGCGCTACACCGTCGCTCGCGAGAGCGGCGAACTCGCCGTCGAGGTCGTCCAGGAGCAGCGCCGCCCGTCGGATTTCCTCAGCAAAGCGAGCTTCGAGAACGCGATCGCGCTACAGGTCGCCGTCGGCGGTTCGACCAACGCCGTCTTGCACCTGCTGGCGATGGCCGCCGAGGCGAACGTCGATCTGGACATCGAGGACTTCAACCGGATCAGCGCGCGCACCCCCAAGATCGCGGACTTCCAGCCTGGCGGCGAGAAGGTTATGAACGACCTCTACGAGGTCGGCGGCGTCCCGGTCGTGCTGCAGGCCCTGCGTGACGCCGACCTGATCGACGGCGACGCCCGGACGGTCACGGGCAACACGATCGGCGAGGAACTGGACGCGATGGACCTGCCGACGATCGAGGAACTCGACGTCGAGTACCTCCGGCCGGTCGAGGATCCGTTCCACGATCGGGGTGCCATCCGTATCCTCTCGGGTAACCTCGCGCCCGACGGTGCGGTCATCAAGATCACCGGGTCGGACCACCTCCACCACGAGGGGCCGGTCAGAGTCTTCGAGGAGGAGTCCGAGGCGATGGAATACGTCCAGGAAGGGCACGTCGAGTCCGGTGACGCGATCGTCATCCGCAACGAGGGGCCACGCGGCGGACCCGGCATGCGCGAGATGCTCGGCGTCACGTCGGCGGTCGCCGGCCAGGGCCACGCCGAGGACGTGGCGCTTTTGACAGACGGCCGGTTCTCCGGCGCGACCCGCGGATTCTCGATCGGGCACGTCGCGCCCGAGGCGTACGTCGGCGGCCCCATCGCCGCACTCGAGGACGGCGATCAGATCACGATCGACATCGACGATCTCGAGCTGTCGATCGACCTCAGCGACGAGGAGATCGAACGCCGACTCGAAGCGCGTGACGAACCCGAACCGAACTACGAGGGTGGGTTCCTGGCGAAGTACCACCGCGACTTCGGCTCGGCGGCGAACGGTGCGGTGACGAACCCGGCAGCGAAGTGGGAGTGACCCGAGCAGCACGCACGGGTAGCCGGATTTCTCAACAGAAGATCACCGGTTATACTCCGGCTGTGTTCGGATTTGAGAAGAGTTAAATCCGGACTGGGGCAAAACCTCCGACGTGCAACCGAACCAGTGGGTCATGGCGGTTATCGTGGGACTGCCGTTCCTCGCTGCAGCCCTGACGCCGCTCGTCTACCGGCTGCTCGGCGAGCGAACTGCCTACGCGTCTGCGGCAGTTGCGGCCGTCACGTTCGGCCTCGTCGGCTGGTTTGCGACGACCGGCGCGCGCGGGCTCGTCTCCTGGACGTGGATCGACGCGCCCGGGTTCGAGGTCGCGCTGTCGTTTTACGTCGACGGGCTCTCGCTTCTGATCGGCTTTCTGGCCAGCGGGATCGGCGTCCTGATTCTCACTTACTCCGGCGGATACATGCACGAGGAGCCGGGGAAGATGAAGTTCTACGCCACGCTGCTGGCGTTCATGGGGTCGATGCTCGGCGTCGCCTTCGCTGCCGATCTCATCGTCCTGTTCGTCTTCTGGGAGTTGACCAGTATCTCGTCGTTTATTCTGATCGGCCACTACACCGGCCAGTCGTCCTCGCAGTACGCCGCCCGCAAGTCGATGCTCATCACGGTCGCCGGCGGGCTGTTCATGCTACTCGGATTTCTGCTCGTGGCCGGTGAGGGCGGGACCCTCCAGTTGCTCGGCACCGACCAGGCGCTGCTCGCACAGGCCGACTCGATCCGTGAGGGGCTCCGTGCAGACGGGCTGTTCGTGCCCGCGCTCGTATTGATCGGGATCGGCGCCGCCGCGAAGTCCGCGCAGGTCCCGCTGCACATCTGGCTGCCCAACGCGATGGAGGCACCGACGCCCGTTTCGGCGTTCCTGCACTCGGCGACGATGGTCAAGGCGGGCGTCTATCTCGTCGGCCGTTTCCGACCGCTGTTGGCCTCCGAGGAGTGGCAACTGCTGTTCGTCACGATGGGACTGGTGACGATGACCGTCGCGGCGATCCTGGCTGTCGGAGCGAGCGATATCAAGGAGTTGCTCGCGTATTCGACGGCCTCGCACCTGGGGCTGATTATCGCCGGGTTCGGCGTCGTCGGAGGCGGTGCGAGCGCGTACGGGGCCGAGACCGGGGCGTTTCACATCCTCAACCACGCCGCGTTCAAGGCCGCACTCTTCCTCGTGGCCGGGATCATCGCCCACGAAGCCGGGACACGGATGATCGACGACCTCGGCGGGCTGTGGCGTGATCTGCCAGTCGCCGCCGGCGTTACGGTCGTCGCCGCGCTCGGAATGGCCGGCGTCCCACCGTTCAACGGCTTCTACTCCAAGGAGTTCCTCTTCGAGGCGACCTACGAACTCGCACACGCCTCGGGCGGGCTGTGGTGGATCCTGCCGGTCGTCGCCGTCTTCGGGAGCGTGTTCACGTTCCTGTATTCGATCCGCTTTTTGATGCTGTTCTTCGGCGAGAAGCCCGAGGCGCTTGACCACGTCCACACGCCGCCGTGGTCGATGCGACTGCCGGCGGTCGTGCTGGCCGTCGTCGCCGGGATCATCGGGATCGGCGGGATCACCGCGACGGCCGGCGTCCACATCGACCCGCTCGAGGAGTTCGTGAGCCAGGTCGTCGGTGCGACCGCGATCGACCAGGGTGGCGAGCACGGTGCACACTTCTCGTATTACCTGCCGACTGAGCTCACGGTTCCGGTGGCGATGAGCGCGACGACGGTCGGACTCGGCATCGTCGCGTATCCGTTCTATAGCCAGCTACGAACGACGATCGTCCGATTGCGGTCGGTTCCGGTGCTCAGCGCGAACTGGTATTACGACTCGGCCGTCGACGGCCTCGATCGTCTTCGCGTGGTCGAGTCGACGATCCAGACGGGGCTGCTTCGCACGTACGCGATGATGCTGTTGCTCGCGGTAAGCGTGATGACACTGCTGGCCTACGCCGTGACGGCCGTCGCGCTGCCGTCGTTCGCGGGGATCGTCACGCCCGTCCCGATGGCAATCGTCCTCGGCGTCGCCGTCGTGGCTGCGCTGGCACTGACGCGCGCGCCCTCGCACATTGTGGGCGTGCTGACGCTCTCGATCCTGGGGTTCATGGTGGCGATCTTCTACATCCTGGGAGACGCCCCCGATCTGGCGCTGACGCAACTGCTCATCGAGACGCTCGTGCTCGTGCTCTTTTTGCTGGTGCTCGACAAGCTACCCCCGTTCTACGGGGAGGCGCGTCGGTCGGTCATCGCGAGAGACGCCATCGCGTCGGGTATCGTCGGGATCACGGTCTTCCTGACAGTGCTGGTGACGACGGGCGCAAACCCCGATCAGCGGATCGCGAATTTCTTCCTCGAACGCGGCGGCGTGCCGGCCGAACACGGGACGTGGATTCTCGATCACGGCGGGGGTGCCAACATCGTGAACGTCATCCTCGTCGACTTCCGTGCGTTCGATACACTCGGCGAGATATCGGTGATCGCGATGGCCGCGCTGTCCGTGATCACGCTGGTCGCGATGCGCGAACGAGGTGAGACACAGTGACAGAAAACGAGCCGACTGTCATCGCTCGAACAGTCGTCAGAGTCGTCGTACCGATCATCTTGATCACGGCAGTGTCGCTGCTGCTGCAGGGTCACAACGCCCCCGGAGGTGGTTTTATCGGCGGCGTCCTGACCGCCGTCGCGTTCGTGCTCGTCTACATCATCTTCGGGCTGGATTACTTCGAGACGGAGATCCTCGACCGGGCGGCCCTGCCCCGTGCGATTCCCGGTGAACCCGTCGAAGACGGGAAGCAGCAACGGCCCGGCGTGACGAAGGAGTTCAGCGAAGTGCTGGCGATCGGACTGGCGCTCGCTGCCGGGAGCGGGATCGTCGCGATCGCACTCGGCTATCCGTTCCTCAGCCAGGCCGTCGTCTTCGTGGAGGGCGTTCCACTGTTCCACGAGATCGAGGTCGCGTCGGCGCTGGCGTTCGATCTCGGGGTGTACTTTGTCGTCGTCGGTGGACTGCTGACGGTCGTCGCGGTGGTGGGTGCCGAATGATCGCACGCGTTCTCGCCGCTGGCGGTGCTGGAGCGTACGTCCCGGCCCGGGACCCACAGTTCCTGCTGGCGGTCGTCCTCGGCCTGCTGTTCGCGCTGGGAACGTTCCTCGTCCTCCGGCGTGACATCGTACAGGTCGTCTGGGGCATCTCGATTCTCAGCCAGGCTGCGAACGTCTATCTCGTGACGATGGGCGGTCTCGCCGGCTCGGTCCCGTTCGTCGGCCACGGCAGTCACGGGGCGACGGCGACGACCGATCCGCTCGTCCAGGCGCTCGTGTTGACGGCGATCGTCATCGGGTTCGGGACGACCGCGTTCGCGCTGGTGCTTACCTACCGGGTGTACGAGGAACACGGAACACTCGATCTCACTGAACTGGGTGATACACATGAGTAACGTCGTCGTCGCGCCGCTTCTGGTCGCACTGGTCACGGCCGTTTTAACGCTCGTCACGCGCTCGCGTCCGCGCGTCCAGCGGGCGATCAGCCTGCTCGGCGGGGCCGGATACGTCGGCGCCGTCGGTGCGCTCGTGTGGCAGGTCTTCTCGGAGTCGATCCTGACGTATCAGCTCTCGGGCTGGACGGCTCCGTACGGGATCACGCTGGTCGCCGATCAACTCGCGGCGTTTATGCTCGCGATGAGTGCCCTGGTGACGATCGCAGCGCTCGTGTTCTCGGCGGACTACATCGAGACGTTCGGCCAGCAACTCGCGTACCATCCGCTGTTCCATCTGATGGTTGTCGGCGTCACCGGGGCGTTTCTCACGGGCGACATCTTCAACCTCTTCGTCTGGTTCGAAGTCATGCTCATGCCCAGTTACGTCCTGGTGGTCTTTTACAGCGGCCCCGAGCACACCCGCGCGGCCCTGCAGTACGCAGTTTTGAATCTGATCGGCAGCGCCGTTATGCTGCTGTCCATCGGTGGCATCTACGCCACGACTGGGACGCTCAACATGGCCGATCTGTCTGTCAGGCTGTCCAATCCCGGGGCGTTCGGTATCGCCGTCGAGCCGGTCGTCGGCCTCGCCGCCCTGTTGTTCGCGGTGTTCGCACTCAAGGCTGGGATCGTCCCGTTCCACTTCTGGGTGCCCGACGCCTACGAGGCGGCGCCCGCACCGGTCTCGGCAATGTTGGCCGGCGTGACGAAGAAAGTCGGCGTCTACGCGATCATCCGGTTGCTCTTTACGGTCTTCGGGGCCGCTCACCTCGATCTCGGCCCGTTCGGAGACGGATCGATGTTGCTGTTCTTCGGCCCGATCCTGTTCGTGATGGCGATCGGGAGTGCGTTCCTCGGCGGGTTCGCCGCCGTGGGCCAACCTAACCTGGATCGCCTGCTGGCGTACTCTTCGATCGCGCAGGTCGGGTTCATCGTGCTGCCCCTGGCGGTCGTCGCAACGATTCCGCTGGGTGACGCCGGATCGGTGGCTGTGCTGGGCGGCGAGTACGTGGTTCCCGCCGGCAAGTCCGCGACCGACGGGCTCCGGGTCCTCGGGATCGTCGCCGCGCTGCTGTACGCGCTGAATCACGCCGTCGCGAAGTCGTTGCTGTTCCTGGTGAGCGGCACGATCAACGCGGCCGTCGGGACGATATCGACCGACGATCTCGGCGGGTTGACACGCAGCCGGCCGTACCTCTCGACCGCGTTCCTGCTGGGCGGCCTGAGTCTGGTCGGGATCCCCCCGCTGATGGGCTTTTTCGGCAAGCTCACCGTGTTCGAGACGGCAGCGACGGCGATGAGCGCGAGCGGACCAATCGGAGAGATCGCCGCCATCGCCGCGCTTGGCGCCGCGATACTCACGATCGCGTACGTCTCGAAAGTCTGGAGCGACGCTTTCTGGGGCACCCAGAGTGACGCCGTTCTGCGAGCGACGGCACAGCCGGTGGCCCTGCTGTCAGTCGTCGCCGTGCTCGCACTGACCCTGGTCGTGCTCGGGGTCGGCCTCGATCCGGTGTACGAGGGAGCGCACGGTGCGGCGAACGCGGCACTGGACCGCGGTGCATACATCGACGCCGTCGATCCGAGTTACACGGAGGTGCAACGATGAAACGCTGGCCGGTTATCGGACTGACCCTCGCCGTCCTGTGGGTCTTCGTCAATGGAGCACCGCTCACCCCGACCGGCATCGCGACGACACTGCTGGTCGGTCTCCTGATCGGACTGCCGATCGCGTACGTCCTCCGGCGGTTCTACACTGCGGAGATGAACGTCCGCGGCGGGCTGCTGGCGGCTCCGTTCGGCGTGTTGTACGTTCTGTTGTTCGTCCGTGAGCTGCTCGTCGCGAACCTGGACGTCGCCTGGCGGGTGTTAGCACCGTCGATGCCGATCAAGCCGGATGTCGTCGAGGTCCCGCTCCGCGTGGAGTCCGATCTCGCCGTCACGACGATCGCAAACAGCATCACACTCACGCCTGGGACGCTCACGATGGATTACGATCGCGACCGAAATACGCTGTACGTCCACGGGATCACGGGGGCAAACAGGGGGGCCGTCGTCGAACCCATCCGGCGCTGGGAGGACTACGCGCTGCGGATCTTCGACGAGGAGCGCTCCCCGGGCGATCCGGTCCCGGATCCGGACACGCTCGGAGGTGAGACCGATGGCGAGTGAACTGCCGGCCCTGCTGGAGACGATGGTGTTCGCCGCGCTCGTGCTCGCTAGCAGCGTCACGCTGCTCGCTGGGTATCGAGTCATCGTCGGGCCGACCACGCCGGATCGCGTCGTCGCGCTGGACACGATCGGGACGAACGTCGTCGCGATCGCTATCCTCTATGCCCTTCAGACCGGTGAAGGGCTGTTCGTGACGGTGAGTCTCGTCCTCGCGATAATCGGGTTCGTGAGCACGATCGCCGCCGCACGGTACATCACGGAAGGTGACATCATCGAATGACAATGCACGTACTTCGCGTCGCTGTCCTGGCCGCGTTGCTCGCTATCGGGTCGTTTTTCCTCATCATCGGGACCGTCGGGCTACTCCGACTGCCCGATATCTACAACCGTATGCACGCGACGAGCAAGGCGACGACCCTCGGTGCGGCGTCGCTGTTTCTCGCCGGTGCGGTCTACTTCGGCCCGGAAGGACCCGGGCTGGTGTCGCTGGTCGGGATCGTCTTTCTGTTTCTGACGGCTCCGACCGGCGCACACGTCATCTCCCGGGCCGCCCAGAAGATGGGCGTTCCATTCCACGGGAACGCGGACTGGCCCGACGACGTGAACGACGAGTCATAGCGACCTCGTTTTGCGGTTCGTTTGACGCCCGTTTCAGAGCACTCTACGATACGATTAGCCTATTCGGAGCGTACGGCATCGTCGGCCAGTCGCCCAGCAACGGCCGCTCCGACCGCCTGTTTGTCCCCACTGACCGTCTCGATGTCGTCGTCGACCAACAGCACGCGGGTTTCATCGTCCCCCATCACGCTGGCGTCGTTGGCGACGACGAACTCGAGATCGACCCGATCGCGGAGTTCGCGCGCCCGCTCGATCAATGTCTCGTCGTCACCGCCCGTCTCGGCTTTGAACCCGACCATCGAAAGCTCCGGGTGTGCGTCCCGAACGGTATCGAGGAGTTTCGGCGTCGGTTCGAGGTCGAGCGTCAGCGACCCCTGTCCCGATCGGATCTTCTCGTCGGCAGCTTCGACGGTGTAGTCGGCGATCGCGGCCGCCGAGACGAGTGCGTCGGCGTCCTCGACGCTGTCCTCGACGGCCGCGAGCATCTCCGCAGCGCTTTCGACGGACTCGACAGTCGCGTATGGCACGTCCGGCCCGTCGTGGACGAGCGTCACGTCGGCTCCCCGGGCGTAACAGGCTCGTGCGACCGCTCGACCAGTCGCCCCGCTCGCGCGGTTCGTGAGGAGCCGGATCGGGTCGATCGACTCCGTGGTTGCGCCCGCTGTGACGACGACGTGGTCCCCTTCAAGTGGTCTATCGCCGACGGCGCGGGCGACGCCGGTCGCGATCGCATCGTCGCTGGCGATCTTGGCCTTGCCCTCCTCGATCCGTGGCTCGACGAAGTGGACGCCCCACGATTCGAGTTGTTCGATAGCCTCCAGCACGCCCGGGTGGTCGTACATCGGCTTGTGCATCGCCGGGACGACGACGACCGGGAGCCCGGAGCCGAGTGCGGTCGTCGCACACGTCGTCACCGGCGTGTCGTCGACGGCGCTGGCCATTTTCCCGACAGTATTGGCCGTCGCCGGCGAAATCAGGTAGACGTCCGCCCAACCCTCGACCCCGCATAGCTCGACGTGCTCGACGCTGCCGGTGATTTCGGTCACGACCTCTCTCTCGGTCGCGAACTCGATCGACCACGGATGGATGATGTTCGTCGCTTCGGGAGACATCACGGCGCGGACGTTCGCGCCGCGCCGTCTGAGCTCGTGGATGAACTCGACGGCCCTGACGGCCGCGATCGACCCCGTGATTCCGAGTGCGACGTTGACGCCCTCCAGCATACGTCTACCTTCGCTGGCCGGGGGTTTGAAACCATCTCTATCGATCGGTGGTCAGCCTCACGCTAGCGGCTGACGGTTCGGACTGAGGGGGGTCGCGTTTCCATCTTAAGGCGACTGGCGTTTCGCAGAGTGCTCCCGGCTGACGAAACTATTACAGGAAGAGATATACAATGTATATGTGTGACCACGACAATCCGCGTTTCCGATGAGATCAAAGACCGACTCGAGCGGCTGAAACGCGATGACGAGACGTATGACGAGTTGCTTGACCGTCTGAGTCGGGCCGAAAAAGACATTGACGCTATCGCCGGAAGTTTCGACAGGCCGGAAGATGACGGTCTAGCGGAATCTGTCAGCCAGGCATACGAGACGTTAAACCAGTCTCTCGACGACCGGACGGAGCGACCTAGGCGATGATCGTATTCGATAACGATACCGCGGTCAAAATCCTTCGCGAAGGCGATGCAGCGGTGACATCTCATCTGCGTCAGTACAGCTCTGAGACCTGGGCGATCCCGTCGTTGGTGGCCTTCGAGTTCTTCCAACACTACGACGAACTGGCTATCGTCGCACAGACTCAGCAACGGCTGCACGACGTTTTCGACGAAATTCTCCCTCTCACCGACGATGTCGCCGTCGAAGCGTGGCGAATCAACGATCGTCTTCTCTCGCAGGGTATCGGACTCGACAAGCTTGACTTGCTACATCTCGCTACCGCCTCAGAGGCCGGTGGGACGTTCGTCACCCACAATTCCAGCGACTTCGACAAAACACCAGTCCATCAGCTTACCGATATCGACGTTATCGTCGCCTAGCTCTACGCCAGATCGAAATGCTCGGCTGCAGTCTCCATATCCTTGTCACCGCGACCGCTCAGATTGATGATGATCGTCTCGTGGCTGGTCTCCTCGAGCACCTGCTTGGCCATCGCGAGCCCGTGGCTGGTCTCCAGTGCGGGGATGATACCTTCGGTCTCGCTGAGCGTTCGGAACGCCTCTAGTGCTTCGTCGTCTGAGATCGCACGGTACTGTGCGCGACCGGTCTCGCGGAACATCGCGTGCTCGGGACCGACGCCGGGATAGTCGAGTCCGGCCGATACAGAGTGCACGTCGACATCGTCGTCGATCACGCGCGTTTTCATGCCGTGGATCACGTCGTCAGTCCCGTCGTCGAGCGGGGCGGCGTGTCGGTCCGACCCCGACCCCTCACCGCCGCCTTCCCCGCCGTAGAAGGCAACGTCGTCGTCGCGGAACGCGTGAAAGAGCCCGATCGCGTTCGAACCGCCGCCAACGCAGGCGACTGCGGCATCTGGCAGTTCGCCCACCTGTTCGAGGATCTGTTCGCGTGCTTCCGTGCCGATGACCGATTGAAACTCCCGAACCATCCGCGGGAACGGGTCCGGTCCGACGACGCTCCCGACCAGGTAGTGAGTGTCCTCGATGTTCCGCGCCAGGTCCTCGAGCGCCACGTCGACTGCATCGGCGAGCCCCTCACCGCCCTGGGTGACTTCCGTGACATCCGCGCCCATCAGCCGCATCCGGAAGACGTTCATCCGCTGGCGCTGGACGTCTTTCCGGCCCATGTAGATCTCGGTGTCCATGTCGAACAGCGCGCCGGCCATTGCCGTCGCCGTACCGTGTTGGCCGGCTCCTGTCTCGGCGATCAGCCGTTCCTTGCCGGCCTTTTTCGCGAGCAGTCCCTGTCCGACCGCGTTGTTGATCTTGTGTGCCCCACCGTGCAGCAGATCCTCGCGTTTCAGATAGATCTCACCGCCCCACCGCTCGGAGAGGTTCTCGGCGTGATACAGGGGCGTCGGCCGGCCGGCGTACTGTCGGAGTATCGAGCGAAATTCGTCCTGGAACGTCTCCGTCTGTACGATCTCGTCGAACGCGTTTGCGAGGCGTTCGAGCGGTTCCTCCAGCATGTCGGGGACGTGCCTGCCCCCGTATCCCTCGAAATCACCGGTGTCTTCTGACATCGCCTGGAATATCGGGACTGGTGCCCATAACTGTGGCCCTTGTCGTGAGCCCGGTTCCTTTTGACGCACGCGACCGCAATGCCGATGTGGACACGATCGAAGTCACCACTGTCGTGTACCGCCCGAAAGCCGACGTGTACGAGTTTCTCGTCGACTTTCCACGATACGCGGAGCTGTCCGAACACCTTCGGACGGTCCACCAGAACGGCGATGGGTCTCCGAGGACTACCTATCGCCTCGAATTCGCCTGGTGGAAACTCACCTATACCGCTCGGTCGACTGTGACTGACCTCACGCCGCCGGAACGGATTGACTGGCGGCTCACGAAGGATATCGACGCTCGTGGGTCCTGGGTACTCGAATCCGAATCACCTCCCGGGGAACGAGACGCTGCAACACGGATTCGGTTTATCGTCTACTATGACCCTCAGTCAGCCGGTGCAGGGTCGATCGATCTCCCCCGCTTTGTCTCGCTCGGTTGGGTGATCGAACGAGTCAAGCCGCTCATCCGGAACGAGGCCGAACGGATCGTCGAGCGACTGGTCACTGAGATCGAAGGTGAGTCCCGACCTGTCGACCTCGAAATCCACACGAGCCGGAGTGAAACAGGTCAGACCTCTGGCTCACCGTAGTCGCCACCATACTTCATGAAGAAGTATGCGAGCCCGAGCGTCGAGGCCATCGCGACGCCGGAAGCGACACCGATCGTCTTTGCACTCCCCGGAAGGCTTGGTCCGCTCGTGCCGCCGACCTCGACGGTGGCAATGTCGTCGCCGACGGCGACGGCGCCGAGCATGCCGAGGTTGCGATGGGGGTCACAGTAGTAGGTGACGATGCCTGATTCTTCGAAGGTCTGTTCGTAGGTGTAGCCTTCCTCGCCGACGGGATCGCCCGAGGAGAAGTCGGTGTTTTCGCCGACGACGTTGTGGTCACC